>MTET01001492.1_pt1 | contig 120057 bp, 109 predicted proteins | sample 1042671 | NCBI WGS metagenome assembly MTET01 (sample SAMN06185814, study PRJNA358809) | soil metagenome | isolation source: garden soil control | place: India | collected 2015-05-23
TCCGCGCAAAAGCCAGTATCTGATCACAGCTGAAGATCGCGGTCAATCAGTTATGTTAAAGTGCGCGATAAATGTTCGTGATCTTGCCCTGGGCAGCTACCCCTTTAAGCTCTGCCAGATAACGATGGGCTTCAGCCGCTTTTTTCAGCACATTGCGGGTTTCCCAAATAGCTATATCTGCCAGTGGTAACTGAGGTAAGTTATTATGCATAGAAAATCGCTTTTTCTAATCTTGTGGTGAGCAATATACATAGAAAAACGCAAAACTTATACATAACGTAATCTAAATGTATAAAAAATAGAAGAAGCTATACATAAATTTCGATAGCAACGGCTTCAAGCATATTGCTCCCTCACATAGCCTCGCTTAACTCCGAAAGCACCTGGTCCAACGAGCTTACGCACAAAAAACCACTTGGCGAATCTCAAACCTAATTTTTACTCTACAACCGCTGCACACCAAACCGCACCTGCACCCCAGCCTGGCGATATAAGCCTGTTAAATACTGCTGTAATGACTGGGCTAAATCGTCCTGTGGGCAATCGCACCATAACAAAAAGTGCGGCGGCATAACGCTGCGCTCTTGTTGTGTTGGCGGGTTACAATCACTGCGGATCACAAAGTTAGCTGGTCCGGGTAAAGTCAGCCGGCTTGGGATTATGCCGCGGACGGTGATCTGCCGGTTCAGATATTGGATCTGGGTGCTTTCATCGGCCTGGCCGCTAAATTGCTCAGTAAAGTCATCAATCTGCATTGGCAAGCGTTGCTGTGGCAAGCCCAGCTGCTGCAGTAAGGCGGAGCTAAGCCAAAGATCATTATTGCCTGTTGGCCCCAACCATTCAGGCTGGAAAACAAAACTTTGCTGCTCAAGACAGTACTGCATTACCAACACCGGCTGCATACCAGTACCCTGTAATTGCAACAGCTGACTATCAAAGCTGGTGACTGCCCGATTACGGATATCGAGGCTGAGAAAGGCCTGTAATTGCTGCGCTGACGGTAACGGTGACGCAGCATCTTTCCCGGCGGCTACCGCAGTAGCCGTTTGTGGCGTTACCAGCCAGAGTTGCCCGGCAGCCATAGCCTGTGCGCCGTACAGCAAGGCACTGAGCAGTAAATAAGCGATAAAGTTACGCATCAGAACTCTCCCGCGTTGTTCTGGCAACAGGTCCGCGAATATCAGCGAAACCGGTGCTAATTTGTACAGATAAGCAAAGCCTAGTCAGGCAAGGGTGCCTTTACCAGCATCCAGATCAAAGTTTCAGCATTTTTCTATAAAGTATTGAAAAGCTACGACTGTCGTCTTACTGTCAGCTGACAGTAGGCGGACTGGCAGGCTATTGTCGTCACGCTTGTCAGGTCCGGCACACTGTAATAGGGGTAGACCAACCGAGGAGAAAGATGATGACTAACCAAACCGACGCTACCCTGAGTTTTTTTGACTATGGCGACCACACCATTAAAGTCATGTGCTCAATGAGCAATGGCAAAGAACAGGTTTATGTCGATGAACAGCTGGTATCGGAAAAACGCAGTTTTCGCTATCACTCAACTCACCAGTTTGAGCTTGATGGCAAAAAAGCAGAGATCCGGGTTAAAGTCGCCAGCATTTTTAAAGGGCCCTACTACATCGAGTTTTCGGTAGATGGCAAAGCCGTTGATAGTGACGAATGGGATCTGGCCCGGATGCTGGCGCACCTGAAACAACTACGGCAACAGCAGCCGTTGTGGCAGCGCCTTGGCGTATATTTTATGTTCGGTTTACTGGGCGGTGCCTGCGGTGCACTGATTGGCTACAGCCTGGCGATCTGGTTTAAGGGGTAAGCTATGCAACTGAATCCACAGCTTATCCGGCAGCTTAGAACCGAAAAAGGTTGGACCCAGCAACAACTGGCTGAAATCTGCGCCCTAAGCCTCAGAACCATTCAGCGGGTGGAGGTGCATGGCATTGCTTCACTGGAAACCAGTAAAGCCTTAGCCGCCGCCTTTGCGTTAGACCGACAACAATTAACGCTGCAAACGAACGCTGAACCGGCAGCAGATGCCCGCGGCGGCGTACCACTCTGGGTGCCTGCCGTGACCTTTCTGGCCGGTGTTTTGTGTGGCGGCGTATTACTGTTGCAGTTTACGCCCTAAGCCACTGACCTAGCGCAGGGCGCCCGCCCTGCGATGGTCCTGAAATTTATGAGCTTTGCCGGATTTTTAGTGGCAGAGCGCGCCGGAACAGGTAAGGTACAGGCAACAATCATTGCTATTGAGGTTCTATGAAACTGTTCCCCCTGGCCAGTCTGGTGACGGCCCTTAGCATCATTCCTGCCCTGGCAGTTAGCCCAGCCGCGGCCAATACCAGTAACAATGCAGCGACTTCAGCGCTCACGCCACTGCAGGCCGAAGATATTTTCCGTCTGGCTGGTGCCAGCGATGTGCAGATTTCCGCTGATGGTAAACGGATTGTCTATGTGCGCCAGCAGAATAATATTATGACTGACCGCACTGAAAGCAGCTTATGGCTACTGGATCTGGCAACCGGTAGCCATCACCCGTTGTTTGCCGACAAGTTCAACTATAGCCAGCCACGCTGGGCGCCGGACAATAACCGTATTGCCTTTGTGTCAGACCGTGATGGCAGCAGCCAGATCCAGGTACACTGGTTAAACGAACAAAAAACTGCGGCGATCAGCCAGCTACAAGTTCGGCCCAGTCAGCTCAGCTGGTCGCCGGACGGACAGCAACTGGCGTTTCTGGCTGAGGTCGCCGCACCGGCAACCGACTTTGCCAAAAGCGTCTATCAACCGCGTAAGCCGGCTAACGCAAACTGGTCAGCCAGCCCAATAGTGGTTGAACGTACCTACTATCAGGCCGATGGCCGCGGCGTAATGCGCTCGGCTTATGCACAAGTTTTTGTGGTTCCGGCGTCAGGCGGTGTCGAACAGCAACTGACCAGCGGCCCTTACCAGCATAATGGGCCACTGGCCTGGACGGCAGACAGCAAAGCGCTGATTTTCCAGGCCAACCGCCACCCGGATTGGGAGCTGCAAAGCCGGCAAGCCGATCTGTATCAGGTAGATGTGCAAAGCCGGCAGCTTAATCAGTTAACCCGTTTAGATGGGGAAGAAGCTGAGCCGAGCCTGTCACCCGATGGCAAAACTCTGGCCTTTACCTATACCCGTCCGGATGCGGTCTCTTATGTAAATAGCAAACTGAAGTTGCTGGATCTGCGCTCAGGCGAGATCCGGATGCTGGCAGCGGAACTGGATCGCAGCGTCGAAAGCCCAAGCTGGGTGAATAATTCGACGCTGACCTTTCAGTACACCGATCGTGGTCAAACCAAGGTTGCGCAAATTAGCACCCGCGATCGGATGACCGATCTGGTGGCCGATTTAGGCGGCACCAGTTGGGGCCGGCCTTATCTGAGCGGCATGTATAGTGTGGCCGCAAACGGCACTATCGCCTATACCCAGGGTAGCAGCCAGCACCCGGCAGAAGTCGCAGTTTTTAGCAATGGCCGCAGCCGCACGCTAACAGACCTAAATGGCGGTTTATTATCGCAGCGTAAGCTGGGCCAGGTACAAGAACTGCGTTATACCTCTGCTGCTGGCAATGAAGAAATTCAGGCCTGGTATATTACGCCGCCTGATTTCGATCCCAGCAAAAAATATCCGCTGATCTTGGAAATTCATGGTGGACCACATCTGGCCTATGGTCCGCAGTTTGCGGCTGAACTGCAACGCTATGCCGCAGCAGGCTATGTGGTGCTGTATAACAACTACCGTGGTAGCACCAGCTATGGTGAGCGTTTTGCCATGTTACTGCACTACAACTACGCGTCAGAGCATGATTTTCAGGATCATATGTCGGGGGTTGATGCCATGCTGGCTAAAGGCTTTATTGACGAGAATAACCTCTTTATTGCTGGTGGCTCTGCCGGAGGGATCGGCACCCTTTACGCGGTAGGCCTGACCAACCGCTTTAATGCCGCCGCAGCGACAAACCCGGTGGTGAACTGGACCTCGAAGGTGCTATCCGCCGACAGCTATGTCGGTCAGATCCGCAATCAGTTCCCCGGCATGCCCTGGGATCAGCAGGCGCACTACTGGCAACGCTCGCCGTTATCGCTGGTTGCCAATGTCAGTACGCCGGTACTGCTCTTTACCGGTGAGCAAGACCGCCGCACGCCAATGGCCGATACCGAGCAGTACTATCAGGCGTTACGGCTGCGACAAATCGATAGTGTGATGGTGCGGGTACCGGATGCCAGCCATGGCGTGACCAACCGGCCATCCTGGATGATTGCCAAAATTGAGCATGCACTGGCCTGGTTTAAGCGCTATCAGAAAGACTAACCTAGCTTAACAACTGCGGCGCTGGCATTGCCCGGCGCCGCTGCTTATCCTGATACATCGCCACATCGGCCAGACTAAGCAGCAAATCAATATCCTGGCTATCACCACTATGCCAGCTTACCGCTCCCAGGCTGGGGCCATGATACAGTAGCTTAAAGTCACCCAGCGAAAATACCCCACTGCAACATTGCCGGATCCGGTTAATAATCAGCTCACTTTGCTCGGTTGAAATCTCCGGTGCCTGACACAGCAACACAAACTCATCGCCTCCCTGACGGGCGACAAAATCCCCTTTGCGCAGCACCTGTTGTAAGCGCTGGGCAATTTGCCGTAAGAACTCATCCCCGGTTTCATGACCGAACTGGTCGTTAATCAGCTTAAATTTATCCAAATCGACGAAGATCAGATAAAAACCCAGTTGTTGCCGGACACCTCTGGCGATCAGCCGTTCCAACTCTTCCAGTAGATAGCGACGGTTCGGTAAACCCGTTAAGGCATCATGCCGGGCGTGGTAAGTAAGTTGCTGGTTTGCATCCAGTAACATGCTGTGCTCATCCAATCTGGCGGCCAGCAGGGATAAAGAATTACTGATGCCGGAAAGAATTAATAATTGCTCAGAGCAGCCACTATCCGCCAGTTGTAAGGCCAGCAAACCGGCAACCGGCTGTTGCCCAACAAAGATATTAATCAGATAAGCCGGGGCATCTAACAGTTCAGGCGGGCGAAACTCCGGGTTGAGGGGAACAACATTGCGGCAACGATCCTCTGCGCTCAGCGTAGCAAGCCACTGCGCCAGCGCTTGCTGCAGTGCCTGTTGTGCCGGATCTAACAGCAGTAACTGTTGCTGAGGCGTTTCAAAGGGCAGTAGTTGCTGCCACTCTCCACTTCGCTGCATCACCTGGGCAACTTGCATCACCGCCAGGCTAAGGGATTGGGCGGCAACGCAAATTTCACTAACGGCAGCCAGCAGGCGCAATTTACCAAGCTCGCGCTCAGCAGCACTGGCCCGGGCCAAAGCGGCGTGCTGTAACTTATCGCGGGTCCATTGCACACTCACTAGTTCAGCACACAGCTGCAGCACCTGTAACACATCATCCGGGTTGTCCAGCTGAACCTGCTGCGAACTGGCGCCGCACAGTGTTCCGCAAACTTCACCGCGGGCATCCAATACCGGCACGCTGAGGTAAGTTTGCAATCCTAATGCTTTGGCTGCGGCAGAGTCTGGCCAGATGTTTGGCACATCATTGGTGATAAAGCGCCCACTTTGCAGCGCTCTTTTACACAGCGTATCGTGCCAGGGCACTTCCAGGCCTTCGGTCAGCTGTAACTGCCCCGCATTTAATACATATTCTACACGCTGCAGCCCAGCGCCAACATTAATACTGGTCAGGTAGGTTGACTCCAGGCCGGTTAGCTGCTGAATAAGTCGCAATATCGGCCGGGTTAACTCTTCAACGGTATTAGCGCTGGCAACAAAGCCGGCTAACTGCTTTAACTGTGCGTCCATTGACACCCCATATCGCTACTAATCGGGTTAGTTATTAGTGTAGTAGAGCGCCACGCCCTTGTAATAACTTAAATCAAACCACCCAAACAGACATATTTTAACTGGGTATAGTCATCGAGCCCGTAACGCGAGCCCTCACGGCCATAACCCGATTGTTTGATACCGCCAAAAGGCGCGGCAGCGTTAGAGATAATGCCTTCGTTCACACCCAGCATACCAACTTGCAGTGCCTGCGCCAGCCGGAATACCTGACCCAACTGTTGGCTATAGATATAGCCGGCCAGACCGTAATCGCTGGCATTAGCTAAGGCTATGGCTTGCTGTTCAGTGCTAAAGCTGGTGATGGCCAGCACCGGACCAAAAATCTCCTGCTGGAATAGCTGCATCTGCGGCGTAACGCCGGTTAGCAGTGTTGGCTCGAAAAACAAGGGGCCGGCCGGATGCGGCTTGCCACCAAGCAGCAAGGTCGCGCCCTGGTCGAGGGCATCATCCAGTAGCTGCTGTACCTTAGCCACGGCTTTGGCCTCGATTAAGGGCCCGATAGCGCTACCTGGCTCGGTACCCGCCGCCACTTTCAGGGTTTGCACCTTAGGTAACAGGATCTGCAAAAACCGCTCGAGTACCGTCTCTTCAACTAATACCCTGTTGGCGCAAACACAGGTTTGGCCGGCATTACGAAACTTGGCGGCAATTAACCCCTCGGCGGCGGCTTCCAGATCGGCACTGGCAAACACGATAAAGGGAGCATTGCCACCCAGCTCCATACTGACCCGTTTTACGCCCTCTGCACATTGCTTTAGCAAGGTTTTACCCACAGCAGTAGAGCCAGTAAAACTAAATTTATTAACCAGTGGGTGGGTGGTGAGCACCTCGCCCAGTTGCTGAGCGTTAGTGCCAACCAAGACATTAAAAATTCCGGCCGGTACGCCAGCCCGCTGCGCCAGCTCGGCGCAGGCTAATGCTGAGAGTGGCGTTTGTGCTGCGGGTTTTACCACAAAGCTGCAACCCGCAGCCAAAGCCGCGGCCGCTTTGCGCATTAACATGGCATTGGGGAAATTCCAGGGGGTAATGGCCGTGACGACCCCCACGGCCTGCCGTAGCACCAGGATCTGTTTATCGGAGGCTGGCGCCGGAATAATATCGCCATAGAGCCGTTTCGCCTCTTCGGCAAACCAGCCAAGGTAAGAGGCGCCGTAACGAATTTCTGCCCGCGCCTCGGCTAGCGGTTTCCCCTGCTCTAACGTCAGCAATAACGCCAGATCGGCCTCATGCTGCAACAACAGTTGCTGCCATTCTATCAACACTGCGGCGCGTTCTGCCGCGGCCAGTGCGGCCCAGCCCGGCTGCGCAGCCGCCGCTGCCTCAACTGCCATAGTGGCATCAGCCAGGGTCGCTTCGTCAACCTGCGCCAACGTCTTACCATTTGCCGGGTTTACCACAGCAAAGCGATGGGGGCCTGATGCTTGCCACTGGCCATTGATAAAAGAGCGGGTTTTAACTAACGCCGGCTCGGTGAGGGCTAACATAGGCGGCACTCCTGCTTAGCAAGGGAATTACCGCTATTAAAACATGCTCTTAAGACAGAGAAAACCCAACTTTGTTATCAGGTTAGCGTTTATATTGGGTAGGACAGTAAGCGCGGTTAATCTCCGGGCTGCGCAGCTTCAGATGCTTGGTTTTGCGGCCACTGACTCTGGCGCGCCAAAGCCGGAAACTACTCGCCTTTAACTCCGCACGCATAAAACGGATCAGCGCACTCTCATTCAGGCCATATAGGTTTTCAATCGCTTCAAAGGGGGTACGATCTTCCCACGCCATTTCGATAATGCGCGAGCGCTGCTCATCATTAAAGGTCATTGGCATCCTCCATTACCGCATAACGCTGATATAGCTCCAGCGGTGCAAACTCCAGCGCCCGTTGATGACACGCAGACAATTTTAACAGTGGTGCCACCCCAGCCTGCTCGGCGGCTAACCAGCGTAGTGCGCACAAACACCAGAAGTCACCAGGTACTAACCCGGGAAAATCCCACTCTGGTCTGGGTGTGCTTAAATCATTGCCTTGGCTCAGCGTAAAAGCTAAAAATTCAGCGGTCACCTGAGCGCACAGCACATGGCTGCCCAAATCGGCCTGATTAGTACGGCAAAAACCATCGCGAAAAAAACCGGTGCGCGGCGCAAAACAGCAAGCAGTGAGTGCTTGTCCAAAAATATTGAGAGCCATAACGACTTATCAAAAAACCATAATGGTGATTAAACGTATAAACTGAGCTAACCGATTGCCTGGCAGGAAAATTTTTATGCGTTTTTATTGGCTGTTATTGTTATTACTCGCAGGCTGTACCAGTGTGCCGGAAAAGGTGACGCCGGTCAGCCCTTTTGAGCTGGAGCGCTATCTAGGTACCTGGCATGAAATCGCCCGCCTCGATCACCGTTTTGAGCGCGGCCTGACTCAGGTAACGGCCGAGTATAGCCTGCGCCAGGACGGCGGTGTGACAGTGCTAAACCGTGGCTTTGATGCCGCTAATCAACGTTGGAAAAGTGCAACCGGCAAAGCCTACTTTGTTGATGACAGCAATACCGGCCGCTTAAAGGTATCATTCTTTGGGCCTTTTTACGGCGGCTATAATATTGCCAAGCTGGATCCGGATTACCAGATAGCCCTGGTGGTCGGGCCCAACCTGGATTACGCCTGGCTGCTGGCCCGCAAGCCACAGTTGTCCGCTGCAGAATGTGCGCCCTATCTGGCTGAAGCCGAACGACTTGGCATTGCCCTGGATCAGCTGATCTGGCTGGCGCCTTGTCGCTAGCGCAAAAAAACGCCGGCACTGCGCTTTGCACAGGCCGGCGTATTGTTACTGTAAAAATGAAATTAAGCTTTCGCCGGGATCCGCTCTAAAACCGCCAGCAGCAGCTGCCAGTACTGACCGACAGTTTCGATATTAACCATCTCATCCGGACCATGTGGGTAGCGGATAGTTGGGCCAATCGACACCATATCCATCTCTGGGTACGGCTTTTTAAACAAACCGCATTCCAAACCGGCATGGATCACCATAATCACCGGCTCTTTGTTATAGATTGCCTGATAAGTATCTTTAACAATCGCCATCACTGGCGAAGCTGGATCGGGCTTCCAACCCGGATAAGCACCACTGAACTTCACCGCAACACCAGTCAGGGCCGCTAATGATGCCAGCGTGCTCTCAACCTGCTCGCGGCCGGAGTCAATCAGTGAACGGATTAAACAGACCACCTGAACGGTATCGCCGGTGGTAGTGACGACACCGAGGTTTAAAGACGTTTCTACCACACCGGCAATATCGTCGCTCATCCGCACAACGCCGTTCGGGCAGGCATTAAGCAGGTGTAATACCTTATGCTGGCTGTCATTATTCATCACCTGGGCCGGTAAAATGGTCTCGGCCACGGCGAATTTAATCGCTGGCTCCACGGCCGACAGCTCTTGCCGGATCACGGCTTCAAAGGCGGCTACTGCCTGCTCTAAGCGGACGCGGTTATCTGCGGCCAGCGTTACGGTAACACCCGCTTCACGCGGAATCGCATTGCGCAGTGAGCCACCGCTGATTTCACTGACTTTCAGATCCAGTGCTGCCGCCTGCTCAACCAGAAAACGCGCCAGTAATTTGTTGGCATTACCGCGGCCTAAGTGAATATTCACCCCGGAGTGGCCACCTTTTAAACCACTTAGGTTTAAACGGTACGCCTGATGCCCAGCCGGTACCGGTTGCCATTGCATGGGGATACTAAACTCGGCATCGACACCACCGGCGCAGCCCATATAGATTTCGCCTTCCTGCTCCGAGTCGGTATTAATCAGGATCTCGGCGTCCAGCAGGCCGGCTTCCAGACCGAAGGCACCGGTCATACCGGCTTCTTCGTCGATCGTTAACAGTACTTCTAACGGACCGTGTTTAATGTCGTTACTGCCTAAAATAGCCAGCGCCGACGCCATACCAATACCGTTATCTGCGCCCAGCGTGGTGCCCCGGGCCGTGACCCATTCGCCATCGACATAGGCATCTATAGGATCTTTAGTAAAGTCGTGCACCTTATCGGCATTTTTTTGCGGCACCATATCCAGATGCGCCTGGATCACTACGGTTTTGCGGTTTTCCATCCCCGCTGTCGCCGGCTTTTTAATGATCAGGTTGCCAACCTTATCTTCCACGACGGTTAAACCTTTATCCCGCGCCCAAGCCTGAATATGGCGGCTAAGCGCCTGCTCATGTTTGGACGGATGTGGGATAGCACAGATTTGAGCGAACCATTGCCATAGCGGCTGCGGGTATAAACTGGAAATAGCGGTCACAACAACTCCTGATTAAGGGGCAGAGAAATTGTCGTGATTTTATCACAGCCTGCGTCAGTGGCGCACAAGCGGCCGCTTGATCGCCCGCAGCTTGCGATTAATAGCGTAAAGCCGGATAGACAGCCGTCAGCTATTTCTTACAACTGACGGCTTTAACCCACTAACATCCAGATCGCGACGCCAAACATCAGGCAGGCGCCAATGCGGTTTAAATATTGTAGCCGGTTGGTTTTCGTCAAAAATAGCGCCAGCGCCTTGCCGCCACTGGCATACAACAGCATAGAGCCAAACTCCAGCAGCAGAATAATAGCCACCAGCACCAGTAATTGCGGCCAAAACGCCAGCTTGCTATCGATAAAGGGCGGTAACAACGCCATATGAAAGGCCCAGCCTTTAGGGTTTGATACGGCAGTAATAAAGCCCTGGCTAAACAAGGTGCGCCGCGGTAGCATCACCGGCGCTGAGCCCAGCTGCGGCAGCGCCAGTTTGCCTTTGGCACGCCACATTTGGATGCCAACATAAGTTAGATAGGCGGCACCAAACAGCTTAAACCACTGAAACAGCTCCGGAAACTTCAGCATCAGAGCGGCTACACCTAATACCGCTGCCATGGCAACTAAACCCACGCCCAGCATCTCGCCCCACATCATCCAGAAGGTTCGACGCACGCCCTGACTCATCCCCAAGGTCATGGCGAGCGTCATACACATGCCTGGTGTGACAGAGACAAATAAAAAGGTGGGAATAAAAGCGCCCAATAATGTCAGATTAACCATAAGTACCCCAGTAGACTCGCCGCTTATTCTGGCGACTTCTGCGTATTGCAGCAATAGCTAAACTAACTTTTAGATTATCCTGTTCAACCGCACGCCTCGCCTCACAGTTAAAACAGTGTCAGACATAGAAGATCCAACCGCCAAAGGTCAACCAGCCCCACACTGGCGCCCACTTCCTGATCACTGTTATGCTAGCGCTACTTTGACTGTTGCAGATTGAAATCCCTGATGAAAATAGTGGTAAGAAGTTTATTAAAAGGCCTGGCGATTGTACTGCCGTTAATTATTACTATAGAGCTGCTGCGCTGGCTGCTGACCACGATCGAAAGCGTACTCGCACCGGTGGTGCAACTGCTAATCCCGGCCACCTGGTATCTGCCTGGCACGGCAATACTGTGTTTTGTCATCGCCTGTGCGGTAATTGGTTTTAGCTCGCGCTGGGCTGGTGTGAACTGGCTCTGGCAGTTGCCGGGCAAGGTATTAATGATACTGCCGGGCAGCAAACAAATTTACGGCATGTTGCAAGATTTAATTGATGTGATGGCCGGCAAGAATTTTAGTGATGGCTCGGTGGTGATGGTGAAACTGCCCTCATCTGAGATTGAACTGATTGGCATTGTTACCAAACAAGGCGGCCAGGCAGAGGATCGGATGTCGTCACTGATGCAGGAAGAACAACTGGCGGTGTTTATCCCGATGGCCTATAACGTCGGTGGCTACACCATTATAGTGCCACGCAGTTGCACCCGCAGCCTTGATATGAAGCCCGCCGAAGCCCTGCAACTGGTGCTTAGCGGCGGCTTGGGTAGCAGTAAAGCACCGGGGAAATCATAAGCTCAGCTATCGAAGCCCGCCCCCGGCGTTGCTTGCTGTTATTCGAGATCCAGATTTAAAGTGCGCAGCTCTTTTAACGTCTGCGACTGCAACATCTCTAAGGTTTTATGGTGCGGTTCTGGCCGTTGCGTTTGCGCATCTACCCGCACAAATACGATATCATCGGCAAAGCAGATGGTTTTTTTGGTGGCCTTGTTACGCACCAGACAACTTACCGTAATAGAGGTTCGGCCCACCGCTTTGGTGGCCAAACCAAACTCGACCACATCACCCAGCTTAGCCGGGCTTTCAAAACTGATGGCGCCCATATGCTTGGTCACCAGGCTATTGGTTTCTAACTGACAAATGGCGTAAATCGCTGCTTCCTCGTCTATCCATTCTAATGCCCTGCCACCAAAGAGGGCATTGGCATAATTTAAATCACCTTGCATCACCAACCGACGGCTTAAAAAACGCATCTTCTCACCTGTAACATCATTGTTTGAACCTTAAGTATATCCCTGTTGGCGTATTGCACCAATGCACCAGCCGCTTTAACGATAGCAAGACTGCCGCCATTTTGCGATATCCGCTGACCGGCCAACCGATAGCGTTACCCCGCCTCTGACAGTTTCGACTACACTTGATCACAACCACAAGCCACACCTTAATTGCAGGAGATGCATAATGTCAGGCAATACCATTACCCTGCACCGGGTAGTAAAGGCCCCACCAGAGCGAGTTTATCGTGCCTTTTTAGAGCCGGAGGCGTTAGTAAAATGGTACCCACCGCACGGTTTCACTTGTCAGGTATTCAGTATGGATGCGCGGGTGGGTGGTGGTTACAAAATGGCTTTCACTAACTTTAGTAGCGGCAAAAGCCATAGCTTTGCCGGCACCTTCCTGGAGTTAATACCCAATAGCCTGATCCGCCTGAATGACCAGTTTGACGACCCTAATTTGCCCGGCCTGATGCAGGTAACGATCCGCTTAAAGCCGGTATTAATAGGCACCGAACTGACGATTGAGCAAAACGGTGTGCCGGAAGCCATCCCGGCTGAATTCTGTTATGCCGGCTGGCAGGAATCCTTGCAGCTGCTGGCGCTGCTGACCGAACCCGAAATCCCGGATCAGGCAGAGTAAAAAAGCCGGATTACTCCGGCTTTCAACAATAAAAATCTCTACGGATACTAAGCTTCATTTATCGCTGGTATTGAGATCGCAGCGAAACAGGTTATAATTTCGCCGTTTACCCCACTTTGGAGCACCACACCGAAATGAACAACTAAATCCTGATTAGCCGTCAATGTTACTTTTTGGACTTATCAGGGTTAGCGGGTTTATTTCAGTTGGGCTTTCAACAGCACTGCCTCAGCTATTCGTATTACCCGCCCCCTGCATTATCGGGAGGCTTTATGACCTTATACCACTTTTCCCCTTGCAGCTTTAGCCTGCCGAATGGCGATATGCTGTACCGTGATATCCGTTTGTCGCTGGATGGCGGCCTAAGTGCCCTGGTTGGCCGCAATGGTATTGGTAAATCGCTATTGGCTGCGCAACTGGCCGCGCAACAGCCTGCGGATTGCTATTTACTGCCACAACTCCCCCCAACGCACTGGCAGGAACTGCGGCTGGCCGATCTGCTTGGTATTACCCCTATCCTTAACGCCCTGCAACACCTGGCGAACGGGCATTGTGATACTGCTTCCCTGAGCCTGATTGACGGGCATTGGCAACTGCAAGACGACCTTTACCATGAACTGCAACAGATTGGTGCTGAACCAGACCTGTGGCAAATATGCAGCCGCTTAAGCGGTGGCCAGCTTAATCACCTGCGGCTCTGGTGGGCCTTTTACCAGCAGCGGCCACTGCTTATTCTGGATGAGCCCTCGAATCATCTGGACTCAGAGGCTCGCTGCTGGCTAAGCCAGCGTATTGCGCGCTTTCTGGCCCGGCCAAAAACCGCCATTTTACTGATCAGCCATGACCAAGAATTACTGCAGCAAGCCTGTGTGATATATGAATTAACCAGTATCGGCTTACACCGCTATGGCGGTAACTACGGCTTTTATCAGCAGCAGCGCCAGTTGCAACACACGGCTTTGCAACAGCAACGCCAACAAGCAGAACGTAATCTGGCACAACAGCAGCGTCAGGCACAAAGCGCCGCAGAGCGCGCCGCCAAACGGCAGCAACAAGGCGAAAAGCGGCGTGGCAGTCAGGCAACGATACTGCTGGACTACCAAAAAAACCGCGCCCAAAGTGCCGTATCAGCTAGGCGCACGCAAGAGCAACAGCAGCTTAAGCAGGCGCAGCAGCAGCTACAACAGCTAAAAGCGCAGCAAGAGATTATTAAACCACAGCAGTTTTACCTGCAGGCAACAGCAGCAAACAACAATAAGCTGTGGGTTAATGCCGTGGCACTGCAACTGGCGCATGGTAAGCGCCAATCGCTCAGTTTTAACTGGCGTAACAAGCAACGGGTGCATTTGCAGGGCCGTAATGGCAGTGGCAAATCGACCTTATTGCAAACTCTGGCAGGCTCACTGGCACCTGCTGCGGGTCAGTTGCAGCTAAACTGCACTGTGCACTATCTGGATCAGCATTTTAGCTTGCTCAATTTTAGCCAAAGCGCCCTGGCTAACCTGCGCCAATACTGCCCACTTATCAGCGAAACCGCGGCCCGTACCTTATTAGCCAGCGCCGGTTTACGCGCCGATAAAGCATTACAACCGGCGGGCGTATTAAGTGGCGGCGAACGTATGAAGCTGACCATGCTGATGGTCAGCCAGCATAACGACAGCTTACTGTTATTGGATGAGCCGGATAATCATCTGGATTTAGAAACCAAAACCTTGCTGGCAGAAGCGCTGTATCACTATCCGTCAGGCTTTGTGGTAGTAAGTCACGATCCGCACTTTATTGCACAGTTGGGTATCGACACGGTATTGCAAATTTAAGCAACACGTTTGACGGCACTCATCGGCAATGGCTGACAGGAGTCACTGCTTCAGCTTGTAGACTTTTGAAGTTGCGCATCCAACGGTTATGTTCTAGATTGGATATTCGGTACAACCTGATAAATATGAAAAACTTCAGTTACTTTTGAAAGTAGTTGTTAGCCAGAATAACGAGAAAGGGATGTCTTATGAAGTTAAGCCACGTACTGTCTACATTAAATCAGATAGAAAAATCTAAGTTCATTACGTGTCTGGACAAACTATGCTCCTCAGCCGCGTCAAGTGATGAGGTGATTTCAAAAGCCCTGAGTAAAGTTAATCGCCAGATTAAAGACGCATCTGGCAGTGAAATTACGCATCTTTTCAACGCTGTTGCAATTCAATATCAGGATTCAATTCGGGGAAAGCTGGCACTAAGCGATGCTGCTATGGCACTGCTGATCAATATTCTGAGCCGTGATGGTAATGGTATTGCCCGTATATCGTGGGTGGAGCAACTTTATAACCGTGAGTGGGAAGCATTAGACGCCCTGGCAAAGCAGATCCAACAAGATCTCAATAGCAACCTTTCAGAAGACTATAGTCATACACATCGTTTGAAAATTTTCCGTGATTGTCTAAACGTGGCCTATACCAATGATCAGAAGATTAATCGCCAGGCAATTATCACCGACGATGAACGTAGCATTTTAAATACGCTGGCCCATCATCTGAAAATTTCTCATGATGAAGTGGTAGCAATAGAACATTTATCCAAACCGATCAAAGCCGGAAAGCAAACAGTAGAAAACTGCCTGCAAGAACTGCGCGATATGGGTGTGGTATTCGTTAATCGAAAAACATCCGAAGTGCTCATCGCAGATGAAGTGGTGACGATATTAAATCAAATCCAAGGTAAAGAGCTGGCAGATAAACATTTGCTGCGGATCTTACGGGTGCTGTCTGACGCCGAACTATCAAATATCTTAAAAAGTTACGGTAAGCGTATTCGTGGTGTTAGCCGGGCAGAGAAAATCAGTACCATTTTGTATTCCGGTATTGCTGTGCGCGATATGTTGTCACGCGATTTATTCGATGAAGCTGACAACCAAAACAAACGCAAAGAGCGCTTAAAACAACTTATCGCTGATTTGGATATCGACGCTGACAAGATAGGCTTCACGCTGGATGAACGCATCGATGTTATTTTGGAAAGCCTGAATACTGCTGCTGACAGCGAGTTTGATGCGATAAGCGCAACGGGTTACAAAGAAATGTTTGATGCTCTGGTTCAACACTTTCAAGGTACCGATGCAACGGGAGCCCCGGAAACATTGGTACAGCGCATCAGGTCCGAGTATGAGCTTGAAGATACTGAGGAAATCAACGTTGAGCGTCTACGGGCACTAAGCATTACGCCGCATGACGTTTTATATCTGCTCAACAATGATGAAGTGAAAGAGCTACGCGATAACCTTAAACTCCCCAGAAAAGGCAACCCAAGAACAAATATCCTGGAAGCCTTCGCCAATGCCAACGACAAACTCATTGAAAACTACGCCGCCTTGGCTAAGCGCGATTTGTCAACGCTCAAAGCTGTTGGTATTGAAATCAATGAAGCAGATATTGGCGTGAAGTTTGAGGAAGCAACAAAAACAATTCTGGAGCAATTGGAACTGAATGTTGACGAAGAACTGCGTAAGTCGATAAATACAGCAAAAGACAAAGCCGACATTATCATCTCCATTAGCGATGACGATATTATTATTGGCGAAGCAAAAACCTGTAAAGAGGGCGATTTTGCCAAATACTCGGCAACATCCCGCCAGATCAAAGCTTACGTAACCCGCTGCGAAAATCAGGGAAAACGCGTAGCACAGGTACTGATTATTGCACCCAGTTTCTCGCAGGACTTTATCGAATCTGCAGAGATGGATACCGAAGTAAATATTTCCCTGCTAACAGCTGAAGGTTTAAAGCAGATTCACGATGCCTATAAAGCAAAACGCCGTCCGAATTTTTCAGCGCGGTTACTTACAAAAGGTGGACTGCTTAAAGCTGAGCTGATTGCGAAAAGTATATAGGAGCGAAACAGTTCTAATTTTCAGAAGAAGTGCTATGACAACCACTTTTATTATTTTAACTAAGAATTAGGCTCACTCAATCAAGTAACGAGAAATATGATAATTACAAATATAGCAACATGGGATTATAAGCAAGACCTAGAAGGATTGCTTTTCTTTGCTCAAAGAATGTTAGAACTATCTTTCGACAAGTCTGACTTTAATGAAAAAAATGTTTCCGTTTCCATTTCAGATGTAATCAGCGAATGCCTTCAATATTTAGAACTTGAGGAAAAAGGAGTCTATGAAGTATCAAACTCTGAGCTTGAATCATTATTCGAAGAAATAGTAGAAAAAATTCGAGAGGATGTCGTAGTTAAACAGATGCTTGGCGACAAAATAGACTACTACCTTAATTCACTTAACTGCGGAAACGATAGAAAATCACTAAAAAATGTACTGGAAATAATTAATCTTAAAATAAATCCAGAAAACTATTTCTGGAGAATTAAAGATGAAGTCAAGAAGAATGCAATTAATTACAAGAGAAAAGACGAACTAATTAAAACAACAACAATGCTTTTCAGCTTTTTAGTATCGTACGGATATAAAAAAGGCACTATATACTTCTTGGTTAATAAAATATTTTTTGATAAATCAGGCATAAACAAAGTTAAAGACATAACATCTCTTGACAAATTTTATAGTTTATTTGATCTAGAGTATAAAGAATTTGAAGTGGTTTTCTCCGCGTCAAAAATTTACTCAAATATTAGTGATTCATGTGAGAAAGTAGGGTTAAAAGTTGTCGACTCTAAGGATCCCGTCTATGGTGAAAATTTTGAAAAAAAGTTTTATAAAAATAGCAATAAAAAAGTATATGTTATTTGCGAGAGAATTAAAGCTCTTGATTACCAACATGCAATGAAAGTTGCGGAAGAAAGAGTTTCATTGATTTCAGATTTATTTGTTGTTTTTTATCATCATAAGAAACCTTGGTTTTCAGATTACTGCCTAGTATACAAACATGACAAAAAGCATGTGGTTTCACTTCATAAGTCTTCAAATATAATGACAGCGCTCAGTGACAATAATCTAAGCTATGTAGAGAAAATATTTCCTGTTTTTCTGACAAATTTTGGATTAACAAGCGACTCGTTTAACAGATTCCATAGAGGAGTTGAGTTGCATGCTCATGCATTAGAAACAGATGAAGTAGCATCGCAAATACTGAATTTATGGATTTGCCTTGAGGCTTTGTTAATAACGGAAAAGTCAAAATCACATATTGCGACTGTTGCATCCTCTGTGGAACTGATTATATCTGCCTATATAGTAAGAAAAAAAATTTCTAGCCTTAGAAAATATATAACTCAATGGGACAATGAAAAGTTTGAAATAGCAAAATCTAAATTACCTGAAGATGTCAGAGGCGATAGTGATTTGGCTGTAGCCGCACTTGTTGGCTTGATTGAATTCAAGGATGTCGCAGCTGAATTATTAGCTGAAATGAATGAGCAACCGCTTTTAAGATACAAATTTATGAAGCTTGTTAGAGAGGTTCAAACAAGAAAATCCATAACAGAAATCATTGATACATATAGAGTAAAATGCAAAAGAGACATTAGGAGAATATACAGATCTAGAAACAAAATTGTACATCAAGGAAATATAAATGATCACAGCGATTTCATAGCGGAAATGGCTCACCATTATCTAGATATGGTGCTTTTCGCTATTATAGAGAGAAAAATCTCATTTAATGATATTAATTCTATAGATAACCTTATCCAAGAAATGAAAATAACGGTTGAATGCCATAAATCACATCTAAAAGATAATAAAAATGAAAAACTAAAATTACTGGATTTCAAAAATGCAATATTCGGACCTACAAGCTAAAAAATAATTCCCAATCATTTTAAAAGTAATCTTTAGTAATTCCACATAACGAATGAAGCCATATACTTAGCAATTTATTAGTATTTACTAAGATATGAAAAGGCCGGGAAAACCCGGCTTTTTTATTTCTAAACAAACTACATAAGCTGTATCCCACCACCAAAGCTGCGGTAAATGCCAACCAAACGGATAAAGCTTTGCTGTTGTAGCTGCGCCAGTTGATCGCGGCTGCGTAGCTGTTCGCGTTCTGCATCCAGTAAATCGAAAAACTCGCCGCTGCCCGCGTTGTAGCGGGCGCGGGCAATTTGTACCGCTTTATTGCTGGCGTGCCATTGTTGCTCGGCGCTTAATTGCTGCTCGCGGCTTAAGTTATAGCTGGTTAACGACAACTGCATCTCGTTAATGGCGGTAAATACCTGCTGCTCAAAGCGGGCCAGCGCCATTTGCGTGCTGGCTTCGGCCTGGCGGATACGCGCCCTCACCGAGCCTAAATCGGCAGCCTGCCAACTCAGCGTTGGCGCCACTGACCAACTTTGCGTATCGCTACCCAGGGTTAAGCCAGGGCCGGAGATAAAGCCTAAAAAGCCCCGCACCGACAGATTCGGATACAGATCTGCGATGGCTACACCAATGCTGGCCGTTTGTGCCGCCAGTTGCCGCTCGCTGCTGGCAATATCGGCGCGATAGCGCAGGTAGTTCTCACCGGCCACCAACGCCACCGGCTGCGTTAACTCTGGTAACTTGGGTACTGAACCCAGTTTTAGCTCGCCCGGGCGCATGGCCAATAACGCCGACAAGGTGGCATCGGCGCTAAGTAAGGCAGCCCGGTACGCCGGTACCGAGGCCTGTACCTGATGCAACTGTACATCTATTTGCGCCAACTCCAGCTCCGACGCCATACCAGCCTCTAGCCTGGCCAATACGATATTTCGGCTTTGCTGTAAGTTATGCAGGTTCTGCTCGGCAACCGCCAAACGTAACTGCGCGCCACGGTATTCGCCATAGCTAACCGCGACCTGGCTGATGATCTGTAACTGCGCATCATGCCACAGCAAATCGGCTTGCTGCGCTTGTGCCTCTGCCGCTTCACTGGCCCGGCGCAACTTACCGAAAATATCCAGATCCCAGCTTAAACTGGCACCGGTGCTGTAACCGCGGCTAATTACCCCGTTATCGTCCGGCAGCACAGTGCCGTTTTCACCAGCCTGATAACCGGCGTCGAGCGTGCCTTTCGGCAGTAAATCATTATCCGCATCACGAAATACCGCCCAGGCCCGCTCGACATTGGCGCTGGCTTCTGCCAGCGTGCGGTTTTGCTGCAAGGCACGGCTGATCAGCTGATTTAATGCAGCATCATCAAAAGCCTGCCACCAGTTTTGTAGCTGCTCGGCTTGCTGATAGGGGCTGCTAACGCTGATATCAGCCACCTTAACCGGCGTTTGATAGTCTGGTCCGACAGCACAGGCAGTCAGGCCCGCCACCAATACCGCAATAACGGATACTTTTAAGGTTTTAGGCATGAGTTGTCTCCACACTAGCTGGCTGAGGCTGGGCTGACTGAGCAGGCAGGGCCTGTTGCGGCGTTGCCGGAGCGGTGGTGTTTGCACCACGTTTTGCCAGCATATAGTAGAACAGCGGGGTTAGCAGTAAGCCGAAAATCGTCACCCCAATCATGCCGGAGAATACCGCTACCCCCAGTGCCTGACGCATCTCGGCACCGGCACCGCTGGAAAACGCCATCGGCACCACGCCCATAATAAAGGCGATAGAGGTCATCAGGATTGGTCGCAAGCGCAGGCGGCTGGCTTCCAGAATGGCGTCCAGCGCCTGCATACCCTGGTCTTGCAGCTCTTTGGCAAACTCGACGATTAAGATGGCATTCTTGGTTGCCAGCCCCACTAAGACAATAAGACCAATCTGGGTGAGGATATTGTTATCCCCGCCGTAAATCAGTACGCCGCTTAGCGCCGATAACAAGGTCATCGGAATAATCAGAATAATCGCCAATGGCAGGCTTAAGCTCTCGTATTGTGCCGCCAGTACCATAAATACCAGCAGAATCACCAGTGGGTAAATAAAGACCCCGGCGTTACCGGCCAGAATTTGCTGATAGGTGAGTTCGGTCCACTCGTAGGTCATGCCATTTGGCAGGGTTTCCGCCAGAATTCGCTCTATCGCTGCCTGCGCCTCACCGGTGCTGTAACCTGGCGCCGGACCACCGTTAATCTCGGCAGTGGTAAAGCCGTTATAATGCATTACCCGATCTGGCCCGGCCGAATCCGTTACGCTGATAAAGGACCCCAGCGGCACCATCTCGCCTTGCAGATTGCGCACTTTTAACTGACTGATTTGCGCCGCACTCTGGCGGAACTGCTCGTCAGCCTGCACATTAACCTGATAGGTACGGCCAAACTGGTTAAAGTCATTTACATACACCGAGCCCATATAGGCCTGCAATGTCTGGAAGATTTCATCCAGCGCCACATTTTGCTGCTTGGCTTTGGTACGGTCGATATCCAGATCCAGCTGTGGCACATTAACCTGATAGCTGGAGAAAACCCCGGCCAGCTCTGGTGTAGCCCAGGCTTTCATCATTACCTGCATCGTTACGTTGTACAACTCTTCATAACCATGATTACCGCGGTCCTGAATTTGCAATCTAAAGCCGCCGATAGTACCCAAGCCCATTACCGGTGGTGGCGGGAAAATGGCGATAAAGGCATCTTCAATTGCGGCAAAGCGCTGATTTAACGCCGCGGCAATGGCATTACCGGAAAGCTCGGCGCTACCGCGCTTATCAAAGTCATCCAGGCCAACAAAGACAATGCCGGAGTTAGGGCTATTGGTAAAACCATTGATGCTCAGGCCCGGAAAGGCAATAGAGTTCGCTACACCGGGGTATTCCAGGGCAATGCTCGACATCTCTTTAATCACCGCTTCGGTGCGCTCCAATGAAGCCGCATCAGGTAATTGGGCAAAGGCCACCAGATACTGCTTATCCTGGCTCGGGACATAGCCGGTGGGTGTGGTGGCAAACTGCAAGCCGGTTACGCCAACTAAGGCGATATACATAACGCCAACAATGGCACCATAGCGGATCACCTTTTTCACCACAAAGCCATAACCACTTGATAAGCGCGCAAAGAAGCGGTTAAAGGGGCCGAATAACCAACCTCCTAATAGTTTGTCCATACCACGGGTAAGTGCATCTTTCTTCTCGTTATGTCCTTTTAACAGCATGGCCGCCAGCGCCGGACTTAAGGTTAAGGAGTTAATCGCCGAGATAAAGGTAGAAATGGTAATGGTTAACGCAAACTGCTTATAAAACTGCCCGGTTAAACCCGACATAAAGGCAGTAGGAATAAACACGGCTGCCAGTACCAGGGTGGTGGCAACGATCGGCCCGGTTACTTCTTTCATCGCTTTTTGGGTTGCCGCCAGCGGCGCTAAGCCTTCACTGATATTGCGCTCGACGTTTTCCACTACTACGATGGCATCATCGACCACGATACCAATCGCCAGTACCAGCCCGTACAACGATAAGGCGTTAATCGAAAAGCCCAGCAGATGCATAAAGGCAAAGGTACCCACTAAGGACACCGGCACCGCAACCAGCGGAATAATAGAGGCGCGCCAGGTTTGTAAAAACAGCACCACCACTAATACCACCAGCAATACCGCTTCCAGCAGGGTTTTTACTACGGCCTGAATAGAGCCACGCACAAAGACTGTAGGATCGTACACGATGTCGTAGGCTAAACCTTCCGGAAAGCCTTGCGCCAGCTCGGCCATTTTGGCCCGCACATCATCCGAAATTTGAATAGCGTTAGAACCCGATGCCTGAAAAATCGGAATCGCTACCGCTTCCTGGTTGTTTAGCAACGAGCGCAGCGCATAGGTAGAAGCTCCCAACTCAATCCGGGCGACATCTTTTAACCGGCTAAGCTCGCCATTGTTGCCAACCTTAATTACGATATCTGCAAATTCTTCTACCGTTGCCAGGCGACCTTTGACATTGATCAGTAACTGAAAATCCGCATCGCCGCTGGGCTGGGCGCCCAAACTGCCGGCCGCAGCCTGCTGATTTTGCTCGCGAATAGCAGCAATAATTTGCGTGGGTGATAAGCCCAAGGCTGCCACTTTATTCGGATCTAACCACACCCGCATACTGTACTCACCGGCGCCAAATAGCTGCACATTACCCACGCCCTGAATACGGGCCAGCTCATCTTTGACGTTGAGCGCAGCATAGTTTGATAAATACAGCATGTCGTAACGCTGGTCCGGCGAGGTTAAATGCACCACCATGGTCAAGTCCGGTGATGATTTCTCGGTCACGACCCCTAAACGCTGCACTTCCTGCGGTAGCCGTGGCATGGCGCGGTCTACCCTGGCCTGCACCTGGCTTTGCGCTAAATCGACATCGCTGCCGATGGCAAAGGTCACGGTTAATGTCATGCGGCCATCTGAAGTCGCCTGCGATGACATATACAACATATTTTCTACACCGTTGATTTCTTGCTCCAGCGGCGATGCCACCGTTTCAGCAATCACCTTAGGGTTAGCGCCCGGGTAATTGGCGGTAACCACCACCGTTGGCGGCACCACTTCCGGATATTCAGTTACCGGTAACTGCCACACCGTGATAGCACCGACAATAAAGAATAACAGCGAGATCACCGCAGCGAAGATCGGCCTTTTAATAAAAAATTGCGATAACATAGCAGTCCCTTACCCTTGATTTGCCGGTTTATCAGCCTGTGCCGTCAACACACTGTGCTGTTCCAGCAGCTGTTGTGCCGCCCGAATGGCAGCCAGTTGCTCAGCGCTGCCCATCTCGACCAGCCGGGGTTCGATTTGCATATTGGGCATTACCCGCTGCAAGCCATTTACCACAATACGGTCGGTGGCGGCTAAGCCGCTACGCACAATACGCAGGCCATTCACCTTATCGCCAAGCTGCACCGCGCGATATTCCAGCTGATTATCGGCATTGACCACCAGCACGTACTTATTACTTAAGTCAGTTCCGACGGCTTTTTCGTCAATCAGTATGCCGTCATAGCTGTCGCTGCCAACCAAACGGATGCGGGCAAACAAGCCCGGTAACAGGGTGTTATCACTATTGGCAAAGCTGGCGCGGATGCGGATGGTACCGGTTTGCTGATTGACACTGTTGTCGACAAAATCAATGCTTCCGGTATGGCTAAAGGCTGTATCATCTGCCAATGCCATATACACCGGGTTAGCCGTGGCATCTCGGGTATCGGCGCGCTTGCCGGCCTGCGCTAAACGGGCATATTTCAGATAGCTCTGCTCGTCTACATCAAAGTAGGCGTACATCTTGTCGGTTGACATCAAACTGGTGAGCTGGCTTTGCCCGGCCGTAACATAGTTACCGGTGGTGACCATGGCATAGCTTACCCGGCCACTAATGGGCGCAGTAATGCGGGTGTAGCTAAAATCCAGCACGGCCCGTTCCAGTGCCGCCTTTACCGACGCTACCGTTGCTGCGGTTTGTTGCTTACGGGCTAACCGGCTATCCAACAGCTCAGCCGAAATGGCCCTTGAACTGCTTAGCTTCTCGGCCCGTTTATAGTCACTCTCGGCCAAATCTGCGGCACTCTGAGCGCTCTGCAGCTCAGCTTTTAACCGTGTTACCTCTGCGGCAAAAGGCCTTGGATCGATCCGAAACAGCAGATCACCTTTTTTAACCACGGCTCCCTCACTAAAGTTAACCTCTTCGATATAACCTGAAACGCGTGGCACCAGATTAACCGTTTCCGGCGCCTGCAAGCGGCCGGTGAATTCATCCCATTCAGTAATACGCTCGTTAACTACCTGCGCCACACTGACCTGCGGCGCTGCCGGTGCCTGCGCCTGCTGTGCCGCATTCGGGTCACCACAGGCCGCCAGCACTAACGCCGCAACGCTACCTAATATAAAAGTTCTTACTGTGCTGCTCGTTTTCATAACGATTGCCTCCACCTGTTGCTTATTCGGTTTAACCCTGACTGCGAAAAATGACTTGCTAATTTTGTACCGCTCGGTAAATATATAGATCCGTTATGACAAGTCAATTTATTTTTGTACCGATCGGTAAAATATTTTATTTGCTATGGGCAGTGTACAAAGATCAGGCGGGCCCGCTAATGCCAAAAGCTGCAGGCTTCTTGCCTAATGCTCCTGACAAAGGTGAGTATGTTCGCTGCGCTGTACGGATAAAGGTACTAGCAATCGATACGCAATCCCGGTCGATAACTCACCCTTACTGGACTTGGGGCTTATAGCTGGCTAGGATAGGCGGATGTTTTGAAACAGGAGCTGAGCAATGTCAGTTGTAAGTTGCACACCCCATGTCGGGCGCCCACGCGCTTTTGATATGGATACAGCACTGGAAAAAGCGCTGGAAGTGTTCTGGCGCAAAGGCTATGACGGCACCTCGTTAAGTGATTTAACCGAAGCCATGGGTATTAACAAGCCCAGTTTATATGCAGCTTTTGGTAATAAAGAACAGTTGTTTTTAAAAGCAATTGAACTATACGAAAGCCGGCCTTGCGCGTTCTTTTTACCGGCACTGGAAAAGCCCACTGCCTATCAGGTTGCCGAGCATATGCTGTATGGTGCTGCTATGAATATGGCAGATACGAATCATCCCCAGGGCTGTGTGGTAGTGCAAGGCGCCTTGTCCTGCAGCGAAGCGGCAGCCAGCGTAAAAGAAGCGCTGATTAACCGGCGGGTAGAAGGCGAACAGAAGCTGAAAGACCGCTTCGACCGCGCGAAAACAGAAGGGGATTTGCCTGCAGAAACCGATACTGAAGTATTGGCCAGGTATTTAGGAACTGTACTGCAGGGTATGGCGATCCAGGCAAATAACGGTGCAACCTCTGAGCAATTACGCCAGGTTGCACAGATGACGCTGCTGGCATTTCCCCGCGCCCGCTAGCAGAGCGGGCCTGCCTTAAAGTCCGGAGTTATTGCCTAATCCTCCACCACACCACTTCGCAAATAGGCAAAGACGCGATAGCTGCATATACTGAAGATCAAGGCAGTATTAACGATGCAGCTACGAATGCCAACAGAACCCATAAACTCTGAGCGCGAACTATTACGCCAGCAAATGCTGCGGCCAGTGCTGGAAACTTTGCCCAGTACTGGCCTGAGCGATACGCCGATACCCGGCTTAAGGCTATTTCGCAGTGACGCCCCGACCTCTGTTAACCCGACATTATGTGAGCCAACAGTATGTTTGCTGCTACAAGGCAGTAAGCAGCTACTGATCGGTGATGAGATATTACAATATAACACCTTACAATTCTTACTGGTGCCGGTTTTAATGCCTGTCAGCTCCAAAATCATCAAAGCCAACTCGACAGAGCCCTACCTTGGACTATCGCTAAATCTGGATTTAGTGGAGCTAAGCACTTTAATCCTGGAGCTTGGTGAGACTAACTCACAGCAAAGCAGCAACGTACTGGGTATAAGTGTCGGCAACGCTGAGCTGGCGCTACTTTGTGTATTTCAGCGACTACTTACACTGCTGCAGCAACCTAAGGATATCCCGGTACTGTTGCCATTAATTAAACGCGAGTTACTCTATCGACTATTACAAGGTCCCCAGGGCGGTCAGTTGCGCGCGTTTACCGCTAAAGACAGTAATGCAGGACGCATTGGTAAAGTGATCGAGTTACTGCATCAGCGCTTTGCCGAACCGTTACGCATTAAAGACCTGGCTGCAGCAGTGCATTTAAGTGAATCAGCGCTGTTTCAAAGTTTTAAAACAGTAACCGCAATGTCGCCATTACAATTTCAGAAGCAATTACGCCTGAACGAAGCTCGCCGGATTATGTTGCAAGAAGGTACCGAAGCGGCCACGGCCAGTTACCGGGTAGGCTATGAAAGTCCATCTCAATTTAGCCGCGAATACAGTCGTTTATTTGGCGCACCACCGAAAGCAGATATGGAGCGCTTGCGGCGGGCCTATTAAAATTTTTTTCTGCGCGACTATGTAAACGCCAGATAAAGCAGTATGATCGGCGCCTCCGTCGCTGCGCACAACTCATTGCACATGCAAAATATCCTGCTGTATCTGATTACCGTCCTGATTTGGGGTTCGACCTGGTTCGCCATTGAGTTTCAGCTGGGCGAAGTGGCTATTGAAGTCTCGCTGTTGTACCGTTTTGCGCTGGCCGCGGCACTGATGTGGCTGTACTGCTGGTATCGCAAGCTGGATATGCGTTTTTCACTGCGCCAGCATGGCTTTATTCTGCTGCTGGCCAGCCTGAATTTTGCGCTGAATTTCCTGTTTATCTATCAGGCGCAGCAGTATCTGACCTCTGCCATGACGGCGATAGCCTTTACAACTATGTTGCTGATGAACATTATTAACACCCGGCTGTTTTTCGGCAAACCGGTGGCCAAACGCATCTATTTTGGCGCCTTGCTGGGCATTGCCGGTATCGTCGTATTGTTCTGGCCGGATCTGGACGGTATCGATTTCACCAACACCAGTTTACTCGGCCTAATCCTGATCTTATCCGGCGCCCTGTCAGCGTCCTTTGGTAATATGGTGAGTGTGCGTAATTCGCGGGAGCAAATGCCGATTATGCAGGTCAATGCCTGGGGCATGCTGTATGGCAGCCTGGTGCTACTGGCGGCCGCACTGATCAAGGGCCACAGCTTTACTTTTAGTACTGAGCCGGCCTATCTGCTGTCGCTGGTCTACCTGGCGGTATTTGGTTCGGTGATTGCTTTTGCCAGTTACTTTGCGCTGCTAAAACAAATTGGTCCGGAAAAAGCCAGCTATACCATAGTACTGTTCCCGTTAGTGGCAGTGGTGCTAAGTACCCTGTTTGAAGATTTTCACTGGACCAGTTACACCTTTAGCGGCTTTGCGCTGGTACTGCTGGGTAATGCCATAGTACTAACGCCTTTTGACCGCATTCGGGCACTGCTGCGCCATAATGCCCGCGCTGGTGTCACTGGCTAACAGTTTGCTTGCCAGGCAGCAGCCTTTAATCTTCCAGAATAGGCTTAAGATGGCCGGCGCCGAGCTGGCGCATCTGCTGCTCAACCCAACTGACGCGCTGCTGCAAAAAGGGCGTTAACTGATTGGGATTGCGGCGGCGCGGACTGGGTAACAACACGGCCAGCCGCGCCGCTTCGTTGCGGCTCAGTTTGCTGGCAGTTTTAGCAAAATAATGCTGACTGGCGGCCTCGATACCATAGATACCCGGCCCGAATTCGGCGATATTCAGATACACCTCCAGAATCCGCTTTTTGCCCCAAATCAGCTCCAAACTTATCGCCAGCACCGCTTCCAACCCTTTACGCACCATACTGCGGCCAGGCCACAGCAACAGGTTTTTTGCCGTTTGCTGACTTATGGTGCTGGCGCCGCGCAAGCCGCCACCATCATCATACTGCTGCAGCGCCTGCTTGACCTCTGTCCAGTCCACACCAAAATGCTGCGGAAAGCGCTGATCTTCGGCTGCCACCAGCGCCAGCGGCACATGCGGCGGTAATTGCTCAATGCTGATCCACTGCTGAGTAACCGGATAGGGGCTTTGTAACATAAAGGCGGTGGTAGGAGGCGGTACGGAACGCAGCGTCAGTAACAATGCCAGCAGTAGCAACAATAACAGTAACCCCAGCTGCAATACACGCCAGCACAGGTACCCTACCCAACCGAAAAAACCGCGCTTAGGCTCTGTCATTTAACCTCTTCAATTAACTCCCGATGCACACAAACCGCCACACTCTTCGGGCGGATCGGTTTGCCCCGGCCTTCCAGGTGGGCGCGGGTAAAGGCGGCGCCAAATAGCAATATCATCGAGGAATAATTAACCCATAACAGCAATAACGCCAGAGCGCCGGCTGCGCCGTAGGCCGATGCGGTAGCGGTGTAAGCCAGATAAACCGAAATAAAGGTGCGGCCTACGGTAAATAACAAGGCGGTGATAAAGGCGCCCAGCAGCACATCGCGCCATGACAGCAGTACGTCAGGTAAAATTTTAAACATGGCTGCAAATAGCAAGGTGATCACCAGTAACGACAGCACCCACTCCATGCCCACCATGGCCCAAGCGGGCACGGGTAACCATTCTTCCGCAAACGCCATTACACTGCGTAGTGCCACCGACAACAGTAACGACACCATCATAATAAAACCAATCGCCAGTATTATGGTTAACGACAGCAAGCGGCTTTTCAGCAGCGCCCAGAGGTTGTTACGCTTTGGCCGCGGCGCCACGCTCCAGATCTGATTCAGCGATTGCTGCATTTGCGCAAACACCGTGGTTGCGCCAATAATGGTGGCAACAATACCGACCAGCGCCGGGACAAAGCCACTTTGATCAATTTGCGAATTGACGACCGCGGTTTGCACTACACCGGCCGCTTCTGTGCCTAAGGTTTCTTCGAGCTGGGTAAATAACTCGCCTTGCACGGCCCGCTCACCGATAACCAGGCCGACCAGCGCCACCACTACCACCAAAATAGGCGCAATCGAAAACACGGTAAAAAACGCCAGTGCCGCGGCATAAATAAAAGCCTGGCTATCGAGCCAATGCCGCAACGCCGCCGCCAGAATACTCAGCCAGTACTGAACAGTGGCAGGTAGCGAATTGAAAAGACTGGTCAGCATACGTAAATAAACTCCTTTCCTGGTTCAAAATGCCCGTAAATCCGGATCTCCAACTGCGCATTGTCAAAACACTATTACACGCAACGACGGGCATTAATCAGCTTTAATAACTCCACAGTGGCGGTCGCATCAGCCAAAGCGCGGTGGTGGTTATGCAGCTTAATCTCAAACTCTTCGCATAACTTACCCAGGCTATAGGATGCCAGCCCCGGGTAATAGCGCCGCATATTGACTACTGTACAAAGCTGCGGCATCTCGAATGTGATATCACAGCGGGCAAACTCGCTACGGATAAAACCGTAATCGAACTTAGCATTATGTGCAACAAAGACTGCACCTTGTAAAAACTCGGCAAGCTTGTCGGCAATATCAGCAAAGGTAGGCGCGTCGGCTACCATCGCATTGCTAATGCCGGTTAAGCGGCTGATAAAAGATGGGATAGTGCGGCCAGGATTAAGCAGGGTGCTAAAGGTTGCCAGCACCTCGCCGGCCTGGACTTTTACCGCGCCGATTTCAATCACTCTGTCAGTACCGGCTTTGCCGCCGGTAGTTTCGACATCCAGCACCACATAGAGCCGGTTGGGGTCGACTATCCACTGCAGTTTTTCTATCCGCGCACTAAAACCGGCGTTATTCAGCGCTAGCAGCCGCGCGAGCTGATGGCGCTGGATCTTATCACCGGGCGCCTTCACTTCGATAAACTGCAGCTGCTGCTCCTTGATCAGCAACAGATCCGGATAACCACTGCTATAGCGGTTAAAATCCTGTGCCATCTGGCGCAGGATTGGCGCCAGCGCACTTTCGCCGTTTGCATGCGGCGCATATTGCAGCAACGGTAATAGCTGTTCAGCGAGATCGCTATGCCAGTAAAACAGGCTATTAGCTTTGCCATAATGCGCGGTTAACGCACTTAGCAGGATGGTAGCGGCATTTGGCGCGGCTAGCTGCGTTAATTTGTGCTCGATGGTTGCCTGAAATTGCGGATAAAAGCCACCCGCACTTAAATTACGCGGTCGGCGCTCAAAGGGGTTATGTAGCGCACTTTCTTGGTGCTCAAATAACTCATGCCAGAACCACAGACCAAACAACGCCAGCCACAGATTGTTTTCGCTATGAAACGCCCGATAACCGAGCGCCTGATAATGCGCGATGAGCCCGGCTTCTGCTTTGCCTAAATAGAGCTCGTCTACGCCAATTTGCGGGGCGGCGTGCAGCAACTGCGTGAGTTGCGAGCGGCGCGGGCTGTTGTTATCAACACTAAATTTACGCTGATAAAAATCTTCAGCAAATAACCATTCTTCATCACAGCTGGGATCATCTAACAGCTGTTGCAGGTGCTGTTGGCACTGCGTTTTATCGCCTTGTTGCCAATATAGGCGGACTAAGCGCTCACTAGCCGGAAAACCGTTGCTTTGCTGATAAAAAGCCACAGCTAACGGCAGCAGTTTTTGCTGCTCAGCCAATTTACCCAGCTGATAACAGCGCTCGCTGCGTTTAAGGGCTAACGCCGGAATATCGGGGGTCGGCCACTGTTGCACCTTATCCAGCCAGCCACGTAACAGCGGCTCGGCCGCTGTCGTGTCATGTTTTAGCTGTTTGCTTAAATCGGCCAGCGCCAGCTTAGCTTGCGCTAATTGAAAAGCTAATTCGGCCTCTGCCATATTGGTAAAGCGCGGGCTAAATTGTTGCTTAAACTGACCGGTTTGCCGGATCCCCAAATCGCGCAAGGTAAAGAGTGAGAGGTTAGGCTCTACCCGCCCAAAATAAAGAAAATACAGATAGTTAATTGCTTCTAAGCGTTGCAGCACCTCATACTGCTGTGGCAACTGCGCAATCAAAGGTAGCCAATCGATCGGCAGCGCTAAGGCTGCACGCAGCAGTACCGGCTTAGTGTGGCTTTTTTTGACGTCAAGCGGAGATGCCAGTTGCGGCTGCGCCAGCTCTAGCAACTGCCATAGTGTGTCTTTGGTGAGCCGTAGCCAAAAATCAGTAAGCGCATCTTCGGTCACCGCAGCAATAAAGCCAGCATGTTGCAGCTCGGCCAAAACTGGCGCTACCGGGCCAATCTCAGCATAAAACAGCTCGCTGTCGGCAAACACCCGGCCTTTGCGGTTAAGCATCCGCACCAGCAGCTGTTGCGCTGGCATGCTGAGTTGTTCGAACTCGGCAAGCCAGGTGCTGGCAGAGGGGGTTAGACAAGGGCCATAATGCGTTTTTACAAACTGCAGCAACTCCTGAAAGTGCTGCAGATAGTAACGGGCATCTAGCTCTGGCCTAACCGTCATAGGCTTAGCTAATCACCGTACTAATCAGATAACCGGTATAACCGATAAACACCGCTAGCAAAATTGCGCCTTCCAGGCGGTTAATACGACCTTGCTTTTTATAGCCATAGCCCATCACAAACAGCGCTGCGGTTAGCACGGCCATTAGCGTCCAATCACGGGTCAGGACTACCGCTTCCACCGCCATAGGCTCAATCGCCGCCGCGATACCGACCACGGCCAGCGTATTAAACAGGTTGGAGCCAATCACGTTACCCAGCGCAATATCGTGCTCGCCCTTTTTAATCGCAATCAGCGACGAGGCCAGTTCTGGCAAGGACGTACCAACCGCGACCACTGTTAAGCCGATAATCAGATCACTGACGCCCAGGCTCTGCGCAATAAAGACGGCGCCGTAAACCAGTAACCGCGACGCCAGGATCAGTAACGTCAGGCCAACCAGCAGCCAGATAATGGCCTGCTTCAACGTCATTTGCTCGGCACTGGCCAGCTCATCGCCCATTTCAACGGCCATCGCATCCTGGGGATTACGCATACCCTGCCATACCGACCAGCCCATTAATACAAAGAATACCGCCAGCAAGCACCAGGCATCAAAGCTGCTAAGTTGATGATCGAACAACTGCCAACCGGCGAACAGGGTAATTAACATTAAAATGGGCAGTTCTTTACGCAGCACCTGAGAATGCACAGCGATAGGACTTAACAGCGCTACCAAACCGAGGATCAGCGCAATATTGGTAATATTGGAGCCATAGGCATTACCCAGCGCCAGCGCCGGATTGCCATCGGCAGCCGCCATGGCGGAGACCACCATTTCCGGCGCCGAGGTACCAAAGCCGACAATCAACATACCGATTAACAGCGGCGGCATGCCGGCATATTTTGCGGTGGCGGCGGCACCATCAACAAATTTATCTGCGCTCCAGACCAGCAGCGCCAAACCTGAAATCAGAGCTAATACGGCCCACAACATCCTTTACTTCTCCTGAAGGTGAACTGCGTTTAGTGTAGCATGGTGCCAAAATGGCTAATAGCTGGCCAGCACAGCATTTTTGCAGCCCAAACCGCGAGCTGTTAAGCTGTTTAAAAAGCCCGGAGGAGAGCTTAATGGCGTTAATCGGTATCTTAGCAGTGTTATTTTTGGTGCTGTTTTTACTACTGCCGTTGCTGGAGAAATATGGCAGCAAAGGTGAGCAGGCCGAGCAGGACTATCGTAAATATGGTCGCTGGATCTTGCCGCTGGTCGCTATTTTGTTACTGGCGCAATTAATTAAGATGCTGCTTGGTTAGAGCACCGGAAAATCGACACCAGCGTACTTTTAAACTGGATGGTGCTCTAGTGGCTTGTTATTGCCAGCTCAGTGGATTTAAGCGATAAAAACGGCTCAGTAACTGATACAAGGCCGGATGCTCGGTATTAAGCTCAGCCGGCTTTTCAAAGAATACTTCGGTCAACACCGCAAAAAACTCCGCCGGATTGGTAGCACCATAGGGATCAAGCAATACAGGTAATCCCAGCGCCAGCCGCTGCTGCAAGTCGTCATACGCTTGCTGCATTACGCTTGACCACTGCTGATAATCACTACTGCGACTTAGCACCGGCGCGCCCTGGGTCGGCCCCTGCTCCTGGTCCAGTTGATGGGCAAACTCATGGATCACCACATTATGACCATCGTGCGGATCGGCAGCCCCCGAGAGCGTGTCCTGCCAGCTTAGAATGACCTTGCCCTGGCCCCAGGACTCACCGCTAAGTACCCGTTGTTCCTGCCGCACCAAGCCCGCAGCATCGGTTTGTGCGGTCTCAACAATAAAAGCAGATGGGTAGATCAGAATACTGCGTAATGCCGGGTAATAGTGATTAGGACGGTTCAGTAATAGCAGGCAGGCCTGAGCGGCAATGGTCACCCGCATTTCATCGGTTACCGTCAGGCCATCGCAGCCAATAAAGGCTTTTTCGGCGATAAAAATCTGCATATGCTTTTTTAACTGTAGTTGCAGATCGGCAGGCAAAGCCCGGAAATACGGCATCCGCTGTTTCAGAATTTTACGCCAGGCTTCAGGAAAGGGCCTGGCAGCAATGCGCTGGCGCTGCCAACGCCGGTAATAAGGTTGTCCCAGCACTAAACCAATAATCAACAGCGTCAGTACAGCTAAAATAAGTAGCGGCAAAAGGGTGCTCCGGCACGATCAGTCGAACTCTTTCAGTGGGGTAAAGTCTGATAAAATTCAAGCCGTGTCAGGTTGTGTGCACGCCCTATGCAGAGGAGTTTCGCCTTGTTTAATTTTCTGAAAAACCTGCTGGAAAAAGCCGCTGAAGGCTTACCCGGTGCAGCCGCCAGCCATCAACCCTGGCAGGCAGCCGGCCTCAGTGAGCCACAATTTATGGCAGTGGTGCTGTTGTTGCAGCTAAGCCATGCCGATTTCGACAGTACCGAGCAAGAGCAACAGTTGGTCCTGCATTATATTGAACGGGAATATGCGCTGGCCAGGCCACAAGCACAGCAGGTATTGGCACAGGCCAATCAGCTGGCCGCTGATGCCACCTGCTTGCATGCCTATACGTCGAAGTTGAAAGTATTAACAGAGCCAGAGCGGCTGGCGTTATTGAACCAGCTATGGCAACTGGCCTGGGCCGATGGCAGTGTCGACCCGAATGAAGAAATGATGCTGCGCAAGGTGGCGGATTTACTCTTTATCCGGCACAGCGACTTTATCAAAGCCAAACTGGCCAACCAACCAGCTGCAGGCTAACGCGGCTCAGATTCGTCTTTACGCAGCACCTCACCTTCGATCACTGTGCCTTGTTGCTGCCGCTGCCCGGCGTAAGGATTGGCGCCATCCTGCTGGGCCTGCTGATAACGGGCTGCCTGCTCACGGAATTGCCGCATCCGTTGCCGGTGCCGGAATAGCAAAATCGGGATCAGGATCCAACTGAGCAGCAATGCAAACAGTAGAAAGACCGCGCCCACCAGCAACATCACGCCCAATACCAGCCATGCCAGTAGGCGCTGCAAAAAACTGCCCTGGCTACGTAGCTGAAACTGCCGTTGCCACGCCGAAGCTTGTTGGCGAAAAGAAGGATCGATCATAGGTTTCCTTTAAAGTTGCCGCCGGTAGCAACCTCAGCTACCGGCCGACATTATAGCCATTTTGGCTGAGTTTAGGCTGAATAGTTCATCAATCAGCCTTGTTACTGAGCGCCCAGCGCATAATATCTCCCCAGCTTGGCTCCTTGCCATACATCTGCATGCCACGTAAAAATATCCGGCCTGCTACCCGGCGCAGCCAGTACAGGGTGGCAAGCAACAGCATTAACGACAGCAACGGCTGCCACCAGGGCAATTCAACCAGCGCCATCCTCACCGGCATCGCCGCAAAGGAGGTGAGTGGCAGCCAACTTAATAACGTCATGGCCCAGCCGGTGGGGCTATCGATCACCAAGTAAGTAAACAGTAGCGGCAGCCAGGTGATCATCATCACCGCGCCCTTACCACTGGTATTGGGATCGTCAATCGAGGCAGCAATAGCAGCCATAAAGGTCGCACACAACACTACGCCAAGCAGGGCAAAGGGCAGTAACCAGGCTAAGACCCCAAGATTCAGCCAGTCCAGCTGCAGCGGTTTATTGGCAAACACCAGTACCGCCACCAGAAAACCCAGTAACATCATCAGCGTGGTGGTAAACATAGCTTTTAACGCACTCAAGCTATGACCCAGTACCTTGCCATCGATCCATTGCTGCGGTGTCACTATGGCAAATAACTGCTCTGTGACCCGCTGCTGCTTTTCGCCGGTAATGCTCATTAACAGTTGACCAAAGGCAGTGGTAAGCCCCATCAACAGCATAAACAGCACCGCCAGGGCGATCAGTTTTTCCGGCCGATCTTTTCCCTTATAGTTGTCATCGAGGTAACGCATTTCAAGGCTGACAGGCTGCTGTAATGCCGCCAACTGCTCTGCCGACCAACCCTGCGCGGCGGCATACTGCTGCCGGTAGTGCTCCAGCAGCACGCTTTGTAACTGCTGTTGCCACTTTTTACCGGCCTTGGTGTGGATCAGCACCTGCTCCTCGCCTGGCTCCAGCACCGCATGCCAGGTTTCGTCCTGCTGTAGCTGTCGCAACTGCTCTTCCAGGCTGACCGTCGGCTGCTGAAACTGAAACTGGGCGCTACTTTCCAGACTAAAGCCGGCCGGCACTGCGATCCGGTATTGCTGGCGGCCTTCATCCACAAAGTAACTCCAGGCAAAAATCGCTCCCATTACCCCCAACATCAGCAAATACGAGATCAGCTGTTGCTTCCATTTAAAAAAACGTAAAAATTCCCATTTGGCGACGACCAGACTTTGCCGCGAAATCATACTGCTTGCTCCTGTTGCTGATGTTGGGTCATCGCATTCAGATATAACTGATGCAAGTCCGGATTTTGCATTGAGATATTTTTCAACGCACAGTAAGGCAGCAACTGCTGTAAACAGGCCGACAGCTGTTGGGTTTCATTAAGTCGCACCAACAGTCGCTGCGGTGTCTGTAGCAGCCAGCTATATCCGGCTAACCAGCGGTCGAGCTGCTCACTGCTAATCGGCTGCTCGGTTTCAATCACGACTTCCGGTTGTGGCTGAGCCTGGCTGCGGATCTGCGCCAGAGTGCCGGCCAATACTGCCTGCCCTTTTGCCATCAACAGCATATGATCTGCCAGTTTTTCCACCATCGCCATCTGATGGGCACTTAAAATCACTGTCATGCCATCGGCACGCAATTGTTGTAAAAACTGCACCACTTTTTCCTGATTCAGCGGATCCAGACCAGAAAAAGGCTCATCCAGAATAACCAGTGCCGGACGGTGGATCACGGCGGCAATCAGCTGAACTTTCTGCTGATTGCCCTTGGACAACTGCTTTAAATCCTCTTTCCGCCGATCCGTTAATTCAAAAACATTGAGCCAATGTGTCAGTTGCTGTTCGGTTTCTGTGGCAGATAAACCATGCAACTGCGCCAGAAAGCGCAGATTTTTTTCAACACTCTTGTCAGCATAAAGTCCGCGGTCTTCCGGCAAGTAGCCGAGATAACGGCGGGGCACATGGTCAAATTCGCCCCCATCATGCTGTACCAGAATGTGGCCGGCATCGGGGCGGGTCATACCGACCAGCATCCGGATAATCGATGACTTACCGGCACCATTGGGCCCCAGCAGCGCAAAAATCTCGCCTGGCTGGATCTGGAAACTGACACCACGCACCGCCTGTACCGTGGCATAGTGTTTTTCAATCTGTGTGACTGTAATTTGCATTGTTACTTAATCCTTTGCTGCACTCGCCCCACTTTACCATTATGGCCTGTTGAACTTAACCGCTTTTCTTAGCATAAATGTAACAAAAAGTGTGTTTGTGCAGCAGCTAGAGCACCATGTAGTTTAAAAAGTCGACACCAGCGAGCGCCAAAAAGTGCGCAGGCAAGGCAAGTTTTTAAAGGTTTAGTGGGCCTAAATCGAGAAAACTTAACGCAGCATGCGCGCTTTATGGCCTCGCCCTTCGGGAAGGCCTGAAAAAACCTCACTCTGCGTTCTGATTGCTCGAAAGAGCGCCACTATTCCTTCGCAATCACGCCTTGATTGAGGTTTTTTCAGGCATTCTGGTGCGCACTTTTTAAACTACATGGTGCTCTCAGCCGGCTGTTCGACGATAGTCTTAGTAATATCAGCTGCATTAGCCCCTTAGCTATGCTAAAACAGCTTTTTCTGAAACGGCGCCAGGAACTCCACAGCCTATGCGTTACCAAATCGTATTTGCCGATGCCGCTACTCTGGGCGATGCCGATTTATCGGCTTTGCACCTTGCTAACTGTCAGCTTCAGGTCTATGCCCACAGCAGCGCCGACGAACTGCCGGCACGGCTGCAAGATGCCGACATCGCTATCGTCAATAAATGCCGCTTAGACGCGGCGCTGATTGCCAAACTGCCACGCCTGAAAGCTATTATGGTGGCGGCAACCGGTATGGATAATATTGACCTACAGGCGGCCAGGGCGGCAGGAATTCAGGTGTTTAATGTTACCGATTATGCTGGCACGGCTGTGCCACAGCATGTCTTCGCCTTGCTGCTGGCACTGAGTAATCAGCTTTTCAGTTACAGCACAGCGGTACAACGTGGCGACTGGAGTCGTAGCCAGAGTTTCTGTTTGCTGGATTACCCCATCTTTGAACTGGCCGGCAAAACTATGGTGATTGTCGGCTATGGTGTCTTGGGTCAGGCAACGGCTGCCTTAGCCAGGGCCTTTGGTATGAAGGTATTGATCGCCGAGCGGCCCTCTGCCACAGAGATCCGCCCCGGCCGCCTGGCATTTGGCGCGGCACTGGCAGAGGCAGATATTGTCTCCCTGCACTGCCCTTTGACCGCTGATACCCGGCATATGATTAATAAGAACAGTCTGGCGGGGTTAAAAACCGGCGCTGTGCTGATCAATACGGCGCGCGGTGCGCTGATTGAGCCTAATGCGCTGCTTGATGCCTTAAAAACCGGGCAGGTCGGCGCGGCTGCACTTGACGTTCTTAGCACTGAACCGCCGCCGGCTTCAGATCCGCTGCTAAATTGCAAACTACCCAATTTGTTGATCACCCCTCATATTGGCTGGGCCAGTCGTGAGGCGCGAACCAGAATGGTGTTAAAGATTGCCGACAATATTCGAGGTTTTCTCGAACGCTGAGTCAGCCGCTAAAAACTGTTATAATAATTAACTACTTTAGTAATAAGATACTACCCGGCAGAACGGATGCTCTGCCCAACATCAGCAAAGAGTGCCACTTGCATTGGATGCGCCGGGGCGATAAAAATAAGAGCTTTCTATGCGTTTTCTTTATGTTTTTTTGTTGGCGGTTGGAATAAGTCTGCCAGTGCAGGCTGCTAACCTGACAGAGCGGCTGAGTGAAGTAGACAAAAGTAAAGCTGCTGCCGAACAATTTATTTCCCGTCTGCAAAATCAGGCACTAACGACCTTAACTGCCGAAGACTATCTGGTGTTGTCAGTCAGTTATCAGACAGTCAATAACAGGGATGCGGCCCTGGATGCGGCCAGTAAGGCGGAGCAACTGGCTACTACCCCTTATTTACAGGCGTTAAGCCTGTTTCATAAAGCACAAATTCACGGCATTTATTTTCAGAATGCTGAGATGGCTCTTCAGCAGCTACTGGCTGCCGAACAACTGCTGCTTAACAGCGACGAGCAACCCAGCCTGCGCCTGCTGAATGATGTACTACGCAGTTTCGCTTCTGCCTATAATCTGCTTGGACAGTTAGCTACGGGTTTGGAGTATGCGGAGCGTAGTCTGGCACTGGCACGACAACTGGGTGAGCCGTCGCGGGAGCTAACCTCACTGATTATCAGTGGCCGGCTGGCATTGCAGGATAATCAATACCAGCGCGCCTTTTACTACTTACAGCAAGGTTTGACGCTGGCCAATCAGCTACAGGATTTTGAAAGTCTGGCTTCAATCCACTTCAGGCTGGGAATGGCGTTTCGTAAGTTGGATTTGCACCAGGATGCGCTGGAACATTTTCAGCAGGCAGCAGAGCGCTACCGCGCTTTGGATCTGCAATCTAATTATACCCATGCGTTGATTTATCTGGCTGAAACCTATCTGGAAGAGCCAGTACAGGCGGAGCAAGCGCAACTGTTGTTGGAAGAAGCACGACACATCGCCGAGCAGCAGCAAAACTTACTGCGCATTGCGATGGTCAACTACAGCCTGGCCCGCACCGCCTTGGTACAGCAACAATTGGCACCCGCCGAACAATTATATCAACTGGCGTTGCAGCAATTCCGCCAAATCAACTCTGCGACCTATCTCCAGGAAATTACGCTGGCATTAGCGCGGCTCTATATCCAGCAGCAGCGTTATCCGGAAGCAGAGCAATTGCTGGCCGACATCGCGCCAGATATTAATGCCGCGGCAACTTACCTTAAGCTACGCTTCTACAACAATAAATCCGACCTGGCTGCTGCGCGCCAGCAGTGGCAGACAGCTTATCTGGCGCAGCAGCAGGCGATGCAGTTAGCACAGCAAGAGCAAAGCGAACAATTAAGAAGCACTATGGCGCAGCTAAAAGGGGGGTTAACCGATAACAACCAGGTGAGCCAGCAGTCAGCTGAGCTGAAGCAACTGCAACTACAACTCGCCGCCGCCGAATCCAGACAGGTTCTACTGCAGTTATTGTTAGTCGGACTGATTTTTACTGCTTTCGTGATCTGGCAATTATACCGTCGGCAATTACCGGTAGCCACGACAACGCCTGCGCCGGAATTGGCACCAAAACAGTGGAGCCAGTTCCGTGAAAAAGTAAAACAGACCAATCAACGTACTGCACCACACTTAATAGTATTACTGCCGCGTAATCGCACCCTGCTGCAACAAAAATATGGCAGACGTTGCGTCAGCGAGTTGCTGGAACAAGTACGTCAGCAACTTAACCTGCCGGAAGTTACCGCCAGTTTTAGTGGCAGTGAAATGCTGTGGCTATGTTGCGACGATGAGCAGAAATTGCCGCAACTACAACAACAGGCGATTGCGCTGTTGGAACAAAAGCTGACTGAGCTTGGCGCCAATCCTGAATTACTGACCCTGAACTTGCCACTGCAGGACCTGCTTGGCGAGCACTGGCAAAAAGAGGATCTGAATGGTCTGGCAGAGCTGGTCTGGCTCTGCTGGTATCTGGCCGGGCAACAGTTAAACTCTGGTTCCTTGTGGCAACTGGTTGTCTACAGCAGCCATCCCCGGCCCTGTGAATGGCAGGCAGACAATTTGCGTGCCGATATATTAAATGCGCTGAAACTGGGTGAATTAACACTGCAGTTAAACGGCAATCAGCTGTCGTTTCAACTCTGAACTAATGACGCTGGCAGCAGGAATTGCTGTTGGCGTCGTTTAAAGGGGCAGAAAAACGCCAACTCTACCGCCTGCAGCGCCAGGCCTGTGGTGCTTTTGTTTTGCCGGCCATATTGCGGATCGCCCATCACCGGGCAGTTTATAGCAGCGAAGTGTCGACGGATCTGATGCTTGCGGCCACTGATCAGTATTACCTCTAGCAAACTGGTATCGGTTAAACTGCAATACTCCAGCAAACTAAAACGACTTTCTGATGCCTTGCCATCCAGCGGCAGTGCAATCCTACCCTGACTCAGCACGTCAGCAGGCAAAGCGCCCTTTACCCGTACCCGGTACTTTTTGATAATAGCCCGCTCAGCGATGAGTTTGCTCAGGGCCGCTGCGGCCTGTTTATTATGTGCCAGCAAGACTAAACCACTGGCTTCACGATCAAGACGGTGCAGCAGGAACACGGGGCGGGCGGGTGTAAAGTGTTGCTCGGCAAAGCGCAATAAGCTGAGATGATCGCCCCATTCATTACCTTGCGACAACATACCGGCAGGCTTAAACCAGACACTATAGGCCTTTTCATCAGCCAGCAGCTGCGCCGCAGCACAATCCCGGCTTAAAATTTCACTGTCATAGTGCAGCGCCAGCCGATCACCGGCTTTCAGCATAAACTGGGCGCGTCTGAGCCGTTTTACCGGCTTGGCAATTAACTGCACGGCGCCCTTGTTCATCGCATCTTTTAATCGACCTTTCGGCAACTCCGGCACTGCCGTACTGAGTAGCTCTATGGCGGTGACGGGGGCTGTAGCGGTGATCTCTCGGCTTAATTTCATCGGTTCTTTGTCACCGCAACGGCGGTGTTCCCTTATGGTTTCAGACGATTGATCTTATCAAAAAGCTCTTCCCAGCCGCGAGGAATATGCCGCACCCCACCCTGATCGCGTAATAAACGCTCGATATGAATCGTCAGCCGCTTTACTGGTTGCAAGGTTTTCTGGCGGTAGCGATACAAAAAGGCCCACAACGCCAGCGACAGCACCAGCAAATAACCCAACCAGAAGGTCAGTAATGCCAGCAGTCCGGCACCGAACAAACTTTGCCGCTGCTCCAGCATAACCAGGGACAGAGGTTGCTTTCCGATCCGCTGCAACTGCAATACACGTTGCTCCAGGTCGCGCAATGGCGTCTGGCCATTACCTAATAATTTGCCATGCTCGTCCAACAGGAAAAAATCAGTTCCAGGCAACAGCTTCTGAAAAGGCTCAAGCAAAACGGCTGAGTCAATGACAAAGATCAACCAACCGCCATGCCCATCGGCAAAGCGTAAACGGCGGCTTAGCAAAATTTTGTTCGTTTCCAGGTGGCTCAAACCGGCTTGCTCGGCAACCGGTACCTTACGCTGCTGCTCAAGCCAGGGCTGTAAAGTCTGGATTTGCAGTAGCGAGAGCTGTTGCGGCGTTAAATACACTAAATCCTGATCCGACCAATACAGCACGCGATCCAACCATGGGTACAGGGTTCTGGCGGTATTCAGCGCTGCTTCAGAACGGCTTAAAAAATGCAGTTCGTTATTGGATAGCCGCTGTGCCGAGCGCAAACTTGCTATATCAGGTGTTTGGCCGTCAAGGGTATAAAGGGGGGAATTAAATACGGATAGCGAGTCCGCTTGTTCCAACAACGCCTGTTGCTGCATGCTGTCAGCAAACTTTTGTAAAGGTAATAACTGCGCATCCAAATGCAGCGCCTTAATGGCCAGGCGCTGACTCTGCAACTCCATTCGCTGCTCCAGTGTCAGCAAGAAATGCACTGTTGCCGCAGCAAAACTTAATAGCAACACAAAAAACGCACCCAGACGCCGGGTGCGTTGATATTCAGAAAGGATCGGGTTCTGCATCGGCTGTCCTTGCAGCAGCATTTAACTCAGCTGAACATACTACGTTTTGGCGCAGAGTTAAATACCACGGGCCATCTGGCCCGATTCTGCCTACAGATTAGCCTCGGCAAAGGACGCCAACCGGCTGCGAACCACCCCGTTCAGGTTAATGGTAGTACTGCCCTCAAAGTTCTTAAAACGTTCGACAATATAGGTTAGCCCTGAGGTCACCGCGGTCAGATAGTTGCTGTCAATTTGCGACAGGTTACCGGAGCAGATTAACTTGGTGCCCTCGCCGCAACGGGTAATAATAGTTTTTAACTGCGCAGCACTGAGATTCTGGCATTCGTCGAGGATCACTATCGCATTTTGAATGCTGCGGCCGCGCATAAAGTTAACCGACTTAAACTGGATATTGGCTTTCTCCATAATGTAATTCACGCTGGCGTGCGGATGCTCATCGGTTTTGTGCAGCACTTCCAGCGAATCGGTGATGGCCGCCAGCCAAGGCGCCATTTTTTCCTCTTCTGAGCCGGGTAAAAACCCAATCGACTCAGCAATTTCCGGAGTATTACGGGTGACGATGACCTTATCGTACATGCCTTTCTCAATCACCAGCTCTAACGCAGCGGCAAGGGCTATCAGGGTTTTACCGCAACCGGCGGGGCCAGTCAGGATCACCAGATCCATCTGTGGATCCAACAGCGCCTGTAACGCCATTGCCTGATAGATATTTTTCGGATGAATACCCCACGCATGGCGGTGCATCATACGTTCCACACCATAATCCGCAATCTTCAGCTCTGTCTCAGTGATCGCCAGCACCTTGCCGGCAAAGGTTTCTGCTTCATCAATCAGATATTCATTTACATAAGCATTCGGTAGTACCTTGCGGCTGATATAGTGCACGACCTCGCGCCCCTCATTGACGGTACGGCATTCGCCAACCTGTGACCAGAACTCGCCGCTAAACTTGTAATAGCCTTTATACAGAAATCTGACATCGTCAATTAACTGGTCAGTGCGGTAATCTTCGACCAGCTTCAACCCGGCGCCCTTGGCCTTTAGCCGCATATTGATGTCTTTTGTCACTAATATGACTTTGACCGGACTCTTTTCGCGCTGTAAATAAAGGGCAGTATTAATAATCAGGTGATCGTTTTCACCACCGGGTAAGCCCGGAATTTCATCTTTCAAATGGTGGTCGTTAATAATAAAGATATGTCCGCTGGGTCTTTCATCACTGCGGGCCGGTAAGGCCACACCGTGCAACATCTGTTCGGGTGATGCATCTTTCAGCACATCCTCCAGCGCCCGGATCGCCACCCTGGCATCACGGCTAACGTCCTTATGCCGATCTTTAATATGATCCAGCTCCTCCAGTACGGTCATCGGGATTACAACATCATGTTCTTCGAAGTTCAGAAAAGCGAAAGGTTCGTGCAGCAGAATATTGGTATCAAGGACGTAGATCTTCTTCTCTTTCGATTTTTTCCGCGCCATAGGCACTGCTCCTTTTTGTTTTCACCCACAGATTTTTGCATCCTATTAGTTCAGCATAGTGCATCCATCTCAGACTGCTATACTGAGTGACAGTTTTTTTAAACTGTCCTGTGACTACCTTGCGACATTCAGATGACAGAAAAATGACCGCAGCAGCTTGTTTTGCTGATGCATCAGAGCGTTTTTCGCTGTACCATGACGCCCCATTTTTAGACTGCCAGGATTACGTATGAGATTTGCACTGGGCCAGCGTTGGATTAGCGACGCGGAATCAGATTTAGGGTTAGGAACCGTTATCGCAATTGAAGGACGGATGCTAACGTTATTGTTTCCGGCCAGTGGCGAAACCCGGCTCTATGCCCAGCAAGAAGCTCCGCTAACCCGCGTTACCTTTAATGTTGGCGACCAGATTAAAAGTGCAGAAGGCTTCAGTATTCTGGTGCAGGAGTTAAGCGAGCAACAACAGCTGCTCAGCTATCATGGCGTGCGCACCGATAACGGTGAGCCGGTGGTGTTGCGCGAAACTTTTCTCGATCACTTTCTCAGTTTTAATAAGCCGCAGGACCGCCTGTTCGCGGGTCAGATCGACCGCTTTGAGTACTTTCCACTACGTTTCCAAAGCTGGCAGATGCAGCAACAACTGCAGCAAAGCCCACTGCGTGGCCTTGCCGGTGGCCGGGTGAGTTTGATCCCGCACCAACTGTATATCGCCAGCGAAGTTTCCCAGCGTCACGCACCACGGGTGTTATTGGCTGACGAGGTCGGCCTGGGTAAAACTATCGAAGCCGGCCTGATCCTGCATCAACAATTACTGACCGGGCTAGCCAGCCGGGTACTGATCGTGGTACCGGAATCGCTACAACATCAGTGGCTGGTTGAAATGTGGCGCCGTTTTAATCTGCGCTTTTCGATCTTTGATGAAGAACGTTGCCAGCAATCACAATTAGATGCTGATAATCCCTTTGATACTGAGCAACTGGTGTTATGTAGCCTGGAGTTTCTAACAAGAAAGAAAAGTTGGCATGAACAGGCTGTAGGTAGTCACTGGGATATTCTGGTGGTCGATGAGGCACATCATCTGCAGTGGCAACCTGAGGCGGCAAGCACGGAATATCAGCGCATTGAGGCACTGGCGCAGGATACGGCCGGCCTGATTCTGCTTACTGCGACACCTGATCAGCTTGGTCATCAGAGCCACTTCGCCCGTTTGCGCCTGCTTGATCCTGACCGTTTTTATGATTATCAGGTGTTTTTAGCCCAAGAGCAGACGTATCAACATATTGCCGCCCTGGCGCGCCGCTTGATGCAAACAACGGACCCTGATGCCGAATTAGTGACAGAGCTGAGACAACTGTTAGCTGACAATGAAAGTCGCACCCTAGTTGAACAGTTAAGCCAGCAGCCTGAGACGATGCCTGCGATCAAAGAGGCATTGCTGAAACAATTACTGGACCGTCACGGCACAGGCCGCATCCTGTTCCGTAACAGCCGTGCCGGTATTAAAGGCTTTCCAAAACGCCATGCGGTTCCGGCACCGCTCAGCTTGCCTGCCCAGTATGAAAATGCATTAAAGGTGTTTCAGAATTTGCAGCAGGACGCACCACTGCTACACCGGGTGCAGGCACAACTCTTTCCCGAACAGGTATTTCAGGATTTTGAGGGTTCGAGCAGCCAGTGGTGGCAATTCGATCCCAGAGTCAGCTATTTGCTGGATCTGTTAAAACAACATCGGCCGGCGAAGTTTCTGGTGATTTGTAGCAAAGCAGCCACCGCCATAGCGCTAGAGGAGGCGTTACGCACCCTGGCCGGAGTAAGAGCCGCTGTGTTTCACGAAGGCATGAGCATTCTGGAGCGTGATAAAGCCGCGGCCTACTTTGCGCAGGAAGAATACAGCGCCCAGGTACTGCTATGCTCAGAGATCGGTAGTGAGGGCAGGAATTTCCAGTTTGCGCATCATCTGGTGCTGTTCGATTTACCACTGAATCCGGATCTGCTGGAACAGCGTATCGGTCGCCTGGACCGGATCGGGCAGCAACAGGATATCCAGATCCACTTACCCTATTTTGCCGGCACCGCGCAGCAATTGCTATTTGACTGGTATCAGCAAGGCTTGGATGCCTTCGCCCAAACCTGCCAGAGCGGACGAATTATTTTTGAACAACAACAGCAACAGCTGTTGCAACTGCTTGCCTCGGCGGCCTGTCAGTCTGAATCGGTTCTGGCTTTTATCAGCGACACCGCAAGCCTGGCAGCCCGGTTACGACAGCAACTGGAGCAAGGACGTGATCAGCTACTTGAACTTAACTCCGCTGGCGGTAGCAAAGCAATCGAGTTAGCGACAGCAATCAGTCAGTTGGATCAGGATGTGCGGTTACCGATGCTGATGTTTAAAGCCTGGGACCTGCTGGGCGTCGCTCAGGAAGATCGCTCAGACACCAGCATTATCTTGCGCCCGTCGGAACAATTGCAGCTGAACTACCCCGGGTTGGACGATGAAGGCACTACCGTCACCTTTGACCGCTTAACGGCGCTGGCAGAGGAAGATATCCAGTTTCTAAGCTGGGATCACCCGATGGTCACCGGCACTTTGGATCTGCTAAGCAACGAGCACTTTGGCAATAGCTCTGTCGCCCTGCTACCGAACAAGGCGTTACCGGTCGGCAGCTTCTTTGTCGAACTGATTTTTATCGCTGAAGCCAGCGCACCGGCTATTTTGCAGCTTAACCGTTATCTGCCGCCAACGCCCATTCGCTTGCTGCTGGACAAAAGCGGTAAAGATCTGGCGGCAAAAGTGCCCTTTGATAACTTTAACCGTCAGCTAAAACCCGTAGGTCGGCAAACCGGAGCCAAATTGGTTAATGCGTTACAGAATCTGATCCATCCTTTACTGGCTGCGGCGGAGCAACAGGCAAACAGTCAACTGGCGGCACTCAAAGCTGAGGCTGTTAGCCAGTTACAACAGCAATTGACTGCCGCAATCCAACGTCTGCTGGCGCTGCAAAGCGTTAATCCACTGGTTCGGCCGGAAGAAATTCATCACCTGCAAGCACTGCGGCAGCAAGGCGAGGAATACCTTGCGAAGGCTCGTCTAAAACTAGATGCGATCCGGGTTATCGTAGTGAGCCACGACTAGTATGCTATTGGATTATCGCCCACCTCTGTCACCCTATCTGGACATTTTGTATCAGGATGACCAGTTAGTGGTGTTGAATAAACCCAGTGGCCTGCTCTCTGTGCCAGGCAAAGCTGCCGAGCATTTTGACAGCGTGCAGTACCGGGTACAGCGGGTCTGGCCACAGGCAAGTGTGGTGCACCGGCTGGATATGGCGACCTCAGGTCTGATGGTAATGGCACTGACCAAGGAGGCGCAGCGTGAACTCAACCGGCAATTTTCGGAACGGACGATCAAAAAACGCTACCTGGCAAGAGTAAGCGGTTGTATTACGGCAGATCGGGGAAGTATTGAGTTACCATTGATCTGCGACTGGCCGAACCGCCCTAAGCAAAAGGTCTGTTATCAATATGGGAAAGCCTCTCTGACCCACTTCCGGGTATTACAGCGCACTGTAGACAGCAGCCTGGTTGAGCTAGAGCCGGTAACCGGACGCTCACACCAGCTCAGAGTACACCTACAATTCCTTGGCCATCCGATCCTGGGCGATAAATTTTACAATCCGGATTTCCAGCAAATCGGGCGGCTGCAACTGCATGCCACCGAACTCTGCCTGGTGCACCCGGAAACTGCTGAAAACTTGACTTTTTTTGCAAAATGCCCGTTTTAAGCTAAAATTTAGAACTTTATTAACCTAACATTCAGTTTTACTGGTTAAGATGCCACTGTCGTAAAATTAAACGCTTAAATTTGTTCAAAACTAATAATACTGTCAAAACAATATGGTAAACTATTACAAGTTTGCTAAGTTGGATGAATCAAAGGAGAAACGGATGAAACTGAAAGCAACCGCCATTGCAGTTCTGGCTGCATTACCACTGCTGAGCGCACAGGCCTTTGCCAACGCTCCTTCAGCAAAGGACCTGGAAAAGAAAGTCTTCGGCTCATTATTCGGCGAAAGCTACTGGACTGATAACCGTAAAGGCCAATCAGCTGCATGGGATAACGTCGATAACGGTTGGGGCGTCGGTGTAGAAATTGGCTACCGCCTGAATGAAACTTGGGGCGTGCGTGCTGAGTATGCCCGCCAAAGTCTGGACTCATTAACGCAAAGTTCACGCGTTACCGGTGACCGCTTCGGTGTTGATGCAATGTATCACATCCCGAATTCAAATGTTTACCTGGTCGGTGGCTGGAAACACTTTGAACACAACATCGCATTTGACGCTCTGAACGTCGGTGTGGGTTACCGTTACTTCATCAACGAAAGCGTTGCCTTATTCGCTGAAGGTAACCGTTTCCGCGGTATTAGCCGTGGTCAGTGGAATGATGCCTCGATCAAGTTCGGCGCCAGCTGGATTTTCGGTGCGGCAGCAGCTCCTGCGCCAACTCCGGCGCCACAACCTGAGCCAGCTCCGGCCCCAGTAGTTGTAGATTCTGACGGTGACGGCGTGCCAGATAGCCGTGACAAGTGTCCGAATACACCAGCAGGTCAGAAAGTTGATGCTGATGGTTGTACCATCTACACTGAGAAAATGGATCGTGTTGGTGACGTAGATATCGAAGTTCGCTTCGCTTTCGACTCTGCCACTGTGTCGCCAGAAGGCCGCACTGAAGTTAACAAACTGGCAGCGTTCATGAAGCGTTTCCCAGAGTCAGTGGTTTTCATCGAAGGTCACGCCTCTAACATCGGTAAGCCAGAATACAACATGCGCTTATCTGAGCGTCGTGCTAAAGCCATCGCTGACCTGTTAGTTGCTCAGGGCATCGAAAGCTCACGCATTACCTCAAAAGGCTTTGGTGTAACTCAGCCTCGCGTACCTGGTAACAGCCGTGAAGCTCATGCTGCAAACCAGCGCATCGAAGCTAAAGTAACGGCCAAAATCAAAGAGCCAGTGATGCGTTAATCGCCACTTAATGCTCAAAAAAGCCGCTGACAACAGCGGCTTTTTTATTTTCCGGGGTATTAGATAAAATTTCAGTTGCCGCGCCGGGCGAAGGCTGCTAATTTTTAGCTCGCTATACTAAGCTCCGGGAACGAGTAATGATGTCTTGTTTTGTCAAATTCTGTTTAGCTGCCACCTTGCTGCTTGGTAGCACCACACTGCTAGCTGAAACAGTCAACTCTGAGTCTTTAGTTCAGTTGGAACAAGCTTCGCATGTTTGTAATGATGAACATGAAGCAAAACGACTGGCCGCCAATGACCACTTAAGAGAAATGGCCAAAGCACTGGTTGAATTTAAAGCCACTAAGTATTGTTTTATTTTACAACCGTCGGTACTGGTCAGATTGTTGGAACACCACGGTAGCTATGTTAAGTTCAGTCACGATAACAAAGTCCTGTATACCTTCAGTGAGCACCTGCAAAGCGCAAACTAACCCTTAGCTAAAAATGTGGTCCAGCTGCAAGCTATAATACTGTCAGCGGCTTAAGTTTTAGCCGCCATGACCGATACGGTATTATCTGGCTCATCGGGTGTCACTATGCCAACATTTCGCGCACTGCCATTAGTAGCTCTGTTATTGGTTACCTGCCCTGCCCTGGCAAACTGGCAGGATATTGTGCGCCAGCACCCCAGCCTTGAGCTTACAACATTAACGACTGCAGAAACCTCAATTCAGCTGGCCAGGGTGCCTGCCGTTACCCGTCAGAGCAAAGGTACTGTCATCTTTATGCCAGCACAGCAGCGTCACCTGCTAAGTCCGCAGCTTTGGGGGTTTCTGTTTCAGCATTTGCCGGCTTTTGGCTGGAGCATTCTGGCCCTGCCTGAACTTGAAGCACATCAGGCGCAGGACGCCAGCACTGCGTTGGCAGCAAACAAAGCCCAGTTGGCGGCCCGCTGGCAAGCATTACAGCAGTTGCAGCCGGCACCCACAGGCCCGCTAATCATCCTGGTCCAGGGTGAGGTTGCTGGTGCCTGGCATGCATTGCTGATGGAGCAGGACGAACTTAATATTGCCGCCGTAGTCAGTATCGGGGCCTATCTGAAAGATCCGACGCTACAGCTACAGCTACAACAACAGATGACTAATCTAAAGGTCCCAGTCCTGGACCTGCTTACCGGCGCCGACCATCCGTGGTCAGCAACGGATAGTCAACAGCGGCAACTGTTGGCACGAGCACAGTCTAACCCTCTGTACCGGCAACGTTATTTACCCGATATGCATTATCATGCCAGCCAGCAGGAGTGGCTGTTCAAAGAAATCTTTGGCTGGCTCAGTAGTTTAGGATTCTAACGCTCCTAACCCGCTTTCGCCCGTTGCTGCTTGATAAATTCATACGCGGCCTGTATTTCCTGCGACCTTTGCTTGGCAACCTCCAGCATCGCCGCTGGCACCCCCTGCGATACCAGTTTATCCGGGTGATGCTGAGCCATCAGCTTACGGTACGCTCGCTTCAACTCCAACTCGCTGCATTCGGGACTGCAATCCAATAGTTGATAGGCTCCCGCTAACGTAAGCCCCTGAACATTGCCGGTAGTTTGCTCCTGCCGTGACTGGTAGGAACGTAATAATTGCTCCAGCACTGGCTGCGGGATCTTAAGCTCCTGTGCAATAACGGTTAGCAGGCGCCGTTGCTCAGGCACAATCTTGCCTTCGGCCCAAACCGTACCCAATTGCACTTCTAAAAATAATTGCAGCACTTCTGACCGCGAGCGATAGCACTGATAAAACGCTTGTAACTGCTCCCGAAACGGGAAGTTTACTGCTTTACCATCACGGAACGCTGCCTGCGCCTCGCGTTGCTGGCTGGTGGTTAATCCCAGCTGTTGCATAAAACGATTGGCCTGTGCAATATGCGCTTGCGTTACCACGCCACGCGCTTTCGCCAGGTGCCCCATCACCGCAAAACTGCTGTACATAAACAGAATTTGCTCGTCTTCAGGTTGCAGCCGGTGACGTAATTGCGCCCAACGTTTCAAAAACCATTGGTCAGCAAGATGTCCAAGCAATACACCCAGTACCAGCCCCGGCAATTTTAGTAATGCCAGGCCGAATAAGGCTCCCAATACTTTACCCCACACCTGAACTTCTCCGTCTTCACTTAACCTAAGCAGCTGTCCTGCCGGGTAATCCTGACCTTCACTCAGCCGCACTATATCGGATTAGCAGGATTTCTAAAATTGATTTATCATAGCAAACCCGCGCAACGCGGCACGGGTAGCGCATTAACGAGAATAAGGCATGAAACAGGGTTTAAGTTTAGCAGGACTCATCTGGGCGGCTTTGCACGCCACACAGGCACAAGCCCAACAACCTGCTCCTGCACTCTGTTATCAACCGTTAAGTATCCCCGAAACTCTGCAATCGGCTAACGCTACCGATAACAATATCCGCATTTTCTCCGACACCGTGAGTATACGGGATAATCAGCAGGCAGATTTTTCCGGCCAGGTACAGATTATGCAGCGCGATACGCTCTTGCAGGCACCAAGAGCCCGCTATAGCGCCAGCAATCAACAGTTGATTGCTGATGGTGGTATTGAATATTACAACAGCGACCTTTATGTCAGTGGCAGTCGCTTTGCTGCGGACCTGGCTAACAATAGGGCGCAACTATCGGACGCCCGCTATCAGTTTATCAGTCAAGCCGGTCGGGGCGAGGCTAAAGCCCTGGTCGCTTCTAGCGAGCAGTTACAACTGAATCAGGCCTTATTTACGACCTGTCCCCAGCAGGATAATAGCTGGGGGCTATATGCCGAAGAAATTACCATTGCAGCAGACTCAGGCTGGGGCGAAGCGCATCATGCGGTCTTCCGCATCAAGGATGTGCCGGTCTTTTATATCCCCTATCTGACCTTTCCGGTTGATGATCAGCGGAAAACCGGCTTGTTAATTCCCAAAGTCGGCAGTTCACAGCGGGTAGGATTAGATTTAGAACTCCCCTATTACTTTAATCTGGCACCCAACTATGATTTGACTCTGACCCCCCGCTACATGAGTAAGAGAGGGACTCAGTTAAAGTCGGAATTTCGCTATCTGACTGAGGCACACCAGGGGCAGCTGCAGCTGGAGTATTTGCATAACGACAATGATAAGCCAACCGGTTTTGGACAACGTTATCTGGGCCATATCAGCCATCGCTCAGACTTTAGCGAGCGTTGGCGTGGCTACGTGGATTTTACCGATGTCAGTGATGATGCCTATCTGACGGAACTGGGCTCCGATTTCAATAGTCAGAGCGATACCCAGTTATATCGCGAAGCTAACCTTAGTTATTTCGGGGATAAAGTTCATTCTCAGTTGAAGTTACAGGGTTTTGAAATTCTGGGAAATTACAACAGAGCCTATCAGGCCATGCCACAACTCAGTCTGGCATCGGCTAACCCGCTACAGCTGACTGATAATCTGCAAGGATTATGGCAGGCTCAGTATGCGCATTTTCGCAACGCCGATGCATTCTACACCGCTGCCGATCGGATCCATCTGGAACCGACAATCAGATTACCTTATATCACCCCGGCTTTTGAATTAACCGCCGAAAGCAGTCTGCTGTATACCTATTATCAACAGCAAAGTGAGCAACAACTCGACGCTGAGCAGGAAAAAATCAGCCGGACACTGCCCAAGGTTCGTTTGCATGCCCGGGTGAATTTTGAGCGCGAATATGACTGGTTCGGTGAACAAGCACTGCAAACCTTTGAGCCTCAACTGCAATATCTGTATATTCCTTACCGCGATCAGAGTCAGATCGGCCTTTACGATACGACCCGCTTGCAGGACGATTACTATGGTCTGTTCCGGCAGAATCGCTTTTCCGGTTTGGACCGGATAAACGAGGCCAATCAACTGACTGTGGGTTGGACCACCCGCTTTTATGATAATACTGATAATGAGTTGTTCCGTTTTAGCCTTGGTCAGATCTTCTTTCTGAAAGAACCGGAAGTGACCAACGACGTGCTAACCCAAGATCTGGTTTCCACCGAATCGATGCTCGCATCGGAAATGATTTGGCATTGGTACCGCCGTTGGTACGTTAGCAGTGCATTACAATATGATATCGACAGCAAAAAGCTGATAAAAAGTAATGCCAGCCTCGACTACCGTGGCAGCGAGAATACCTTACTGCAATTGAACCATCGCTACAGTCGGGCGGTCTCAGGTGTGGAAATCCAGCAACTCGGCTTATTTGGTGCTATCCCCCTGCAACAAAACTGGCAACTGATCGCCAGTTACTATCGGGATGTGACAAATCATCGTATGATAGACGCCAATCTCGGACTGCAATATGAATCCTGCTGCTGGGCAGTACGTTTTGTCGCCAGAAGGCAGGTGAGAGCCGATCTGGAAAGTGGTATCACCGATCTGAACCAATTTGCCCGTCTGGACAGCGGCTTTAGCCTGCAGTTTGTGTTTAAAGGCTTTGGCGATAAAGCAGGTTTTGGCGTTGCCGATATGTTGTCGAATGGCATTTTTAGCTACCGGCGCCCGTATTTACTAACAAATTAATGTAGGAAATTATGAAGTTACAACAACTTATCTGTGCATTCTTGCTTGGCGCCGCCAGCCTGGCACTCTGCGCCGCTGAACGTGAAGTCGATCGGGTGGCAGCTATTGTCGATAATGGCGTGATTTTAAAAACCGATATTGATGAGATTGTTGAACGGGTTAAACGCAATGCGCAAGCGCAAGGTCAAACCTTGCCATCTGACCAGGCACTGCGTACTCAGGCAACAGAACGCTTGATTATGACCAATTTGCAGCTACAAATGGCACAGCGTATGGGTTTGCAAATTTCCGATGCGCAGCTCGACGATACTATCCGCAATATCGCTCAGGGTGAAAATATGACCCTGGAGCAATTTCGTCAGCGCGTCACCTCTGAAGAGGGTAATTATGAACGTTTCCGGGAAAAGGTACGCGAAGAAATTATTACCAACGAGGTGCTACGCGCTAACGTCCAACGCAGGATTTATATCAGCCCGCAAGAAGTCGATAACCTGCTGAAACTAATGGAAGAACAGGGCGCGATTAACGAACAGTACAAACTGGGTCATATTCTGATAGCCATCCCGAGCCAGGCAACGACTGAGCAAATCAATGACGCACGCGAGCGTGCCGAGCAGGTCATTAAGTTACTGCGCGAAGGCAGCGATTTCCGCCGGATTGCCATTGCCTCTTCCAGTGCGGCCAATGCTTTGGAAGGTGGTGAATTGGACTGGATGGGTATTAACGAAATGCCAACTCTGTTCTCGGAAGCCATTCGTGGTCGCAAAAGAGGCGATTTGGCAGGACCTCTACGCTCAGGTGCCGGCTTTCATATTCTGACTATTTTCGATATTCGTGGCGAAAACGTGACTGAATTACAGGAAGTTAAAGCCCGGCATATTTTAGTGAAACCTTCAATTATCGTCAGTGAAGAACGTGCTCGCGCCCTGCTAAATGACATCCTGCAAAAGGTTCAGGCTGGTGAAGCTGACTTTGCCGAGATGGCGAAACAATATTCTGAAGATCCGGGCTCGAAACTAAACGGTGGCGAACTCGGTTGGAGTGAACCTGATGTATACGTACCCGCGTTCCGCGATACCCTGAACCGGTTGCAGTTAAATGAAATCAGTGAGCCCTTCCGTACCGAACACGGTTGGCATATTGCGCAGCTGTTGGATCGCCGTACTGTAGATGCCACTGCCGATCGTAAGAGAGAACAGGTATACCGTATGATCTTCAACCGCCGTTTCAACGAGGAGTCCACCAGCTTCCTGCGCGAACTGCGTGATGAAGCCTATATTGAAGTTCTGGCCGATAACTGATGACCTTGCGCCTGGCAATAACTCCCGGTGAACCTGCCGGTATAGGTCCTGATCTGGTACTGGCGCTGGCACAACAGGCCTGGCCGGTTGAGTTGGTTATTTGCGCTAACCTGCAGTTGCTGCGCGACCGCGCACAGCAACTGGGTTTGCAGGTACAGTTTTTACCCTTTGATGCGGCAGTACCTGCGAAACCACAGGCAGCAGGTACGCTGACAGTTCGGGACTTTCCTCTTGCCGCTGCCGTGGTTCCTGGCGAGCTCAATGCTGCCAACGGCAACTATGTTGTCGAGACCTTAACGGCAGCCGGCGCAATGGTGATCGCGGGAGAGGTCGCTGCCATCGTCACCGGACCAGTGCACAAGGGTATTATCAATCAAGCGGGTATTGCTTTTAGCGGCCATACCGAGTTCTTTGCCCAGCAATCCAACACCCCTTATGTGGTGATGATGCTGGCCACTGAAGGTTTAAGAGTGGCACTGGCTACCACCCATATTCCACTGGCCTATGTTGCCAAAGCCATTACCCGTGAACGTTTATTAAAAGTGCTGACCATTTTGCATCAGGATCTGCAGCAGAAATTTGGCATCCCTGAACCGAAAATTTATGTGTGCGGCTTAAACCCGCATGCCGGTGAAGGAGGTCATCTGGGCCGCGAAGAAATTGATGTGATTATCCCGGCATTAAATGAGCTGCGCTCGACCGGGATGCAACTGTTCGGTCCGCTACCTGCCGATACCCTGTTTCAACCCAAATATCTGAACAATGCCGATGCCGTGTTGGCCATGTATCACGATCAGGGGTTACCGGTTCTGAAATACAAAGGCTTTGGCCGCTCAGTAAATATCAGCCTGGGCTTACCCCTGATCCGGACCTCTGTCGATCATGGTACCGCACTGGATCTGGCTGGCAGCGGCAAAGCCGATCCGGGCAGCCTATTTCATGCTGTCAGAGAAGCCATTCAACTGGCACAACGCACCCTGGATAATCATGACTGACAATGTTCATCAGGGCCACCGCGCCCGCAAACGCTTTGGCCAAAACTTTTTACATGATCCTCAGGTCATTGGCAGAATCGTCAAAGCGATAGCACCGAAAAGTACAGATCTGCTGGTCGAAATTGGCCCTGGACTGGGGGCGCTGACGGAACCGGTTGCTGAGGCGGCAGGAAAACTCACAGTGGTAGAGCTGGACCGCGATCTGGCTGAGCGTCTGCGCCAACACCCTACCCTTGCTGACAAACTGCAAATTTTTCAGGCTGACGCCATGAAGTTTGATTTCCGTCAGTTAATCCAGCCCGGGCAAAAGCTCAAAGTCTTTGGTAACCTGCCATACAATATTTCTACGCCTTTACTGTTTCATCTGTTTGAATTCGCGGATGAAATTGAAAACATGCACTTTATGCTACAAAAAGAAGTGGTAGATCGGATGACGGCCAGCCATGGGGGTAAGGACTATGGTCGCCTCAGTGTGATGACACAGTACTATTGCAAGGCACTGCCGGTCGTGCAGGTGGGGCCAGGCGCCTTTAAGCCGGCGCCGAAAGTCGATTCTGCCGTGGTACGCCTGATCCCTTTCCCCAAAGCAGAGCGGGCCGCCGTTGACCCGGCCATCCTAAATCGGGTTTGTCTGGAAGCCTTTAATCAGCGCCGTAAAACACTGCGTAATGGCTTCAGTAATTTCGCCACTGCTGAACAAATTGAAGCCCTGGGTATCAACCCGGGATTAAGACCAGAGCAACTTCCAGTTACTGACTTTATCCGCGTTGCGCAGTGGCTGGCGACACAGGAAAAGACGGATGCAAGCTGAACATCAGGTCAAGGTTTCGGTAGACAGTTTTTATCTTGGCGCTCAGTCTGATCCAGCCGAACAACGTTATGTGTTTGCTTACTGTGTCAATATTACCAATCACAGCAGCCTGCCAGTGCAGCTGCTGCGCCGCTACTGGCTGATCACCGATGGTAACGGTAAACAAACCGAGGTCGCCGGTGACGGGGTGATCGGGGTACAGCCAGAACTGCAACCAGGTGAAACCTACAGCTATACCAGTGGTGCAGTATTAGAAACCCCTGTCGGCACTATGCAGGGTTACTACGAAATGATTGATGCTGCCAAACACCCGTTTCAGACCCCTATCCCGCTGTTCCGACTGGCCATGCCGCACGCGCTGAACTGATGGCCACCTACGTTATCGGCGATTTACAAGGTTGCTTTGAACCGCTGCAGCGCTTGCTGGCAGCGCTGAATTATCAACCATTGCAGGACTGCTTATGGTTCTGTGGAGATTTGATTGCCCGCGGTCCTGATTCCTTAGCCTGTCTGCGCTTTGTTAAGCAACTGGGCAGTGGCGCCCGTGTCGTACTGGGTAACCATGACCTGAACTTTATTGCCCACTATTATGGCTATGGCAAAATTAAAGCCGCCGATAAGCTGGAGCCGCTGCTGGCAGCGCCGGACTTGGCAGAACTGGTGCATTGGCTATGTCAACAGCCCTTATTACAACGCGGGCCAGAGGATGCCTATTGGATGTTACATGCCGGCCTGGCCCCGGACTGGGACATCCCTACAGCTCTAAGCGCCTGCGCCGATGTTTCCCGGCAGTTACAGCACGATCCCGAGCCACTACTTGCTGTCATGTACGGTAACTTACCGGTACGCTGGGCAGATGCCAAAACGCCTGAACAGCGCTGGCGCTATACCATCAATGCCTGTACCAGGATGCGCTTTTGCCATCCCGACGGCGCACTGGAGCTATCCAGCAAGGCTGCACCAGAAAACCAACCGGATTTGGTACCCTGGTACGAATTCTGGCGCAATAAACCTCATCCTGAGTTATTATTCGGCCACTGGGCCGCGCTTAACGGCCAAAGTCCGATCCCCGATATTCAGGCGCTGGACACGGGTTGTGTTTGGGGAAATACGCTTACCGCCTATTGCGTTGAAAGCAGACAACGCTATAGTGTCAGGGCAGAACAACAATAATAGGTTTGGCTTGGCCACATGGCCCCGTCTTTGCTGCATAAGACAGTACAGTCCGACCACATAATTCGATCAAACTGGAGTTGTTATGAAGTTGACCGTAAAACTAAGGGTAGTTGGCGGTTTCAGTGTGATAACCTTGCTGTTGCTGATTATTGGCTTTACCGCCTACTCGCAACTGAGCAGCATTAGTTCCTCTACCGCCGAAGTAAACAATGTTTCAATCCCGGCTTTAGAAAACAGTGCGTTAATGAAGAGCGAGTTTGTGCTGATGAGTAAAATCAGTCTGCAAGCCTTTAATGCACCGACCAACGAACAGATCAGCAGCCTGCGCGAGCAATTTGCTGCTGAACAACGCGCTTACTCGGCCGCCGCCGCAGAGCTAAGCAAAGCAGTACAACAACAACAACGCCTGCGGGAAGCGACACAACCTGTTGCAGCTGCCTTTGACGCCTTTATCCCACTTTCGAATCAGTTATTTGATCAACTGGCTCAAAACCTCCAGTTACAAAGCAGCATCGACAGCAAAATGGCCGAGTTGGAAGGACATGCTGATGACATGGCGTCCTTACTGCTCGATTTTACTGACTTAAGCAATGTGCGCAGTCGCTTTCCCCGTGCTTACCAGGCTGCGACACAAATGGAGACCGGGATTAATAGCCTGATCAGCGTGGTAGTGGATTTAAACCGCACCAGCAATGACAATACCGCGAGCACCATCAACAATGATATTGCATTCCGGTTACAGGACTTAGAAACCCAGCTGCAAGTTATGCTGAGCGAAGCGTCACAGGTTGCCATGCCACAAGAGCTGGCCGAGAAGCTGCAAGACGTAGCCCAATTATTAGATGCCAGCCAGGGCATACCCGCCCTGAAATTGCAGTTTTTGCAGGGTAAAGCCCGAGCCTCACAGCTGCTGCAACAAGCAGACGAACAAACCGGTATGGCGATCAGTCGGCTGGATGCCTTGCTAAACCAAAGCACCCGGGTAGCAGCAGAAATTCAGGAGCAAAGCCGTAGCAGTGTTAGCAATGCCGTCACCGCTATCTTTATCGTCATGCTGTTTTCTGTGCTGATCGCGGTCTTTATCGCCTATCGCACCGTGTTTGCGATTGTTAAGCCGCTGGAAAAAGTCAACGCCATGCTAAGTGTAGTTGCCTCAGGTGACCTGACACAGAAGCTGGACGATCGCAGCCAGGATGAGTTTGGTGATCTGGCTCGCAATATCAATAAGGTTAACCAGAGTCTGCAGCAACTAATTCAGGGTATTATCTCGCGTTCAACCCAGCTGGCCGCGGCCTCAGAAGAAACCTCAGCTATTACGCTGCAAACCACTCAGGCTATCCGCGAACAGAAATCTCAGGTTACCCAGGCAGCAACCGCCACCACCGAGATGAGCAGTACCTCGCAAGGCGTGCTGCAAAGCTCGAATGATGCGCTTAACGAGATCAAAAATGCCGACAAAGAAGCCGAACGGGTTAAAGGCATTTCACTGGAAAACAAAGCCATCATTATCCAGCTGTCACGCGAAGTAGAGCAAGCATCGCAGGTGATCAACAAGCTACATAAAGACAGCGCCTCTATTGGCAGTATCCTCGATGTGATCCGTGGCATTGCTGAGCAAACCAACCTGCTGGCATTAAACGCCGCCATTGAGGCCGCCCGGGCCGGTGAACAGGGTCGCGGCTTTGCCGTTGTGGCCGATGAAGTACGCTCACTGGCCAGCAAGACACAGGCTTCGACTCAGGAAATTCAGGCGATGATCCAGGCGCTGCAAAGCGGTGCTCATGCTGCGGTAGAAGCAATGAACAAAGGTAAAAAGCAAGCCGAGGATTGTGTTGCCAAGACTGAAGTCGCCACCTCAGCACTGGATTCGATTACCCATGCTGTACATCTGGCTCACGACATGAGCGAGCAGATTTCCAGTGCTGCCAAAGAGCAACATCAGGTATCAGCTGAAATTAGCGGTTTGCTGGAGTCTATTGTGGCCATTGCCGAACAAACTGCTTCCGGTGCCGAACAAACCTCAGCCTCCAGCCATGAAGTAGCGAAGCTGGCCGAAGAGCTACGCCGTTCAGTCGATCAGTTTAAAGTGTAACCTGACTCAGACGTCAAAAAGGCCAGCGTGATGCTGGCCTTTTTTATCTGCTGTTTTGCTATTTGACGGCTTGTTTATTGCCTTAAACGTAGCTCAGTCACTGCGCTGTAATGCCTACTGCCGTTCCAGCGTAATAAAGCGATAACCCAGCGGATTCTCTGCGCTCTGTGGATGCTCCTCGCGCGCGATCTCCTGCCAGTTGCCCTCAGCATGGTAATCCGGGAAAAAGGCGTCTCCGGCGGTTTCGAGCGCGATTTCAGTCAGGTATAAACGCTGGGCCAGCGGCAGACACTGCCGGTAAATCTCGGCGCCGCCAATAATCATCACTTCCGGCTGTTCCGCCAATAAGGCTAACGCCTGCTCTATGCTACTGACCCACTCGACCGGGCTATCAACTGCTGGCGTTTGCCGGCTGATAACGATATTACGCCGCCCTGGTAAGGGCCGGCCAATCGACTCAAAGGTCTTACGCCCCATCACTACCGGCTTGCCGAGCGTGACTTTTTTAAAGTGTTGTAAATCAGCGGGTAAATGCCAGGGCATTTGGTTATTTAAACCAATCACCCGCTGCTGCGCCATTGCGGCGATCATCGAAATCCGCATCGTCTGACCTAGCGCTGGTAAATCACTTCAACGTCGTAATCGTCGTCATCGAAATCATCATCGTCATCCAGATCATCTTCCAGCGAGTTGACTTCTTCATGGTAGTCATCCCACTTAAAGGTTACCGGATCAGCCGCTTGCTCGCTGGCTTTTTCTTCCGGTAGCTGCTCGATATAGTTCAGGATCTCGCGTGATAGCTGCTGGGTATTTTCGCGTGAAGCAGCAGAGATCTTAAATACCGGTCCCTGCCAGTCCAGTGCTGTGGTCACCTGCTGCACAATCTCTTCCAGCTCGTCTTCAAGTACCAGATCCAGCTTGTTAAATACCAACCAGCGTGGCTTGGCAGCAAGCTTGGCGCTGTATTTATGCAGCTCCTGAATGATGGTTTGCGCATTCTCTGCCGGATCGGAACCGTCAGCGGGCAGTACATCAATCACATGTAATAATAGACGGCAGCGCTCCAGGTGTTTCAGGAACTGAATACCCAGACCAGCACCTTCAGCGGCGCCCTCAATCAGACCCGGGATATCGGCAATCACAAAGGAGCGGTGCGATTCAACGCGGACCACACCCAAATTTGGTACCAGCGTGGTAAAAGGATAATCGGCCACTTTCGGCTTGGCGGCAGATACTGCACGGATCAGCGTTGATTTACCGGCATTGGGCAGACCTAACAGACCGACATCGGCCAGCAGTAACAGCTCAAGACGTAAATTACGGATCTCACCCGGCGTACCATTGGTTTTCTTACGTGGTGTACGGTTGGTACTGCTGGCAAAACGGGCATTACCTAAACCATGCCAACCGCCTTTGGCGACCATTAACTTTTGACCATTGCTGGTCAGATCGCCAATCACCTCATCGGTATCAACATCCACCGCCCGGGTACCCACCGGCACTTTTAATACCAGATCGGCACCGCGCTTACCGGTACAGTTGACGCTGCCACCGTTTTCACCGCGTTCAGCGCTGTGATATTTTTCAAACTGATAATCGACCAGCGTATTCAGGTTCTCATCCGCTTGCAGATAGACGTCGCCGCCATCCCCACCGTCACCGCCATTTGGCCCGCCTTTGGAGATAAACTTTTCCCGTAAAAAACTGATAATGCCGTTGCCGCCGTCGCCGGCCTCGACGCGAATTATCGCTTCATCTACAAACTTCATCGGTGCTGTCCTGCTTAACTGTGCTTAGGAACCTGACTCATGCAGCCAAGTATAACCTATGTCGGGGGGTGCGGAAAATTTATAAAAAAACCCCGCACCAGGCGGGGTTCTTTCGAAGATCTGCAGCTTATTCGCTGACGATGCTAACGAACTTACGGTTATGTTCGCCTTTCACTTCGAATTTCACTTTACCGTCGGTTAAGGCGAATAAAGTGTGGTCTTTACCGATACCAACGTTGCTGCCGGCATGGAACTTAGTACCACGCTGACGCACAATGATGTTACCTGCTAATACAGACTCACCACCGAAACGCTTAACACCTAAGCGTTTAGCTTCTGAATCGCGACCGTTACGAGTGCTACCTACACCTTTCTTACTTGCCATGTGTCGATACTCCTGTTACGCGCTGATGCTGGTGATTTTCACTTCAGTGAACCACTGACGGTGGCCCATCTGCTTACGTGAATGCTTACGACGACGGAACTTGACGATCTTGATCTTATCGCCACGGCCATGACTGACCACTTCCGCTACTACTTTACCACCTTCAACTAAAGGGGCACCGATACTGATGGCTTCGCCGTTAGCGATCATCAGCGGGGTAAATTCGATTGTTGCGCCTGTTTCCAGGTCTAACTTCTCCAGACGAAGAGTCTGACCTTCCGTCACACGGTGCTGTTTGCCACCACTTTGGAAAACCGCGTACATAGTTAACTCCGTACAAAGCACGCCATCGCTTGTAAATAAAGGGGCGTGTTAATTCAATTCACAGGGCGCGAATTGTACGCAATTTCCCCCACAGCCGCAAGTACAATTATGAAAAAGATCTAGCGTGACAGAAAAGGATCCAGATTTCATTTTAGCCAGGGCGGCTAATAGTGTAGAATTGACCTTATTCAGAGACTTAACGCAGTTGTTGGCAGATGACGCTCGACGAAATACAACGCCTCGCGGCAGCCGATATGACGGCAGTAAACCAGCAGATATTCTCTCAGCTCAGCTCCGACGTGGCGCTGATTAACCAACTTGGTATCTATATCGTCAATAGCGGCGGTAAAAGGTTACGCCCTTTACTGGCGGTATTAGCTGCCCGGGCGCTGGGTTATCAGGGGCAGCAACATATTAGTGTTGCGGCTATCGTCGAGTTTATTCATACCTCGACCCTGCTGCACGATGACGTGGTGGATGAGTCAACCATGCGCCGCGGTAAAGAAACTGCTAACGCGCTGTTCGGCAATCAGGCCAGTGTATTAGTTGGTGATTTCCTGTATAGCCGCTCGTTTCAGATGATGGTGTCATTAAACAGTATGCGGGTAATGCAGGTACTGGCCGATGCCACTAACATTATCGCTGAAGGCGAAGTGCTGCAGCTGATGAATGTGAATGATCCTGATACTACCGAGCAAAGCTATATGCAGGTCATTTACTGCAAAACCGCCAAATTATTTGAAGCGGCAACGCAGTTAGCGGCGGTTATTTCCAACCAACCCGCTGCGATCGAGCAGGCGATGCAGGCCTATGGCATGCATTTGGGTACCGCCTTTCAGCTAATTGATGATGTGCTGGACTACCAGGCTGATGCTGCAGAGCTGGGCAAAAATATCGGTGATGATCTGGCTGAAGGCAAACCCACCCTACCACTGCTACATGCGTTGAAAATGGGTAACGAAAGGCAGCAACAATTAATTCGCGAGGCCATTACCGAGGGCAATGGTATGCAGCACTTTAGCGAAATTATGACAGCCTTAGAGCAAACCGGCGCCTTTGACTATACCCGCAATAAAGCTGAGCAGGAAGCGAAAGCGGCGCAATTAGCACTGCAGCCACTGCCGGATAGCCCCTATAAGCAGGCGCTGTTAGAATTAGCGGATATCGCCGTATCACGCAGTCACTAAAGCGCGCTGTCACTTAAGGGTGCTTTCACTTAAGGGTGATAGCACAAACCGAATCCGCAAAAACATAAAGGCGCCAACGGCGCCTTTATTGTTATAGCAACGACCGGGCTTAGTTGTTCTTAACGAACTCTTCACCCAGCGTAATGTCGGCTTTCAGGGTGCCTAACATATCAGTCATGGCTTTTTGTTCAAAAGCACTCAGCTCACCGATTGGCAGCAGGTGTTCGACACCGTTTTTGCCCAGTACGATTGGCTGAGCGAAGAAACGGGCGTATTCACCGTTACCTTCTACATAAGCGTATTCAGTAACCGTTTTACCTTGTAAACCTTTAACCAAAGACAAACAGAAACGGGCAGCAGCCTGACCCATAGACAGTGTAGCCGATCCGCCACCCGCCTTAGCTTCAACCACTTCAGTACCGGCGTTCTGAATGCGGTGAGTTAAAGATTTCACTTCCTCATCAGAGAAACTGATATCAGCCACTTGTGATAATAATGGCAGGATAGTGGTGCCACTGTGACCACCGATAACAGGCACGGCTACATCAACAGGGCTTTTGCCTTTTAATTCAGCAACGAAGGTTTCAGCACGGATCACGTCCAGCGTCGTCACACCGAATAGGCGACGCGGATCGTAAGTACCGGCTTTTTTGAACACGTCAGCAGCAATAGCCACAGTGGTATTGACCGGGTTAGTGATAATACCCACCAGCGCTTTCGGACAATTTTCAACAATGGCTTCGGCCAGGGTTTTTACTACGCCGGCGTTGATATTGAATAAATCAGAGCGGTCCATACCTGGCTTGCGCGGCATACCAGCAGGGATCATCACGATATCAGCACCAAGGAGCGCCTTGCTCAGGTCTTCTTTACCATAACCCGTTACTTTTACTGCGGTTGGGATATGGCTTAAATCTACCGCCACGCCCGGTGTTACTGGAGCCAGATCATATAAGGCTAAGTCTGTGCCGGCAGGTAAATCTAATTTCAGTAATAAAGACAGTGCCTGACCGATACCACCGGCTGCACCTAATACGGCAACTTTCATGATTCTCTCCAATTTTACAGTTCAGAATAACCGCGCCAACAATACTGAAATGGCCGCGAAATTACAAATATCTTACGCCTAAAGTCTAAGCAATTTCGGCGACTTTGCCTTCGCCAGAGCGCCTTAAAAGCGTAAAGGCTATTTTACTGTACCAACTGCATTGTTGCGCGATTTTTGTTAGTATCCGTCTAACGAATAATGCGGAAACTCAAACTATGACAAAACAAAACCGCCAGGAAGCGCTGATCCATGCGTTTAAAGCCTTATTGAAAACGGAAAGTTTTGGTTCTCAGGGCGAAATTGTCGACGCGCTGAAAAAAGAAGGGTTTGATAACGTTAGTCAGTCCAAAGTCTCCCGTATGCTGAGCAAATACGGTGCGGTGCGCACCCGTAATGCCCGACAGGAAATGGTCTACACCCTGCCACCGGAGCTGGGAGTACCGACCACCAAAAGCCCGCTACGGCAGCTAGTGCTGGATATCGAACACAACGATGTGATGATTATTATCCGTACCAGCCCGGGCGCGGCGCAACTGATTGCCCGCTTGCTGGATTCAGTTGGCAAGGCTGAGGGCGTATTAGGAACCATTGCGGGTGACGATACCATCTTTATTGCGCCGATTAGCGTGAAAAATATCGATTTTACGCTGCAAAAAGTAACGGAGTTATTCGAAAAGGTCTGAGGATGTAGAAAGGCTGCCATTAGCGGCAGCCTCCAGAAAGCCCAGAGCAGGAACAAAAAAGGCCGCGGCCAAATCGATGCGGTAGAAATCCAGCAGGCTGTCGTAATATCGCCCTTCATTTAAGCCTAAGCGGTAATGCCATTGCTGTGCAAAGCGCTCGGCCTGATGACTAAAGTTCAGCACCAACAGGCCCTGACTATTGCCCTGCGAAAAAGGCATATTTTGTTGCAGCAGAGGGAGCGGCGCTAACCCGCCAGCCAGACTGCACTGAAGATGGCTGTTAGGCAGCAGTCGCTCAGCCGGTAGCGGCTTGCCATCGGTTTTCGCAAACCCCAGAATCTCTTCCTGTTGCGCTACGGTCAGTTGCTGCCAGTGTTTCAGGTCCAGGTTGGCGCGATAAAAATGCAAATAACTACCGCCAGCGAACATGGGGGAATCGACAGCCGGCACCAAAGCAGCCTGACGCCGTTTTATACCGCGGGGATTCTGCGGCGCATCCGGAAAACCGGTAAGTTGCCTGCCATCCAAATAACGGAAGCCGGAGAGTTGCTCAGACACTTCAATATTCGCCAGCAACAGCTGCTGGATCTGTTGTAGCGCAATATAGTTTACATCCAAGCGATCCGATCTGACCTGGATCAGTAAATCAGCCATACTGCAGCTCACTGCCAGATGCTCTGAAGGTAGTACCGGAAAGGCCTGTAAGCCTGCCGGACGTTGCCAGGGATAAAGGCTATCCCAATAATGACTACTGATAGCCACCAGACCGGTTAGCATCGACTCCGAAAAATGTTCGGCCAAGCGTTGCAACATTTGCGGAATGCGCAGCAGCTTTTGCCGCAAAATGGCTTCCTGCCCATCCAGGACATTACACAACAAATAACTCGCATGTAAATTTGCTTCGGCACAAATGCCTAATTGTTCCCGCGCCATGCCAGTGTAAGAGTTCCGGTCTGTTTAATATCCTTGCCCCTAGTATACCCTAAATCAGTCTAAGCTTAATCCCCCGAAAGTTTGTGAGATATATCTCACAAAAGACGCAGCCAAAACGCTATTTTAAGCCACCACCTTAGGGACAGAATCAATTAAGCGACTGTATTTAAATAACTTATTCAAATTAACCACTATCTTACAACTTTATGACTAAGGTACGAATTGTCTTACATGCCCCCAAAAGCTGCGGCAAAGGTGCATAATACTCACATCGACGGAATGATAGCTGACAGGAAGTTAGCTGGCAGGATGCCCGACAGGAGTCGAGCGCTTTAATGCGCAGCAGGTGCCGGATGCACTGAACAGGCAGGATGCACAAGGAAGAAACAGGACACCTTCAGGATGAAGAAGGCTCGGCAGGATGAAAGAGCTTTGATGGACAGCCTTGGATGGCAATATTGATCCCGGGTCGCAGGCTGCGACCAGGCAGATGGTAGTAAGGATAGCCGTTACCATCATAGGATAAGTCATCGTTGATGACGGCAGGATGCACTAGCGGGCACCGGAGTGCCCACTACCGGAACTCAGGATACTGACCGGATGTCAGTTGCAGGATGCTCAGGCGGGATGCCATCAGGACGAACAGGATTTGCCTCAGGGATCGAGGTTGCAATGGATGCATCAGGAATCAGTGGCCGCGCAGTTTGCGGCCCGCTTCCTTTCTACGACCTCACTTTTTTCGCCCCAGCTTGTTTCGCTCCAGCTTTTTCAACCCAAATACACGCTAATATTTTTTTCAGCTAATACCAGCTACCTTTCTGGCCGCCTTATTTTCGCCTGCCTTTGCACACCCGTGCCGGGAGAACCAGTTATGTTGACAGATAAAAAAACCCCGCGGCTTTCACCACGGGGCGTCAAATTCAGACAAAGGACAAGGATAGACGTGTTTAGGTGGTTCAGGTTTAGTGGGGATTGCCGGTTAGCGGTGCTAACAGGGTTTCGCCCACAGGCTCCCGCAACGTGCCACCTGCACGCTGCGGGCTGCTTACTTTACCGAGGCGACAAATTCAGGATAGGCTTCGATACCACACTCTGAGCTGTCGACACCCTCGTATTCGGCTTCTTCGCTGACCCGGATCCCCACTACTAACTTCAGCAGGTACCATACCAGCAGACTGGTGGCAAATACCCAGCCGAAGATGGTCAGGGCACCAATGATCTGGCCGCTAAAGCTGCTATCACCATTGGTAATAGGCACTAATAACAAACCATATAAGCCCACTACGCCGTGCACTGAAATCGCACCGACCGGATCATCGATTTTAATTTTATCCAGCGCCAGAATTGAGGCGACCACTAATACACCGGCAATAGCGCCAAACAGTGAGGCTTGTAGCGGTGTTGGCGTAGAAGGCTCTGCGGTAATGGCAACCAGACCCGCCAGAGCACCGTTTAACGCCATGGTCAGGTCGGCTTTGCGGAACAGGATCACCGAGGTAATCAGGGCGGCAACCACGCCTGAGGCAGCGGCGGCGTTGGTATTCAAAAACACCACAGCCACACTGTGGGCATTGGCAATATCGCCCAATTTTAATACCGAGCCGCCGTTAAAGCCAAACCAACCCATCCACAGGATCAAAGTACCTAAAGCTGCCAGCGGCATATTGGCACCTGGGATCGCATTGACTTTACCGTCTTTACCGTATTTGCCTTTACGGGCGCCTAACAGTAATACCCCAGCCAATGCAGCTGCAGCACCAGCCATATGCACTATGCCTGAGCCGGCAAAGTCAGAGAAACCCAGATCGCCTAAGTTATATAAGCCAAAGACTTCTTTACCGCCCCAGGTCCAGCTGCCTTGCATCGGGTAGATAAAGCCGGTCATGACCACGGCAAAGGCTAAAAAGGCCCACAATTTCATCCGCTCCGCTACAGCACCAGAGACAATCGACATTGCTGTCGCGACAAAGACCACCTGAAAGAAGAAGTCAGAAGCACCGGAATAGACAGCGTCACCGGTAAAATCATCTTGCTCCGCAAAGGAGGCTAAAGTGGCATCAACATCAATTTCAGCGATACCTTGCAGGAAAATGCCGCCATCGTACATAAAGTAGTAGCCGCAGACTAAATACATGATGCAGGCAATCGAATAGAGCGCGACATTCTTGGTCAGAATTTCGGTGGTGTTCTTGGCCCGCACCAGACCGGCTTCCAGCATCGAAAAGCCCGCCGCCATCCACATCACCAGCACCCCACACATCAGGAAGTAGAAGGTGTCCATCGCAAACTGTAAATGATAAATTTGTTCTTGCATGGCAAGGCTCCTTAAATCGCTTCAGCGTCGGTTTCGCCGGTACGGATCCGCACCGCCTGCTCCAGGTCATAGACAAAGATCTTGCCATCGCCGATCCGCCCGGTATAAGCCGCTTTCTGGATCGCTTCCAGTAAGCGTTCTACCTGATCGTCCTGGGTAGCAATTTCCAGTTTTACTTTCGGCAGGAAATCAACCTGATACTCGGCTCCGCGATAGAGCTCGGTGTGGCCTTTCTGGCGGCCAAAACCCTTTACTTCGGTAACCGTTAAACCTTCTACCCCAATGTCCGCAATCGCTTCCCGGACATCATCCAGTTTGAACGGCTTGATGATGGCACATACAAGCTTCATGATGGTTTTCCTTATCGACTAATTATGCTGTTCGCTTAAAAAGATAAGAAAACCTTGTGCCAAGATTTTTATTTGATATAAAACATGCACTTAAGCTTTATGGCTTACAGTTGGCGAAAAAAAACGCACCAGTTTAGTGCGTTTTTCCCTGCCAGAGTGCAAGCCAGTACCCGTGCCGGCGATCTGAAAAGCATCGTATCGGCATGACGTTATGTAGCAGGTTATGCCGGCAGAAATTCCTGCCAGGCTTGTAGCAACAGTAACAAGTCTGCCAGCCCGCATTCGCTGCAAAGCCCGCTTTCATCCAGCTGTAAATCGTCGTCCAGCTCCTCCGGCAGTGATTGTACGGCCAACTCACCGCTCTCCGTCGCCAACAGACTATTATGGCAAACCCGCACTTCCTGCTGCTGCACCAGTAAGCTAAATTCACGCCCCTGATACTGCCAGTCCTGATAAGGCTTGAGTGCCTGTAGCTGGCTTAGCAGCGGCTGGTAAGCACTGGCGCGGTGCGCAAACTCATCCAGCAAAAACTGCTGCAGCGCCGCTTGTTCAGTGGCGAGTTTAAGCCGGTAGCGCCGGCTGTCGCGATCATAGATAAAGTCGTATTCCATCTTTGCCAACTGTTTGCTTTATTGCGGCCGTAGAAACAACAACGCCTGCACAAGGCAGGCGTTGTTAGTCGTTACTAAGTGCTTACACCGCTTGCTGGATAATCACATTATCCGCTTTTTTGGTGTACTGCGGCATCTTATGGAAGTTCAGGTAGCGATAGGTATCGGCTGCCGTAGCATCGATCTGTTTCGCATATTCCATATATTCTGCCACTGTCGGTAACCTTCCGATAATTGAAGATACCGCAGCCAGCTCAGCTGACGCCAGATACACGTTAGCGCCCTGACCTAAACGGTTCGGGAAGTTACGGGTAGAAGTAGACACCACCGTTGACTTCTCAGCTACCCGCGCCTGGTTACCCATACAGAGTGAACAGCCTGGCATCTCGGTGCGGGCACCCACTTTGCCGTAAATACCGTAGTAACCTTCTTCGGTCAGCTGTGCCTGGTCCATCTTAGTCGGTGGGGCGATCCATAACCGGGTTGGTAACTGACCTTTGAACTTATCCAGTAACTTACCGGCAGCACGGAAGTGGCCAATGTTAGTCATACAAGAACCGATGAACACTTCATCAATCTTGTCGCCGGCAACTTCAGACAGTAAACGGGCATCGTCCGGATCGTTTGGCGCGCACAGCACTGGCTCTTTAATGTCGGCCAGATCAATTTCGATCACTTCAGTGTATTCCGCATCGGCATCGGCTTCCATCAGCTGTGGATCTTTCAGCCAGGCCTGCATCGCATTGATACGGCGCTCAATAGTACGCACATCACCGTAACCTTCCGCGATCATCCACTTCAGCATCACGATATTCGATTCCAGATATTCGGCAATCGACTCTTTTGACAGCTTGATGGTACAACCGGCTGCTGAACGCTCAGCAGAGGCATCGGATAATTCAAACGCCTGCTCTACGGTCAGATTCGGTAAACCTTCGATTTCCAGAATGCGGCCAGAGAAGATGTTCTTCTTGCCTTTCTTATCAACAGTCAGCAAACCTTTCTGAATGGCAACATAAGGAATGGCGTGCACTAAGTCGCGCAGCGTAATACCAGGCTGCATTTCGCCTTTAAAGCGCACCAGTACCGACTCTGGCATATCCAGTGGCATTACACCAGTCGCTGCGGCGAACGCCACTAAACCTGAACCTGCCGGGAACGAAATACCAATCGGGAAACGGGTATGTGAGTCACCACCGGTACCCACAGTATCTGGCAGCAACATACGGTTTAACCAGCTGTGGATAATACCGTCGCCCGGGCGCAGTGAAACACCGCCACGGTTCATAATAAAGTCTGGCAGAGTATGATGCGTATCCACGTCAACCGGCTTCGGATAAGCGGCAGTGTGACAGAACGACTGCATCGTCAGATCGGCAGAGAAACCTAAACAGGCTAAGTCTTTTAACTCGTCACGGGTCATAGGGCCAGTAGTGTCTTGTGAACCCACTGTCGTCATCTTCGGCTCACAGTAAGTACCAGGACGCACGCCTTTCACGCCACAAGCCTTACCCACCATTTTCTGCGCCAGCGTAAAGCCTTTGCCAGTGTCGGCTTTGGCTTGTGGGCGACGGAATTTGTCAGAGGCAGCTAAACCTAAGAACTCACGGGCACGGTCAGTTAAACCACGGCCGATAATCAGTGGAATACGGCCACCGGCACGCACTTCATCAATTAACACGTCAGTTGCCAGGCTGAATTCAGCCAGCACTTCGCCGCTACCATGGCGCACGATTTTGCCTTCATATGGCAGAATGTCGATCACATCGCCCATCTCGAGCTTGCTGACATCAACCTCAATTGGCAGTGCACCTGAGTCTTCCATGGTATTGAAGAAAATCGGCGCAATCTTACCGCCTAATACAAAGCCGCCACCGCGCTTGTTCGGTACGTATGGAATATCGTCACCCATAAACCACAGCACTGAGTTAGTGGCTGATTTACGTGATGAACCGGTACCGACTACGTCACCGACATAAGCCAGTGGGAAACCTTTTTGTTTCAACTGTTCCAGCTGCTTGATCGGGCCAACAGTACCAGGCTGATCCGGTTCGATACCTTCGCGGCTGTTTTTCAACATGGCTAACGCATGCAGTGGGATGTCCGGGCGTGACCAGGCATCCGGTGCAGGTGATAAATCGTCGGTGTTGGTTTCACCGGCTACTTTAAACACGGTAACGGTAATTTTCTTCGCCAGTTCTGGCTTGGCTTCAAACCATTCGGCGTCAGCCCAGCTTTGCAGTACTTGTTTGGCATACTGATTACCGGCATCCGCTTTCTCGGTGACGTCATGGAAAGCATCGAAAATCAGTAAGGTGTGTGACAGCGCCTTGGCGGCAACTGGCGCCAGCTTGGCATCATCCAGCAGGCTGATTAGTGGCTCAATATTGTAACCACCCATCATAGTACCCAACAGCTCAACGGCACGCTCGGCACTGATTAACGGGCTGGCCGCTTCGCCTTTGGCGACCGCCGCCAGGAAACCGGCTTTAACATAAGCGGCCTCATCAACGCCAGGCGGAACCCGGTTGACCAGCAGATCTAAAATAACCTCTTCCTCGCCTTTTGGCGGGTTCTTTAATAATTCAACTAAGGCAGCAACTTGCTCAGCATTTAAGGGCTTAGCCGGGATACCCTGGGCGGCGCGTTCCGCCACGTGTTCACGATATTCTTGTAACACAGTTATGTCCTCTTGGTCGTTGCTTGCAGTCTGGTCACTGCAACGTCATTCCGGTGAATGAATGGGCTCAATTATAAGAAAGATCAGAGCAAAAGCATATTAACACTAATGCACACACACTTATAATGGTTATAAATTTGCTGAATACAAAGCGTCAGGCAGGTAATTTTAATTTATAGTGGTCTGACCAAGGCAGCAAAAAGCCGTGGCACCTTGCGATTTCCAAACAAGGTAACCACGGCTTGATTATAGTGACAGCGCGCTATGGATTACCAGATCTTAACGCGCTGCTCGACCGGTAAATACATCGCATCACCTTCTTTAATATCAAAGGCGGTATAAAACTCCGGCATATTTGGCAGCACACCAATTACCCGATAATGGGCTGGCGAGTGCGGGCCTGTGCTCAGCTGGCGACGCAGCGCTTCTTCACGGAACTTGGTGCGCCAGATTTGGGCCCAGCTGATAAAGAAGCGTTGTTCACCGGTAAAGCCATCCATCACCGGTGCTTGCTGACCATTTAGTGATAACTGATAGGCTTTCAGGGCTACCGTCATACCGCCGAGGTCACCGATATTCTCACCCAGTGCCACTGCACCGTTCACATTAACACCCGGCAGCGGCTCAAAGCGATTATACTGACCAATCAGCTTGGCACCGCGGGCCTGGAACTGAGCTTTATCCTGCTCGGTCCACCAGTTACGCAGGTTACCGTCACCGTCGTATTTAGCACCCTGATCGTCAAAGCCATGGCCGATTTCATGGCCAATTACTGCACCGATACCGCCGTAGTTTACGGCATCATCGGCTGCCATATTAAAGAACGGTGGCTGCAAAATGGCGGCCGGGAACACGATTTCGTTATTCACCGGGTTGTAGTAAGCGTTGACCGTTTGCGGTGTCATAAACCATTCGTCTTTATCGATTGGTTTGCCCAACTTGCTTACCATCTCATCATAGCCCCAGTGACTGGCGCGGATAAAGTTCCCTACCAGATCGTCGGCTTTGATCTCCAGCGCAGAGTAATCTTTCCACTTGTTGGGATAACCAATTTTCGGCGTAAATTTACTCAGTTTTTCCAACGCCGCCACCTTGGTATCTTCGCTCATCCACTCCAGCTCTTTAATCGACACCTCGTAGGCTTTAATCAGGTTAGCGACCAACTCTTCCATCCGTGCTTTCGCCGCCGGACTGAAATGACGCTCTACATATAGCTTACCAGTCAGCTCACCCAGTACCTGATCGGCAGCATCGACAGCGCGCTTCCAACGTGGTTGTTGTTCCTGAATACCGCTTAAAGTGGTGCCATAGAACGCAAAACGACGATCAGCAAAGGCACTGCTCAGCTTATCGGCGTAGCTATTAACGGTTTTAATGGTCAGGTAATCCTGCCAGCTTTGCAGATCGCTAACGGCAATCACCTTGCCTAACCCTTCAAAGTAGCTTGGCTGACGTACAATAATATCGCTGACCTGAGCCAGTTTTACGCCCTCAGCATAGGCAGCCCAATCAAAGGCGCCCAGGCTATTATTCAGCTCTGTGCTGCTGAGTTTATTGTAGGTCTTATCGGCATTACGGCTATCGAGACGGGTCCAGTGATGTTCTGCCAGCGCTTTTTCCAGCTGATACACCCGCTCTGCCGCGGCAGCCGCATCGCTATGGCCAGCCAACGCGAACATGTCGCTTAGATAGGCTTTATATTCACTGATAATTTTCAGTGAGGCTTCATCATCTTTAAAGTAGTAATCGCGATCCGGTAACCCCAGGCCGCCCTGATTTAAATACACCGCATACTGGGTAGAGTTTTTCGCATCGTTATTAACAAACCAGCTAAATGGAATGGCAATGCCATCGCGTTGTAAACGCGCGAACAGAGCTGGTAACTGCGCCTTATCGCTCAGTGCCTTTATCGCCTCCAGCTGCGGCTGCAGTGGACTTAAGCCACGTTCTTCGATAATTGACTCATCCATAAAGCTGTTATAGAAGTGGCCGAGCTTCTGCTCATCCGAACCAGCGGCTAAATCAGTCCGGGCAGAGACTTCTTCGATAATGGCTTTTACCGCCTGCTGCGATTGATCTGCCAGAATATGGAAAGAGCCATAGGTGGCTTTGTCGGCGGGAATTTCAGTTTCAGCCAGCCATTTGCCATTTACCGCCAGGAAAAAATCCTGACCAAAGGCCACGCTTGAGTCAAAGTACTGGGTATCAATACCTGATACCAAGGCAGCCTGTTGCTGGGTAACTGCAGGTTTGGCCGCCGCACTCTGCTCGGGGGCATTTTGCTTACCACAGGCACTCAGGCCAAGAGCCAGGGCTACTGCACTGGCCACTAAGGTGATTTTTTTCATTGTTATATCCTGTTATACGCGGGAAAAAAGAGTGAACATCTCATCTTACGCCCTCTGTCTGGCCTTGCCAATTTGTGCCAGGCATAAAGTTGTAACAAAGTATGAGAAAGGCCTTAACTGCCGCTTTCCAACGCAAAACCATGTTCGCCCTGCTCAAAAATGACATTAGCCCGCCCCACCAGCAGCGGATCGGGGATCCCTATCGCCGCCACATCTTTGTTCTCGTATGCCAGGCGCTGCAACACATAACGCATCGCATTAAGGCGGGCACGTTTTTTACAATCGGATTTAATCACCGTCCAGGGCGCATAGCTGGTATCCGTTGCAGCAAACATCGCTTCTTTGGCCTGAGTGTAGTGATCCCATTTATCCAGCGATGCCAGATCGATGGGGCTTAACTTCCACTGCTTTAATGGATGGGCTTCCCGCTCGGTAAAGCGGCGCCGCTGCTCGTCGCGACTTACCGAAAACCAGAGCTTAATTACATGAATGCCGCTACGCACCAGTTGGCGCTCAAAGTCTGGTGCTTGCAGCATAAATTCCTGATACTCCTCATCACTGCAAAAACCCATTACCCGCTCAACACCCGCTCTGTTATACCAGGAGCGGTCAAATAACACGATTTCTCCCCGGGTCGGTAGCTGTGCCACATAACGCTGAAAATACCACTGCCCCTGCTCAACTGTGGTCGGTTTCTCGAGCGCGACCACACGGGCGCCACGCGGATTCAGATGCTCCATAAAGCGCTTGATGGTGCCACCTTTACCTGCGGCATCCCGCCCCTCAAACAGGATCACCAGCCGCTGACCGCTGGCTTTAACCCAGTGCTGTAACTTTAACAGTTCGACCTGCAGCTGATATTTCTGTTGTTCGTAGCTTTTGCGACTTAAGCGGTTTTGGTAAGGATAGCCGCCACTGCGCCAGTCAGCGGCCAATTGCTGGTCGGCTTTCAAACGGCGTTTTTCTGACTGCGCCGATTCGCCCTTAAGTAACGCCTTACTCAGTTGTGTCAGATCATCAGGTGACAAGCCTTCCAACATCGCCAATAAATGCTCGGATAACTGGTGCAAATCGCCAGCCGCACGGGCGGCAATAATGTCTTCAATCGCCACTGCCTTGGCCTGCTGACTGGCGCTAAGCCTTTGTGTCACCCGTTCAGTTTGCGGATCCTCTGCTGTCGTCTCAGCCTGGACTTTCTCGGTCATCATATCTCCTACGCGCTGTGTTAAGTGGCAACCTCGCATTGATAACAACTGGGCGAGCGCGGGCAGCTGCCGCCCCGGGCGCAAATCAGTTGTGCGGGTTTATTCATGCTACGGCTAACCCAGTTGATATTCAGAATATTGGCCACCCGCTTCAAGGTGGTTTGAATATTCTGCGGCACAGTAGCAGCGCCACCGTAACTGATACAACGTGCCTTCATCTCCTGCGCCAGCGCATCAGCATCCAGCCCCTGAGCCGCCAAAGCCGGATTCAAATCAATACCAGCACATAATACATGGTCATTACCGGCCAAATCTTTGACCTTGGTCGACTCACAGCAATAAATTCTCGGTTGTCCCTGCACATCCAGTAAAGATAGTTGCGCCGCACTACCCGATTCTTTTACCTCAAACATCCGGAATACCGCCCAGTGTTGGCACGGGTCCTGGACTTGTCGCATATTGCCCCAGGGCAGCGGGATACCATTACCGCGATACACTGCCTTTAATTTACCGGGGCTGTACGCATCAAAATAGTGCCAGTGCGGATAGGGTGACACCGCCGTCATCCGCCGCATCGCCACCGAAGCCGACACTTCAGCCTGCAAGTGACTGGCAATTTCGTAGCCACGCCGCTCCAGCAACTGCCGGAATGGCTGTTTCGGACACAGCAGCGCACCGGCAAAAAAGCTCGACTCAAAGTCGCGCCAGGCATGCAAAATGTCCTGCGGTGCCATGCTACTGCTGTCAGCAAACACATCGTCATGCGCCCCGCCGACTGCCATGGAGCTTTTCACGCCATCTTTGTTATGCAGTACCGCATGGCCAATATGTACTGCCAGTTCATATTTTAGCCGGGTTGGCCATTGCTGCAGGATCCGGTGCAAATGCAAACTCTGCGGTGGCACAAAAAACGAGGTCTGAATATTATTCGAGCGGACGCCCAATTCGTCGATTAGCTCGCGCGGTGCTTCATCAAACCAGTGAATACTCAGTCCCAGTTGTTTGACGATGGCCAGCAATTCGTCAACCGATAACGGCAGCCGCTTTAAACCCACTTCTTCAGCGGCGCGCTCCAGCTCAGGAAAATGATTCTGATGATGCTCCTGATGGGCACGAATTAATAGCTGAGCAAACTGCCGGCCACTGGTGCCGGTTTGCGACAACAACTCTGGGATCGCAATCTGTAGAATATCGCCGCTAAACAAAAAGCCCGGCTCCAACGGCATACCATTTAAGCCACCCTTGCTTTGCTTCGGTAGCACCAGATCCTGCTCCTCCGCTTCGCCATCCAAAAACCAGTCCAGCTCTTTTTGAAACACCTGCGCAATAACTGCCAACATTTCGACGGCCGGCACCCGCTTACCGCGCTCAATCATTGATAAATAAGATACCGAGGGCGCCGCTTCCGGATTCAGCCGCACACAACGGGTCGACAGATCTTCAATAGTTAAGTTATTGCGCTTACGCAAATTTCTTATTTTAGTGCCCAGAAAATGGGACTTACGCAGCAGGCTTTTGTTGATTTTCATTTTGTAAAATTCACACTGTAAAATTTTTATTGTGAAATTATGCTTAAAACTAATCTAGACTAGATTTCAAGCAATAGCAAAAGCTAGTGCCAAAACTAAGCCTTATCAGAGGCAAAATACCGACCCTACCCGATGAGGAACACAAGATGACAACTTTAGCTAACCCACTGCAGCAGGAGCTGCATATCCAGCAGCAAATCCAATTGATCACCGAGCTGAACCAACAGCATGTGCGCCAGGTCATGGATTACTCAAAAGGTTTTCTGGACAAAACCTTCCCACTGGCCCGGGGTTCGCATAAAGATGTCGCCAGCTATGTGGTGTACTACCAGCAACTACTGGCGTTTTTTCATGATGGCAGTACCAGCGGTTTAAAAGAACCGGCACAATTTATTGCCCTGATTGGCCACCGCGAAGCACCAGAAGCGCTGTTGCTGCAGAATGAAGAGCGCCATGTTGAATTGATCCTGAACCGACGTGGGCTACAGGGTAGTCAGGATCCGGCTGGCATTGACGATATTCAGCTGCAAACCACCACGCCGGACTGCAATTGGTTTAGCCTGATCAGTGGCCGGCAGATCAGCTGCCGCAGCCGTGCGGAAAAAAGCTTTACCGCCAAAGATGGTCAACCCTTTCAACTTTAAGCTGCTCCGGCAACCTGCTGCGGTTGCCGGCGTCTTACTCCGGGGTTAAGCTGTGTGCATCTGCTTGTCGTGAGATCTGGCCTAACCCTGAATGCTTGAACTTAAACACCTGAAAACACTAACAACACTGGCAAAAACCGGTAGTTTACAGGCGGCGGCGCTGGAACTCTGTGTTACCCAATCCGCCCTCTCCCATCAACTGGGTCAGTTAGAGCAACGGCTTGGACAGACGTTATTTCAGCGTAAAAGTCAGCCGCTGCAGTTTACGGCTAGCGGCCAGGCGTTGCTGGAATTGGCACAGCGGGTGCTGCCTGATGTGACACACACTCTCAGACAGTTACAGCAGCCTGGCGACGCAAACGCCACTTTAGTACTAAGTGTGGAGTGTCATGCCTGTTTTCACTGGATCCTGCCGGCACTGCGTCTGTATCGCCAGCAGAATCCGGCACTGACCATCACCCTCAGCCATGAAATTGAGCATGATGCTGTCACCAGTTTATTAACTGGCGAGCTGGATATTGTGCTAACCACCGATCTGCGCCATGCCGACAAGTTGCAGCTTTATCCGTTATTTGAGCTGGAGTTAGTGTTGTTGGTGAGCCCGGATCATCCGTTGGCTCAGGCAGAGCAGATTACACCGGCGCTGCTGCAGCATGAGGTGATCCTAAGCTACCCGATCCCAGCTGAGCGGCAGGACTTATTCCGCTGTTTTATGCCGGATCTCAGCTTTAAAGGTCAACTCAAAGCCGTCGCCCAAGGCAGCCAAATTGTGCAATTGGTCGCAGCGGGCCAGGGCATTGCTGCCCTGCCGCGCTGGATGGCGGAACCCTTTGCCAGTCAAGGCCTGTTGGTTAGCAAAACCCTGGGTACTGCTGGCTTATGGCGCCCGATGTATTTGCTACACCGGCCTAATCAGGCCCCTGCCAGCGCACTTGCTGCTCTGGCAGAGGTGTTCCGGCAAGCCGCACCAGAGTCAACCCGCCCGGTTCAACTCCCAAAATAATTCAGGCTCCCGCAGGAGCCTGATTGCTAAATCGGTTATTACAACAGACTTTATTCCGCAGCCTGCTGCGCAACCTGCGTTGACGCAATACCGTTGATGCTCATGGTCAGGCGTTGCAGATTTGCCACCGTCAGCTCTGAATTGTCCAGCTTAACCGCCAGCATCAGATCCTGCAGCGCAGCCACTTTATCACCGGCCATCAGGTTCATTACGGCTCTGTTATTCAGTGCCAGTGCCCGCATCTCGCGTTTAGCGGAGCGCGGCACGGCCTGCAAAGTACCGGCACGCTGCACGGCGTCAGTACAGGCTGCCTCGGCTGATGCGAAGTCAGCAGTGCGGCTGTACGCGACACACAGGCTTAACTGGCGGAAGAACGGATCCGTATCGGCCTGACGGGGGCTCACCGCCTGTTCGATCCCCGCTTTAAACTGCCCGGCTTTAATTAACTCGGCGCCCGGTGCTTCTTCCGGCAATCCCATCTGGTACGCATTACCCGCCGCAGAAGCGAGCAATGGACTTGACGACAACATTACTACCGCCAAACCGGCTAATAATTTACGCGTTGAAAAGGTCATGTCTGGTCTCTCCTGCAAAATTGATTTCAGTGCCTGCTTAGTGGCACGTAATAAAATTACAAGATCACGCTATTTCTGACAAACGAGAAGAACTAAACGAACAGGTTAGAAAATTTAACTTATCCGACCACCTGACGCAAAAGCAACAAAGACAAACAGCCACAATGCAATAAAATCAAAGACATAGGGCGCTTCAGCCCAGAAAGAATGGATATACAGCACGCTAAACAAAGCAATACAAACTGTAATTTTATTACAAAAATAATAGTGGCAAGCGCTAGTGATGGCGCTCAGACGCTTGGTCAGGACTGGTGGTTGCTTTTACTGGCTACTCTGCTATGGTATGCGCAAGCTGGCACTCTGCCAGCTGTACTTTAACGGAGTATCGTCTTGTTCAGGCCCATCCGGTCGTCTTTAAAGAGTTTTAGTACCGCCTTCCAGCTTTAAGCCGGGTGCGCGCTGTCGCGCCCGGATCCAATACCAGCTTGTTAGCCCATACCCTTATTCGCCAACAAATTTGATCTATGGAGAGCCCGATGACAGGTCGTGCCACCCTGAAGAATTTTCCGCTATCGCGCCTGGAACGCTATTTACTCAGTGCCAGCTGGTTCCCGCTGCACAAAGCACGTAAACCAACCACTCTGTTGCGGACACTGGGTACACCTCAGGTGCCACGCGGTATTAAAGGTCAGCTTAGCGCCGCACCCGGCCATTCAATACAACTGATCGCGCTACCAGAAGGCGAAAGTTGTTGGGTAACACTCAGCACAGAGCATACGGCCAGCACAGATGATAACCCGCTGTCGATTTGGTCGCCACTCGGGCAGGCGCTGCTGGGCAAAACCTGTGGTGACCTGGTGCAGGTAAAAGTATTTCGCCGTACTTTGACGTTTATCGTCGGCGACATTCTGAGAGTCAAGCAAACCGATTGAGGTTAAAACCCGGGAGGATAGCGCCATGCAGTCTTTAACAGTCGCAGCTAAAGGTTTTGATATCACCGCACCTACCGTCTGTAGATTGCTGCGACCTCAGAGCAGGGGTGTCATCTGTTTAAGGATTTACCATGAGCAAAGAAACCAGCAAAAAGCAGCCAAAGCATGACATCAAAGAAAAACGCCGGCTGAAAAAGCAAAAGCGCCAGCAACAGAGCTAAGATGGCGACCCGCAGGCTGCCAGCAGGCAGCCTGCTTTAATTGTGGCTTTAGTCCAAAAGTAGCTGTAACTCTGGTGGTAAAAACGGCTTACCGGCTGCATTAACGGCGGTACCGGTAATAAAGGCATCCAGCATCAGCTTCTGATCGCGACTGCGCCACACTTGTTGCTTAAAACCAAAGCGTAAGCGCGATACCGGCTGATACTGAGTAGTAATATAAAACTGATCGCCACTGGTCAACGATGCCTTGTAATCCAGTTCGGCACGCACCACTACCAAATTGACCTCGGCTCTGGCTAAGGCGGCAAAATCAATCTGCCGGCTGGCTAAAAACTCATGCCTGGCATGCTCCAGATAATTAAAATAGACGGCATTATTCACTATACCCTGCATATCGCATTCGTAATCGCGGACTTTAAACTCGGTTTTATGCATCAGCAGCTCCCTGGTTGCAAAAGCTGCATGCTAACAGCCAGCCGCACAATCTCCAAGTCAGGCCAGTTTGGGTGACAAACCAACCGGTGCCACTGGCAGAAACAGCTGCGGTAATTTACGTGGTACTATATCCAGTGCCGTTTTATAGCCCTGCAGATACAGCAATTGCTTCTGTGCCACCGTCAATTCAAAGTTCACCGCTGATACTTCACCGGTATTTACCACCACTGTATTGTGCCAGTATTCGGCATGGACATATTCACGTGACACGGCATTCATAAAGGTTTGGATCAGCATCTGCATATAAGACACGACCGGCAGGTAGCGGCTGGTGCGGATAGGCCGGGTTTCAGATTCACTTTTCAGCCGGAAGCAAACCAGTGGCAGCCCCTGCCCCGACCAATCGCGGTGCAGCGCATCCTCAGACAGGATCACGCCATCAGTCAGCACCTTGTCGCGATAACTTTTAAACGAGAAAAACAACGGGATCGACATCGAATAGCGGATTGCGGCCGATACTCTGACCTCCGGCGTCAACTGGCGGTTAAAAATCACCGGCCCACCGCCACTGATATCCGTTGCCAGCACATGCAAATCCAGCTCAAGATCGGCAAAGGTACGCTGCTCTAAAAGTGCATCCAGCCACTGTTCAAAGCGGTTACCATTACAGAGGCCGCCGGTGCGTAATAAGGTAGTAAGCGAGATCCCTTTGAAGTAACGAAAGTCTGTATCCAATGCCAACTGTTCAATCCGCTTTAACGGCCAGCCGGCCGCATAAAAAGCCGCCACGATACTGCCACCCGATACGCCAACTAAATGCCGGTAACTCAGATTCAGCTCATTCAGGGCTTGCAGAATGCCGATATGGCAACTCAGACGGGTACCACCACCGGACAAAATAGGGACAATTTCTGACGCATTCAGCACTGACATCAAAGCCACCTTAGCAGCAGTATTTCTTCAAGTATGGTGAAACATTGGAGGCTGTCCAGTAACAGATATTTTTTGCAGCCACTAAACCTTTGCCATAAGGTGGACGACTAAGCAAGAAACCCATAATTAGTATCAGGCATGCCTGCAACAGAACAAACGTTATTACAACGAGCCCAGCAAGGTGATCAAAGCGCCTTCGCCCAACTCTACCAGCAGGGTGTTGGCCGGGTTTATGCGATCGCCTGGCGTTTGCTGGCAAACCGCGCCCGGGCAGAAGAGGCGGTGCAGGAGACCTTTTTAAGGGTCTGGCAACAATTGCCTGGCTTTCGGGGCGAGAGTGCCTTTAGCAGTTGGCTACACCGCCTGGCCGTCGGAACCAGTATCGATCTCTGGCGCAAGGATAAAGGCTTAAGGCTGGAAGACGGCGAGTCACTGCCGGAGCTCGGTTATTGCCCCGCCGAACAAGGTGAACAGCAACAGCAATTGGAAAGTGCGATTCAACGTTTACCAGCCCAGGCCAGAGCCGTTTTTGTGTTGTACGCATTGGAGGGTTATCCCCATCAGGAGATCGCCACCTTACTGAATATTGCCGAAGGCAGCAGTAAAGCCCACTACCACCGCGCCCGGCAATTATTGCAGGAGTATCTGAATGAGCACTAAGCAACTCGATGATTTGCTCGCCACCCTGCCACGTGAGCGGCAACCCGAACGGGATCTGTGGCCTGAAATAGCCGTCCGGCTTGCACCACGGCCACAGTCGCGTCACTTCGGCAAACTGGCAATAGCCGCGTCGGTACTGCTGATGCTGCTCTTTAGCTGGCAATGGCCAGAGCGCACCGAGCCTGTGCTGGCCTGGCAGCAGCAGGAACAGCAATGGCAACAGGCGCTAAGCCAACAACTGGCAGAGCTGCAACAGGTCAATCCGGCCTTTGGCGACTGGCAATGGCAGCTGCAGCTGTGGCAGCAAGCCATCAATCAGGTGAAAGTGGCACTGAATTTTTACCCGGACGATCCCGGTCTGCAACACAAACTGGCCTCACTCTATCAACAACAGCTGTCTTATGTTGACTGGTTGGCCTCGACATCTTACTAAAGGAGAACACCATGAAACTGATACAACTCGGCGCCAGCCTTTGTTTACTGCTTGCCAGTAGTCTAAGCCTGGCCGACAGCCGGCAAAGTATTAACGAAGTCCGCACCGTCAGCCCGAATGAGCAGATCAGCCTGGAGGTAATGCGCGGCAAGGTTGAGATCCGTGGCACCAATAGCAACCAGTTCCGGGTGTCCGGTAAACTGGATGAAAAAGCGGAAGGCTTTACCCTCGATTCCAAGGGCGGCTTTACCGGCTTTATCGTGCAGATGCCCCGACAGTTAAGAGAGCAACATCAAGAAAAAGTCCAGGGTTCAGAGCTTGTTATCGAATTACCGGTGGGTAGCTCCGTATCCTTTAAAGGCGTGAATGTCGATGTCAGCCTGACCCAGGTGAACGGCGGCGTGGAAATCAATACCGTCAATGGTGATATCACAGCAGCGCAATTGGATGGCCGGGTCGAGTTGGCGACCGTAAACGGTGCCATTAAAAGCCAGGCATTAAATGGTCAACTGCGCCTGCGGTCGGTAAACGGTAAAATCAGTGATCAAGGCGCGACCGGGCGTCTGAGTGTGGAATCCGTAAACGGCGAAATAGCGCTCAAGAGCAAACCACAAGAGCTGATGGTAACCGTCGTGAATGGCGAAGTGGATTTGGAGTTAACCGATACCGCGCAACTGGAAATCTCTTCGGTAAACGGTAACGTCGAACTGGAGCTAAAAAACCAGAATGCGCCACGTATTAAAGGCTCTTCAGTTAGTGGCAAATTCGAGCTGAAGCTAGCCGCCAATCTGGATGCCGCAGTCAGCCTGAAAACATCCGCTGGCGGCAGTATTAAAAACAGCCTGACCGCCGATCAACCAAGTCGCGCTAAGTACGGTCCGGCCAGCGGCCTGCAATTTACCAGCGGTAAGGGCCAGGGCGTGATTGACATTAACACCGTCAGTGGCCGCATTGAGCTAAAGAAAAACTAAGTTCGTTTAGTATTTCTAACGCCCACTAAACATCTTTCTTGCAGGCCAAACCCAAAACGGTTAGGCCTGCACTGGATGCCGAACCCAATACAGCCACCTTTTTAAAACACTTTTGAAATAAGATATTACATTTAGTTATATTGAAATGCTGTACACAAAAAGTAACAGCACTTATTACAGCTAGGTTACCGGCTGATGATGTTTTTTTGACCATAGTAAAAAAAACCTTTTTCGGAAACGCTGTGCCGATCATGGTGTAACCCGAAGTCGACTGGCTATTTTTCGTCCATTTACAGCTCCCCGCCTTTTCTTTTAAAACTAGTAACAGATGTTGCTGTGGTTTTACAGCATGCAGTCATCCTTCCAGGGAACTCATAACAAGAAACAAGGTAATACTATGCCGAAGAAATACTTCAAACTAAATGCGTTTGCACTGCTGTGCCTACCCGCAGCATTGTTAACAAATGCCGCAAACGCAGACGATAACAACCAATATCAGGATGGCCCGGTTACCCGGGTTATTGTTAAGTATAAAGAAAGCCAGACAGCTAACCTGACACGCAGTTTGCCGGCAGCCGTCGCTCAACAGCGCCGGGCCGAGCGGATGCAGGCCAAAGCTGAGCGTTTTAGTCAGCGTGCCGGCAAATCAGTGAAGTTTGTGCGGGAAACCGCATTGGAACGCCATGCGGTATTTAGCGCCGATCGTCGCCTGTCGGCCAAGGAAACAGCGGCACTGCTCAGTCAACTGGCAGCAGATGACGAAGTAGAACTGGTTGAAGAGGATGTACTGTTACAGCCAACCCTGACACCAAACGATACCCAGTATGCCAACCAATGGCATTACTATGAGAATACCGGCGGTATTCGCGCCCCGGCAGCCTGGGACAGAGCCACGGGTCAGGGCGTAGTCGTGGCGGTACTGGATACCGGCTACCGGCCACATGCGGATCTGAATGCCAATATTCTGCCTGGCTACGATATGATTTCTGATACCTTTATTGCCAATGACGGCGGCGGCCGTGATAACGATGCCCGCGATCCGGGAGACTGGACCAATGCCGGCGAGTGTGGCGGTGGTCAACCAACCTCCTTCCGCGCCTCCAGCTGGCATGGTACGCACGTGGCCGGTACCATTGCAGCTGTAACTAACAATAACACTGGGGTTGCCGGCGTTGCTTATAACGCTAAGATTGTACCGGTGAGGGTATTGGGTAAGTGCGGTGGTTATACCTCTGATATCGCTGACGGTATTATCTGGGCAGCCGGTGGCACTGTGTCGGGCGTACCGGCTAATGCGAATCCAGCCAGTGTCATCAATATGAGTCTGGGTGGCTCTGGTAGCTGTTCTACCACCACTCAGAATGCGATTAACCAGGCGCGCAGCCGTGGTGCTGTCGTTGTTGTTGCCGCCGGTAACAGTAACTCAAACGCCAATAACTTTAACCCGGGTAACTGTGCCGGCGTGGTTAACGTCGCCGCAACCAACCGTCAGGGCGGTCGCGCCAGCTACTCTAATACTGGTACCAGCGTTGATGTCGCAGCACCGGGTGGCCAGATGACCTCAGCCAATGACCCGAATGGCGTACTGTCTACCTATAACTCTGGCAGCACTACGCCGGGCAATGACAGCTACGGCTACAGTCAGGGTACCTCTATGGCGGCGCCACACGTGGCCGGTGTTGCTGCGCTGATTAAGCAGGTGAAACCCTCTGCCACCCCGGATGAAATTGAGACCATCCTGAAAAATACTGCCCGTAGCTTCCCTGCAACCTGCAGTGGCTGTGGTACCGGCATTGTTGATGCCAATGCCGCAGTGCAAGCTGCTCAGGGTTCAGGTGGCACCGGCGGTGGCGGCACTGTGTCCAACCTGTCGGCTACTACCAATAACTGGCTACACTACACTGTCACGGTACCTGCTGGTATGCGGACGCTCACCGCCAGTATTTCCGGTGGCACCGGCGATGCCGATCTCTATGTTCGTCGCGGCGCCAGACCGACTACCACAACCTATACCTGTCGTCCGTATCTGCAAGGTAACAATGAAACTTGCAATATCAGCAATCCAGCTGCAGACGTATGGCACGTTAGTATCAGGGCTTATAGCAGTTTTACAGGCGTAACCTTAACTGTCAGTTATAATCCTTAAAATCTATAACGGGGTTAAGTTTTAACCCCGTTTTTCTTCACTGTTAAGCCATACTTTCTTGGTGTCAGGATATTTTACACATCAATTTAAAAATAAAAAAATATTCTTATAAAACAAAAAATTAAAACAAGGATCGCTTTTTGCATATCGCTTAATACTTTTTTGTTATAGAGCGAAATTATGAAATACTCTCTCAAAGCCTCATTTTTTTCAGTTTTATGTGGTGCCAGCTTGCTGATGTCGGTAGATGCTTCCACTATCAACACCGTAGAAACCTGGAACTTTAAAACCGGCCAGACAGCCACTGGCAATCAAGCTTTAACACTGACATCCAGTGCTGGTAATACGGCTTTTATTTCCGGTTGGTCGTCGAGTCAAAGTAATGCAAATTCAACTGTCACCGCCGCTAAAAAGATGACACTGGATAGTAACTGGGGTATCCAACTCTGGAACAACTCAGACAGCGGCAGCCCTAACCATGCGATTGATAATATGAATGGTTATGACTTTATTTTACTTGAGTTCCCTAACCCGACAGAATTAACCAGCCTGACCAACACCTGGATAGATAGACCGGGCTATGATTGGATTTCGGTTGGTGCTTTTGATGCAAACCCTTTTGCTGCCGGCATCACCAATTGGTTGTCAGTTGCCTCATCGGCTATCGTTACCGCAAGCTACAAAGGGATAGGTACTCAAACGCCTTATGTTTTTGCCAATCACGACTCAATAGTACCGAGTCATAATATTCAAAATGTAAGCAGTAAATTCTGGTTAATCGGTGCTTACAATGCCACCTTTAACGGCGGTAACTGTGGCACGACCTGTTTCGGCGACGCCCTGAAATTTGGCAGTATCACCACCCTGACTAAAACTAATACAACGCCAGAGACAACGCCGATCCCTGCTCCAGGTAGTTTACCTCTTATTTTGATGGCATCCATTTTGTTGTTGCGCCGTTTACGGCGCTAACGCACAAATCCAGTTATTAAAGGGGTGAAAGCCCCTTTTTTGTTTTATCATGGTTATCTTTTAATTCTGATCTGTTCTGTCGGAGTAGTCATGCCTTGCCGTTCAATTATCTTGGGTGCCTGTTTAGTTTTAGCCAGTATTCATGCGCAAGCAAATACCCTTTATAGCTACGAAAAGGCCTATCAGCTGTATCAGCAAGGTGATTACAACACCAGTATTATTCACTTACGTAACCTGCTGCAGCAAAGCCCTGACGATCTTGCTGCACAATTATTATTTGGTCGCATTTTATTATTGCAGCAACAATTCCCCGAGGCACTTAGCGTTTTTGAGGGTGCAATGACTGATGGTGCCGACATTAATTTGATCAGCGATGAGCTAAGCTATTTATATCTGCTATCGAAGCAATTGCAGCAGTTAGAAGGCATAACGCGTTATGGTGAGCTTCGCAACGACAAACGTTTTAACTGGCTGCTGGTTAATGCATCGCTATTGCTTCAGGTAAAACAAACTGAGACGGCCAAGCAACGCTTACTCGAGGCAGAAAAATTAAATCCGAATAGCCCTGAGCTACAAAATGCCTTCGCTGAGTATGCCATTGCAACCGGCAATTATTCTGAAGCCAGCAAGACATTGCTCGCCAATTTACAACAGCACCCAAATCATCTGCAAACCCTGTTGCTACTGGGTAACCTGGAGTTTGTGCAACAATCCTATGCCCGATCGCTAAACTACTACCAGCAAGGTTTAGCACTTGAACCCACAAATCCACTGTTGCTAAGAGGTAGCAGCGCTGCCTATTTCGCCACCGGCAATCTGGCTGATGCATTGGTTGCTCTGGAAAAATTAGGTGAGATGGGTCTGACTGACGCTTATCAACGCTTTGCCCTACCCCTAGTACAAGCCCTGATAAACCAAACGAAAATTGAGCAGCCTGTACAAGAGCTTTTGAGTGATTTAAGCGCCTTACCTGCTGAATACTGGCGCGATAACCCTGAGCAGTTATTTTTAAGAGCTGTCTTATATTACCTTAACAATAGCGAAGAGCTCGCCTTAAAGGATTTTGAGGAGTACCTGAAACACCGTCCTGCCGATCTAAATGCGATTATTATCGTTGCGGAACATTACAGTCGTAAGCAACCGCCATCAGTTACATTAAAGTTTCTCGATGATAAAAAGGCTTATTTCCAGGATTATCCCCCGCTTATCGCCCAACATGTGCTCACCAACATTCGCCTCGGTCGTGTCGCAACGGCGCTGGAAATGTTACAGGAAAAGCGGGCCCGATTTCCTGATAACCCCGAGCTGGCCAGCTTAAGTGCCGAGCTAATCGGTCGGAAAGAGGGTCCGGCCACAGCACTTGCCAGCCTGGAACAATCGGCGCTTAAAGAGTCGGAAAGTACCCTACTGAGCAAGGCTCTCTTTGCGAAAGACAGTAACCAAGGTGAGAAAGCATTGGGTTATGCAAAGCAGTTGCTTGAGCTAAAACCTGCAAATCTGGATTATCAGAATTTGTATGCCGGACTGCTGCTCGCAGCAGGACAACTCAGCGAGGCAGAACAGGTAGTGGCATCCATCCTTGCAATACAACCTGACTTCTTCGCTGGCTTAATTACCAAAGTTAATCTGTTAAAAGCACAACAACAACACCAGGATGCTAATCGCTTGCTGCTCGAACTTTTAAAACGGCAGCCACAAAACGAAATACTTAATGTGTTGAAAGCCAGTGTTGAATTTCAGCTAAATGAACATACCCTGGCTGAAGACCGGCTGATTAAAATTCTGAATCGGCAACTCTACCGTCCCGCTTTGATGGTTCTGTTACAGTATTATCTGAACACTAATCAAGCCGACAAGGCATTATTTCAATTGCGCCAGGCCTTACGCCGCGATTTTTCAGCGCTCGATCTATTGTTACTTGAAGCAGAACTGCTGCTTAATACCTCTCAGCAAACTGCTGCAGTTGAAAAAATTCACAACATCTTACTGCGACCAGATTTACCCGCTCCCGTACTGGAAAAAATAAGTCAACTCCAGTTGCAGATTGCGCTGCCCGAGGCCGCTTACAAAACATTAGAGCGTGCCCAAAAGCTGTCGCCGGATAACTCTCAGTATGAGCTAGAACTCATCGATATTTTGTTAACTGTTGATCCAGGCAAGGTTGCCGCCAGATTAGACCGCTTTAAAAGAGCACAAGGCGAAACCGCAGATTATTTTTATTTAAAAGCGATGCTTGAAGAGGTGCAAGGTGAACCGGCAAAAGCGTTCACCAGCTATACCCGCAGTGTCAACCTGGCGCCTGGATTCAGGCGGGCCTGGGCGAATTTATATGAACTGAGTCGTCAGGCACAGTTTAGTGACGCATTCACCAAGCTTACTGCAATTCAACTCAGTAGCAGAGCAGAGGATTACTGGCTGACAAGGTTGGCTGCCGAGCACGCAATCAATCATCAAGACTGGAACACTGCGATACGCCTCTATCAATATTTACTAGAGAGGAATCAATATCAGAACGACGTGCTACTGCATAACAACCTTGCTAACGCGTTTTTATTTAGTGATGTTGCGGCAGCACTAAAGCATGCTGAATACGCCTCGCAATTAGCTAAAAATGAACCGCTAGTGTTAACCACTTACGCCAAAGCTTTGCTGGCAAATAGCCAACCTGAGTCAGCGCTGGCTGCCTTACGCCAAGCCTACGCGCAGCGCAGCAGTCATACTGAAGTTAACCTGCTATTGGCAGAGAGCCTAGTAAAACTAAATCGTCGACCAGAGGCCAAACCCTTTTTAACAATGGTAATTGAGCAATCCAACGACGCTGCGGAGCGAAAAAAAGCACAACAGCTACTGGCCGAATAAACTAATCAGCAAAGCTGATCTTACCCATAGTAATAGCCGGCATAGCTCCACTGGTCGCAGTAAAGGTGTCAGCGGTGCCGGCGACACTTTCATTCGCCAGCAAGGCAAATAATACGGCTTCTTTGGCGTCCGGCAAAATCGCCAACTCAGCGGTAGTTCGCAACGAAAACTGTGGCAGTTGCTGCTGAATTTGCTGCATTAACAGCGGGTTATGGATACCGCCGCCACTGGCGTAAATAACAGTAGGCTGTGCTGCTACCGTTAGCTGCTGTACTAAACGCACAATGGCTGTCGCACTAAAGCAGTTTAACGTGGCCAGCACATCTGCCGGGCTTAGAGCGGTACAACCACTTTGTTGCTGCGCCTGCTGCAGGTATTGCAAATTAAACACTTCAGGCCCGGTGGTTTTTGGTAAACTCAGGCTGAAAAACGGATGCTGCAGTAGCGCCGCCAATAATGCCGGCGCCACCTTACCACTGCTGGCAATTCTGGCATCGACATCATATTGCAAGGCAGGATAATGCTGCCGGACATAGGCATCCATTATGGTATTTCCCGGTCCGAGATCCGTACTAAATACTTTGTTCAGATCGGCATCTGCCGGCAAATAGGTAAGATTAGCAATACCACCGATATTAAGCAGAATACGGTTTTCCTGAGCGGAGCCAAAGAGTAAATAATCACCATAGGCCGCCAGTGGTGCGCCTTCGCCGCCAGCCGCGATATGTTTTTGCCGAAAGTCACTGACGGTAATAATGCCGGTATGCACCGCAAGGTGATCACCATCTCCCAGTTGCAAGGTAGCATTGCCCCACGCCGGATCCTGATGCTGCCGCAACGGGCAGTGATAGACGGTCTGACCGTGGCTGGCGATCAGATCCACCTCTGATGCCGGCACCTGCCAGTCGCGTAACGCCTGATTGATCATAGCCGCATGCTGCAGGGCAATCCAAGGATGTAATAGCGTTAATTGCTGTAAATCAACCTGCCGTTTGGCAAATACCGCCTGCACCCGGCTGCGAAATTCATCCTGATAAGGCACGGTGATAAACTGCTCGACGGTGACGCTGGTATGCTGGCCGCTACCACTAATTAAGCACAGCGCAATATCCAGCCCATCTAACGAAGTCCCACTCATTAAACCGATAATGCGGCGGCTGGGTTTGGCGGCCAGTTGATACAACCGGGTAATATGACTATGCATGCGTAGCGCATCCTTAATTTTTTTCTAAAACAACAACACCAGGCGCCGCTTTCGTTCGTATACTTACGCCGTGCACTGTTATCACTCAGTGCCCATACTACCCCAGAACCATGAACGGAGAAAATGATGATTAGTTATGTAACCTTAGGTGTCAGTGATATTGCTGCAGCCCGCAAGTTTTATGGTGATTTACTGGGTGAGCTTGGGGCCAAAACCTTGTTGAATATGGATCGGATCACTTTTTTTGGTAAGAGCATGAAAGAGCCCATGCTGGCTGTCTGTATTCCGTTCAATCAGCGAGCCGCAGCGCCAGGTAATGGCAACATGGTGTCTTTGGCTCCAGGCTCAAAAGCAGCGGTTGATCAGCTGTATGATAAAGCTATTGCGCTGGGTGCCACTTGCGATGGTGCTCCGGGTCAACGTATTCCAAATACCTTTTACGGTGCCTATGTAAAGGATGCCGATGGTAATAAACTTTGCTTTTGTCATTTCGGTTAAGCATGCAGATTAACGCCGATTTTAGTGTCCGGGTAGTGCTGTTGCCGGGCCAACAACAATTTGTGCCATCCCCCCTGCCCGGCGTAAGCCGGGTGATGTTAGACCGTGCAGGAGACGAAGTTGCACGCGCTACCAGTCTGGTACGTTATGCAGCAGGCTCGGGTTATAGCAGCCATCGCCATGATGGCGGTGAAGAAATATTGGTGCTGGACGGCATCTTTTCAGATGAACACGGCCACTATCCTGCTGGCAGCTACCTGCGCAATCCGCCTGGCAGTAACCACCAGCCCTACTCTGAGCAGGGGTGTCTGCTGCTGGTAAAACTCTGGCAATTTGCCGCTGACGATCACACTAAGCTGGTCATTGATACCAATAATAGGAGCTGGCTCCCCGGTTTAGTGCCTGGGCTAAGTGTACTGCCTTTACATGAGCATAACGGTGTTAACACCGCCTTAGTGCGCTGGGCCGCCAATACCCAATTTAACCGCCACACCCATCCCGGTGGCGAGGAAATCCTGGTGCTGGACGGTGTTTTCCGCGATGAGTTTGCGGAATATCCCAAGGGTACTTGGTTGCGCAATCCCCGCTATAGCAGCCATACCCCTTTTACTGGCGAGACTGGCGCCCTGATCTATGTTAAAACCGGACACTTAGGCGCCAATTTACTGGGTGACAAATTTATCGCTGCCTTTAGTTAAGGTCGTGATTGCCAGCTGTTGCTTTTTTGTGCTAGATTTTGCGCCCTTTTCTGATAAAGCTAGCCTGTGATGGATTTGTTAACACTCACTATTGTCAATGCCTTTATCGCGCTGGTGGCAACCGCCGTGCTGGTATTGCAGGATAGTGCAGATCGGCAATTCCGTTACCAGCGCTATTTTGTGTTGGCCGGCCTGTGCATGCTGCTAAACGCCAGTTTCAGCGCCTTGCGCTATGCCGGTTACCCCCTGCCGTACTGGTTGTTTCCAGCCCTGACCAACAGCCTGAGTGTTGGCGCCAGCCTGGCATTGGCTGCAGGTATTCACCGCCATTTGCAAAAACCCGGTAAACGCTTTGGTTTATTGCTGGTGTTTATGCTGATTTATGCCCTGCATTTTGTCGACTATATCAGCAACAACCTTGGGTACCGGATGCTTCTCAATATCCCGATAGTACTGCTGGTTAATTTCTGGTGTATTGCCATGCTTTGGCAGGCCCGGCATTCAGAACTGGGTAAGGTCTATCTGGCGTTTATGGCGACCTTTATCTTTAATATCCTGCAATTTGGTGGGCGATCTACTTACCTGCTACTGGAGCAAACCCAGGTTCTTAATACAAACTATAGCGCTCTGGTGCATAGCATAGGTTTTTTCTGCCTGACGGTTTTCGCCATTCTGATTTTTTGCTGCATTATTATGCTTAGCCACCGGCAACAAAAACTGATGTTACAGCAGCTATCTGAGCGCGATGCGCTAACCGGCTTATTAAACCGCCGCACCCTGGACCTCAGGCTGGCAGCCGAATTTAATCGTTGTCAGCGCAAGGGCAGCAGCTTAAGTTTGCTGTTGCTGGATGCTGATCACTTCAAGAAAATTAACGATACCCTTGGCCATGCTGCCGGCGATCAGGCAGTACAGCATATCGCGCGGATCGCCGATCAACAGCTACGCGATTATGATCTGTTGTTTCGCTTTGGTGGCGAAGAGTTCTTACTTTGCTTACCGGATACCGACCATTCTACAGCGCTACAGATCGCTGAGCGGCTGCGTCACAGCATCGAAAAGCAAGCAGTGCAGGCAACAGAGCCCTTTACGCTCACCGTGAGTATTGGCGTGGCCAGTAGCCCGGGAACGGCAGATTGGCAAAGCTTGCTAAAGCATGCCGATCAAGCGCTTTATATGGCAAAGTTCCGCGGCCGCAATCAGGTACAAAGCTTTTCCGCCGTCAAATTAGAACATGCCACTGCTATCTCGGACTAATCACAGCCAAAATCCAGCAGCAAATGTTTCTTTTTTAGAAAAATGAGCTAAGATACCTCTTATTAAGCACAGCATTAATTATCTTATTCTGTTAGTCTTGGATTGATCTAACAGGGGTACTACGTATATGGACATACTCACCCTCGCCATGGTGAACCTTTTTATCGGCCTGGCCGCCGCCGGCAGCTTGCTGCTGTTGTGTTACCAATATCCTGCCGCACGCTATATCCGTTATTGGTTTTGCGCCGCCTGTTGCCTGGTTAGCAGTGCACTGTTAGGTAGTCTGCTGCAATTAGGTGTGGCTGTACCGTACTGGCTGCTCCCGGCTGCCAATAATGTCGCTGTTGCTGGCATCCATTTATTTATACTGGCCGGACTGGCCAAGCTGCTGCATTTAAGACTACCCCTATTTGTTGTGCTGTCGGTTTGCGCAGCCTACTATTTGTTTCATTTCAGTCTGTTCGCCCAAGCGGCTCTGAGCAATCGGTTGCTGGTCGCATTTCCGCTAATTATAAGCGTGAACCTTGCAGCGCTTTGGGTGATTTATCGCCGTTTTGATACGAGTCTAAAACTACCATTAACGCTTTTTACTGTCGCTTTGGTATTTAACATCGTCCAAATCAGTATCCGGTATTCGCTATTACTGGCAGAACCATTGCAGCTGCCCTTACCCTTCTCTACTCAGCACATTCATAGTCTGGGCTTTTTTGCCCTGACAACTTTTGCACTACTTAGCTTCAGTGCTAGCTTACTTACTGTGTACCGTAAACAACAACTACTGTTAGAGTACTATTCAGATCATGATGCTCTGACCGGCTTACTTAACCGTCACCATATGGAGCAGCGACTAAAGGGTGAAATTCAGCGCTGCGTTCGCGCTAAGGATCGCTGTAGCTTTTTACTGTTCGATATCGATTTTTTCAAACAGGTAAACGATACCTACGGCCACCTGACAGGTGATACGGTGTTGCGCCATGTGGCGGCCCTGGCCAAAAGTCATTTACGCCCTTATGACAGCCTGTTTCGTTATGGTGGCGAGGAGTTTTTACTCTGTTTACCGGGCACTGCCGCCGACGAGGCACTAAAAGTCGCAGAGCGTTTGCGCCAACATATCGAAAATAGCATTATTGACGAGGTACCAGCGCTCAAACTCACCGTCAGTATTGGCATTAGCACCCTGGTTTCAGGGCAAAATTTCCACGAGCTGGTACAACAGGCAGATCAGGCTCTATATAGCGCCAAGCAACAAGGGCGTAATCAGAGCCTGCACTTTCAGGCAGCAAACAGTGATTAATCGCAAAGAACGGCAACAGGGTGGCGTACGGCCGCCTGAATTAAAGTTGACCGCAAGACAATTTAGGTTAATTATTAGGCAACGCGCACTGTGCCGCGCCCCTCTTATCAGGCGGATAACTATGCAAAAATACGCCTTACTTGCGCTGTTGCTATTATGTCGGCCCGTCTTTGCTCATTCCCCTTTGCTGCTCTGTTATGAATTACAGGAAAAATCGACCGTAGAAACCAGCCTGGGGATTGGACTAGAACAGATTTTTGAGTTTCAGGCTAAGGTTGTGGCTGATGCCTTACAAAGCCTGGCCGTGCCCTATCAATTACAACGACTGCCCTGGCGCCGCTGTCTGGCGGCGGCAAGCCGCGGTGAGCTAGATGGCGTGATCGGTGTCGGCTGGACTGCAGAACGCGATCTGGCATACCACTTCCCAAGATCAGAGCTGGGCCTGGACCCAAGCAAGCAATTACTGCATCTGAATTATTCTATCTATACCCGCACTGACAGCGTTCTGCAGTGGGACGGCCAGCAACTCACCGGAGTAGAACATGGCTTAGCAGCTCCCAAAGGTTATGTGGCAGAGCTGCGCCTGCAGCAGCTGGGGGTTTTGCGAGAGCTGGATGCAGCTCTGGAATCCGGCATTGATTTGGTTTTAAAGCACCGGCTGGATGGTTATGTCCTGCCGGATGAGGTGGCGGTAACGCAACTCAAAGGCCATCCCGAGGCCGACAAGATCCGTAAGCTCGAACCGCGGTTTATGGCACAGCCGCTTTTTTTGGCGTTAAGCCGCGAAAGTAGCAAGCTTAACGCAGAGCGACGCGCCCAGCTCTGGCAACAAATTGAATTGTCGCGGGAAAAGTTACTCAGTCAGGAATCGCAGTAGGCTGCAGCTGACACAAGTAGTGCCAGCCGCTAGCGACTGCGCAACCAAAGCCCCAGCGCTGTACTGTAGCCTAAGGATTTCGCCGTGACCTGCCCCTGAGCATCCAGCACATAGTAGGTTGGAAACGCCTGGATCTGATAATCGACCGCTAGTTGTTGATTACCCAACAATACCGGCACCTGTAAATCCAGATCGGCGACAAAGTCTGCCACCTGCTCTGCCGAATCATACTGTAAGGCAATGGCATAAACGGCCAGTCCGTCGTTATCGGCTTGCAGGTACTTCAGGTTAGGCATACTTAAGCGGCAGATGCCGCACCAGGGCGCAAAAAAATATAACAGGGTTTGCTGCCCCTCCAGCTCAGCAGAGCGGAACAAAGCGCCATCGGCCGCAATGGCAATAAAGGCTGGCGCGGGCGTACCACTGGCTAATAATGGCCGCTCTTTATACCAGCTTAGGCCAAAAAAAATCGCCAGCGCTAATACGATACTTAAAATCCAGGATTTCATGCACAACTCTGCCAGACAACAATCATAGTCAGACTGTAGCCTGCTTTGCTGATCAAGATCCAGCCTGCCCCAGACAATTGGCTGAAGGCAATAGCAGTGCGACATATTGTCGCACCCGCTGGCTCATCACTTGTCAGGGCGCCGCTTTATCGCTACCGTAGGCAGGATATGGCTTACTCTATCAAGGACCTGTTATGCGTTTTCTGCCCGCTTTGATCTTGCTGCTTGGTTTCACATCACCCCTTGTTGCCGCCGCCCCCTTAGTATTAAAACAGGGCGAAGTACGGCTGCCGATGCCGGGCAGAACCGTAACCGCCGGTTACTTTACCGCAGAAAACAGTGCCAGCCATGAAGTGGAGCTGGTTAAGGCCAGCAGCCCGGCCTTTGCCCGGGTGGAATTGCACCAACATATCCGCCAGGATGACGTGATGCGGATGGTGGAAGTCGAATCGATTAGTCTCGAGCCCGGCGCTACCCTGGTGTTTCAACCCGGTGGTTTGCACCTGATGCTATTCGAACCGCAGGTCGAGCTGCGCCTCGGCGGCAGCGTCCGGGTTTCGCTATACTTTGCCGATGGCAGCAGCCAGGACTTTGAGCTGCCACTGGCTGAAATGCCGCGCCGCTAGACATTTTAGCGCCCAAGGTCCCCTTTGGCGCCGCAGGATGCCGCATGCTTAAACTTTGCCGTTGGCTACATAACTGGCTGGGCCTAATCCTGGTCATGCAGATTATCTGCTGGTTTTTAAGCGGCCTGGTGATGGCCATTATGCCGATTGAACAGGTGCGGGGCGAACATCTGCGACAAACTCTGGCCAGCGACTGGCAAAGTGCTGCACTGGCTCCCGCCACTGTGCTGGCGAAACATCAGGCCGGTGCCAGCCTGACGCTGAGCCAGCGACTTATACTGCAGGAGCAGCAACTTGCCGCTATACCCGTCTATCTGGTAGCAGATCAGGGGCAGTTATATCGCTATCACGCGGCCACAGGTGCCATGCTGGAACCATTAACCGAGCCGCAGATCCGGCAATTGGCAGCCGCCCAATATCTTGGCGCTGGCCAGTTACAACAAAGCCATTTGCTATCGCAGCTGCCAGCAGAAGTGAAAAATCTGACACCACCGCTGTGGCAGGTACAGTTTAGCGATGCCGAACACACCACCTTTTATCTGGATCCGGCAACCGGCGTAGTGCAGCGGGTCAGAACCCAGGGCTGGCGCATCTTCGACTTTTTCTGGATGCTACATATTATGGATTACCGCGACCGCAGTAACTTTAATAACCCGCTGTTAATTAGCAGCGCGGCCGCAGCTTTGCTGTTTACCCTCACCGGTCTGGTACTACTCTGGCAGCGGCTGCGCCCAAGACGGCGCTATGCCGCATAGCTCCCGGGCGTTTTACCGGCACCAGTGCGCTTATCCGGGCTGATAAATATACTTCTCGTCTTTCAAAATGCACGGGGGTTGGCTGCGTTCGTGAACTGGAGCGCCAGCCCGGCCCAATCACTTAGTATGGCTAAGCTCATGGGGATTCACGGCCTTGCCGCCTACGTGCATTTTGAAATCCATTGAGTATAGGCTTGAGTGCGCTGCCGGCATTGCCTACAATGCCGCATCGCAATTTTAATGGCAGAATCAAGATGACCGACAGCAGCACCAGCCCGACCTTACCAGACCGTTTATCAGTAAATCCACGCAGCAAATTCTATGATGCGGCAATTTTCGAACACGAAGTTGGCATCAAACTTAACGGTAAAGAGCGTTTTGACGTGGAAGAATATTGCATCAGCGAAGGCTGGGTAAAGGTCGCCTCCGCCAAGGCACTGGATCGTCGTGGCCAACCATTATTACTGACCGTAAAAGGTACCGTAGAAGCCTTTTACCGCTAACCAGCCGTTACTAACTGCTGCGCCAGCTCCTCCGGGCGCAGCGTTAATACCTCTACCCCGTTTTCTGTTACCGCCACGGTATGCTCCCACTGTGCCGATAATTTCTTATCGCGGGTGACCACAGTCCAGCCATCTTTTTTGGTTTTCACCTTGGCACTGCCCTGATTAAGCATCGGCTCAATCGTAAACACCATGCCGGGCTTTAACAGCATACCGCTGCCGGCGGCACCATAATGCAACACCTGCGGTGCTTCGTGCATCTCGCGGCCAATGCCATGCCCACAGTATTCCCGCACCACGCTATAGCCGCGGCTTAAGGCAAACTGCTCAATAGCAAAACCAATATCGCCCAGCCGGGCGCCGGGCTTAACCGCTTTAATACCCAGCCACAGCGCCTGATAGCAGTCGGCCACCAACTGCCGGGCCGCCGGTGCCACTTCGCCAATCAGATACATCTTGCTGGAATCGGCAATAAAGCCATATTTTTCCAGCGTAATATCGACGTTGATAATATCGCCGTTTTTTAAGCGTTGACTGGCCGACGGCACGCCGTGACACACCACCTCATTCACCGAGGTATTTAGCACATAGGCAAAGCCATACTGCCCCTTACTGGCCGGGCGGGCTTGTAACTCATCGACGATATAGCGCTCAGCCAGTTCATTAATTTGCAGGGTTGAAATTCCGGCCGTGATCGCGGTATCCAGCATCGCAAATACCCGGGTTAACAACCGGCCAGCCTCGCGCTGTAATGCCAGCTCGGCTGCCGTTTTAAGCTGAACGCCGCTCATCCAGGCCCCCCGCCCATTTCACATCAGCCTGTTGTAACAACATCACCACCAATTGCTGATAATTAAGGGTCGGATGCAGCTCAGCCAGCATGCCCATTTTTAGCCAAAACTCCGCTTGCGCATTAATCGAGCGCGACATAGCGCCACTGGCTTTACGGATTTCTTCGTGTAGCTCATCGGCAATTTTTACAATACCCAAGTTCCTGACTCCTGCAGTTCGCAATATACGAATTATATATGAAGTATATATTCATTCCTAGCGCAATAATCGCAAGCACCTTAAGCCGCGATCTAAGCGGATGCAGATCCGCGCTGCCTGCGCCAAAAGTCGCTATTATGATGTAAAGGCCGCTCTGACATAGCGCGGTCAGGCTGGGCCAGAAAAATCGCCGCCGTTATAGGTAAAGACTAAGAAGCCACGATGCGGCCACTAAAGCGCAAAGTAGTTATGCGCAAAATAGTTATGCACAAAATAGTTATGGGGAGAGCATTGATGCAGAAAGTTTTGATACGAAGAGTGTTGGCACTGTTAATCTGGCTACCCTTGCTACTAGTAAGCGGCTGCAGCGCCACCATTAGCTTGCCGGCACAGGTGGCAGAGCCGCGTGAGGTGCAGTTACTGCTGCATGGTCGCCATAGCTCTATTCTGCTGACCGCCGCCGATCAAAGCCGGCTGCGTTATTCCTTTGGTGACTGGGCCTGGTATGTTGCAAACGAGCAAAGCCTGGCCAGCGGCAGCCGGGCGTTATTTCTGGACAGTAAAGGCGCACTGGGCCGGCAACAGATCGCCCCGGCCAGCACCGGAGAAAACCTCGAAGCGCAAATTGGTGTCGGTATTGGCCAGCGCTGGCAATTTCAAGTTGAAGCCGCCAAAGTCGATGCCCTGATCCAAACCCTGGAGCAACAATTTCAGCATAGTCAGATCGCGCCTTTTTATAGCCCTGAGCGCCATCTTAGCTTTATCCCCAGCGATAAGCCCTATACCATGCACTATAACTCCAACCATCAGGCCGCCGACTGGTTAAGGGCGCTGGGGCTTAAGGTAGAGGGTAACCCGGTATGGGGTAATTGGCAGCTTAAAGCCGCTCCAGACCCTCAGCATAACTAAGCGGTATTCACCGCTGTCGGACGCTTTAGCCAGCAAAAGTGCTGTTCCGAATAAAGAATTCTCGCCATAATCAGCTGCATACTCAGCCCGGATCACCGCCATGAAATATCTGATTAAACAAAAACTACTAAGCCTAAGTGATAGCTTTAGCATTGAAGATGAGCGCGGCCGAGCGGCCTATCTGGTAAAAGGTAAAGTCTTTAGTTTTAGCAGCAGCCAAACGCTGTTTAATGCCAGCGCCCAGCCACTACTAAAAATCCGCCGCAAATACCTGACGCTCTTACCCGCCTGCCGGATTGTTAATAACGATGGCAGCGAATGGCTGGTTCGCAAGCGGTTTTGGGCGTTTTTAAAAAGCCGCTTTGTGGTGGAAACACCGCGCGGGCCGTTAGAGATGACCGGCAATTTCTGGCAACACGAATACGAAATCCGCCAACAGGGCCAGCTGATTGCCAGTATTTCAAAAAAATGGTTTAGCTGGTCTGATACCTATGCGGTGCAGATCCTAAAACCGGAGTGGACAGCGCAACTCTTGGCGGTAGTAATAGTGATTGACCGCTTGCAGCATAGTGATCGTAATTCTGGTGTGGGGGATTAAGGGTTTGGCGAATCCCCGACTGACACATTTGACTGCGCAAGACTGAATGCTACAATTTGTGTTAATTAATCATACAGGAGCTACTCATGGCCAGAACAACCAGTGTGACTATTGGCACGCAGCTAGACGACTTTATTAGCGAATTGATTGCCACAGGTCGTTACGGTTCCACCAGTGAAGTGGTGCGCTCTGCGCTAAGGTTACTGGAGCGTCAGGAAAAACAACTGTTCGCGCTACGGCAGGCTATTGTGGCAGGAGAGCAAAGTGGAGAAAGTGATTTAACACTTAGTCAGATCGCCGCCCAGGTAAAACAAAAACACAATGTATAAGCTCTCGCGGCTGGCCGCTGCAGACTTTGCTGCTATTTACGAATATACCCTGCTAAATTTTGGTGTAATTCAGGCTGATGCTTATACTCAAGATCTTGAGAAAGTATTAACGTTACTTAGCGAACATCCTTTTATTGGCATCGTCAGCGATGAGATTGGCAAGGATATCCGGCGTCACGATCATCAACGCCATGCTATTTTCTACCGCAGTACTGATAACACGCTTTTTATCCTGCGCATACTGCACCAGCAAATGGCAGCCACACAGCATTTGTTTGAATAGCCACAATAGGATCCTCGACAAAGTGCTTCGGTATCTGCCGGTCACAGGTCAGGTTAATCCAAATCCCACAACTCATCATCAGCCGCCCACAGCGCCAACAACTGCGCCTGACGGCTAAGTTGTTTCGCTTTGGCGGCCAAATCGCCGCTAAGCTCCGGGCTGCCTTGCCAGGCTATACCTTTATTGGCGGCTGCGGCTAGCGTGGTCCATTTACGTGCAAAGGCGGCCATTGCATCACGGGGTTCGGGTAAATCGGTGGCGCTAAGATGGTCAAACGGCACGGGTTGGGGCTGTGCGCCGGTGCTATCGCCGGCCAGGATCCAGTGCCCAACAAACCCCGGATCCTCTGGGTTTTCTACCGCCCATAACCCAACATAAGGCGCGGTATACCATTCCGGCCAGTCGCAAATCATACTATGCGGGATTTGCTGGGTTTTTACGTAAGTTTCAATGGCCGCAAACTGGCTGTCACACCAGGCCCAGTCTTGTGCGTCGTCTAAATCCATCTTCAAGCTCCAGCATTGAATAAAGTTGTTACCTATGGCTATGGTAACAACTTCTGCTGAAACTTACTGCGCAAGCTAACGACTTTCGGAGTGCTGTTCGACTAATTGGGCAAGTTTTACTAAGCACCAAATTGCTGCCTATGCAGTTTGCGCAGCACTTTTTTACCAGCTCTGGCCATATTTAACCGGGCACTAAACATATGCAATTGCTCTTCACTAAAGCAAGGCTGAGTAAAGCGGTTGATATAGTCACCCACTAAATCGGTATACATCACGTTTTGCGGCATTGGAAATTTAAACTCAGCACGCAGGCTAAAAGCGACAACAGAATACACGCTATCGCCGTCCTGACCGCTTAACCCCAGCAGCTGTTTTACCGCTTGCGTGTGTTTGTAGTTTTGATGTAGCGGGTTCATAAACGGGTGTTTGCTGCGAAAACGCTGTAGCGTCCACTGCGGCTGCTTCTCACCTCCGAAAATCCAGCCACGGTAGTTTTTTACTTCAATCACAAAGATACCAAAGGGGCTAAGTACCAGATGATCTACCTCGGTAAAATCACCTTTTTCTGACGGGATAACCAAATTGCAATAATGCTGGTAGCTGGCCGGCAACTCTTTCACCAGCACTTTATGAAGCGCCCGCTCCTCAAGAGCACCTTTAATACGTGCACCATAACGGCCAAGCACTAACGCCAGTACCACTAACACTGAAGTAATCAATACGAGTATTGCCAGCATACCGCCAAAAAAAGCCAGCACAGGGGCGAATAAGGCAGAGAGCACATCGGCTGGTTTTGGCGCTGCAGCGGGCGCGGGTTTCACCGGCGACGGTGTTGTGGCTTTATCCGCAACAGCAGGGTTAACCGGTTGGGTGTTTACCGTACTTTTAACACTGCCAACAGCAACGGGTTTAGCGGAAATATTGGTTAGCACCACATCTTTTACCGGCGCCGGTATCGGATTTTGGCAGTGGTTATCCACTTCGCGCTTAGCACTTTGGTAGTTATGGCTATTAGGCTGATTAGAGAATTGCGACATTTGGTGCTGCAACAGCAAACACGCCGCTTCGGTGTATTGGTTTTGACCAAAGGCCAACGGGGAGAATAGCAATAATAGTGGTAAAGTAAAACGCATCCAGCGCATAAGGCGTCCTTGATCTATGGAACTCAGATGCTAGCAAGGGAACGAGTGAGCAGCAAGGAGCATATGCGAATGTGTCAAATCTAATTAACGTTCAACTTTCAAGGCCTGCCCCAACAGCCGCTATTGATCCGTAAGCTGAAAAACGCTATTACACAAACATCATGTTTCGTATCTTAAACAATTGATAGTCACAACTTAATTCGTTAGATTCTCTACAACACACATCTCTTCGCAGAGTGCATTAATGTTTATCAGCAGATTACGAGTCCAGAATTGGCGGAATTTCAAAGAGTTTGATGTACCTATATCAGACAAAACCTATCTTATAGGACCAAACGCTTCTGGGAAATCAAATTTCCTAGATGTATTCAGGTTCTTAAGAGATATATGCAAACCCCAAGGTGGTGGTCTTCAAAAAGCCATAGCTGATAGAGGCGGATTGCAGAAGCTGCGGTGTTTACACGCTCGAAAACCGCCGGAAGTTCTGATTGATGTAGAAATTAGCGCAACAATCGGCGGTCCAGTATCTTGGAAATACCTGATTGCATTTAAACCCGAGGGAAAGGGAGCACAAAGAACACTCATTACCCAAGAGAAAGTATGGAAAGACGGCTACCTTTTATTGGATAGGCCTTTAAAACTTGACAAGGAAGATACTGTTCGCCTCACGCAAACCCATCTTGAACAAATTCAAGCAAATGGAGATTTCCGGGAAATAGCAGACTTTCTAAGCCAAACCACTTACCTTCATCTAGTTCCGCAGTTACTGAAGTTTGGCGATTTCATTGGCGGCAGACAACTCGACGATGACCCATTCGGCCAAGGTTTTTTAGAACGATTAGCAACAACTCCTGCAAAAACCAGGGAATCGAGATTAAAACGCATTGAGGAAGCTTTAAAACTCGCAGTACCTCAGTTTCAAGAACTTCGATACGTCAAAGATGATATTACTGGCAGGCCTCATTTAGAGGCTCATTACAAACACCATAGACCAAATGCAGGATGGCAACGAGAAGAACATTTCTCTGATGGTACACTTAGGTTGCTAGGCTTACTATGGTCTTTACTAGATGGAAACTCACTTCTTTTACTCGAAGAGCCTGAATTATCACTGAATGATGCTATCGTAAGCGAAATACCCTACTTAATTCAAAGAGTACAACGAGCAAAGAAACGCCAATTAATTATTAGTACGCACAGTGAAGCACTGCTACGAAACGAAGGTATAAACCCTAAAGGGATTCTGATTCTTGAGCCGAAAAGTGAAGGAACAATTATTAGAGTCGTCGATGAGAAAGAGACACTAGCTCTCAAATCAGGTTTCTCTGTTGCCGAAGTAATACTACCCAAAACAAAACCTGAACTCGTGGACCAGCTAAGGCTATGGTGAATATGATTGGTGTTGCCATCGCAACAGAGGATGAACTTAGCGAGGCTGTTGTCCAAAAACTACTGCTTCATTTTGGAGAAAAGTTTTCAGCTAGCCTGTTTTTACGGCGAAAAGGGTTTGGCTATCTGAAATCAAATGTTCAAAAGTTCATAGAGCTTTCTCGCTCGACCCCAGTTATATTAGTGACTGATCTTGATAAAAAAGCATGCCCTCTCGCCTTGAGAGAGGAATGGCTTGGAGTTAAGGAATTACCAGCAGAATTTGTATTTTGCATTGCGGTTAGAGAGATTGAAGCGTGGTTGTTGTCTGATGCTATTGGCGTCAGCAAGTATCTTGGATTAAGAAACCAAGTTGCAATCCGACAACCAGAAGAAATACTTGATCCAAAAAGGCACCTTCTAGAACTTGCTAAAAAAGGTAATCGGGAGGCAAAAGAAGCTCTTTTACCAGAGAAAGGATCTGCAGCAGTTCAAGGTCTTGGATATAATAGTTTTTTGAAAAGTTTTGTAAATGCTATTTGGTCTGTCGATAGAGCTTCCGCTAATTCACCTAGTTTGCAAAGAGCAATCAGGAAACTGTCAACACTTTAAAAAACTTTTTGAGCTGTAGGGCCAGTCCTTGAAAGCTCCCTCAAAACTGTTGCCGGAACGCCTGCGCTATCAAGCCTAGCTGATACATTAACTGATATGATTTTCGCCAAATCATGCGCATTGGGCTGCAAAATGGCCATCTAGGTAGACAGATTACAAGCTGACAAAAACAACAAAGGCCGCATTAGCGGCCTTTGTCTTATCAAAAACTTAGAAAAATTACTTCTTCTTCGCTTTTGGATTTGGCAGGTCAGTGATTGAACCTTCGTAGATCTCTGCTGCTAAGCCGATAGACTCGTTTAGCGTTGGGTGAGCGTGGATGGTTAACGCGATATCTTCGGCGTCGGCACCCATTTCTACTGCTAAGCAGATTTCACCCAGCATTTCACCGGCGTTAATACCGACAATGGCGCCACCCAGAATGCGGTGAGTTTCTTTGTCGAAAATCAGCTTGGTAAAGCCTTCAGTACGGGCTGAGGCGATAGCGCGGCCAGAGGCTGCCCATGGGAAGGTGGCCGTTTCTACTTTTAAGCCTTGCTCTTTTGCTTCTTTCTCAGTTACACCTACCCAAGCCATTTCCGGATCGGTATAAGCGACTGATGGAATGCAGCGTGGATCGAAGAAGTGCTTTAAGCCGGAGATCACTTCAGCCGCTACGTGGCCTTCGTGTACCGCTTTATGCGCTAACATTGGCTGGCCGATCACGTCACCGATTGCATAGATGTGTGGTACGTTGGTGCGCAGTTGCTTATCCACATTGATAAAGCCACGCTCATCGACGTTAACACCTGCTTTAGCCGCGTCTAACAGGTTACCGTTTGGCTTACGGCCAACCGCAACTAAGATCTTGTCGTAACGTACCGGGTTAGCTGGGGCGTTTTTGCCTTCAAAGGTAACGTATAAACCATCTTTCTTGGCTTCTACTGCTGTTACCTTGGTCGACAGCATAATATTGAAGTTTTTGCTGTTGTACTTGGTGTAGGCTTTAACGATATCGGCATCAGCGGCTGGTACTAACTGATCAGCAAATTCTACTACTGATACTTTAGAACCCAGCGCACGGTATACGGTACCCATTTCCAGGCCGATAATACCGCCACCTAATACCAGCATTTCGCCTGGGATATCTTTTAATTCCAGCGCGCCGGTAGAGTCGATTACGCGGTCATCTTTTGGAATAAATGGCAGCGCCACTGGCTCTGAACCGGCAGCAATAATTGCATGTTCAAAAGTAATGGTAGTATCGCCAACCTGTAAGGTGTTCGCGCCGGTAAATTTACCGTAGCCGTTAACCACCTTCACTTTACGCATTTTCGCCATGCCACTCAGGCCGTTGGTCAGCTGACCAATTACCTTGTCTTTCCAGGCACGGATTTTATCTAAATCAATTTCCGGTGCGCCAAAGGTCACGCCGTGTGAGGCCATTTCTTTGGCATCGTCAATCACTTTTGCAACGTGCAGCAGTGCTTTAGATGGGATACAACCCACGTTTAAGCATACGCCACCTAAGGTGCTGCGTGCTTCAACCAGTGTTACTTCTAAGCCTAAGTCTGCGGCACGGAAGGCTGCAGAGTAACCGCCAGGGCCTGCGCCCAGCACTACCACTTGGGTTTTGATTTCGTTGCTCATCATTTTACCTTTTATCATCAGTAAATTTTTCCAACAGCCAAGTGTAGGGCAAGGGCTGTCAGGCGAAAAAATTGGCGGAATTTTAACATCAGAGCCGCCGCTCTGTAACCATAGATTGCATGGCTGAGTGAAAATTACGCCACTTTTCGTGGCGTAATGGCTTTTTTACATAATAATTTGCCGGATATCGGCCAGATAACTGGCTAAGGTGGCAGTAAAGCGCGCCGCCAGAGCACCGTCAATTACCCTATGGTCGTAGGATACCGATAATGGCAGCATCAGCTTAGGCTCAAACTCTTTGCCATTCCATTTTGGTTTGATGTCGGATTTAGAGACACCCAAAATGGCCACTTCCGGCGCGTTAACGATAGGGGTAAAGGCGGTACCGCCAATGCCACCCAGGCTGGAGATAGTAAAACAGCCGCCCTGCATATCGCTGGCCGTCAGTTTACCTTCGCGCGCCTTCACCGAAATGTCCTGCAGCTCGCGGGATAATTCGATAATGCCTTTTTTGTTAACATCCCGTACCACCGGCACCACCAGGCCATTTGGCGTATCAACGGCTATGCCCAAATGCACATACTTTTTCAGGATCAGGCTGGCGCCATCTTCTGATAAAGAGCTGTTAAAGGTTGGGAACTCTTCCAACGCCTTGGCCACCGCTTTCATAATAAAGACCAGCGGGGTGTATTTAACGCCCATCTTTTTCTTATCCGCCAGCGCATTCTGCTCTTTGCGGAAGTCTTCCAGGCCAGTGATATCGGCTTCGTCAAACTGGGTTACATGCGGAATGCGTACCCAGTTGCGATGCAGGTTAGCACCGGAGATTTTCTGGATCCGTGACAGCGGTTTCTCTTCTACGGCACCAAACTTGGCGAAATCGACTTTTGGCCAGGCCAGTAAGTCAAAGCCCATATTGTTACCGCCAGCAGAGGTTGCCGCAGCAGCCGGTGCAGCACCGCTTTCTACCTGCTTCACTAACTGCTTCACGTAGTTCTGCACGTCTTCTTTCACGACGCGGCCTTTACGGCCAGTGCCTGTTACCTTGGCCAGGTTAATGCCAAACTCGCGCGCTAAGCGGCGGATCACCGGCGAAGCATGGGCATAGGCACTATTAGCCACAAAGCCGTCAGCCGCTGCCGTTGTTGCTGGCGCAGCAGCTGGGCTGGCGCTAGCCGCTGGCGCAGTAGCAGTGGTAGCAGCTGCACTGGCAGCGGCAGGCGCGGCCGCTTTGGCGGCACCGGCTACTTCGAACACCATAATCAGGCTGCCGGTTTTCACCTTACTACCGGTTTGCACCTTAATTTCTTTTACCACACCGGCAAACGGCGCTGGCACTTCCATCGAGGCCTTGTCACCTTCAACGCTAAGCAGTGACTGATCAGCCGCAACGGTATCGCCAACCTTGACCATAATCTCGGTCACTTCGACTTCGTCACCACCGATATCCGGTACCTTAACATCTTTTTGCTCTGTGCTGGCAGCAGCCGGCGCAGTCGCAGCCGGAACACTGGCTGGAGCCGCAGCGGCCGGTGCTTTGCCGCTGCCGGCAACTTCAAACAGCATAATCAGGCTGCCGGTTTTCACCTTGCTGCCGGTTTGCACCTTAATTTCTTTTACCACACCGGCGAACGGCGCTGGCACTTCCATCGAGGCCTTGTCACCTTCGACGCTAAGCAGTGACTGATCGGCAGTGACGCTATCGCCAACCTTAACCATAATCTCGGTGACTTCCACTTCATCGCCACCGATATCCGGAACCTGCACTTCTTTTACTTCTGCGCTTGTTACTTCGGCGCTGGCCGCTGCTGCGGGTGCCGGGGCGGCTGGCGTTTCAGCTGGCGCAGCCTTGGCTTCGGTTTTAGCTTCGGCACCGGCACCATCACCGGCAAAGACCATAATCAGGCTACCGGTTTTAACTTTATCGCCTACCTTAACCTTAATTTCCTGCACCGTGCCGGCCACGGCAGCAGGTACTTCCATTGAAGCCTTGTCACCTTCTACGCTTAACAGCGACTGGTCGGCAGCAACAACGTCACCCACCTTTACCAGGATCTCGGTCACTTCTACTTCATCGGTACCAATATCTGGTACTTTAATTTCAATCGTCATGACAAATCCTCTTATGCGTACAGCGGGTTGGTTTTGTCGGCGTCAATGCCAAATTTCTTAATCGCTTCGGCCACTACCGCTTTTTTCAGCTCGCCTTGCTTCGCCAGTTCGTTCAGCGCTGCGACCACGATATAGCCGGCGTTAACTTCAAAATGGCGACGCAGGTTTTCGCGGCTATCCGAGCGACCGTAACCGTCGGTACCCAGTACCTTGTAGCTATTGGCCGGGATAAAGGCACGGATCTGTTCGGCGTAGTTTTTCATATAGTCGGTGGCGGCAATCGCCGGCGCTTTGTTCAGCACCTGCGCCACAAATGGCACCTTCTCGGCCGCTTCCGGATGCAGCATATTGAAACGCTCGCAATCCTGACCATCGCGCGCCAGCTCGTTAAAGGAAGTCACAGAGTACACATCTGAAGCGACATCGTAGTCTTTACTCAGAATGTCGGCCGCTTTACGCACTTCGTTCAGGATGGTACCTGAGCCCAGTAACTGCACCTTACCGCGACCACCGTTGTAAGACTCCAGCTTATAAATACCCTTGCGGATGCCCGCTTCGGCGCCTTTTGGCATCGCCGGATGATGGTAGCTTTCGTTCATTACGGTAATGTAGTAATAGATATTTTCCTGCTCCGGACCATACATACGACGGATACCGTCTTGCAGAATAACCGCCAGCTCGTAGGCATAGGTCGGATCATAAGAAATACAGTTCGGTACTGTGCCGGCCAGAATATGGCTGTGGCCATCTTCGTGCTGTAAGCCTTCACCGTTTAGCGTAGTACGACCGGCAGTGGCACCTAACAGGAAACCACGCGCCTGCTGATCACCGGCCAACCAGGCCATATCGCCAACCCGCTGGAAGCCGAACATCGAATAGTAGATATAGAACGGGATCATCGGCAGATCATTGGTGCTGTAAGACGTCGCCGCCGCTACCCAGGACGACATGGCACCCAGTTCGTTAATACCCTCTTGCAGTACCTGACCCGCGGTATCTTCTTTGTAGTAAGACACTACTGAGCGGTCTTCCGGCGTATAGTTCTGACCGTGCGGGTTATAGATACCAATCTGACGGAATAAGCCTTCCATACCAAAGGTACGGGCTTCGTCGGCAATAATTGGCACGATGCGCTGACCAATATGCTGATCTTTCAGCAGGATATTCAGCGCCCGCACATAAGCCAGCGTAGTGGAAATTTCGCGCTTTTGCTCTTCCAGCAGCGAATCAAAGGCCGACAGCTCTGGCAGTGTCAGGGTTTCGCTGAACTTCGGTAACCGCACCGGCGTGTAGCCATGTAAGGCTTTACGGCGATCGTGCAGATATTGCAGTTCCGGCGAGCCTTCCGGCAGCTTGATATAAGGTAAATCGGCAACCTGCTCTTCGCTGATATAGTCTTCTAAACCCAGGCGGGTACGCAGCTGTTTAACATGCGTCAGGTCCATTTTCTTGACCTGGTGCGCAATGTTCTTACCTTCGGCGGCATCACCCATGCCGTAACCTTTAACGGTTTTCGCCAGAATAACAGTTGGCTTATCGGTGCAGGCCTGGGCTGCTTTAAAGGCCGCAAACAGCTTAGATGGTTCATGGCCACCGCGTTTTAAGGCGAAGATCTCTTCGTCGGTCATGTCGGCAACCAGTGCCGCCGTTTCCGGGTAACGGCCAAAGAAATGCTCGCGCACATAGGCGCCATCTTTGGCTTTGTAAGTCTGGTAGTCACCGTCTACCGTTTCATTCATCAGCTGCAGCAACTTACCGGTGGTATCCTTGGCCAGCAGCTTGTCCCAACCACGGCCCCACACCACTTTGATCACGTTCCAGCCGGCGCCGCGGAATAAACCTTCCAGCTCCTGGATAATCTTACCGTTACCCATTACCGGGCCATCCAGGCGCTGCAGGTTACAGTTGACCAGGAAGCACAGGTTGCCCAGTTTTTCCCGGGCAGCAAACGAAATGGCGCCGCGTGATTCCGGCTCGTCCATCTCACCGTCACCGAGGAAGGCATAAACGCGCTGCGCGCTGGTGTCTTTTAAACCACGACCATTTAAGTACTTTAAGAAACGCGCCTGATAAATGGCGGTAATTGGGCCTAAACCCATAGATACGGTCGGGAATTGCCAGAATTCCGGCATCAGTTTCGGGTGCGGGTAGCTCGACAGGCCCTTGCCATCCACTTCCTGACGGAAGTTATCCAACTGCTCGGCGGTTAAACGGCCTTCAACAAAGGCACGGGCATAGATACCCGGTGAAATATGCCCCTGATAGTACACCAGATCGCCGCCGTCTTTTTCGTTAGGCGCGCGGAAGAAGTGGTTAAAACAGGTTTCATAGAAAGCGGCAGAAGACTGGAACGACGCCATATGGCCACCCAGTTCCAGATCTTTTTTCGAGCCACGCAGCACGATCATAATGGCGTTCCAGCGGATCACCGAGCGAATACGCCGCTCCAGGTTCACATCGCCCGGATAGGCCGGCTCTTGTTGCGGTGGAATGGTATTGATGTAGTTGGTGGTGACACCGGTCGGCATATCGACGCCTTCCAGCCGGGCCTGCTCCAGTACCTGCTCCAGCAAAAACTGCGCCCGCTCTACCCCTTCGGTACGCACCACCGACTCCAACGCTTCCAGCCACTCTTTGGTTTCCAGAGCGTCGATGTCAACCTTACTGACTTCAGACATATCGAGGTTTCCTTTGGTTAATCACGCCGAGGCGTGCTGCAAAAATAATTATGCCTGCTGCGACCGTCGCAACGAGCGCTCAATACGGGAGCGCTCTTTGCTCACTTCCAGCAAAGCTTCTTCTATATAAGCTAAATGCCCGTTACTGGCCTGACGGGCCAGTTCGGGCTCCCTGCTAATTACCGCCTGCATTAACCGGCGCCGATGCTCATTTAATTTGTCGGCGTAGCCGTCACGCTGTTGCAAGGCGGCTAAGTTTAAGCGGATATTCTGTTCGGTCAGCGGCGTCAGGCTTCTGACCAGATGTAACAACACGATATTGTGTGACGCTTCCGCCACCGCCAGATAAAACTGGGTCACGGCTTTGGCTTCGGCATCACTGTCCTGCAACTGCTGCTGCAGGCAGATATCCTCGTACGAGGCTTTGATCTTTTTATGATCGGCTTCAGTGCCGCGAAGCGCCGCGTAATAGGCGCAAATACCTTCCAGCGCGTGGCGAAATTCCAGAAAGTCGAACTGCGAGTCCGGATATTGCGCCAGCAGCATAAACAGCGGGTCAGTCAGCTGCTTGACCATATTGTCGCAGACGTAAGTGCCACCGCCCTGGCGCCGGTTGACCAGGCCCTTGGCTTCCAGCTTTTGAATAGCTTCACGCAGCGATGGACGCGATACCGCAAAGCGCTCAGCCAGCTCGCGCTCTGAAGGTAGCTTCTGGCCGGGCTTAAAGCTGCCCTCCAGTAGTAAATGTTCCAGCTGCGCCACTATCTGATCAGATAATTTGGCAGGCTTAATTTTTAAATCAGCCATAATGGGTGGCGGAGATCCTTAATTTGCATATCAGGCTAGTGGCCATTTTGCACCCGGTAAATTGGTCTTACCAATTTTATGAATTTGGGCAGCAGGCTAGCATTTTCTGCACAGATTGTAAATAAAGCAGAATTTTTCGGGGCTGGCAAGCGCGATTTTGTTAGAGTAATTACTCAGGAAATGGCGAATGTTTCAATACTGAAATAAATTGGTCTGACCAATTATAATGAATACTTATCTACTGACTGCTGCTAACCAATGCAGTTCTTTACGCCAGCGGCCATAAAAAAGGCGCCAAACGGCGCCTTAAGCAAGAGATAACACTGAGGATCTACAGTAAACCCGCTAAATTAACCGAGCCAGCCGCTCAGCGTTAAGATCGCGGTAAAGGCCAGGAAGAACAGCATATTGCGTTTGGCCAGTTGTACCATGCTGCTGGTATCTTCAATACCGTTTACGACTTCTTCCGGTAAGGGTTCAGCGGCACGCGCCACATCCTTTACCACCTGTTCGTTGCTGGCGGTAAAATCCAAAAAGTAACCGAGCAAGGCATTCGAGGCGCGGGAGAAATGCCCCACCAGCGCAAAACCCAAACCAAATAACCGTGCCGGGAACCAGTCTGCCCAATGCAGCATGCAATTAAGCGCATCCCTGGCGGCGGGCGCTGACACTGGCTCAGCACTCAGACTCTCGGTATCGCTGTCGATGGCAGCATCCATAGTGACCGGCTCAGCACTGTTATCGGCACCACTGTTCTCAGCACTAATGTCATCGGCATTGCTATAGTCAGCTTGGCTATAATCCGCACCATAGTCCGCAGCAGTTTCACTTTCTGCCAGCGGGTCGCTGTGCTCGTCTACCACCTTAGCCGCTGCCGCTTGTTCGGTTGCGGTTTGTTCATTCAGATGCCGGAGCAAGGCATAGGTAATCACCCCAAAAGCGCCCAGAATTAAGAACCAGAACACCACAGCGGCATAATAGCGGAAGTTTAACCAAACCAGAGTAAGCCCCTGACTGCTGTCTACCGTGCTGCGGCTATCCTGACTGATCTGCTGCATGGCCAGGTGCGCCGCCTCGGCATCGCCGCGCTCCTGCGCATTTAAATACTGTTTATACAACTGCCGGTAATGCCAGCAACCAATCCCCACCAGCAGTACCAGTGTATTCACTACTAATGTCAGCAGGCGGTTATCCAGCAGATGCAGTAATACGGCCACCAGCAGGCCGGGCAGCAGGATCCACAGGTAACGGCCATATTGATGCTCAGCCAGTTGTTTCAGGCCGGAACCAGCGGTCAGTTTCAGATAGGCCTGACAATAAGGGCGGGCTTGCCAGGCGTCACTACGCACCGCCAGTCGCTCAATAATTAATGCCAGTAACATACTTATCAGGGTCATGCCTTATTCTCCTTTAGCGCCGTTTTATAGCGGGCCCAATCAAAAGCCGGGCCGGGGTCAGTTTTGCGACCGGGCGCGATATCGCAATGGCCAACAATCCGCTCCGCGGTGATGGCAGGGTACTGCGCCAACAAATAACGGCTTAGCTGAAGCAAGCTGCTATATTGTTGTTCAGTATAGGGTATATTGTCGGTGCCCTCTAACTCAATACCGATCGAAAAGTCATTACAGCGTTCGCGACCAGCAAACTGGCTGACACCGGCATGCCAGGCGCGTTTTTCAAACGGCACATATTGGAAGATCTGACCATCGCGCCAAATCACACAATGCGCCGCGACTCTGAGGTTGGCTAAGTCACTAAAACTCGGATGCGCGCTGCAATCCAGCTGGCCGCAAAATAGCGCATCGACATAACTCTGCTCCGGGCGGGCCGCAAATTCACCGGCGGGTAAACTGATATTGTGGATCACCAGTAAACTGATATCGGTGGGGTCAGGGCGCTCATCAAAATGCGCGCTGGGGCGAAGGATCAGCGGTGGCTTGGCTGCAATCATCGGGAATTTTGCCGTAGCGCTCTGGTCTTAGTACACTGTAAGCCTATTGTCGATGCTGGGGATCTTTTATGCAAGCACCTGAAGTCAGTTCTTCCTTTGGTCGGATCTTTCATATCCTGGCCTGGATAGTGCTGGTTGTCGTGCTGTTCTGGTTCTTCCAGGATTATCTGGGCAAGCAGCAAAACCCGAATCAGCAACTGCAAAGCAGCCGGGGTAATGGCGAAATTATTACCCAGCTAACCCGCAATCGGGCTGGCCATTATCTCGGCGTAGCGCTGATTAACGGTCAGCGCGCCGAGTTTTTACTGGATACCGGCGCCACCACAGTCGCGGTCTCAGAGCGCAGTGCGGCCTTACTCGGTATGCAAAAGGGCCAGCCAATTCGGGTCGCCACTGCCAATGGCATCAGTAACGCCTGGCGCAGTGAAATCGCCGAGCTGCAGCTGGGCGATATTGTGCTGTATCAGGTCCCGGCCAGCATAGTGCCAAATTTAGGCGGCACTGAGATTTTGTTAGGTATGAGTGCCCTAAAACAGTTAGAATTTCGCCAGCAAGGAAATCAGTTAACGCTGATCCAACGTTTGTAGCCGCATCGCATTGCTCAAGTCAGATTGTTCAAGTCGCATTCAGCTTCGGCGTTGTATACCCTTTTCTAAACCGGATAGTGACCTAAACCATGAGTAGCCCTGTTACCCCTTTTCAGCATCCTTTGTTAGCCGATGAGCTGCGCCGCGCTGTTGCGGCTGCCCTGGCTGAAGATCTTGGCCAGCAAAACGCTGAGCTTGGCGATATTACCGCTTCTCTGATCCCGGCCAGCCAGCAGGCGGTGGCAACCATTATTACCCGCGAAGACTGTGTCCTGTGCGGCAGCGGCTTTGTTAATGAAGTCTTTCTGCAGCTGGGTAATCAGGTCAGCATTCAGTGGCACGCCACTGACGGTGACCGCTTAAGTGCAAATAGTCTGATCTGTACCCTGCAAGGACCGGCAAGAGCGCTGCTCACCGGTGAGCGTACCGCGCTGAATTTTCTGCAACTGCTAAGCGGTACGGCCACCACCACTGCCCATTATGTGCGCTACCTGGAAGGCAGCAACACCCGGCTGCTGGATACCCGTAAAACTCTGCCCGGCTTACGCTTTGCCCAGAAATATGCCGTTAGCTGTGGCGGTGGCCTGAATCATCGTTTTGGCCTGTTTGATGCCTTTTTAATTAAAGAAAATCATATTGCTGCGGCCGGCTCAATCAGTCAGGCGGTGCAGCAGGCGCGGCAAAACTTTCCCGGCAAGCCGGTCGAAGTGGAAGTGGAAAACCTGGACGAGCTGAAACAGGCACTGACTGCCGGCGCCGATATTATTATGCTGGATAATTTCGCTACACCGGAGATCCGTCAGGCGGTACTGCTAAATCAGGGCCGGGCTAAGCTGGAGGTGTCGGGTAATATTACCAGTGAGCGGCTTGGCGAACTGGCGGCAACCGGTGTCGATTTTATCTCCAGTGGCGCTCTGACCAAGCATGTCCAGGCCATCGATTTATCGATGCGCTTACAGCAAAGAGGCTAAGAATGCGCCCGTGCTCTGCTACACTTAAACCTTGGGTGCTGCAACTTTGGCACCGGGAGTGTGGCAGATGCAGCTGACGGGTAAGGTAGTATTCTGGCAGGATAAAAAGGGCTTCGGCTTTTTGCTGTGTCAGCAAACTGAGCAGAAGCTGTTTTTTCATATCCGGGATTTTACCGATAGTAAAAGCCGCCCGGCCGAAGGCGATGAGCTACAGTTTAGTCTTGGCACCGACAAACAGGGGCGGCCTATCGCCACTCAGCTTAGCATCCTGAGCGCCAACCCGGCGACCCGGCAGCACCCTTTACCACGGCTTAGCAGCGTTGATTTGGATTATACCCAGGATGTGGCGCTGTATTTTCGTGCTGCCTTTTTGATGCTGGTGATTATTGCACTGCTGTTCGGTACCCTGCCCTACCTGTTACCTATCTTGTATCTGGAAGCCAGCCTCTTTACCTACTGGTTGTATCAGGCCGATAAAAATGCCGCTGTGGCCCGGCAAACCCAACGCCTGCCGGAAGAAAGTCTGCAAATGTTTAGTCTGATTGGCGGCTGGCCCGGCGCCCTGGTGGCGCAGCAAAAACTGGCGCATAAGCGCAGTAAAGCGTTATTTCAGCGGGAATTCTGGTTAGTGGTACTGGGTAACTGCCTGTTACTGTTATGGCTGATGTCGCAACATGGCCAGCAGTTTTTAAGCCGGCTGGCCTTATTCAGTTAGCTGCTACACCTTAAAAATCCAGCCGCGACGATAGCAGTAAAGCATACCGATATAAGACAACAGCAAAAAGCAGATGGCGTAGGCTAACGAGCCGTTATAGTCACCAAACAGTGGCTGGAAAGCACTTAGGTACAGCCAGTTTCCCAGCGTGGTGCCGGCAACTGGTACCATCGATAACACCCGCGCCGCCACCCCGGCCAGCATAAAGAATAAAATGGCATTAACACCAAATACCAGCAGCGGCGCCGTCCAGAGCCGGTAGCGCTTCATTTCCGTTAACCACAGAAACAGCACCAGGATTAACGCAGTGAAACCGCTACTTAGCAGCACAAAGGTCGGTGTCCACAGCATCTTATTAATCGGCAAGGCCGGATGCGCCAGCTCGGCGATCCAAACCGCCGCCAGACCGGATAGCAACAGCACCCGCAGCTTAAATGCCAGCTCCGCCTTACTCTGCAGCAGCTGCGCCATTAATACCCCGCTTAAACAGCTGGCAATCGCTGGCAGGGTGCTCAGAATGCCCTCAGGATCGAAGGCAAAGGGCGTGGCGCTACGAAAATACACATGATTCGGCCCCAGCAGCTGATGATCGAGCCAGGCGGCCAGATTATTACCATGTTCCCACAAGCCAACAAAGGTATGGCCGTAGTTATCGCGGTAGGGCACAAACTGCATCAGCAAAAAATATAACAGGCATAACCCGCTTAACCACAGCACACGGCCGCGGGTACCGCTGTACAGCACAATCAATAAAGTACAAAAATAGACAATACCAATGCGTTGTAATACACCGGACCAGCGCACTGTCAGTAGTTTTTGTTGCAGGTAGCTGTAATTGGGATCACGGAAATTATAGTAAAACAGCACCAGAAACAGCCCCAGCAGATACAACTTCAGTGCCCGGATGGCGCCCTGGCGGATCTGCTCCGCTTTGGGTAGCAGCTGCCGGCCAGCCAGGCTGTAGGGGATTGCCATCCCCACCATTACCAGAAAGGCCGGGAAAATCAGATCGGTGGGCGTCCAGCCATGCCACTCGGCATGTAATAACGGCGGGTAGACATACTGCCAGCTGCCCGGATTGTTCACCAGTATCATCGCCAGGATTGCCAGCCCGCGCAGCGCATCCAGCGCCAGCATGCGGTTGGCCGGTTGTTTGGCTAAGATCTGCTGACAGTGTCGCAATAGCATCTTAGTTTTCCGGTTGCGCCACCAGCGTCACCGGCAAGCGGCCGGTTGCTTTACTCTGACCTAATAACACCTCGGCTAATGCCTGATACACCGGGCTAACCCAATTACCTTTTTCATCCTGCCAGCCGTGATAGGCGTAGGTTGCCAGGGTGCGCTCGGCATAGGGGGCATACAGGCTGATCTCATAAGGCGAGCGCAGGCTGACAAAGGTTTGCGGCTTTTTCAGCGCCGCACCATATTGCAGCAGTTGTAAAAAGTACTGCTGTTGTTTCTGATAGGCCTCGCCCAGATTGCGAATGCCGGATAAATCATCCATACCACCAATTTCTGCTAAAGACTGCATTGGCGAGATAAAACCGGCAATCACCTGATCGGCGGCGGCAATTTGCTGCTTCGCCTGATCCAAATTTAGTCGTTGCAGGCTAATCAGCTCAATGTTGCCAGCCTTGGGAGCCAGCTGCTGCAGGTAGTGTTTTAGCAAGGTGCCCTTGCTCAGATCCGGCATCAACAGCACTGTGGTTTTATTGGTTAAATTCAGCGGCAAGCTGGATTCGCCTTTCACCACTGTCACGGCCGCCCGCGCCAATGCCAGTTCACTGGCCCGGTGTAACGGATTAGCCAGCACAGTGCGAGCCAAACGGGCATCCGGCCTGGCCTGACTTTGCAGCGGCTGCTTGGCGGCCACTATCCGCTGATAGGAAGCGTGCAGTTCGCGCTGCGACAACTTGCCGCTTTGCACCGCCGCTTCCAGCTCGTCCAGTAACGCCGCCAGATTGGCCAGCTCCGCCGGGCTTTGCAGCTTTACCGGCATCAGGGCAATATCCGCCCCGGCAGCGAAGGTTTCAATCACCGCCTGTGGCACAGTAAAGAAATGGCTGATCCCGGCCATATCCAGTGCATCGGTCACAATCAGGCCCTGATAATTCAGCTGTTCACGCAGTACGCCGGTCAGGATGCTGCGCGACAAGGTTGCCGGCTTGACCATCTGTTCGCCGTTTTTGCTGCTAAAGGTACTGCTATCCAGCGCCGGGAACTGAATATGCGCGGTCATAATCATCGCCGGCGCAGCTTCTTTGATAATCTGGGCAAAAGGCAGTAAGTCGACGCGGGCGATCTGCTCTTTACTGTGATCGACCCGCGGCAAACCGAGATGACTATCAACATGGGTATCGCCGTGGCCGGGGAAATGTTTCAGTGATACCAGCAAGCCTTTTTGCTGCATGGCTTTGGTCATGGCGCTGCCCAGTACCGCGACCTTATGCGGCTCTTCACCAAAGGAGCGCACATTGATTACCGGGTTCTGTGGATTCACGTTGACATCAACAGTGGGCGCAAAGTTAACGTTAATGCCCAGGCTCAGCAATTCCGTGGCCAGGATCTGCCCAACCTCAGTGGCAAAGCGGTTGCCGTGCTGGGCAAAGGTCGCGCCTATCGCCATATTGCCGCTAAAGGAGGTGGATTGTTGCCGTGGTAAGCGGGCTACCCGGCCCCCTTCCTGATCAATCCCAATAAATAACGGCAAAACGCCGGCTTTGGCGGCAGCCTGCTGTAATTCCAGATTCAGTTTAACGATTTGCTCCGGATCCTGCAGATTCTCAGCAAACAGGATCACCCCGCCGATATGATGTTGGGTAATCAACTCTGCCAATGCTGGCGGCAACTGGGTTAGTGGGGTGCGACAGGCTCCGGGCGCCACCGGCTGCTCGCAATAATAACGCAGATCCAGCATTAATTTCTGGCCCAGCATCTGCCGCACTGGCGGCGTTTTTTGTTTGGCCGCGGCCTCTGTCAGACTACTGGCGCCAAGACTACAGATCATCATTACACTCCCCAGCCATTTACCTAAGCCAGCTTTGGTTACTACCGCCACAGTTGTGCTCCCTGTGTAGAAAGTTGAACGCCGTCCAACATAATTTATTCATGAATTTTTCGCAAACACGAATAGTTTACACTGTTCATCGCTTAGCAGTTATGCTTTACTGCTGCTTAAAAAACTGCCCCTCAGCCGACGGGGCCCAGTAAAACCACGGACTTGCCGCTTATGCAGCTCACCTTAGTAGATTGGCTGGTCTTTTGCAGCTATTTTTTTGTACTCGCCCTGCTTGCCTGGTGGGTTAATCAAAAGCGGGCGCAAAATAGCAGCGATTACTTTCTGGGTGCCAACACCATGCCTGCCGCCCTGGTGGCCATTTCAGTGCTGGCGACCTCACAGTCTGCCGCGACCTTTCTGGGTGGCCCGGATCTGGGCTTTCGCGGCAACCTGAGTTATCTGGCCTCGAATATCGGCGCCGTGCTGGCAGCGTTCTTTGTGATGCGCTTTCTGATCCCGCGCTATTACGCCCTGAAAGTCACTACCGTCTATGAATTGCTGGAACAACGCTTTAGTGCCAGTGCGAAAAGTCACGCCGGTCAGATGTACTTATTCGGCCGGGTCTTTGCCAGCGGTGCCCGCTTATTTATGGCGGCGCTGGCGGTCTCTATGCTGCTATTTAACCATATCGACGCCAGTGGTGTAATGATCTC
>MTET01001413.1_pt1 | contig 119878 bp, 110 predicted proteins | sample 1042671 | NCBI WGS metagenome assembly MTET01 (sample SAMN06185814, study PRJNA358809) | soil metagenome | isolation source: garden soil control | place: India | collected 2015-05-23
TGATGGTGTCGTCGGTAAGGTTAGTGAAAAAGCTGGCAAGATGCGGATAGTAAGAGCTGGCAATAAAGAAGGCGGCGATCCAGACGGTCAACGAGATAGCCTCTTTTACGAAGCCCCGGACCAGACTTATCACGGCGGATAAGGCAATGATCGCCAGAATGGTGAAATCAATCCAACTCATTTGCTACCAAAGGATGCTTATTGACGGCGCGCATTCTACCAAATTGCGCCGTGCAATAGCTAATTATTTTCCGCTGGCTGGTAATTGCTAATCACCAACCGCTCTACGCCGGTAAGCTGGCGTAGCTTAGGTAATCCCTGCTCCAGCTTTTCACGGCGAATTTCCGGGCCAACGAAGACACTGGTTAACTGCTGGCCACTAGCATTGGTAATGTCGCGGGTAAAGGTGGTAAAACCTTCCTGGCGCAACTTGGTCACCAGAGCATTGGCATTTTGACGGTTACTAAAACTGCCCACTCTGACAACCCAGGCAGCCTGATTCAGTGCTGGCGTAGTAGCTGATGGCGGGTTAGCCGCCGCCGGCTGACTTACCGTAGTAGGTGCCGGAGTTGTTGCAGTCTGGGTTTGCGCTTGCCCTGCCGCATCAACAGTCACAGTCGCAAATTGCTGTGATGGCAACTCTGGCCGACTGGCCGTTTGTTCGTCCAGCGGCACCTCACCCTGCTCTGGCTGTTGCTCGGAGACGACTTGCGCTTGCGTCAAGGCACTGTCATCAAAGGGTGCAACCTGCTGCACGCCTGCAAACTCCGGGCGCTCCGGAATGACCTGGAAATCGTCCTTCACCACCTGCTTTTGACCGTCCAGCAAGTCCGGCAAAAATATAATCGCCAGCATCAGTAAAATACTGGTACCGAGCAAGCGATGTTTAAATTTTGCACTCATTCTTCCTCCCGCGACAGCGCCAATACGCCGGCAACAGTAACAAAAGATCCAAAAACAACCAGCAAGTCCGTCGCAGCCATGGCATCACGAAGCTGATTAAAGGCCTGTGCCACATCCTGATGTTGCGTTGCCTGTACAGTCGGTAATACCGTGTTTAGCGCCGCTGCCAGTTGGTCACTACTGGCTCCCCGATTACCGGGCAGGCTGACAAGATGCCACTCATCGATACAGGTCGTCAAGGGCAGTAGCGCCTGTGGCAAATCCTTATCTTTCAGCATACCCACCAGGCCAATCAGCCGCGGATAGCGTTGGCGCAGTTGTTGGAGTTGGCTCGCCAAATAAGCCACCGACTGCGGATTATGCGCCACATCAAGCAGTATTGCCGGTTGTCGTTGCAGCCACTGCATACGTCCGGGCAGGCTAAGCCTGGGTAACGCCTTTGCTAATAGTGCTGAATCAGGTAATACGCCCAGTTGCTCCAGTACCGTTAGCGCCGTCGCAACATTTTGTAGCGGCACCGCCGGTATCGGTAAACCACCACGCTGCTGTTGTCCCTGCCAGCTCCAGCTATCAGCCTGTAGTTGATATTGATAATCGCGATTGATCAACAGCAACTTAGCCTGCGTCTGCAGTGCAAAGGAACTGACGCTTTGCGGTAGCTGCAGGTCACCGCAAACAGCGACTTTATCAGCGCGGAAGACACCGGCTTTTTCGCGCCCGATACTCTCCCGATCCGGCCCCAGAAATGCCTGATGATCCAAGTCGATGGTGGTAATAACACTGATATCAGGATTAACGATATTAGTGGCATCCAGGCGGCCGCCTAAGCCGACTTCAATCAAACAAAAATCCGGCTGCGCCGCACGCAGGATGGCAAAGGCCACCAGGGTGGTAAATTCAAAGTAAGTTAGCGGAATCTCCTGGCGTAAGCTTTCGACCTGCTGAAAAGCACTCAGCCAGGCATCATCTGCCACATCCTGGCCATCGATCCGCAAACGCTCATTGAAGCGCAGTAAATGCGGTGAGCTGTATACGCCTACCCGATAGCCCTGCGCCAGCAGCAATTGCTCCAGGGTGCGCGCTGTGGTGCCTTTGCCGTTGGTGCCGGCAATCAGGATAACCTTGCCAGGCAAAGCAGCTAAGTTACCGCGGCTGGCAACTTCGGTTACCCGCTGCAGACCCAGTTCAATTTTATCAATAGGATGGCTTTGTTCAATATAACAAAGCCAATCGGCCAGGGTATGGCACGATTGGCTGGTCAACGGCTGGACAGACATAACTCTCCGGAATGCATTACTCCGACTGTGGAGCAGGTAATTGCATAAACTTCGCTAAAAGTCGGGCAATTGTATCGCGCATTTTCCGCCGGTCAACGATCATATCAATAGCACCGTGCTCCAACAGGAATTCGCTACGCTGGAAACCTTCCGGTAGTTTCTCGCGTACGGTTTGTTCGATCACGCGCGGACCGGCAAAGCCAATCAGTGCCTTGGGCTCACCGATATTGATATCACCCAGCATCGCCAGACTGGCCGAAACACCACCCATGGTAGGGTCAGTTAATACCGAAATATAAGGCAGCCCCTGCTCACTCATCCGGGCCAGCGCAGCACTGGTCTTCGCCATTTGCATCAGCGAGAACAAAGCTTCCTGCATCCGGGCACCACCACTGGCAGAAAAGCAGACAAAGGGGATTTTATGTTTTAGCGCATATTCAACGCCTGCGACAAACTTAGCACCGACGACAGAAGCCATCGAACCGCCCATAAATTCAAATTCAAAAGACGCCGCCACCACAGGCATACCGTGCAGGGTGCCGTGCATCACTACCATCGCATCTTTTTCATTGGTTTCTTTTTGGGCAGCGACAATCCTGTCTTTATACTTCTTACTGTCTTTAAACTTTAATAAGTCTTGCGGCTCTAACTCAGCCGCCAGCTCGGTAGTTGAGTGCGTATCAAAAAAATGCTGTAAACGGCTGCGGGCAGAGATCCGCATATGATGATCGCACTTTGGGCAAACCCCAAGATTACGATCCAGATCGGCTTTATACAGTACCGCATCACAAGAGGTACACTTGGTCCACACCCCTTCTGGAATATTACGGCGATCTGACGATGACGTTCTGGGCAGAATTTTTTCTAACCAACTCATAACCTTTTCCTAATTTGGTGATTGCCGGCTTATGCGGGCAAAAAATACGCTAAAACCATCGAAATGGCGAAAATGCGGCTATTAAAACACAAATCAAGCAGGGCAGAATACAGAAAACTGGTCTTAGTAGTGCGCGACGCTACCCTGCCCTCAGGTCGGTGGCAAAAATAACGGCCCCAGCGCAACCTGCGGTATCGCATAGTGCGCGGGATAATCGACCTCAACCAGATACAAGCCCCCCGCTTTCGCCGTTGCTGCCGCCTGGGTACGATCCCGACTGGCCAGCAGTTGTGCCAACCACACAGGTGGCTGCCGCCGCATGCCGATTTCCAATAAGCTACCGGTAATATTCCGCACCATATGATGTAAAAAAGCATTGGCCTTGATATCAAGGACAATATAGTCACCAAAGCGTTCAATGCGCAGATGATGCACATTGCGAAACGGGGTTTTCGATTGACACTGGATGGCACGGAAAGCACTGAAATCCTGCTCCCCCAACAAGGCCGGCGCAGCTTGTTGCATCAGTGCAATATCCAGCTGCTGATGATAATGACTGAGCCCGGCTCGCAGAATAGCCGGACGATGTTTATGATTGTAAATTACATAACGGTATCGGCGCGCTGTGGCGCTGAAGCGGGCGTGGAAATCGTCCGGTACAACCTTGGCCCAACGCACGGCAATTTGATCCGGCAGCTGGGCATTGGTGCCCATGACCCAGGCTTTTTCATCCCGCACTGCGTCGGTATCAAAGTGCACTACCTGACCGGTGGCATGCACACCAGCATCGGTTCTGCCGGCACAAAAGAGTTCTACTGGCTGATTGGCCACTTTGGCCAGTGCTGTCTCCAGTTCCTGCTGCACGCTATTCACTTCGCGCTGACGTTGCCAGCCATAAAAGCTGCTGCCGTCATATTCGATTCCTAAGGCTATCCGCATCTTGGCCCCTACTAAATTTCGGGGCTAGTATAACCCAGCGAGCGTCAGTTACCTACTCTGGCCGCAGCTGACGTGCTTCGTCCTTAACATGTTCAGGTGCCGCTGAGGTCAGGATTTCATCAATCAGCAGGGTTGCACTTTCAGGTTCATCCATCTCGATATAAGCCCGTACCAAATCTAACTTGGCGGCGAAGCCATTATCTTCCTGATCAACATCCATCTTGGTATGTTCACCGATAATATCGGCAAATTCATCCAAGCCAACATCCACATTCAGCTGTTCAAAACGGCTTTCGTCGTTATCAGGTTGTTCCAGCGCCGATAATAAATTATCAATTTCAACAAAATCGGTATCAGACAAGACTTCATCGGATGAGGGCGTAACCTCAGTCTGCTGCTGTTCCGTCTCAGCGCTACTTAAGTCAGGTTGCGCTTCAGGCTCATCCTGCTCAGCCGCTGGCGGCGTTATTTGCTCCAGTTCATCCAATAATTGCTCAAACTGACTATCTTCCAAATCGGTCAGATTCAGCTCTTCTGGGGTTAGCTCATTTACCGCTGTATCAAGCTGATCAGCGTCAGGATCCGTCGTCAGATTTTCCAACTGCTGCGATAACAAAGCCAGCTGTTGCTCATCTTCCGGATCAAAATCAGACAAATCCAGTTCCGGATAGGTATCCAGTACCGCGCTGGGATTCTCAACGGCCAGCATTGCTTCTGAAGGTTGTTGTACTGACAAATCTTCGGCTTCAGTCAAATCAACGCTTGGCACCTCCTCAGCGTCAGACTCGATCTCCGGCGCAGCCATGGTATCCAGTAAATCGGCTTCTGCTTCGCTGGTTGTGACGAGCGGTAATTCTTGCTCTGCTTCCTGTTCCGCCAGCCATTCCTCATCTAAGATGGCGGCGTCTGACAACTCGGTGCTGTCATCTTCCTCATCTGATGCACTATGCTGCCCGGCAATGGCAGTTTGCTCTGCAGCCTGAATCAGTATATCGTCCAGCTCGCTCTGCAACCGCTCTTCGTCTTCGGTTAACAACTCATCCAGACTTGTCGTGTCCTGTTGTGCACCTTCGGCGGCAAGTTGCTCGGCAAAGGCTTCTAACTCTGAGCTATCAAAGCGGGGCTCAGCACCGGCAATTTCCTCAATACTCTCCGGCGCTAGGAGGTCAGCTTGCTGCAGACTGTCTTCTTCCAGCCTGGCATCAAACTCGTCTGGCATGATCTCCGGTTCTGCGACAGCGGCCAGCTCTGCTGCTTGCGTATCGGGATCTTGCGGCCAGTCCAGCTCAATTTCCTCAAGCAAATTATCTATATCATCCTGATCTGTGAACTCAGTTTGCTCTCGCTCCACCTGAGCCGGGGTAAGTTCCGGTGCGGCGGCCGCTTCCGGTTCGGCAAACTCGATGATTTCCTCTGCCTCTGGTTCGTCCTCGGCCGCTAACAGCGAGGCCAGGTCAGTATCAGATAAGATATTGTTGGCATCAAAATTAAAATCTGCGCTCTCCGGTAAAGTTAAATCATCACTGCTTGGCGTGACTTCGGCATCGGAGACATCGTCCAGTGAAAAATCTAATTGATCGTCCTGCGGCACATCTAAGACATCTGTCGATAACACATCGACATCCAAATCGTCCAGCAAGATATCGTCGCTAAAATCACTCAGTCCATCCTCTACGGCGGCACTGGTGCTGGCTTTTGCTACCGGGGTAGGCTCAAAGGCGTCGTCCAGTAAACTATCGTCTAGTGTAAAGAGGCTATCGTCAAAGTCCTGACTGCTATCCAGTGGCGGTACCGGTGATTGATAACCGGCTGGCGCAACCGGCTCTTTCGTCGCAGCACTGATCACTTCTTCGGTCTTCTGACTACGACGTTTAAACCAGAACAACAAACCGACTAATGCCAGAATTGCCGGGAAAGAGGCCGCCAAAGCCCAAATCAGCGGGTTATTCAGCCAGGAACCACTGGCTGCCTGTTGCTGCGCCTGGGCTGCTGCCAGCTCTGCCAGACGACGGGCTTCCTGTTCAGCCAGTATTGCCTGCTGTTGCTCCAGTAACTGGTTCAGTTGCTGCTGTAACAGGCTATCTTCCGCTAACTGCGCTTTTAACCCCTCTAACTCTTGCTGCACCCGCCCCAGAGAACTACGTAATTGTTCGTTTTCGCGGGCAATGCCTTCAATCAATAGCATTGAGCTTTGATAGTTATCTTTTAGCGCATTTAATTCGGTCAGTGCTTGTTGTTGCACCTGATTAGGTTTAGCGGCTTGCTCGCGCGCCCGGGCTCTGGCCTCTGCTTCACGGCGGGTACGCTCCGCCCAAGCCTGATCATCCAGTTCGGCTTTACGTCTGGCTTGCTCGGCATCGACACTGCGAATTTCCCGCAAATCTGGCAGGATTAAGATCGCGCCCGGCCGTAAATGATTAAAGTTAGCGTCATTAAAGGCACCAGGGTTTTTCAGAAACAGGGCGTACATCACCTGATAGGTGGTCACACTGTCGTTGGGCTTAACCTGCTCGGCAATCCGCCATAGGGTATCGCTGGCCGTTAGCGGGCCAAACTGTTGCTGGATAAAGGCATTATCGCTGCTTTTCGGGCCACGGATCTGCGTTGGCGTACTTTGCGAGAACGCAAACGTCGAAAAATTGACAAGCAACAATACTAATAAAATACGAACGGGCATCAGTTTTCCTTAGCCGAGCAACCAGACTCACGTCATTAAGCCAAACTTTATTTCAGAGCTATGCAAACAGCGTTCCATCATTCTCAAAGTCAGCCCGACAACTATAATGCAGATGCACGAAACTGACCAGAGGTGAGCCTCTGTTACCCTGCACCGTTGCCGTTATTACCGCCAAAACAAAAACAGGCCGCAAAAGCGGCCTGTTACAGTGAAACGCGACTCAGAGATAATCGCGGATCAGCACTTCTGCAATCTGAATACTGTTGGTGGCAGCACCTTTACGAATGTTATCGGCCACAACCCACATATTTATACCATTTTCATGTGATAAATCCTGACGGATGCGGCCAACAAAGACGTCATCCTTGCCGGTAGCACTGCAAACCTGGGTTGGGAAGTCGGCATTATTTTCCAGTAATACTACACCCGGCGCATTGGCCAGCAGGGCTTTTACCTGAACTGGCGAAATCGGCATCCGCGTTTCGATATGCACCGCTTCGGCGTGACCATAGAATACCGGCACCCGTACTGCGGTGGCATTAACGGCGATGCTGCTGTCGCCCAAAATTTTCTGGGTTTCCCAGTGCATCTTCATTTCTTCTTTGGTGTAACCATTTTCCAGAAACACATCAATCTGCGGAATCACGTTAAAAGCGATTTGCCGGGCAAACTGTCCCTTCTCATCCAGTGGCCGGCCGTTCATCAGCTGTGCAGTTTCGCTGGCCAGGGCTTCTACTGCCGATTGTCCGGCACCACTGACCGACTGATAAGTCGCCACATTGACCCGACTGATACCAACGGCATCATGAATTGGCTTTAACGCCACCAACATCTGAATCGTTGAACAGTTGGGGTTGGCAATAATATTACGGTTACGGTAATCGGCAATGGCCTCTGGGTTAACTTCCGGCACCACTAATGGAATATCCGCCTCGTAACGAAAATGCGAGGTGTTATCAATCACCACACAGCCAGCTTCCGCGGCTTTAGGGGCATAAATCGCCGAGACACTGCCGCCGGCCGAGAATAAACCAATCTGTGCCTGGCTCCAGTCAAAGGTTTCAGCATCCAGCACTGTCAGCTTTTTACCCTTAAAGGTCACAGTACCACCGGCCGAGCGGCTGCTGGCCAGCGGGAACAGTTGCGCAACCGGAAAATCACGCTGCTCCAGAATTTCGATTAAATGTTGGCCGACCAGACCGGTCGCGCCCAAAACTGCGACATTATATTGCGACGCCATGCGGTGCATCCTCTTATTACTGACGACTAAAGCCTAAGGAGTCTAGCCAGACCGGTAAGGCCGGGCCACTCAGTTGTAGCGCACTGTACTCGCGCCTCGCAGGATAAGACTTTCTGAGCCAGTCAAACCCGTTACCTGTTATATGATACCGGAACAAGGCATCATCCCGCCGCACATCATATAACATCCTGGCGAGATTTTGGACATCTGGAAGCCCAAAATTAGCGGAAAGTTGTAGTTTTTCCATTGCTGGCACCGGCAATAGTGCTGCCAGACTCACCCGGGGCTGCTGTTGCAGCAGTTCACAGCAACGCCGATACAGCATTTCAGTACCTCGCGCCTTGCCTTCGACACTATGGCCGGCAATATGAGCTGTAGCCAGATCGCAATAAGGCAGCAGCGGTAACAAGATATCCGGCTCCTGTTCCCAAACATCCAGCACCAGCGGCCGACGCTGCTGTTGTTGCGCCGTTAGCAGCGCCTGATTATCGATCACGGCGCCACGCGAGGCATTGATCAAGGCGCAGTCGGGCTTTAGCAGCGCCAGGTGTTCGGCATCCAATAAATGGTAGCTGGGATAAGGCCCGTTTTTTTCAAGCGGGGTATGAAAACTAATGATATCGGCCTGCTGACACAAGGTCGTAAAATCAGTGTGCGGAAAATCCGGCTCTTGCGCAGCACGCAGCGGATCGCAGAGCAGCAGCGGGATCCCCAGCGCCTTTGCCGCGGTTGCTAAACGCTGGCCGATGCTACCGACCCCGACAATACCCAGCACTTTATGCTGCAATGACCACTGATAACGCTCAGCCAAAAACCATAAACTGCTCAGCACATATTCCAGCACCGACTGGGCATTGCAGCCGGGCGCCGAACTAAAGCTAATCTGCCGGCAGGCTAAATAGTCAGTATCAACATGTTCAGTACCGATAGTGGCCGTGCCGACAAAACGTAAGCGGTTATTCTGTGACAGCAAACTGGCATTGACTGGCGTCACCGAACGCACCAGCAGGATATCGGCCTCGCGTAATGCCTCAGCCTGTGCGTTACGGCCATCAAAGGTCGTTACCTCGCCAAGGTCGGCGAAAAACTCGCGCACCAGCGGCATATTTTCATCAGCGTAAATTTTCATTATCGGCCCCGTTGTTCGGATGCGTGCATTCTAGCAAGAAAAGTCGTGTCGCAAGAACTGAACTTGAGCAAGAAAAAAGGCGCTGATGTCAGCGCCTTAAGTTATAACAGCTGCAGTTAGCCGTTGTAGCGTGGCATTACGCTTTGTAGCGCTGCATTACCCTTTGTAGCGTTGCATGACTAAAGTGGCATTGGTGCCGCCAAAGCCAAAGCTGTTTGACATCACGGTATTTAAGACTGCGTCGCGGGTTTGGGTCACGATATCCAGACCTTTGGCCGCCTCATCCAGCTCACCGATATTGATCGACGGCGCAATAAAGTTATGCTTTAGCATCAGCAGCGAGTAAATGGCTTCATGCACACCGGCCGCACCCAGCGCATGACCGGTCATTGCCTTAGTCGCACTGATGGCCGGCGTTTTACCGGCAAAGACTTCCTGGATCGCGCCCAGCTCCTTGACATCACCCACCGGCGTACTGGTGCCATGGGTATTCAGATAATCAATAGGTGCGTCCACGCCTTGCATCGCCATTTGCATACAACGTACAGCGCCTTCGCCGCTTGGTGCCACCATGTCATAACCATCTGACGTCGCGCCATAACCGACAATTTCAGCATAGATGGTCGCACCACGCGCCAGCGCATGCTCTAACTCTTCGACCACGACGATACCGCCACCGCCACTGATCACAAAGCCATCACGATTGGCATCATAGGTACGCGAGGCCAGCTCAGGGGTGTCGTTGTAACGGCTGGATAAGGCGCCCATCGCATCAAACTCCATCGCCAGCGTCCAGTGCACTTCTTCACCACCACCGGCAAACACGATATCCTGTTTGCCCAGTTGGATCAGCTCCATCGCATGACCGATACAGTGTGCGCTGGTGGCACAGGCTGAACTGATGGAATAGTTGACGCCTTTAATTTTAAATGGCGTAGCCAGACAGGCCGAGCAGGTGCTGGACATGGTTTTCGGCACGGCATAGGGGCCGACCCGTTTTACGCCTTTTTCACGCAGAATATCTGCCGCTTCAACCTGAGTTTTGGACGAAGCGCCGCCCGAGCCAACCACCAAGCCAACGCGCGGATGCGAAATCTGCTCATCGCTTAAACCGGCATCCTGCATCGCTTCCTGCATCGCCAGATAAGCATAGGCAGCAGCATCGCCCATAAAGCGCATCGCTTTACGATCAATCAGTTCGCTGGGGTCAAGTTTAATATTGCCCCATACCTGAGATCTTAAACCCAGCTCTGCGAATTCCTCGGCACGGCTAATACCGGACTTACCCGCTTTTAACGAGGCCAATACCTCAGCCTGATTATTACCGATACTAGATACAATGCCTAAACCGGTGATCACGGCTCTTTTCATGCTTACTCCCCATGCCTGTCGTTACAGGTACTGAATGTTAAAAATTATCTTTGTCATGCTGCCGCCCAGTAAGGCCGCAGAACTAATACCACAATTCTACGGACTTTCGCCGCGAAACTGGTCTGCTTTCAGCGCACAGCTGTACTCTGTTTTCAATTTTGCTTCAGGCTGCGGTAAACTACAAGATGAAATTTTGCCAAAGGTTTGTTATGTCTGTCCTATCGCACGCCCGGATCCACTTTAATGCTCAGGGTACACCTATTGCTACCGATTTTGATGACATCTATTTTTCCAATGACGGCGGTCTGGCTGAAACTGACTACGTGTTTTTGCAGCAAAACGGTTTACCAGAACGCTGGTACACCCACCCTCGCCCCTGGTTTCATGTGTTGGAAACCGGCTTTGGTACCGGTGCCAATTTCTTACTTTGCTGGCAACGTTTTCGGGAATATCGTCGGCAGTATCCAGATGCCCGCTGTCAGCGGCTATATTTTAGTAGCTTTGAAAAATACCCGTTAAGCCGCGCCGATCTGACGCAGGCATTAAGTGTACACACTGAATTAGCCCCACTTTGCCAACAGCTATTGGCCGCCTATCCGCCGGCCACCGCGGGCTGTCAGCGACTATTGCTGGATGGGGGTCAGGTGATGCTGGATCTGTGGCTGGGTGATGTTAATGCGCTCTTACCCACAGTACCGGAGCAAAATCGGGTCGACGCGATCTTTCTTGATGGCTTTGCGCCAGCGAAAAACCCTGATATGTGGCAGCCGGGATTATTTCAGCAGCTATTTCGCTTAAGTTATCCCGGCACCCGTCTTGCCACCTTTACCTGTGCCGGGGTGGTAAAACGCGGCCTAAGCGAAGCCGGCTTTCAGCTTACCAAGGTAAAAGGCTTTGGTAAAAAGCGCGAAATGCTGATTGCCTGGCATCCACAGCCGGCGGAGTCGTTATCCCCCGACAGGCAGCACAGCGATCCTGTTAGTGATCCTGTCACCATTATCGGTGGTGGTCTGGCAGCCTTAACCACCGCCTGCGCCCTGCTGCGCCGGGGTATTGCCGTCAACCTGCTTTGTGCTGATGCCGAAGTCGCCCAGGGTGCTTCACATAATCGCCAGGGTGCGCTTTATCCAAATCTGCCAGTTAAGCTAACGCCGCAAGGGTTATTTCATTGTCAGGCCTTTTGGCAAGCGCGGCAGTTTTATCAGCACTGTCAGCAACTGGGCTTAGACTTTCCGCTGGATTACTGTGGTGTGCTGCATCTGGCCAGCACAGAGCAACTGGCTGAGCGGCAACAAAAAATGGCAGAGGCTGCGGTCTGGCCAGCTGAGTTACTACAGTTTGTCGATGCGGCAGCTGCCACTGAGCTCGCTGGTGTGAGTTTGCAGCAGGGCGGCATCTTTTTGCCGCTGGCCGGTTGGCTGGCACCGCAAGCCTTTTGCCAGGCATTGTGGCGCTACCTTAGCACCCAGCCGGGCTTTAGCAGCCAGCTTAATTGCCGCGTAGAACAGTTAAGTGCCCATGCAGATGGCTGGCGACTGCATACCGCGACAACGACACTCACCGCACAACGGCTGCTGGTCGCTAACGGTGCCGATCTAACCCGCTTAGCCCCCTTTGCCGCTCTGCCGGTAAATCGGGTACGCGGTCAGGTTAGCCATGTCGAAGCGCCGGATCTGGCGCCATTGCGCACTGTAATTTGTCATAAAGGTTATCTGACGCCTGCCTGGCAAGGACTGCACTGTATTGGCGCCACCTTTGACCGGACAGCAGATACGGCACAGTTAATGGATACAGACGATACCCAAAATATTGCCGAGCTGCGGCAACAGTTACAGGCACCTGACTGGAGTCAGCGTTTAATGGTTAACTCGGCGAAAGCCGCTTTTCGGGCGACAGTACCGGATCATCTGCCACTCTGTGGGCGCTACCACCCGGAAAACACTGGCGAGCCGGCACCACTTTGGCTAAATGTCGGTCTGGGTGCCCGCGGCTTGTTATTTGCACCGTTATTGGCTGAGTACTTAGCCGCTGTAATCAGTGGTGAACCGCGGCCACTTAGCCAGAGCACAGCGAACTTACTGAGCCCGGCACGCTTTAATAAAAAAGCGGCGACTTAACCCCAATTATTTGCTAGAGTTTTTATTACAGGAAACTAATCAAGGAATTGCTATGTCTGGTCGTAAGTTAGGTTTAGCCGTGCTGGTATTGGCAAGCAGCCTGCTCAGTATCGGAATGACGCAGGCAGCTGAGTTTCAGCGTATCCCACTACCAGCGGATGCCCGTGAACAGCTGAGACTGGAACAAAAGCTGCCGGCCGTGCTGCACTTTTACAGCCGCGCCAGTCAGCAAGAATTACTCAGCTTTTACCTGCAACATCTCGGGCAACCAAGCCAGCAAAAAGTCGTGGCGGGTCAGCTACAGCTAAATTTTCCGCGTAATGGTGAGCAAATCCGGGTGATTATCGCCGAGCGCAATGGCTGGCGCGATGTATCCTTGATGGTAGAGCGACGTTAAACAGACGGTAAGGTCGAAGCCTGCATCAGGGCTTATTGACGCTTGGAGCTTAATATTGTTGCCAAGGTTAACACGCCCTAGGGCTTTGCCATTTGCAATACTAAACGGCGGTTAACTGCCCGCCCCAGAGCACTGTCGTTCGGCGCGGCATGACGACGCTCGCCAAAGCCTTCAATCTGCACTTTTTCTGGCGCGACGCCGGCAGCAACTAAGAAATCTTTAATTTTCTGCGCCCGCTGTACCGATAACTGCTCGTTCATCCAACGTCCGCCAAAGCTGTCGGTATAGCCCTGCAGATCAATCGACTCAATTTCCTGATCGTACTTCAGATACTCCGCGATCTGGCTTAAACGACGACGTGATTCTCGGGTTAGTTGATCACCACCGCTCTCATAACTTAATACCGTAAACGCAATATCTTCAAAGTTATAGGGTAACAAACCGGCGATACAGTGGCTAAAGGCCTGATACTGAGTTGGAAATTGCACCGGATTCAGAGCCGCCACCACCTTATCATAGGGGCTGTACCAATCACTATAATAAAAGGTCGGACTAAAACCCTGCTCCAGTTCGGTCAGCAAGGTCCAGGCGGTTTTCTTCGGTAAATCACCATTAAACTGCTTTAACAGTCGCATACTGGCCAGGGTTTTGGTTTTTTCGCCGGCACGCCACTGCGGGGGTACTGACAGTACCTCCGCTAAGCCATAACTATCAGGCCGGCGCAGCATTTGTAATTCAAAGTCCATATTCAGACTTTTACCGGCAGCACTGCGAAACACCGCCTTACCAAAATTCGGGATCTCATGCTCCAACTGGCATTGCAGAGGCGTATTACTACTTAGTTGCCAACGCGATTGCTCAATAGTGGCAGAATATTGACGCCACTGGCTGGGAGTTGCTGCCAGCTGGCCTGCCGTCAAAACTGCACTGATACTAAAGATTAGCGTTATCGCCCGCATGTACTGCCCCATTGTTTGCAAAAAAACTCCAGCGTCCTAACGACCATAGCAAGCATTATGCCCAAAACAAGACCTGTCGCATTTTTTTTGGCATAATGCCGGCCTCTGACTGCTACGGTGACTCTATGACCTCAACACCTTCTGCTGCGACAAAGGCTACGACTTCAGGCGCAACTAAAAGCGCTTCCCTGTTAGCCCGGCGTTTTCGCGGCTACTACCCTGTTGTTATCGACGTCGAAACGGCAGGCTTTAATCCAAAAACCGATGCCTTGCTCGAAATTGCGGTAAATCTGCTGGAAATGGACGCCGAGGGCCAGTTAAAGCCCGGCAAAACCCTGCATTTTCATGTTGACCCTTTTGCCGGTGCCAATTTGGACGCCAGCTCACTGGCATTTAACGGCATCGATCCCTTCAACCCACTGCGCGGTGCCGTGCCTGAGCGTGAAGCCATTACTGAAATTTGTAAGGCCGTGCGCAAAGCGCAAAAAGACGCCGGCTGTCAGCGTTCTGTGCTGGTCGCACATAATTCGGCTTTTGACCAAGGCTTTTTTAATGCCGCGATCAGCCGCTTAAATTATAAACGCTCGCCGTTTCATGCTTTTGTTTCGTTTGATACCACCAGCCTGGCGGCGCTGGCGCTCGGACAAACGGTCCTGGCCAAGGCCTGCCAACAGGCGGGAATTGCCTTTAATGCCAAAGAAGCCCATAGCGCTCTGTATGACACCGAGCGTACCGCGGAGCTGTTCTGTTACATCGTTAATAAATGGCAGCAACTGGGAGGCTGGCCACTAAGCAATGCGCTACCGGCCGATGAGGAACAGGACGAAAAGACTGAAAACACGGCATAACGGATATGCCGTGTCTTACTGAAGGTTTATTCCGCCGCTGGCTGTTCGGCTTTAAACTTTTCTGCAGTGGCTTTAATCAGCGGTTGTAACTCGCCACGCTGAAACATTTCCAGCACGATATCACAACCACCAATCAGCTCGCCCTCGACCCACAGCTGCGGGAAAGTCGGCCAGTTAGCGTATTTTGGCAGCTCGGCCCGGATATCCGGATGCTGCAGAATGTCGACAAAGGCAAACTGCTCACCACAGGCAATCAGCGCTTGTGACGCCTGAGCCGAAAAGCCACAACTGGGGAATTTTGGCGAACCCTTCATATACAGCAGGATCGGGTTGTCGGCGATTTGTTGTTTGATTTTGTCTAACGTTTCCATTACTACCTCTCGGATTAAGATGAAAGTTGGCCTATTTTACTCCTTCTGCCCCTCGCCCGCACTTGAGATTTGCAGAAAGTGCCCAATATTGTCTGAACCAACAACAGCGCCTGCGGCTATAATGATTGCAGGCAAACGCAGGCCGGCAGGTATAAAACTTGAGTATTTTAGTCAGGTTTTGTAGTCTACGCCATGCAGACACTTTAAACAACGAACGGAGAGCTACAATGGCCTTTGAATTACCCGCCTTACCATACGCAAAAGATGCTTTAGTGCCGCATATTTCTGCTGAAACCCTGGAATATCACCACGGTAAGCACCACAACACCTACGTCGTTAAGCTGAATGGTCTGATTGAAGGCACGCCTTTTGCCAGCCAGTCATTAGAAGAAATTATCCGTAACAGCGAAGGTGGCGTATTTAACAACGCAGCTCAGGTTTGGAACCATACGTTCTATTGGCACTGCTTATCACCAAATGGTGGCGGTCAACCAACTGGCGCCCTGGCCGATGCCATCAACGCCAAGTGGGGCTCTTTCGATGCCTTTAAAGCTGCCTTTAATGACAAAGCGGTCAATAACTTCGGTTCCAGCTGGACCTGGTTAGTGAAAAAAGCGGATGGCAGCCTGGATATTGTCAATACCAGCAACGCCGGCACACCAATTCAGGACGCTGCAGTAACGCCAATTATCACAGTTGACCTGTGGGAACACGCTTACTACATCGACTACCGCAATGCCCGCCCAACTTACCTGGACGCATTCTGGGCCCTGGCGAACTGGGAATTTGCTGCGGCGAACTTCGCTAAGTAACTCTGCAATTCCTGCCTCTGATACCCGGCCACTGCCGGGTATTTTTTTATCTGCGCTCCTGCCCCGTTCGGGCTGAACCTTTTACCAACACTTTAGCTCAAAAAAGCAACTGAACCCTTTATCGAGACAAAGCGTACCATTACCCAGTAACGATTTTCTACTGAAACATTGGGCAAAACAGCGCTTTAGTGTCTACCCTTAAAGTGAGTAGTTTGGGCGTTAGCTGCCAATACGGGTAACTAATACGGCTGCCCAACTAGCGTAAAAGTTGTCATGCCGGACGATGGGCTGGAGGTATTTATGGGGATCTTTGAGCATTTCAGAACCAGGTACGAAACCACCAAAGAAGAGGAAATGAGCCTGCAGGAGTTTCTGCAGCTGTGTAAAAAAGACAAAAGCTGCTACAGCAGTGCCGCTGAACGTCTGCTGCAGGCGATTGGCGAACCCGAGCTGATTGATACTTCGCAGGACTCTAAGCTCAGCCGCCTGTTTTCAAACCGCCTGATCGCCCGCTACCCTGCCTTCCATGAATTTTACGGTATGGAAGAGGCCATCGAACAAATCGTTTCCTATCTCAAGCATGCGGCGCAAGGACTGGAAGAGCGCAAACAAATCCTCTATTTACTGGGGCCTGTGGGTGGCGGTAAATCGTCGCTGGCCGAAAAGCTGAAAGCCCTGATGCAGCAAGTCCCGATTTATTACCTGAAGGGCTCGCCGGTACAGGACCACCCGCTGTGTCTGTTCGATGCAGCGGAGGATGGCGCCCTGCTGGAGCAGGAATATGGCATCCCCAAACGCTATCTGCGAGCCATTATGTCACCCTGGGCCAGTAAAAGATTGCATGAATTCAATGGCGATATCAGTCAATTCCGGGTTGTGAAACGCAATCCCTCTATTCTGGATCAACTCGCCATCGCCAAAACCGAACCGGGAGATGAAAACAATCAGGATATTGCCGCCCTGGTCGGTAAAGTCGATATCCGTAAGCTGGAGCACTTTGCCCAAAACGATCCCGATGCCTACAGCTATTCCGGTGCGCTTTGCCGTGCCAATCAGGGCCTGATGGAATTTGTGGAGATGTTCAAAGCGCCAATTAAGGTGCTGCATCCACTGCTGACCGCGACCCAGGAAGGTAACTACAATGGCACCGAAGGGCTGGCGGCCCTGCCGTTTGATGGCATTATTCTGGCACACAGTAACGAGTCCGAATGGCAAACCTTCCGCAACAATAAGAATAACGAAGCCTTCCTGGACCGGGTTTATATTGTCAAAGTACCTTATTGTTTGCGCGCCAGTGAAGAAATGAAAATTTACCAGAAACTGCTGGAGCACAGTGAGCTCAGTCAGGCGCCTTGCGCCCCCGGCACTCTGAGCTCGCTGGCGCAGTTTGCGGTATTATCCCGACTGAAAACACCGGAAAACTCCAGTATCTACTCCAAAATGCGGGTGTATGACGGCGAAAGCTTGAAAGATACCGATCCTAAAGCCAAGTCCTATCAGGAGTATCGCGATTTTGCCGGTGTCGATGAGGGTATGACCGGTTTATCGACCCGCTTCGCCTTTAAGATCCTGTCACGGGTTTTTAATTTTGACTCAACCGAAGTTGCCGCCAACCCGGTACACCTGTTTTATGTGTTGGAACAGCAAATTGAACGGGAGCAATTTCCGGCAGACACCGCAGAACGCTATCTGGAGCACCTGAAAGGCTATCTGATCCCGAAATATGTCGAATTTATTGGTAAAGAAATTCAAACCGCTTATCTGGAATCCTATTCGGAGTATGGGCAAAACATCTTTGATCGCTATGTTATCTATGCCGATTTCTGGATCCAGGATCAGGAATACCGGGACCCGGAAACCGGTCAACTGTTTGATCGGGCGGCGCTGAATGCCGAGCTGGAGAAAATTGAAAAGCCAGCCGGCATCAGTAATCCAAAAGATTTCCGCAACGAAATAGTCAATTTTGTGCTGCGGGCCAAGGCCAAAAACAATGGCAAGAATCCGCTGTGGACCAGTTACGAAAAACTACGCACGGTGATTGAGAAAAAAATGTTTTCCAGCACCGAAGAACTGTTACCTGTCATTTCCTTTAATGCCAAAACCAGTACCGAGGATCAGAAAAAACACGACGACTTTGTTAACCGGATGATGGAGAAAGGCTATACCCGTAAACAGGTCCGGCTACTGTCGGAATGGTATTTACGGGTACGTAAATCACAGTAGCTCCGGAGGGTGTATGGCGCATTTTATCGATCGCCGTTTAAATGGTAAGAATAAAAGCGCGGTAAATCGCCAGCGCTTTATCCGGCGCTATAAACAGCAGATTAAACAGGCCGTATCGGACGCCATCAGTAAACGCAGCGTAACTGACCTGAGCAGTGGCGAGAGTATCAGTATTCCGGCACGCGACATTACTGAGCCGTTTTTTCATCAGGGCCAGGGCGGCGTAAAGCAACGGGTGCATCCGGGCAACGACCAGTTTAGCCCCGGCGATCGCATTCCCAGACCACAAGGCGGTGCAGGCGGCAGTGGCAAAGGTGATGCCAGCGCCGATGGTGAAGGTAGCGATGACTTTGTGTTTGCCATTTCCAAGGACGAATATCTGGATCTGTTGTTTGAAGATCTGGCGCTACCGGATTTAAAACATAATCAACTGGATAAACTGGTACAGTATAAAACGGTCCGCGCTGGTTACCGGGCCGAGGGGGTACCGGCCAATATTGATATCGTGCGCTCGTTACGTGGTTCGCTGGCGCGCCGCATCGCCATGTCTGCCAATAAAAAGCAACAGCTAAGGCAAGCCGAGGCTGAATTGGCCGAGCTGGAACAGGCCGCGGTGCCGGATGAACTGGCACGACGCGCGCTACTGGAGCGGATCAGTGAACTAAAACAGCGACTTGCGGCAGTACCCTTTATTGATAGCTTTGACCTGCGCTTTCGTAACTACCAGAAAAAACCGGAGCCAACCAGCAAGGCGGTGATGTTTTGCCTGATGGATGTCTCTGGCTCAATGGATCAGGCCACCAAAGAGATGGCCAAACGCTTTTATATTCTGCTATATCTGTTCTTAAGCCGCAGCTATAAAAATGTCGAAGTGGTCTATATCCGTCACCATACGCAAGCTAAGGAAGTGGATGAGCAGGAGTTTTTTTACTCCCAGGAAACCGGCGGTACCATTGTTTCCTCGGCCTTAAAATTGATGCAGGAAATCATTGCCAAGCGCTTTAATCCGCAAGAGTGGAATATCTATGCCGCCCAGGCTTCAGATGGCGATAACTGGGCAGAAGACAGTCCGCTTTGTGCCGAACTGCTAAGTAAACAGATCCTGCCTGCGGTACGTTATTATGCCTATATCGAAATTACCCCGCGGGCGCACCAGTCGCTGTGGGAGCAATATGAACGCCTGCGGGCAAGTCAGCCCAAGCTGGCGCTGCAGCATATCCGTGAGGTGAGCGATATCTACCCGGTATTCCGGGAGCTATTTAAGAAACAGGCAGCCTGATCGAAGGAGGCAAAATGCGTAGTGTCGCCTTAAGCAAAGGGCCTTGTCTGCCAGACGGGCCAGACTGGAGTTTCGAGCTGTTAACCCAGTATCAGCAGGAGATCGCCCGGGTCGCGGCCTATTATCAGCTGGACACTTACCCCAATCAAATCGAGGTGATCAGCGCCGAGCAGATGCTGGATGCCTATTCCAGTATCGGCATGCCGATTGGTTATCATCACTGGTCTTTTGGTAAGAAATTTATCCAAAGTGAGCAACAGTATAAAAGAGGCTATATGGGGCTGGCCTATGAAATCGTTATTAACTCCGACCCCTGCATTGCCTATCTGATGGAAGAAAACACCTTGCCAATGCAGGCACTGGTGATGGCCCATGCCTGTTATGGCCATAATTCGTTTTTCAAAAACAACTATTTATTCCGCACCTGGACCGATGCCAGCTCCATTATCGATTATCTGGTATTTGCGAAAAACTATGTCAGCCAGTGTGAGGAAAAATATGGTATTGGCGAAGTAGAGGATTTTCTCGACTCCTGCCATGCGCTGATGAACTATGGTGTGGATCGCTATAAAAGACCACAGAAGATCTCGATGGCCGAAGAGCAGCGCCGGCAGCAGGAGCGGGAAGCCTTTTTGCAATCCCAGGTCAATGAACTCTGGCGCACACTACCGGCAAAGGCCAACAGCAATCCGGCCGAAGCGCGTTTTCCTGCCGAACCACAGGAAAATATCCTGTACTTTATCGAGAAAAATGCACCACTGTTAAAACCCTGGCAGCGTGAACTGGTGCGTATCGTACGCAAGATTTCGCAGTACTTTTACCCGCAAAAACAAACCCAGGTGATGAACGAGGGCTGGGCAACGTTTTGGCATTATACCTTGCTGCAGCATTTGTATGATGAAGGCCGGGTCAGTGATCGCTTTATGCTGGAAGTGTTACACAGCCACACCAGCGTAGTATTGCAACCGCCTTACAACAGTAAATACTATTCCGGCATTAACCCCTATGCGCTGGGTTTTGCCATCTTTACCGATCTGCGGCGCATCTGTGAACAGCCCACTGCCGAGGATCGTGAATGGTTTCCGCAACTGGCCGGCAGCGACTGGCTGGAAAGCCTGCATTTTGCAATGCAAAACTTTAAAGATGAGAGCTTTATCAGCCAGTATCTGTCACCTAAGGTGATCCGGGATTTTCATCTGTTTGCCATTACTGACGATAGCCAGGACAGCAGCCTGGAAGTCAGTGCGATCCATAATGCCGAAGGTTATCAACAGATCCGGCAAATGCTGTCGGCGCAATATAATCTGAGCCAGCTGGAGCCAAATATTCAGGTGCAGCAAGTGAATATCAGCAGTGATCGGGCTTTAACGCTGCGCTATACCCCGCATAACGAAATCCCATTGGGCGGTGCTATCGACCAGTTGATGCGGCATTTACACCGCTTATGGGGCTTTGATGTGAAACTGGAGCAACTACAACAGGATGGTAGCTGTAAACTGCTGGCCAGTTGCCCGGCACAGCAGTAGTTTAAGACGTTTACACATTACCCTGATAACGGCTGACCTTATTGCGGCCCTCTGCCTTAGAGGTATAGAGCGCTTTGTCAGCGGCATCCAGCCATTGCAGGTAGTCCTGCAACTCGACCTGCCGCTCAGCCAGGCCAAAACTCATGGTTAAACGGATAGACTGGCCCTGATAATTCAGCTCCAATTGTTCGATTTTACGCCGGATCCGCTCCGCCAGATAGTTCGCCTGATCGGCGCTGGTATCCAGTAACAGAATGGCAAATTCTTCACCACCATAACGCCCGGGGATGTCGGTGCTGCGCAAACTCTTGCGGATCACTTCTGCCACACTTTTGATCACCAGATCGCCAGCAGCATGACCATAGCTGTCATTAATGCGCTTAAAATGATCGATATCGCACATGATCAGGGTGCCGCTATGCTGCGGATAGCGTTGTAAGCGGTTAAATTCCTGCTTCAGGCTTTCTTCCCAGTTACCGCGGGTGCGCATCTGTGTCAGGTAATCGGTCGTCGACAGCTGACGCAGCTGCCCATTCATCGATTGCAACTCCAGCTTACTGACCGCGGCATCTGTGACATCATAAATAATAAAACACAGATGGCTAACCTCGCCCTTGGTATTGGTCAACGGAAAGATGGTGCTATCCTGATACATATAGTCGGCATGGCCGGTAATGGAGCGGTAATTTTTAAAGCGGAAAATATAAGGTTTCTGCTCCCAGATGGTAAAGGCACGGTTTTTCAGCAAGAACACCGGATCGCATTTTCGCCGCAGCCACTCTTCATCAATTTCCGGAAACAAGTCAAATAAGCTGCGCTCCCGTACCTGCCTTGGCATCAGCCCGCTGTGATTTTCCATAAAACCATTCCACAACTGGATCTGATAGTTATTATTGACCACAACCAGCCCGACATCGACGGTCTGCAGCATATCCATCAACCAGTGCAGCTCAGAGGCACCAAAATCTTGTTGTGTCATTCTGCATCATCCAATAAAAAAGCCAACTTGTAGCGGAAGGTTTTCAGGCTGTCTTCGGTAAATAACAATAGCAAATCACAATGAATATCAAAGCCTTCGATACCATAACTCAGCTCAATCGTCAGCGTTTTGCGCCAGCGTTTGGCGTTAGCTTTAATTAATTCGCTGACAGGCGCATGTTGCCCTAATACCACAGGGTGGCCCTGACTAAAGCTGATATCCAGCTGCTGGGCGATACCTTTTAACACGGCACCAATCAGGATATTGGCAATATCCATCAACAGCTCTAATTCAACTGCTGTTGTCAGCTCACCTTGATAATTGAGTAGGCGCGCGATATCGCTAAAACTGGAATCAGTTAGGATTAGTAATGCCTCACCGGCGATACCACTGCCGATAAAACCCTGACATATGCCAGAGGTTTGACTATCGGGCGCGACCGAAGCCAGCGCCATCGTCAGCTCGCTAACTTCAATTAAATTCACATTCGGGATCGGCAGCTTGACAAATACCTGCAGCAGCCGTGCCAGCAAGTCACCGGCCTGCCCCATCGCGACGTTGGTAATCTCCTGAAACACATCGCGTAATTGCGGATCTAACTGTTGTAAATCAGAGGCCCAGGGCGGAGTGACCACCTTACTGCGTTCAGAGGCTGGCGCAACTTCACTTTGTAACAGAGCGGCAAGTTGCTGCGGATCAACTGGTTTTTTCAGGAAAGCCCGGGCTCCCATTGCCATTACCCGCTGGTGCGCTTCGGGTTGAATATCGCCCGACACCACCACAATTTGCAGCGGCAATTGTAGTTTCTGTAATTCCGCTAACACCTGATAACCATCCATAACAGGCATATTCAGGTCCAGGAACAACCAATCTATAGGCTGCTTTTTTAAGGTCGCAAGCGCATCTGCACCATGGCCGGCAAATTGAATGGCAGCTTGCCACTGCTGTGGTAAGATCCTGGCCAACTGTTTTCTGGCCAAATTTGAGTCATCACAAATTAACACGGCTGGTGTCATAACTTTCTCGCATCTGGGCGGTCTGAAACTATCATAGCCTTGATTGATCCATGGAGCAGCAAAATGTTTAAAAAAAATCTGATTAATACCAAGCTACTAGTAACACTGTGTTTTTTCATTAGCCAGCCGGCCGCGCTGGCTGTGGATCTGACTGCTAAGTTACCGGCGCGGATCAGTAATGTCACGGCTGGCGGCCAACAAGTGGTGCTGTTAGGAGACGAACTTAAAACCGGGCAAACGGCACCAGACTTCCGGGTAGTTGACAATAACTTTAAAGCAGTATCGCTTGCGGACTATCGCGGCAAGCCGGTGCTGATTAGCGTAGTGCCCAGTATTGATACCGGTATCTGCTCGTTGCAAACCAAACGCTTTAATGACGAAGTCGCCAAGTTACCGGACTCAGTGCGGCTATTAACGATCAGTACCGATCTGCCCTTTGCCCAAAAGCGTTTTTGTCAGCAGGAACAGGTAGAAAGTATGGCGGTGCTGTCGGACGCTGTCTGGCGTGATTTCGGCAGTAGCTATGGCTTACTGATTAAAGATATGGGGTTGCTGACCCGGGCGATTATTATCATTGATCAGCAGGGGAAAGTCGCTTATCAGCAACTCGTGCCGGAGCTGGCACAAGAGCCAGACTATGACGCGGCACTACAGGCCTTACGTAAAGTACTACCTAACTAACAACAAAAAACCCGGCGTCAGCCGGGTTTCTGCTCAAGCGCCAGGCGCCTAGCCCAACAGACTAATCAGTTGCTGACTAACCTGTTCAACCGGTTGGGTGCCATCCAGGTGATGGTAACGGGTTTCACCCCGCTCAGCCGCTTTACGATAGTAACCGACCAATAATTCGGTTTGCTCATGGTAAATGGCCAGCCGTTTGCGTACCGTTTCTTCGACATCGTCCGCCCGGATCACTAAGTCTTCACCGGTTTCGTCGTCTTTACCGGCTACCTTAGGCGGGTTATACACCAGGTGATACACCCGACCCGATGCCGGATGCACCCGACGACCACTCATCCGCTCTACAATCACATCATCCGGTACATCAAACTCAATCACATGGTCAACCTTGATTCCGGCTTCCTGCATCGCGTCAGCCTGCGGAATAGTGCGTGGAAAGCCATCCAGTAAAAAGCCTTTGGCGCAGTCAGCTTTCGCTACCCGCTCTTTTACCAACCCAATAATCAGATCGTCAGACACTAACTGACCGGCATCCATAATTTTTTTCGCCGCTAATCCCAGTTCCGAACCTTCTTTAATCGCGGCCCGTAACATATCGCCAGTCGAAATTTGTGGGATACCGTATTTACTCATCAGAAACTGTGCCTGAGTTCCTTTACCGGCACCCGGGGCGCCCAACAAAATTATGCGCATAGCCTTTACCCTCTTATCCTGGGATTAATCTGTAATTTTTACCGGGTCTAATCTTTGCATAATGCGCCGGGTGAAACAAGAAATTTGTCAACTGGTGCTACCTGACACTGCGCCAATCCTCGCCTTTAGTCGATAGCTTGAGCAGAGCAGCCAATTCAGCAGTGAATCGCTGGCAAAGGGCAAAAAATGGCTATTTTGTTGCCTTCGCCAGCCTGGTTCTGCGACTAAAGTCTGAAGCGTTTTACCAGCTCCTGCAGTTGTTCTGCCAGCGTCGACAGCGCATTACTGGCCTGCGCCGATTGACTGACATTGTCATTGGTTTGATAGGCTACATCACTGATTCTATGAAAATTTTGATTAATATCCCGTGAGACGATGGTTTGTTGTTCGGTTGCCGTGGCAATCTGATGGGTGGTACTGCTAATCAGCTCAACCGCTTCATAAATTGCCGCTAACGCCTGATCAGCCGCAGTGGCGCGTTCTGCGGTGTTTTTCGCCGCTTTCTCGCTATTCTCTGTTGCTTTCACGGCATTTTCAGTACCTTGCTGCAACTTATCAATCATTTGTTTAATTTCAGTCGTAGAATCCTTAGTCCGGCTGGCAAGAGTACGGACCTCATCGGCCACTACCGCAAAACCGCGACCACTTTCACCAGCGCGCGCCGCTTCAATGGCTGCATTAAGCGCCAACAGATTCGTCTGCTCAGCGATACTTTCGATCACCTGCAAAATATTACCGATCTGATCACTGTCTTGCTTTAACAAACGAATAATAGCTGCCGCACTGCTGACATTACCCGATAATTCAGCCAGATCCCGAAGCGTGGTACTCACCACCTGACGCCCGGTGTTACTTTGTTGCTCGGCCATCGCAGCCGCATCCGCCGCTTGCTGGGTGTTACGTGACACTTCCTCCAGGGTGCTGGTCATTTCGTTCATTGCAACGGCAGCACTGCTGATTTCTGTATTTTGCTGCTGCATACCGGCGCTGGTTTGCTGATTAATCTGTGACAACTCAGTCGCCGCCGCCGCGACCTGATCCGAGTAATTGCTGACATCTGCAAGCATTTGTTTTAAGCGTTGCTGCATCTGACTAATTGCCGCCAGTAAACTTTGCTGATCACCGCTCACCAAATTGATGCTGCCGCTCAGATCTCCCTCTGCCACCCGCTGTACCACAGCAGCGGCATACTCCGGCTCGCCACCCAGGGTGCGGGTTACTTTTTTCACTAACCAGAGACAGACGATAGTTGCTACCCCTAATACCAACATGGCGGCAATCACCAGTGTCCAAAACATCGCCCGCACCTCTGCCAGTGCTTCCTGCTGCCGGCTTTCCAGCACCAGGCTCCAACCCAGCATTGGCATAAACTGATAACTGCCAATCACCGCTGTGCCGGCAGCATTTTGATATAAGCCAACCCCACTTTGTTGCTGTTTAGTCGCCGCCGCAGCCTGAGTCGTTAACTCAGTATCTTTTGGTACTGAGGGTGCGGTGATAATCGCCTTACCCGCTGTATCCAGCAGGTAAATCTCGGTGTAATTGTTGCGGCTAAGCTCATTGACTTTGGCAAAGATAGTATCCAGCTTGACCGCGCCGCGCATGACGGCGACAATCTGATTTTGCTGGCGGATAGGGATAGCCACGGTACTGACTGTCTGGCCGGTCGCGCGTGACACAACTGGCTGTGAAAAGGTATTCTGACCGGCAATCGCCTGTTTAAACCAGGCGCGATCAGCCACATTAAAATTGTTGGCTTCGGTTTCTGTCAGGGCCTTTGCCTGACCGTTGGCAAAGCTGACACCAGCCATACCGATACCATCGGGGCCGACGACAAAGATGGTGTCATAAAAACCACTATTTTGCGCCAATTGCTGCATCAACTCAGTTGCCAGCGGCAACTCAAGTTGTTGGACGGACGGTAAGGTGGCCAGAAAGCGCATTTCTTCCTGTCGCACCAGCAGCCAATCCGTAAAAGCCTGGGCATTTAGCTCTGCCGCACTTTGCAGTGAGCTGACGACACCCTGGGTTTGTGATTCCTGATAGCGAATAAAGAGTAAGCTGGTCAGCAACAAAATAGCTGCCAGAAATAATGAAATCATGCTAAGGGTTAAACGGCCGCCAAAGCCAAGACGTTGCCATAACTGCTGCATAGTTCACCTGTCCGTCATTATGATGTTATCGTTATAAAGTATAGACAGGACGCACAGTAATTAAATGATATAGAATAATTTTTAGTAATAGATATAAAAAAAGGCTGGTCAAGCCAGCCCTTTTTAGTGATTAGCAGCGCTTATTTAGCCAAAGATAGTAACAGGCTGTTTAAGCGGGTGACAAAGCTGGCCGGGTTTTTCAGGCTGCCACGCTCGGCCAGTAACGCCTGTTCAAACAGCACTTCCGCCCATTGCTGGAAGCGACTTTCGTCCTGCTCGTCGGCGATATGTTTCACCAGTTGATGCTCCGGATTCAGCTCAAAAATCGGTTTCACCTCTGGCACCTTCTGCCCTACCGACTCCATCAGCTTAATCATCTGAGTGCTCATATCAAACTCATCGGTCACCACACAGGCCGGGCTGTCGGTTAAACGATGGCTAACCTTAACATCTTTAACCTGCTCACCCAGCGCCTTTTTAAAGCGCTCTAACACTGAGGCAAAGGCTTCTTCGGTTTTCTTCTGCTCTTCTTTGGTTTGCTCATCATCCAGCTTCGACAAGTCCAAACCACCTTTGGCAACAGAGCGGAACTTCTTACCGTCGAACTCCGGCAGATGCTGCATCAGCCACTCGTCGATGCGATCGGATAACAGTAATACTTCCAGCCCCTTCTTGCGGAACACTTCCAGATGTGGGCTGTGTTTCGCCGCTTCATAGCTGTCCGCGACCAGGAAATAAATCTCGTCCTGGCCTTCTTTCATCCGGCTGACGTAGTCGGTCAGTGCCACGTTTTGCACACTGCTGTCGTTATGGGTTGAGGCAAAACGCAGTAAGGCGGCAATTTGCTCTTTATTGGCGAAATCTTCTGCCGGGCCCTCTTTTAGCACCTGACCAAACTCATTCCAGAACAGCTGATACTGCTCGCTGTCTTTAGCCAGCTTTTCCAGCATTTTCAGCGCGCGGCTACTACAGCCCTTGCGCAGGCTCTGACTGACCTTGGTATCCTGCAGAATTTCACGCGATACGTTCAGCGGCAGATCGCTGGAATCCAGTACACCCTTGATAAAGCGCAGATAGCTTGGCATAAACTGCTCGGCATCATCCATAATAAAGACGCGCTGAACATAGAGCTTCAAACCATGCTTGGCTTCGCGGTTCCACATATCAAAGGGCGCTTTCTTCGGCACATACAACAGGCTGGTGTAGTTGTTGTTACCCTCAACCTTGTTATGGCTCCAGCTTAATGGTTCGCTCCAGTCATGGGAAATATGCTTATAGAACTCTTTGTACTCGTCGTCAGTGATTTCTGACTTATCACGGGTCCACAGTGCTGTGGCCTTATTCACTGCCTGCCAGTGACCTTCGGTCGCCGGGATTGTTTCGCCGTCTTCTTCACGCTCCGGCGTGCCTTCCTGCCACATTTCTACCGGAATCGAGATATGATCTGAATACTTAGTGACGATACTTTCGACTTTCCAGCGACTTAGGAACTCATCCTCACCATCACGCAGGTGCAGCACGATCTCGGTACCGCGACTGGCTTTATTGATCTTGCTAATGGTGTAGTCACCCTCGCCGGCCGACTCCCATTCTACGGCGCTATCTGCCGGCAGACCGGCCTTACGGGTACGCACTGTAACTTTATCCGCTACGATAAAAGCAGAATAGAAGCCCACGCCAAACTGACCGATTAACTTGGAGTCTTTGCTCTGATCACCTGACAGCTGGGAGAAAAACTCTTTGGTGCCAGATTTGGCGATTGTACCCAAATGGGCAATGACGTCGGCCTCATCCATACCGATACCGTTATCGCTAATGGTCAGGGTGCGCGCCTGCTCATCCAGGCTGATTCTTACCCGCAACTCGCCATCATCACCATATAAGCTACTGTCTGATAAAGCTAAAAAGCGCAGCTTGTCGGCAGCATCCGAGGCATTGGATACCAATTCACGCAGGAAGATTTCTTTATTGGAATACAGCGAATGGATCATCAGCTGCAAAAGTTGTTTTACTTCTGCCTGAAAGCCATGAGTTTGCTTCTGGCCAGCAGCGTTGGCAGTGGTCTCACTCATCTTGGGGTCCTCTATAGGTATAACGAGACAAAAAGACGGCGCGGCGCGCCGATAACAGCACCAGATATGGGGGTATTCAGGATGATTTCAAGAGTGGATTAAAAGCGCTGATTAAAAACGTTTACGCCCGGATAAGGCATGCGCTAGGGTAGAACCGTCGATATATTCCAGCTCACCGCCGACCGGCAAGCCTTGCGCCAGGCGGGTGACGGTACACTGATATTGCTGACACAGCTCAGCAATATAAAACGCCGTGGCTTCCCCTTCGACCGTAGGATTGGTGGCTAAAATCACCTCAGTGATGCCGCCACTGGCCAGTTGCTTGGCCAGTAAATCAAGACCAAGTTGCTCCGGGCCTATGCCATCGAGCGGCGATAAATAGCCCATTAGCACAAAGTAGCGGCCCTGAAACTGTCCGGTTTGCTCGATGGCCAATTGATCGGCGGCCGAGCCGACAATACACAGCGTTTCTGCATTAGCCCGTCGCGGATCACTACAAATACCGCACAGTGCCTGTTCACTAAAGGTGCGGCATTGTTGACACTGTCCAATCCCGGTCATGGCTGCACTCAGGGCTGCACCAAGCCGGGTACCACCACTGCGGTTACGCTCCAGCAGCTGCAACGCCATGCGTTGGGCTGATTTGGGCCCAACACCCGGTAGCACACGCAATGCGTCAATCAGCTGCTGTAACAGCGGCGGGAGCTTAGCCATAATGCTTAGAACGGCAGCTTCATGCCCGGTGGCAATTGTAAGCCGCCGGTGATCTTGGCCATTTGTTCTTTATTATTTTCTTCAACCCGACGCACGGCATCATTTAACGCAGCCGCGATCAGATCTTCCAGCATTTCTTTATCATCGCTCATCAGGCTGTCATCAATACTGACGCGGCGAACGTTATGGTTACCGGTCATAGTGACCTTCACCAGGCCGGCACCCGATTCACCGGTCACTTCCATATTGGCCACTTCAGCCTGCATCTTTTGCATCTTTTCCTGCATGGCCTGTGCTTGTTTGAGCATATTGCCCATACCGCCTTTAAACATAATCAGCTCTCTCTTGTTAATCTGCTAAAGTTAATCTGCCAAAGTTGGCGACAAGATAATGACTCAGCGTCCAAATTACAAGGTTAATTCACCTCTAGGGTGTCCAGTTGCAGCTCAGCGGCAAAACGCAGCTGGATCGCCTGAATATGCGGATCCTGCTGTAATAAACGGCTGACATAGTCCTTACGTTCCTGCTCAATCCGCTGCTGGATCGCCAGCGGTGATGTCGGCACCTCGTCCTGATACTGAATATCAAGTTGAAAACCCGGCGCAAATACCGGCGCTATCGCCTGATACACTTTATTACGAAACGTCGGGTTATCCAGATGTTGCTGATGCCGGGCCACCGTCAGCAATACCTGTTGCTCCTGCTGACTAAGTGCACTATTCAGCAAATAAAGCCGCAGCAGCCCTCCCAGCTCCAGCTGTTCAATCAGCCGCGCCCAGGCGTCGACCTGGGCCGCAAAACGAATAGAAAAACGTTGCTCATCCAGCACATCACTATCGGCTGCTGGCAAGCTGTCAAAATGTTGTGCCTGCCACCAGCCCTCGCTTAGTGCGGCTTGCGTATCGGCATCGTCGGAATATTGTGCATCCGCTTGCTCATCTTGCTGTGCGTAATAAGCTGCCTGTTGCGACTCACTGCCCTCAGCAAAACGGTAGTCAGCGGGCGCACTAACCTCAACCGGTGCCGCATACTCAACATCAGATGGTAGCCAATTATCGGGTTCAGGCTGTGCGTGCTGCTGTGGCTGTGGCTGTGGCTGTTGTGGCTTTAGCACAGCTGCCAGCTGGCCACTGGCCTGAGTTGTGGTAGTGCCGGCAGCGGTATCCGTTATTGGGCTGGACTCCGGCGCCGCCTGGCGCTCAGACTTTTTTGCCGCAGTCTCCTGTACTGCCAGAGTACCAGGCACCACTACACCACGTCTGGCCATAATGCGGGCAGTGACCGGATCAATTGCGGAGGTCGCTGCTGTAGGGGTGTCATCTGCACTGACAGCTGTCGCTGTCTCAGCAATCACTGCAGCAGGCTGCGGCTGAAGTGGTGCTACTGTGTCGGTATCAGGTGGCATCAAACTGGTTAGGGGCTCAGCGGCTGTGGGCGGTGCCGGCTGAACCGGCGTTGGCGCGACCGTTGTCACCACAGACGACTCAGTAGCACGGCGCTGTGGGCTCAATGCCTTATTTTCGCTTAGCACTGGCGGCTGACCGCCTTGCGCCGCCGGCACAAAAGCCAGGGTGCGTAACAGCGCCATTTCCAGGCCTATCGCTGGCTCAGGCGCGTAAGGCAGATCTTTTTTGCCACTTAACAGCAATTGATAATACAGTTGGATGGCTTCCGGGCTTTGGCTGGCGGCAAACTGGCGCACCGCATCCGGATAATCACTGTGCTCAGCCAAGGCCGGCTGTAACTGACTCAGAGCGGTCAGATGCAACAGGCTTAACACATCGTCCAGCACTTGCAGATAATCCGCCTGCTGGCTTAACAGCTGCTGTAAACTGTGTTGCAGTGCTGCTAAATCGGCCGTGAGCAGGCTTTGCAGTAACTGCTCTGCCCAGCTGGTATCTAACAGCCCCAACATCTCCCGCACCGGCTGCAACCTGACCTCACCGTTACCGAGCGCAATAGCCTGATCGGTCAGACTTAACGAATCGCGCAGGCTGCCTTTGGCCGCCTTGGCTAACAATTGCAGCGCAGACTCATCAAAGGGTAAATCTTCGGCACTCAGAACCGCCGCCAGATGCTGCTGAATTTGAGCGACGGTGAGCGCCTTTAAACTAAACTGCAAACAACGTGACAGTACCGTCACCGGCAGCTTTTGTGGATCCGTCGTGGCAAGTAAAAACTTAACGTGTGGTGGCGGCTCTTCCAGCGTTTTTAATAAGGCATTAAAGCTGTGACGTGACAGCATATGCACTTCGTCAATCAGATAGACTTTATAACGGCCGCGGCTGGGTGCGTATTGCACATTATCCAGCAAGTCGCGGGTATCCTCGACCTTGGTGCGGGATGCGGCATCAATTTCCATCAAATCAACATAGTTGCCGGCATCAATCTCTAAACAAGTACTACACTGGCCACAAGGGGTGGCGGTAATGCCGGTTTCACAGTTCAGACTTTTGGCAAAGATACGGGCAATGGTGGTTTTACCGACACCCCGGGTGCCGGTAAATAAGTAGGCATGGTGCAAACGTGCACTGCTAAGGGCGTTCGCCAGCGCAGTTTTTACATGCTGCTGACCAACCAACTCACTAAACTGGCGCGGCCGCCATTTTCTGGCCAGAACCTGATAACTCATGCCGGCATCCTGTATCGCTGTTAGGTAGCGCTAGCCTACCGCTATTCGCCGTGATACTCAACCAAACTACACAGGCTTAAGCCCAGCTTTTCTAAGCGCGCTACGCCGCCGAGCTCCGGCAAGGCAATAACAAAGGCGGCATCAGTCACAATACCACCCAGGCGCCGTACCAGCTGCACAGTAGCATCAATGGTCCCACCGGTAGCCAGCAAGTCATCGACCAGCAATACCTTGTCGCCAGCGACGATAGCATCAGCATGCAGTTCCAGCGCATCTTCGCCGTACTCCAGCGAATAAGCCTGAGAAATACGCTCCCGCGGTAACTTACCAGGCTTGCGCACCGGCACAAAGGCCACACCCAGCGCATAAGCCAGCGGGGCACCAAAAATAAAGCCGCGCGACTCAGTACCGATAATTTTCGTAATACCGGCAGCCTGATAGCGGGCAACAAAGGCATCAATGACCTTTTTAAAGCTGGGGCCATCCTGCATCAGGCTGGTAACATCGCGAAAGGTAATGCCCGGTTTCGGATAATTTTCTACCGTTTTAATCACGGCCTTTAGTTCGGTTGCAAGCTGTTGGTAGTCCATGCATAAACCCTTAAATCAATACAGACAAAAAAGCCGCCTCGGTGGCGGCTGATACCCGGCGTAGCGTTACTTTTAAGATAGTAACTGAAACCAGCGGACAATTGGGGCCAGACATAACAGGCCAGCGAAACAAATAACAAATAATATTAACTGCTTCAGGTTGAAGCTGTCTTTAAAGTTTTCATCAGCCATACTGCTTTACCGCCTACAAGTTGATCTACATCAAAACCGGCGCCTATGGTAATGAATTTTGCCTGCTTTGAAAAGCAACAACGCGAATTCAACACAAAGAAAAGCCCCGGCATAACGCCGGGGCTTATTAGCTGCTGAACATCAGCTTATAACAATTAGAAGTTATAAGACACGTTCAGGAAGGCTCTGCGACCGTAGAAATCGTACTGAGAGTACAGGATCGCATTACCAGCGGTACGTACGCCAGCTGGAGAACCTTTTGGCGGCTCTTTATCAAACAGGTTGGCAATACCGAAGGTTACATCGAAGCCCTGGAAATCTGTCTGAACAGATGCCGAGTGCAGGATATAAGTCGGTGTTTCTGCGATAAAGGTTGAAGCCTGACCACGATAAGTGGTGCGGTTGCCGTTAGCGAAATACTTATAGTCGTCTGTTGCAGCAACATAACGGGTATTCCAGGTATAACGCCAGCCATCACGGCTTAAGGTCGCTGATAAGGTTCCAACATGCTTAGGTTCACCGATATCACCCACATAAGTAGATGGGACACTATCCGGGAACTGCTTAAATGAACGCTCTAACTGTACGGTATGATCTAAACGCAGACGCAGACGACCGAAAGAGAAATCATCTTCGAAGGTAGCCATAAAGTCAGCACCACGAACGCTTTGCTGAGATACGTTGACATAACCACCACGTACTTCTGCAATACCCCAGTCACCGTTTGCACCAGTGCGACGGGTAAACTGACTACAGAATGGATCATTCGGGAAGTTCTCTGAACGGTAACACAAGCCCAGTACAGTACCACCACCGATATTGTTCACCTGGTTATCAATTACTACGTCATAGTAATCTGCTGAGAAGCCCCATACACTTTCCGGGCTCTTCCACACCAAGCCAATACCTTTTGATACTGAGGTTTCAGCGGCCAGTTGACCGGCGCCACCACCGGTAACCGAAGTCATTGAACTACCTGCTGTTACGTAGGTAGCTGGTACACCGCCTGCCTCACAGTTCGCGGCAATACGTGGATCAATGGTACCTTCCGCTAAACGGCCTGACCAGTTTAAGCACGGGTCATTAGACTGTGCCAGGAAGCCGGTCTGGTTCTGTAAATACAGTTCAAACAAGGCTGGCGCGCGGAAAGATGAACCACGTGATGCCCGCAGCTGGAAACCATGCCCAATTACCCAGTTGGCAGATACTTTGTAGGTGGTATCGCTACCATAGGTAGACACATCAGTCCAACGCGCAGAGGCTGTCAGGTCAAAGCTTTCAACCATTGGCAGATCACGCAATACCGGAACAAAGATTTCACCGTACACAGCTTTGGTGCTCGCGCTACCGGCGGTAATACCGGCACCGGTTGAACCCCACAGGTTATTAGCCAGTGTAGCTTTACCAGGTACGTCATTAATTTCATCTTTCTGTAATGAAGCACCGAAAGCGGTACTTACAAAACCGGCTGGTAATTCAAAGAGCTCACCAGTGAAGTAACCATCAAAGGTTTGTTGACGGTATGAGGTCGAACCATTATCAACATCAAACAGGAAGTCTTTAACCGCCTGCGATTGATTACCGTTGATATGATCCGGGCCTAACCAGTCAACTAAAGTACAAGGCTTACCGGAAACCGGTGAATTCTGACCCACACAAGGGCCGCCGTTAACCGCATTTTGCGCCATTAACATGGCATCAAACAGAATAACCTTGGTATCGTAGTCACCGCGGTTATAACTGTTTTGGTAAGAGACATCCCAGTTCCAGTCGCCGATTGAGCCTTCAAAGCCGAATACGTAACGCGAGTAATCAACTGTTGTATCCACACCAGAATGGTCAGTCATTGCTACAGACATAAAACCGATACGCTGGCTACCACCCCAACCTGGCACTACGCCCGGATTGATATAACCGGTCGCGGCCATTTCGTTGTTCCAGAACTGGCGGAAGCTGTTGGTTACAGTATTACGACGGCTAAAAATAAACTCTGAATAACCAGATACATTATCTGTAAAGTCGTAGTTACCCATTAAGAAGATCGAGCCGACTTTGGTTTCCGGGATCATTGACTGGCGATCCTGGAATGGGTGATCCGCATCAGCCCAACCATCGGTTTCTTTATCATAAGATACCGGGTAGAAACCAGCTGGTACGGTAATATTACCCGGGCCAGGTGCGGTAATCAGACTGGCGAAAGTTGGACGGTTATTGGCGGCAAAGAAACCATCATAGTCGTATTGCGCTTTAACACCAGTACGGAAGTTACTTGGTAGTGGGTTAGTATTGTTACGGGTTTGCACCCACACACCGTATTGCAGCGCATTACAGTGATAATCGCCAGTCCGCGGGTCGATAGGATCGGTCCGCTCACCGGTAGTTGCGTCTAAGAATAAACGCTGTGGACAGGCAAAGAAATCGCGATCGCCACGTGCCAACTCGGTACGCATATTGTAGTCAACTACAGCGCGGAACGAACCCCGGTCAAAGGTTTTGCCGTAGGTCGCGTTAACACGGTAGTTTTCACCACCGCTTTCAAATGGCTGATCCAGGTTTACCGTGACATTAGCTTCATCACCTTTTTTAGTAATGATGTTAACAACACCAGCTACTGCATCAGAACCGTACAGCGAAGATGCACCGTCTTTTAATACTTCGATCCGCTCTACCGCTGACAGTGGAATAGCGTTGACGTCAAAGGCAGCAACCTGACCACGGGTACCGGCTGGGCCAGCGCGACGGCCATTTAATAATACCAGAGTACGGTTCGCACCCAGACCACGCATCGAAATCGATTCGTTACCAGCACCACCGGCAGTAACAAAACCTACTGATAAAGCAGAGATCAACTGGCTGGAACCGGCCGCAATAGTAGAGGTACGTAGTAATTCGCCCAGTGTGCTTAAGCCCTGGTCTTTAGCCAGTTCAGCACTGATGATAGTAACAGGTGTAGCGCTGTCCAAACCGTCAGTGCGGATACGGGAACCGACAACCTGAATACGTTCGGCTTTTTCATCTTTTTTAGCAGACTCGTCTTCTGAATCAGACGTTTCCTGGGCGGCAACAGCGCCAGCAAAGGCCAGCGTTGAGGCAGCACCAAACATCATAGCCAGGCGCACGGCCTTATTTAGCTTGTTATTGGTGAACATATGTTAACTCCCTGGATAGCTCTTCGGACTATCTCGTTATTTTTTGTTGGCAGACACATCCCTGAGAAAGACGTGTTTTGAATTACCCAAATTTTCATCCGGGCAAAGACAGTTAATAATATGCAGCAAAAAAAAATCGGGTCAAGCCTAAACCGAAGTTATTAGTCGCAAAGCTGCAACTTTTTTTCTAATTAAGGGTCAGGCTTAATTTTAGACAGGTAAGCGGCGTCAAAAACGCCGCCATATCAAAACAGCAGAAATGTCAAGTTAATTATTCAGCAGCTTGCTCAGCGGCCGCAGGCACACTCAAATGTTGATTAAAAAACGCCAACATGGTGTCGTATAGCTCTACCCGGTTTGCCAGCTGATAGAAGCCATGACCATCCTCTTTCACCAACCACTGATAAGGCTTACCAGCCTGATCCAGCGCGCGGCGCAAATTATTGGCATGTACTATCGGCACCCTTACATCCTTGGAACCATGCACAATTAACAGGGGCACCTGAATTTTATCCACATGATGCACTGGAGAAATACTCTGTAAGTACTCCTGACCTTCGCCAACATGAGAGCGCAAATACTGGCCGATATTGCGGCTACGACTGGCGTCCGAACCGTCACCTTTGAAAAACAGCGGCATATCATAGACGCCCACATAACCGACTGCGCAGCGATACAACTCTGGATCTTTAATCACACCCCATACTGCGGCATAGCCACCATAGCTGCCACCATAGATACAAATTCGTCTCGGATCAGCAATGCCCTGTGCTACCGCCCAGCGTACGGCATCGGCTAAATCATCTTGCATTGCCCGGCCCCATTGCAAACGACCGGCACGCTGGAAGTCGTCACCATAGCCACCTGAACCGCGAAAGTTTACCTGCAAGGTGGCATAGCCATGATGCGCAAAAAACTGCGCTTCAGCATTAAAACCCCAGCTGTCATAAGGGCCATAAGGACCACCATGCACATTTAAAATTAGTGGCAGCTTCTTATCTTTGCCTTGCGGTAAGGTCAGGTAACCATGCAAAGTTAAGCCATCTCTGGCGGCCAGTGATACTGGTTGCATTGCTACCAGTTGCTCCGCTTTTAGGTTGGGTTTAACTGATGCCAGGTAACGCGCCTGCTTTTTTTGCAGATCGTAGAGATAGAATTCGCCCGGGTTGCGGTCTGCGCTAACATGAAACAGCGCCAGCTGCCCCTTGCGGTCAAAAGAGGTAATAGTTACTTTTTGCCCGGCAAAAGCATTCTTTAATCCTGCCAGTAATAAGGCGCCGGGGTGCGAGGCGGTAATAAATTCATGTTCGGCAATACCAGCGACATAATCAACCGCCAGTAACTCGCCATCATGAGCCAGTGAACGGCCATTGATATCGGCATAATCATGGCGCGCCACTAACTCCAGTTGCCGCTCGTTAAAGTGATAGGCAAATAAGCCGTGACGATCGCTCTCCGCCATATCAAAATTAGAAATAAAGTAAGCAATGGTATTGTCAGCGTTAAAGCCCAACGGTTGCACTATCGGATTCGGCCGCTTTGCCGGCAGCTCCAGACGTTGCCATTGTCCCTGCTGTTTGATATGCAATACCGTTTTATTATCGTCAAACTCACGGCCTTCGATAAACTCCACGCCCATCCGCAACACACCACTGTTATCAGCCATTAAGCTGGCGACGACGCCGGGAGGTTGGTCATCTAAAAAGCGCTCAGTACCACGATTAATATCCAGTGTAAAAGCGCGCATACCGCTTTTCTCTGCCCAATGGTATTTACCAATCAGGATCCGGTCAGCTTGATCAGGTAATAAATGCAGAATGTTATAGGTGGATAATTCGGTTTTAAAAATCAGATTCCGCCGGCTGCCATCGGCGTTGGCCGCATACAGATCTACTGCCGTGCCTTGCATCGTCACCAGATTGCCGGTGATTTCCGCCACCTCCATTAGAATACGCTCGTTATTGGCCCAATGAAAATTTAACACATGCTTATTGTCACCAAAGGTAAAGCTACTTCTGACTTGCATATTAGCAAGTTGCATCACTGCCAGCCGGACTTCAGAGCCTTCTTCATAACTAAAGGCTACCTGTTTACCATCAGGCGACAACTTCATATTGCGCACTTTGGCATGTTCAAAAAAATGACTGGTTGGAATAGTGGCGCTATGGCTGGTGGGTACAAATACCAGCGACAGCAGCGCTAAAAAAATTAATCTGACTAGGTACACCTTAGTTACTCCGTTAACGCACTAAAAAACAGCATCACTATAGCATGAAATTTTCAGTTTAGTTACATTTAGGCCGACCATTAGCCAGCAAAACTGGTTAGGGTTAGACCAAAGAGCTCTCCCTCAACTCTAAGTTCCTGCCAGGATGTTTGCCAACCCTGCTGTTGCAATAACTTGTCTATTAACTGCCGACGTAGCGGTGTAATACAAGCAGCTTGTTGATCGGCCAGTCGTTGCCGGTAGTAACCTAGTTGTTGTCTTAGCAGCAAAAACTGTTGGCCGTTTTCTGCTTTAGGCTGGAATAATAGTGCCGCAAAGGGTGCAAACAGATACAGAAACCAGTCAGCTTCCGCCGCAGAGAGTTGCTGCTGATAGTGCTTAACCTGAGCCATTAGCTGGCGGTTAGCCTGTAAAAACCCGGCGTTTTGCTCTGGTAGTTGCTGCTGAGCATATAGGTGAGTCACCAATTGTAATAGCTGTTGGATCCGGTCAAGGATACCGTTGCCAGCATTAAGTGCTGCCATCACCGATAACGCCAACGCACTATCTTTTGCCAGAGCTGTCTCGTGGCTATGCATGATCGCTACCAAGCGGCCACCAGGCTTTAATACCCGCACCGCTTCGGCCAGGCTAAGCTCTAACTTACTGTATTCCAGTGCAAACTGACTGACTAATAAATCCATACTTTTTCTGGCAAAAGGTAACTGTTCCATCGCTATCTGTGGGTAAAAGCGGATTGTTGCTGCCAACTCTGCATAACGGGGTTGCTGGGCCAAACCTGCTTGTGGCCGGATTACCGCCGCATCCAGCGCCAGAATACGCCATTCTTTCTGCTGTAACAGCCTCTGCTCGGCGAGCAACAGCGCCAGAGCACCATTACCAGTGCCCAGATCAGCAATCAAAGCGTCATTAGGCAAATCTGCCAACTGCGTCTGCCAAAAATGCGCCAGCTCCCCCTGATAACCTGTTGCCGCTTCGCCCTCAGCAAAACTGTTCAGACTAGTGGTTGCTTGCCAGTATGCTGTCCAGTGTTCCATTATTACTCCCGTTTTACTCAGATAAAAAAAGGCGGGCTAAGCCCGCCTTTTTAACTTAGGGTTACAACCTTAGAAAGACTGGCTGTAACGTACGTAGGTTTGACGACCCCAACCATCGTACAGATCGAAGTTGTAATCACGGCCATCAAATGGACGCAGTGAAGGTAACTTCTCGAAAATGTTCAGAGCACCAACAGTGATCTTACCATCCCAAGGCAGGTTATAGCTGACTTGCAGATCGTGAGTTACATAGGTACCCCAGTTGCCATCACGTGGGGCGTTAGCTGAGTTCACACAACCGTTACGGTTAGCAGCACCACCTGGAGTCTGACCCAGACCACAGCGGAAGCTATTGCCGATCAGGTTCAGGTTATAGGCCACATCGATGTCACCGAACACATACACGTTCTGTAAGGTTGCACGCATTTGCGGGAAGCCAGGATCTTTCACGAAGTTACGGCCACCCTCATCGTAGTTACGAGTGTACGCAATTTGCAGGTTCTGGTTCAGACGACCGAAAGCACCAAAGTCAAAATTGGTACGGGCATTGAAGTCCAGACCATCAGTGTTAACTTCACCCTCGTTACCGTAACCGGCCAGTACTTCACTGATTGAACCGTTAGCGCGACGGGTAATACCGATACCAGCTGGCAGCGAATCACCAGATGCTAAACGATCCAGGATTGTAGAAGGACCGAAATAGGTGATCTTGTTAGTGATCTTAGTATTCCAGTAGTCTACTGAGAAGTTCAGCCAGTCAGTTGGCTGATAAGCCAGACCTACAGTGTACTGGTCAGATTGCTCTGAACTCAGGTTAGGGTTAGCACGAATAAAGGTATCAACCTGCACCGGACAAGAACCTAACACAGCACAAGTCTGCGCATCGTTAACCGATACCGCAGAGAAGGTCGTCTTCTGCGTCAGGATTGGCAGTGTTGGTGCACGGAAACCCTGGCCCCAAGAAGCACGCATTACCAGACCGTCCATTGGCTCGAAACGGAAAGATACTTTTGGTGCGAAGTCATTACCGTAATCTGAGTATTTGTCGTAACGACCTGCTACTGACATTTCCAGGTTATCCAGAATTGGCACCAGCGCTTCGAAGAAGGCTGACTTCACGCTACGGTCACCACCAGCTGAGTTACCGGCTGAACCACCAATCTGACCAGCTTCTGACAGCGAGTCATACTGATCCTGATAATCTTCTTTACGGTATTCGGCACCCAGAACACCCTGAACCATACCAGCGCCAACTTCGAACATATCGAAAGAACCGCTGATATAGGCTTCGTCCTGGTTAAAGAATGAAATACGAGAAATAGTGGCTTTCATCGCATTCAGCACGTCTTCGTCGTTATCGCTTGGACGCTGTAAGTCATAGATACCGCGTTCGATATAATCCCAGGCGGTAGAACGAACGATATAGTTATAACCGATATCATAGGTCTTGCTGCGGTTACGGCGTACACCGAAGTCAAGATCTACGTTGCCTAACATACCCTGAGCACCTACCAGGAAGTCAGAACCTTCGTTATTTACATAACCATCACGGTTACCTAAGGCAGCGTAACGGTGATAGATTTCGATTTCACGAGGTGCGCCGATTGCCGGGTCAAATGGCACAGCATTCGGGTTAGCCGGGTTGTAGAACCAGGCGTTAGGGTTGGTTGGGTTATTTACGCTGGTCGCAGATACTGGTGCCCAGTCCGGAGCCGGTGCATAACGACCAAATGAAGCAGACTTGGTTGCAGATGCATTCATATACACTTGCCAGTCGTCAGTCACCTGATGACGGGCTTTAACGAACATAGATTCGTTGCGGGTAGAAGCTTCGTTGGCGTTAGTCGCGTTAAAGTTATACTGGCAACGCGGCTGACCAGAAATAGTCGTAGCGATAAAGTTTTCTTCAGAACAACCGCCTGGGATAGCTGCGAAATCACCAGTGAAATCAGCGTTGATCCAGTTGTTACCATATACTGAACTACCTGGTACTACCCACGGGTAATCGCGTTCAAATACGATGTCGCGTTTGTTCCAAGATACTCCACCAATCAGGCTGGTTTTGGCATTAGATGAACCAAATACTACAGAACCGCTTTCAGTATCACCACCCTCTCTTGGTACTGAAGCTTCACCCATGCTGACGTTAAATTCAACGCCGTTAAAGTCTTTACGGGTAATGATGTTAACTACACCACCCATTGCATCAGAACCGTACATTGCTGATGCACCGTCTGACAGTATTTCAATCCGCTCAACCGCACCGATAGGAATTGAGTTCAAATCCTGATCGGCACCGGTAGAAGGCGATTTTGGCAGACGGCGGCCATCAACCAGCACCAGAGTACGGTCAGAGCCTAAACCACGCAGGTTGATTGAAGCGGTGCCTTGGGCAGAGCTACCTGATTGTGGACGGAAAGAACCAGTTGAGTTGAAAGTCGTACCGCGCAGTAAGTCAGATACTGACAGCTGACCAGACATATCGATCATTTCACGGTCGATAACCGTTACTGGTAACGCACCTTCCAGGTCCGTACGTTTGATACGTGAACCTGTTACTTCAATCCGCTCAACTTTAGCGGCTTCTTCTTCCTGCTGTGCGTCTTGCGCAACAGCAGTACCGGCGAACGCTGAAGCGGCACCGAAAGCGATGGCTAAGCGCACAGCCTTGCTTAATTTATTATTCGAGTACATGTATTTCTCCCTGGACCACATTGAGTGATTCTGTTTTTCAGTTACTGGATTTAAGACGGGGTTATTTCTTATTAACTGAAACTGACCCCAAGTAACGCGTCCTGATAATAAACGCAATTTTTCCGCAGGGTCAACCGCTTTTACGGAACAATTTGCATAAATACTGGTCGCCCGGGCGCGAAAGGTATCAGCTACAGCGGCCAGAATAGATCGGAAGTTTTACAAGAAGCTAGCATTTCGCGCAAAACCAGAGACAATTTACCTAAAACCAGACCTTAAGCAGCCTGAAACTGCATAAAAAAACAGCCGGTCGACTCTGTACCTGATTTTAAATGTAAACTATTACTTACTAGGATAAACTGCTCTTACCACCGAGCAATTGCTCATTTTCTCATCATGCGCACGACAAAGCGACAATAACTGACGACTAGTCACTGCGGCCAAAGCAGGGTAAACTTGCCAAAACTGTAAAGATATACAGCCTATGCTTAGTGAGCAACTGAAACAGCAAATCCGGCTTTGCCATCAAAATTTACGCCAACACTTACCGGGTTACCGGGCACGCCCCGCGCAAAATAAGCTAATTGCCGAAATCAGCAAAATTATTGCCGGCGACTATCACCGGCAACAACGTTTAGGTTTAATTGAAGCGGGTACCGGCACCGGTAAATCTCTGGCCTATATTTTGGGTAGCCTGCCCTATGCGCTGGCCCATAACAAAAAGCTGGTCATTGCCACCGCGACAGTGGCACTGCAGGAACAGCTGGTGAATAAGGATTTGCCGTTTTTTCTGACACACAGCGGCCTGCAGTTTAACTTTACTCTGGTTAAAGGCCGCCAGCGCTATGCTTGTATCGAACGCTTACAGCAATTAATTGAGCAACCCACCTTATTTGCCGGTGCCGATTTTTGCCCGGATGCGGCCCAGCAGGCCTTGTTACAACGGCTGCTTAGTGACTGGCAACACCGTCGCTGGTTGGGCGATCGCGATAAGCTAACCGAAGCAGTGCCGGATTCACTGTGGCAACAGTTACAGGCCGATGCCCATATCTGTCATAAGCAACAACGGCAACATCTGCAGTGTCCCTTTCATCTGGCCCGCGCAGAAATCGCCGATTCAGAGGTGCTGGTGGTAAATCACAGCCTGCTGCTATCCGATCTGCTGGCAGGCAATGCGGTATTACCGGCACCGGAAGACTGCATTTATGTGATAGACGAAGCCCATCATCTGGCTGATTGCGGCCGGGACTTACTCAGCGCCAGCGCGCAGTTAAGCCAGCAACAAGCCTGGCTGGAAAAAGCCCGTAAGCAACTGCAGTTACTGCAAGGGCTGTTGACCGAACGTAGCTTAAAAGACCTGTTAAAGTTAGATGATTTTCTCAGTGACTTTGCCGCTGCGCTTAAACCTGTTGAGCGCAGTTTAAAAGACTTCTTACCGCAGTGGTTTAAGCAAGCTGAGCAAACAGAGTACCGCTTTCCGCATGCGGCCCTACCGCGGCTATGGCAGCAACAGGCCGAACCCTTGGCAGAAACCAGCAATAAAGCCTTAACGACCACAGAGCGGCTACTTAACGAATTACAACAACAACTGACCGAGCAACCGAAATTGCTGCGCAGCCAACCGCAGCTGATCCATGAACTGGCCAGCCTGCGCTTAAGACTCGAGCAGCAACAACAACTGTGGCAACTGCTGGCGCAACCACAAAAAGACATTGCCAGCCAGGCACGCTGGCTAAGCCGCGACAATGCGCAAAGCCCGCTGTATTTACATGCCTGCCCGCTGAGTGTCAGTTACAAGCTACAACAGTTATTATTTCAGCCGGCCTTTGCCGTGGTGCTCTGCTCAGCCACACTCAGGCTACTGAACAGCTTTGAACATGCCAAACGCGAGCTGGGCTTACTGGACTTCGACGCACTGCAGTGTTTACAGGTCGACTCGCCCTTTGCCTATGCCGAGCAAGCGGAAATTATTTTACCTCCTACCCGCTGTGAGCCGACCGATCCAACCTTTAGCCAGGAGCTAATCCGTTTAATACCAGATTATCTGGATCACCCCGCTGGCACACTGGTGCTGTTTGCCTCTTACTGGCAGATGCAGGAAGTCGCCAGTGCGCTGCGTAGCAGCGGTTTTTCGATACTGGTACAGGGGGAAGCCTCACGGCAAGCCCTGTTGCAGCTGCATCAGGAAAAGGTACAGGCCGGTGGCAGCAGTATTTTATTCGGCACCCAAAGCTTTGCCGAAGGTCTGGATCTGCCGGGCAAGTTGCTGACTAACCTGATTATCACCAAGCTGCCGTTTGCGGTGCCGACCTCGCCGCTGGAGGCAGCCCAAAGCGAGGCGATTAGCGCCCGCGGCGGCAATGCGTTTTTACAACAGAGTTTACCGGCAACTGCGAAGAAACTGGTACAAGCTTGTGGTAGACTGCTGCGACAAGAGCAGGATCACGGTCGTATCGTGATCCTGGACCGGCGGCTGGTGACTAAAAGCTATGGCAAGGCTATGCTGGATACGCTGCCGCCGTTTCGCCGAACCATTCAATACTGACTGTTGCAGCAGTAAACCTAACAGGACCTGGCCTTGCTTGTGGATCTGAATCTGACCTTTGAACTCTTATTACTGCTCTGTGGTGTCGCCTTTATCGCCGGCTATATTGATGCCATTGCCGGTGGCGGTGGTTTATTGACGGTACCAGCCCTGCTGACGGCCGGTTTACCGCCGCATGTGGTACTGGGCACTAACAAACTGGCGGCAACCTTTGGCTCCTTTACCGCCTCCTTAACCTATTATCGTAAGCAGCTATTTAACCCACATTACTGGCGCAACAGTTTAGTCTTTACCGCCATCGGTGCCCTGCTCGGCACACTGGTGGTCGATCAACTCAGTACCGCCCTGTTAGAAAAGATCCTGCCGTTACTGATCCTGTTTGCCGCCATCTATACCCTGTTTAACCGGATGCAGCCGGATGACCGCCTGACACTGCCAAACGCTAGTCCAAAACTGTACTGGCAACAACGGGCGCAGGGCCTGACGCTGGGCTTTTATGATGGCGTCGCCGGCCCTGGCGCCGGCGCGTTCTGGATGGTGTCGACCATGGCGCTGTATAAAATTAATTTGCTGCTGACCAGTGGCGTCGCCCGTACCATGAACTTTGTAAGTAACGGCTTTTCGCTGGCGGCCTTTATCGTGCTGGGACATGTGCATTTTACCCTCGGTATTGCCATGGGGCTGTGTCTGATGCTGGGGGCTTATCTGGGCGCTCACTCGGCGATCCGCTTTGGCAGCAAGTTTATCCGGCCGGTATTTATCTGCGTGGTGATCGCCATAGCGGTGCGTCTGGCCTGGCAAGCCTGGAGTAACGGCGGATGAGCACCTTATCAAAGGCGCAACTGGCACGGCTGGCGCAGCAGCTACAGCAGCTGTGGCAACAGGCCACTGAGTTAGATCGTCAACCAGCAGCAGGTAAACCGCAACATTGGTTTGATTCCGCCTTGTTTAGCGTGCACTCGCCTTACCTGGCTGATTATGTGGCACAAAGCCAGCGTCATCTGGTGCATTTAACTGAACAAGGGCAGCAGTTATCGGCCGCAGCCAGGCAGCGGCTAACGGAACGCTTACAACAACAAATTGAGGCGCTGCTACTCGCCTTTGTGAATAGTCCGGTGCGGCAAAAGCATGCTAAAACCCTAAAGCAGCGCAGTAAAGCCGTGGTACAGCAACTGAGCGCCAGCAGCCAACAACTGTATCAGCAATTATCCGACTATCAGCAATTTGAAAGCCGGTTACAGGATATGCTGCGCCTGGCGGCACAAGATCAGAGTCAGGAAGGCACTACCAAGCAATTACAGCTACAGGCCCGCCTCGGCCGCTGCCGACGCGCCATCGATGAAGTGGAGCAGCAGATCCAGCGACTGGAAAGCGAGAAAAGCTAATGTCTGCCCTGCTACCGCCATTGGTCTATCACCCTTGCTACAGTGAACTGACACTACCAGCAAATCATCGTTATCCGATTGGCAAATACCGCACCTTATATCAGCGACTGCTCGCGCTGGGCGTGCCGCAGAGCGCGTTTTATCTGCCACAAGCTATTAAAGCGCAAGCGCTACAGCTTTTACACGAGCCGGCTTATGTCAACGCTCTGTGTCAAGGCACCCTTGATGCCAGGGCAATGCGCCGGATTGGCTTTCCGTGGTCGCCAGAGCTGATTGCACGTTCACTGACCTCGCTGGGTGGCACCTTACTTTGCGCTGAGCTGGCATTGGAGCAGGGTTTGGCACTGCATTTAAGTGGCGGCTATCACCATGCCTTTTATGCTGAGGGCAGTGGCTTTTGCTTATTTAATGATTTGGCCTTTGCCGCCCTTAGCTTACAACAGCGCGGCATCGGGCCGATTCTGATATTTGATTGTGATGTACATCAGGGCGATGGCAGCGCAGCACTGTTTGCCGATAACAGCGGCATTATTACCGCGTCTCTGCACTGTGAAAAGAATTTCCCGGCGCGCAAACAACGTTCGGACTGGGATATCGGCCTGGAGCGGGACTGCACAGATCAGACTTATCTGGAAGCCGTAAGCCAGAGCCTGGATACCTTACTGCGCTGGTATCAACCGGAGTTGGTGCTCTATGATGCCGGCGTCGATATTCACCGCCAGGATGACCTGGGCCTGCTTAATATCAGCACTGCCGGAGTATTGGCACGCGATACGCTGGTATTGCAACATTGTCATGACGCCGGTATCCCGGTCGCCGCAGTGATAGGTGGCGGCTATCAACGCGATCTGCAGGCGCTGACTCAGGTGCACCTGCAGTTGTTTAAAGCCGCCTTTGCCGTTCAGGGCTCAGCGCTGTGGCGCGAAATAGAAACCTAGCTGGCGTTTAATACTCAGCGGTAATTCCGGCAACGCCGACTTAGGCAATAAAAAGGTAGCCATGGTAAAGAGATCGGTAAAGATGCGGTTTTTCTCCGTGGTACGCTTTAGGTAGTCATGGCCAGAAGAACCACCGGTGCCAATTTTACTGCCCAGCATGCGCTGCACCATCATCGCATGCTTATAACGCCAGATGGTCAGCTGTTCATCAATTTCCGTTAAGCAAGTCAATAACTGAAACGGCAGGTTAAACAACGGCTCTTCCTGATAGAGTTTGATAAATAGTGCCGACAGCATGGCCTTTTGGCTGAGCCGAAAACTGCCCTCTTGCTGTAACTGCTGATATTTATCGGCATCCAGTAAGGCGGCAAACTTTTCCCTGGTGCGGCCGATCTCGGCCAGTTGCAGTTGCCGTTCAGATTCTGCAATCTGCTCAATCTGCTCAACGATAGCCTGGTCCTGCTGCAGCATCTGCTCAGTAGCCTGTTGATACATCTGCCAGAAGCTGAAATCATCAAACTGCAAAAACGGCATCCGCTCCAGCCATTTTTCAATCCGCTCAAACAGACTTGGCGCTTGTTCCAGCTGCTGTAAAAACTCCCGGTCTGCCTGTTTTAGGCGGCTATAGAAGGAGTTCTTATCAAAATCGATGCGATACTCGCTTTTTAAACCGAGGCCAATTTCCAGCATCTTAAACTGAATGCTCTGGAAACCCGAGGCCGGCACCAGATAATCGCGAAACGCCATAAAATCCTGCGGCGTCATGGTTTCCAATACCGCAATTTGTTGATTCAGTAATTGCTGAATACTGATAATGCGTTTTAGTTTATGCACTATGCCGGTCAGTTGCTGATCTTTGACTTCTGCCTCAGCAAATACTGCCATCACAGCCTTTAACTCATGCAGAATCTGCTTAAACCAGAGTTCATACACCTGATGCACAATAATAAACAACGTTTCGTCATGTGCTTCCTGGCCATAACGGGCACTTTCCGGCGCCTGAGCAGTCAGGATTTTATCCAGCTGCAGATAATCGCCGTAATAACAGGGGGTGGTATTTTTTTGCATTTTTATGTTACCTGATGACCTTGACCGCGGCATTGTAACAAGGCCCTGACCTAACACAATCTTTCTGTGGCGTTTTGCCGGCAAGCTGATTATGCTTAAACAACATTATGACCGGAGTTAGCTATGAAACTCGATGATGATATTCACAACTATTATGAAAAACTGGTGCTGGACCATATTGTGGAATTAGGCCTGGAGCAAGACAAGGACGCCGAATATCTGGCCGATCTTTGTTGTATCAGTTTAAATCTGCTGCCACCGCGTTATATTCGCTTTGAAGTGGATATGGCGTTTTATCTGCCGCAAAGTGAACGCTTTGAAATGATGATGCGGGTAAAAGAAGCGGTAAAGCGGGCCAGAGAATTTTTAGATCATCAACCCTAGAAGTGACAACCTGGTATACAGTGGGCTGTTTGGGTGGCAGCCCCACCAGCCACATCCCGGCACATACATCATAAACTATGGCTGCTTCCTTCCGGACCTGACCAGGTTCGCCTACTAGTATTGCGAGAGGACCAATGGAGCTACCATTGAACTGTCGTGATGACAGGCGCGCATTATCCGCAAATGGTCGAGGCAATGCAAGGGCTGTTACACTTAAGCTGAGGGCATTGCTCAGAAAAGCAGCAAGGCCTACTCTGCTCACAGTATACTGCCGCAACTAATTGCCCAGCGCCTGCTGATAAGTGCGTAATAAGGCTTTAAAGCGCTGCTGTTGCTGCGGCGATAGGCGCAGCACCTGTTTTTGTGCTTCCGGTAGCTTTTCCAGTGCCGGATCAGCATAGGTAAACATCACCGAAGGCCGGCTTAACTCAGCGCCGGGTTTGACCTCAGGCGTGCTTAATAAAACGCTAATTGCCTGCCGTAAGCGCTGATCAAAGGTCAGATCAGGGTACCCTAACTCGGTGAACGCCTCGTCCAATAACGGCTGATAGCGACGTTTTAACGCCAGGATTTGCCGGGCCGGCACGCTTTCCAATAGCTGAAGGTAAGGCTCATAGCGTAAGGTGTTATCCGCAGCAGTAACATAACGATCATCGCCGAGTTGCTGCACCTTGTAACCATCGGCGGGTTTTGCCAATACCGGGTGGCCGGCGACCAAACGCCCTTGCGCCACATTATCCACCGTCACCACAAAATTACGGATCATCTCTTCGCGATTAAATAAGCCTGCTAAACCGGCTTTCCAGTTCAGTGCCAGTAGCGCCTGGCCAAGCTCGGTATCCGACTCGTCCAGCAGTGGTAAAGGTGCAGGCGGCGTCTGCTCCGGCTGTACACTTTCGGGTTCATCCGTAACCGCGGGTCCTGCTTCTGGCTCAGTGAGAGTAACGGGCTGCTCAGGCAGAGGAGTAGCTTCAACGATTTCAGGTAGAATCACCGGCGGCAAGGGCGCTGGCTCCGTTACCGGTGAGCTGTCGCGAAATAACAGCCAGACCGCAAGCACTATTACCAGTGCTACCGCAGCCAGACCTGCATAGTAAAAGGATTGCGCAGTCGCTTGTTTTGTCATAACGGTTACCCGCAGGTTGAGAAAATTGTTGGCAATAGCAAAGTCGCAATTGCAATATCTTGCTAAATCAGCGATATATTAAACCAAGAACACCGGAGCGTAAAAAAGTTCCTTCGCGTTTATCAATAAAGGTCTTTATGTCAGACGCCAAAGTGTCAACCGAGAGTAAAACGGCATTGTTGCTTACCGGCGGCGGAGCCAGGGCCGCTTACCAGGTAGGGGTATTAAAAGCCATTGCCAGCGCCTACCCACGGAGTAGTCCTTTACCCTTTAAAATACTATGCGGCACCTCGGCTGGCGCTTTAAATGCAGCAGGTTTAGGTTGCTATGCTTCTTGCTTTCATCTTGGCGTGAAGAAAATTGAATCCGTCTGGCGCAACTTTCATACTCAGCAGGTTTATCATTCGGATTACTGGCACCTGCTGTTACATCAAGCCCGTAATTTGTATAGCGCCTTCCAGGCTGATTATGCCAATAAAAAGCCGGTTAGTTTACTGGATAACCGGCCGTTAAAGCAGTTATTGCAGCGGATCCTGGATCTGCCAAGAATTGATCGTAATATTATGCGCGGGCATTTATCGAGCCTGGCCGTAACGGCGTCCTGCTATAACAACGGCGACTCCATCACTTTTTTTCAATCCGATCGCGCCACCGAGTGGCGGCGGGCGAAAAGATGTGGCCAGCGCACGCTGCTGGGGATCCATCATCTGATGGCCTCGGCAGCGATACCGCTGATTTTTCCTTCGGTGCGGATCCATCAGCAATATTTTGGCGATGGGTCAGTGAATCAACTGGCGCCGCTCAGTGCGCCGATCCACTTAGGTGCTGACAAAATTTTGATTATCGGGGTCGATGATCCGCGCCCTACTGAATCGGCAGATCGGCAATTACATCATCCGGATCTGGCCACTATTGCCGGCCATCTGCTGGATACCGTGTTTACCGATACCCTGAATTCCGATATTGAGCGGATGCAAAGGATCAATAAAACAGTTGAACTGCTGCAACAGCACCAGATTGCAACAGAGCTCAAGCCGGTGCAGAGTTTGCTGCTTAACCCAAGCCAAAACTTTAATCAGCTGGCCAGTGAATATTTCCTTTGTCTGCCGATGGCGATCCGTACCCTGTTACGCGCCTGTGGTATCAGACAGCATTCAGATTCCAGTATGGTCAGTTATCTGCTGTTTGAACAGAAATACACCAGGCGTCTGATTGAACTCGGCTATCAGGACGGCCTGCAGCAACTTGACCAAATTTTGCCGTTTTTAGCCGCGCCAGGGACTTTAGCAGCGGCAAAAACTTGACGCCCACTGCCGACGAGCCTTTAAAAAGTTTAATATCAATAACTTAAAATAATGGTCTAAATATTGCTTTAGCTTGCCTATGATAGGTTCTCAGGCAGAAACAGCAATGTGGCAAGATACAGCAGGTTTTAACTTCAGCGGTGCCGATTTAGCATTGGATAGTCAGTTACATGAGTTAACCGATACCGGTGCCATTAGCTTGATCAGTCAGTTGCAAACTACGTTGGATCTGCAGCAACAGCTGGATATTTTTGCTATGCATGCCAGCCGGATCCTACCGATCACTGCATTAAACCTCAGAACAGCACAGGGGCATTTTGCCGCGGCCGGCTCAATGGCCGGTCAGCATCAATACCACACTGAACTGCAGCTCGAGCAACACTTGCTGGGACAGCTTAGTTATCAAAGCAATCATCCGTTTAGCTCACTGGTGCAACGGCAGTTGCTGCTGCTGGAATCTGAATGGCTCTATGCGCTACGCAATGCGCTGTTGGTCAACCGCTTACAGCAAATGGCACTGAAAGATCCCTTGACCGGGCTCGGCAACAGACGATTTTTTGACGATAGCTACAGCAAAGCCATTCAATTGGCAAAGCGTCATCAACAGCCATTTGCGCTGCTATTACTGGATCTGGATAACTTTAAGCAGGTTAATGATCTCTCTGGTCACAGTACCGGCGATCAGGTGCTGCTGGCTGTTGCCGATTGTATGCGTGAAACGCTGCGCGCTACCGATAGCTTATTCCGCTTTGGTGGTGATGAATTCGCGCTGTTGTTACAGGATCAGGACGCAGACCATGCCGAGTTGATCGCTTGCCGCTTACAACAGAAAATCAACCAGCATCCACTGCTAAACCTGCATCAGGTTGGCTGTAGCATTGGTCTGGCATGGCTTGCTGCCGAACAACAGGAACGCGACCTGTTTCATCAGGCCGACGAAGCCCTGTATCAGGCGAAAACCACAGGCAAAGGCAAGGTGGCGGCAGAAAGGCTGAGCGTGAAAGGGCTGAGCCAGCCACGCTCCGGCATCAACAAAGTGAGCGCTAGCCTGGCTGCTGCCAGTTGATCCAGCAGCTAGCTGCACTCGCCGCAACACTACTTTGATAACCGGCTACTACTTGTAACTCTCCACCTTGCAGCAATAGCGGGATCCGCTGTCGCTGCCACGGCGGCACCTGCCACAACTTAAACCATTGTTTTAACGGCTTGCCCGGTTGGTTAACCGGTTTAAATGTCTGGCTTAAGCTGCCAAAGGCTAACTGAAAGGCAGTTCCCGCCGCCGGCAAAGCTCCTTGTTCTGGCTGTAACTGACAGCTCAGCTCACCCAGGGCCGCCGGTAACAGCAGCCGCTGTCCACAATGCAAAGACGGCGTATAGTCTTTTGGCACGACAGGCAACTCAGGCAGCAGATATAAGCGCTGCTGGAAACGTCGCAACTGCCAGCATCCCAACATTAAACAAGGTTGAGCATCTTCTCTGGCTGCTATTACTTGCTGTTTCAGTGTGCTTAACCATTGAGCTGATGGGTTAAGGCCAGTGCGAGCCAGCCATTTTCTAAGTAACAGATCCTGCTGCAACGCCGGCTGTAACGCCAGTTGCTGTAAATCGAGGTAATCAGGGGTTGCACAGTCAGCCAAAGCCCGTTCGGTATAGTAATCGGCTAACTCAAGCGCCTGCTGCAAATGCTGACTGGTCCTGGCACTGGTGGTAATAAGAGCTGGCCAGCGCTCGCTAAGCTTGGGGATTACCTCAAGCCTTAAAAAATTCCGTTCAAATTCAGCACTTTGATTACTCTCGTCTTCCACCCAACTCAGCTGCAAAGCCCGGGCGACATGCTCTAGCTGCTGCCGGGAAAAGTTAAGCCAGGGTCTTAGCAGTAATCCCTTACCGAAAGGGCGGCTTTCTGCCATACCGGCCATACCAGCCAGGCCAGCACCACGCTTTAACGCCAGCAATAAGGTTTCCAGTTGATCATTGGCATGATGCGCCGTCACCAGGGCGCTATCGCGCGCAGTCACATAGTCAGTGAGGACCTGATAACGGGCATCTCTGGCCTGTTGCTCCAGAGCGCTGCGGCCTTGTAGTTGTACCCAATGCAACTTAAAGTTGACGCCGAGCTTTTGGCATTGCTGCTGGCAAAACTCAGCCCAGGCATCGGCATGGCGACTGATGCCATGATGAATATGCACCGCGGTCAGGGTAATACCGAGAGTCTGGCAGGGGGCAACCAGTAAATGCAGTAACAGTTGAGAGTCCAAACCGCCGCTGTAGGCCAGCGTCAGTTGGCGGGGAGCGTAGCGCCGCAGCAGTTGCTGCAGCGCCAGCTGCAAGTCTGAAAGGTCAGACAAGGGCCTCAGCCTTAGCAGTAACCGTAAGACATCAGTCGCTGGTAACGCTTTTCCAGCAGCTCTTTGGTGCTCAATTTTTGCAGTTTTTCCAGATCGCGCACCAGAGCTGTTTTTAACGTTGCCGCCATTTGCTCCGGCGAGCGGTGGGCGCCGCCCAGTGGCTCGGCAATGACTTCATCAATTAGTTTCAGCTCTTTCAAACGATCTGCAGTAATGCCCATCGCATCAGCAGCCAATGGCGCTTTTTCGGCACTCTTCCACAGAATAGAGGCACAGCCTTCAGGTGAAATCACCGAATAAGTACTGAACTGCAGCATATTGACCTTATCACCAACGCCGATAGCTAAAGCACCACCTGAACCACCCTCGCCGACCACAGTACAGATCACCGGCACTTTCAGGCCAGCCATCACTTTCAGGTTACGGGCGATGGCTTCGGATTGGCCGCGCTCTTCGGCACCAATGCCCGGATAAGCACCCGGCGTATCGATAAAGGTAATAATCGGCAACTTAAAGCGCTCGGCCATTTCCATTAAGCGTAGTGCTTTACGATAACCCTCGGGGCGGGGCATACCAAAATTGCGGCGGATCTTCTCTTTGGTATCGCGACCTTTCTGATGGCCAATCACCATCACCGCCTGCTCACCTAAGCGTGCAGTACCACCGACAATGGCATTGTCGTTAGCAAAGGCGCGGTCACCGCAGAGTTCATCAAAGTCGCTGAACATATGCGCGATATAATCAAAGGTATAGGGGCGGCGTGGATGGCGCGCCAACTGGGCAATTTGCCAGGCTCCTAACTCAGAGAAGATTTTTTTGGTTAGCGTCAGGCTTTTTTCTTTTAGTTTGTTAATCTCTTCTTCTAACCCAAGATCATAATCGCCATTGCGACTGACATTGCGTAATTCGTCTATTTTTGCTTCCAGTTCGGCAATCGGTTGCTCAAACTCTAAATAATTCAGCATCATCGACTATCACTACCTAAATTAGTTAAATTCCAATTCTATTGTCGCCAGCTGCTTAAGCTGATGCAACAAAGCGTCGGCGGGCGTCACCCACCAGGCTGTCCCTAACTGCAGTCTAACCTGCCCTTCCTCACGCTGGTACCAAAGATAAACCGGTACTGTACCGGCACGATACTCCGCCAGCGCGTCTTGTAACTTTTGCAGATAATTCTGGTCTATCTGCTGCGATTGTACAGTGATATTCAGAGATTTCAGCGATTTTTCGCGCATAGCGGTAATTTCGCTGACATCGCGGCCGGACATTGTAAGGCCACCATTAAAATCATCAAAGCTGACCTGTCCGGTTACCACTAAAATGCGGTCTTTTTGCAGCAGATGTTCAAAGCTTTCCAGCTGTTCCGGGAAAAAGCGCACATCCAACCGTGCCGACTTATCATCCAGTGTCACAATAGCCCAGCGCCGGCCCTTTTTGTTAATCATCACCCGCACCGACACGACGAGGCCAGCAACCTGAATGCTTTGATCTTTCTTGGTAGGTTGTAATTCAACCAGCCGGCAGTTTACATAATGCTTGAGCTCGTCGCGATAGCGATTGATCGGATGCCCGGTTAAATATAAGCCCAACGTCTCGCGCTCGCCATCCAGCCAAATTTCATCCGGCCACAGCGGTACCAGCTTATAGCTACTGCTATTGCTGTCAGTATCTGCTGCCAATAAGCCAAACAGGTCGTCCTGCCCTACCGCCTGCGCCTTGGCATGTTGCTCCGCCGCCCGCATCGCCTCTTCCAGATTGGCCATCAAAATAGCGCGCAGCGGACCGGCATGCTGACCTTTAGCCAGTGGCGGGCCGAGGCGGTCCATGGCGCCGGACAGGATCAGCTTTTCCATCACCCTTTTGTTCAGCCGCTTTAAATCGACCTTGGCGCAGAAATCAAACAGGTCGCTAAAGCTACCATGCTGATTACGCGCTTCAATAATGGCTTCAATCGGGCCTTCACCGACCCCTTTAATGGCGCCGATACCGTAAACAATATGCCCCTGCTCGTTAACGGTAAATTTGTACTGGCCGGTATTGACATCCGGCGGGATCAGCGTCAGCTGCATCCGCTCACACTCATCAACCAGCGTCACGATCTTGTCGGTATTGTCCATATCAGCCGACATTACGGCGGCCATAAACTCAGCCGGGTAATGCGCTTTCATCCATAGCGTTTGGTAGGATACCAGTGCATAGGCAGCCGAGTGTGACTTGTTAAAGCCATAACCGGCGAACTTCTCTACCAAATCGAAGATTTTCATCGCCAGCTCGGGATCAATACCGTTTTGTACCGCCCCATCGCGGAAGGTATCGCGCTGCTTGGCCATTTCCTCCGGCTTTTTCTTACCCATAGCGCGGCGTAATAAGTCGGCACCACCAAGCGAATAGCCGGACAACACCTGGGCGATCTGCATTACCTGTTCCTGATACAGGATAATACCGTAGGTCGGTTCCAGAATCGGTTTTAACGACTCATGCTGCCAGGTCGCATCCGGATAGGAGATTTCTTCACGGCCGCGTTTACGGTCGATAAAGTTATCTACCATGCCCGATTGCAGCGGCCCCGGCCGGAATAATGCCACCAGAGCAATCATATCTTCGAAGCAGTCCGGCTGCAGGCGGCGGATCAGATCCTTCATGCCACGCGATTCCAGCTGAAATACCGCTGTGGTATCGGCCCGCATCAGCATCTGATAGCTTTTGCTATCCTGCAACGGGATGCTGTTGATATCGACCAGCGGCTTGCCTTCCTTGCGCAGCCGGGCATTGGCCATATTCACCGCCCACTGCAAAATGGTCAGGGTGCGCAGGCCGAGGAAGTCGAATTTGACCAGGCCGGCATATTCGACATCGTTTTTATCAAACTGGGTAACCGGGTTCTGACCATGCTCGTCGCAATACAGCGGTGAAAAATCAGTAATCTTGGTCGGGGCTATCACCACACCACCAGCATGCTTACCGGCATTACGGGTTACACCTTCCAGCCGGCGCGCCATATCAATCAGATCGCGGACTTCTTCATCCGAGTCATACAGCTCGGGCAGGCGTGGCTCTTCTTTAAAGGCTTGCTCCAGCGTCATGCCGGGCGTTGGTGGAATTAATTTTGAAATGCGATCGACAAAGCCATAAGGGTGGCCCAGTACCCGGCCAACATCGCGGATCACCGCCTTGGCTGCCATGGTACCGAACGTAATAATCTGTGATACCGCTTCGCGGCCATACAGCTCGGCGACGTGATCGATCACCTCATCGCGGCGATCCATACAGAAATCGACGTCGAAGTCCGGCATCGACACCCGCTCCGGGTTTAAAAAACGTTCGAATAGCAGGTCAAACTCGAGCGGATCCAAATCCGTGATCTTTAGCGCATAAGCCACCAGCGAGCCGGCACCGGAACCCCGCCCCGGGCCTACCGGAATGTCATTATCCTTACTCCACTGAATAAACTCCATTACCACCAGGAAGTAGCCGGGAAAGCCCATCTGGTTAATCACATCGAGTTCAATCTGCAGCCGCTCGTCGTATTCGCCGCGCCGCGCCGCCCTGATGTGTTCATCCGGGAACAGCTGTAATAAGCGCTGCTCCAGGCCCTCACGTGATTTCAGTACCAGATAATCAGCATCGGACAAACCGCCAGTTGGAAAGGCCGGCAGGAAGTATTCGCCAAGCCGGATGGTGACATTACAGCGTTTGGCAATTTCCACGCTGTTTTCCAGCGCTTCCGGCAGATCGGCAAACAGCTCGGCCATCTCCTCGCTGCTACGCAGATATTGTTCTGCGGAGTAATTTTTTGGCCGGCGTTTATCATCCAGCGTAAAGCCATCATGGATGGCAACCCGGATCTCGTGGGCGGCAAAGTCTTCCGGCTTTAAAAATACGACTTCGTTGGTCGCCACCACCGGCAACTGCTCAGCCTCGGCCAGTAGCACCGCCTTTTGTAAATAACGCTCTTCATCCGGGCGATTAGTGCGTATCAGCTCCAGATAGAACCGCTCAGGAAAATACTGCTGATAAAAATCCACCAGCGCTCTGACACTGTGCGGGTTTTCTTTTAGTAAGGCTTTGCCCAGTGGGCCATCTTTGCCACCGGATAATACAATAATGCCGCTACTGTGCTCGGCCAGCCAGTCATGCTCCAGCTGTGGCTTGCCATCGACATGGCCACGTAAATAGGCTTTAGATATCAGCTGAGTTAAATTCTGATAACCGGCATTATCGGCTGCCAACAGCAACAACCGGCTAGTTTCGCCTGGAAATAGCGGATGCAATACCCAGCAATCGACGCCAATAATCGGTTTGATGCCCGCTTCATGCGCGGTACTGTAAAAACGCACCAGACCGCAGAAGTTCATCTGATCGGTTAGTGCCAGAGCAGGCATCCCCTGCGCTGCCGCAGCTTTGATAATAGGTTTCGTTTTGGCCAGGCCATCGACCATTGAAAAGTCGCTATGCACCCGTAAATGGATAAAACGCGGTTCACTCATCAGCGACTGGCCTCCAGCTGCTCGGCGATCAGCCGCACCGGTTTAAAGCTGCGCCGGTGCGCCGGCAAAATGCCGTGTTCGCTAATGGCTTGCAGGTGTGCCGCAGTTGGATAACCTTTATGGGCGGCAAAACCAAACTGTGGGTACAGCTGATCCAAGTCGGCCATTTCCTGGTCGCGCGCTACCTTGGCCAGAATCGAGGCGGCACTGATTTCCGCTACCAGACTATCACCTTTGACGACGGCACTGGACGGCATCGCAAGCGCCGGACAACGATTACCATCAATCAGCACCCACTGTGGCTGGATCGCCAAAGCGGCCACTGCGCGCTGCATCGCCAACATGGTGGCATGCAGGATATTTAGCTGGTCGATTTCCGCCGGCTCGGCCCGGCCCAACGCCCAGCACAGCGCCTTGGCTTTAATTTCTTCAGCAAGGAGCAGACGCTTTTTCTCGGTCAGTTTTTTCGAGTCAGTTAACCCCAGGATCGGCTGTGCCGGATCCAAAATAACTGCTGCCGTTACCACAGCACCAATCAGAGGGCCGCGCCCTACTTCATCGACACCAGCGATTAACTTAACGTCGGGCCTTTGATAACTCATGGCGCCATCACCTCAGCGATGGTTGCGGCGGCAACCTGACTGGCATTCTGCCGCAATACCTGATGTAGGTGCTGATATTCGGCCAGCAAAGCCTCTGGTGCACCCGCGACCAGCGGTTGCATCGCCTGCAGCAAGGCCGGTACCGTTAAGGCATCCTGTAGCAGTTCAGTTACCAGCTCACGTCCAGCCAGTAAATTTGGCAGGCTAACATGCTGCAACTTCACCAGTCGCTTAGCGATCTGATAGGTTAGCCAGTTGGTGCGATACCCCACTACCATCGCGCATTTTGCTAACATGGCTTCTAAAGTCGCGGTGCCGGACGCAATAAAGGTGCTGTCTGCGGCCAGTAATACCTGCCTCGCCTGCCCGGTAAATTCGCTGATCTTAAGCTCAGGCGCCACCTGCGCTTTAATACTTTGCCAAAGCGTCGCTTTTTCGGCGGTGACCATATTGGTCACCAGCTGTAACTGTGGATTTTGTTGCTGCAGTAAAGCCGCGGCCTTGAGAAAATCCGGCGCCAGAAGTTTGATTTCATTAGTCCGGCTGCCTGGCATAATAGCCAGCACTGGCCTTAACGGATCTAGTCCTAATTCGGCTTTGGCCGCGGTTTTATCTACCGTTAGCGGCATGCTGTCAGCAAGGGTATGGCCGACAAAGGTACAAGGCACCTGATAGCGGTCGTAAAAGGCTTTTTCAAAGGGTAGTAGCGATAACACCATATTGGTGGCTTTGGCAATTTTAAAAATCCGTTTATGGCGCCAGGCCCAGACCGAGGGGCTGACATAATGCACGGTTTTAATGCCTTGTTGCTTTAATGCCAACTCGACCGGCAGATTAAAGTCCGGTGCATCGATACCTATAAATACTGCGGGTTGCTCAGCCAGAATAGCGGCTGTGATGTCTTTCTTAATTTGCAGCAAGCGTCTGAGCCGGCCCAATACTTCGACCAACCCCATCACCGCCAGCTCTTCCATTTCGAACAAGGCCCGAAAGCCGAGTGCCTGCATCCGCGGGCCGCCAATACCAAAAAACTCTGCATCCGGGTAGCGCTGTTTTAGCGCTGTAATCAAATCGGCACCGAGAATATCTCCGGAATGCTCACCGGCAATCAGCGCAATTTTTAACGGGGGTGTCTGTTGAACCATCATCCGGCGGTCTTTTCCTGAGTTCTGTGCTAAGCGTCACGCTATTATTCTTAGAAAGGTTTGCTATCTTAACGGCTAGTGACGGCGAGTTAAACCTTCAAATAAAAAACGCGCCATTAAAGCGCGCTTTCTAAGCTACAGTAAGCGTTAACGCACAATACCACGGCTGGCATTGGCAATAAAATCGGTAAAGACTTTTAGCTCTGGGAACTCTGCCGCTTTATCCGCTAAGGCAGCTAAAGCTTCAGGTACCGTCTGGCCTTTACGATAGACTTCTTTATAGGCCCGGCGCAGTTCTAACAGCACTTCAGCGCTAAAACCGCGGCGCTTTAAGCCCTCAGTATTCATACCCGCCGGTACGCAAGGTGAACCATGCACCATCAGGTAAGGCGGCACATCTTTTAATACAATAGAGCCACCACCGCAGAAACTGTGGGCACCGATATGCACAAACTGATGCACGCCGGTCATGCCACCTAAGATCGCCCAATCACCAATATGCACATGACCGGCCGCCTGCGCGCCACTGGCAAAAATAACATGACTGCCAATCACACAGTCATGCGCGACATGGGTGGTATTCATAAACAGGTTATGGCTTCCGATGATGGTCTGGCCTTTATCCTGCACTGTACCGCGGTGCACCGAACAGCCCTCACGGAATACGTTATAGTCGCCAATCACTAACTCCGTTGGCTCACCCTTATATTTTTTATCCTGACAGGCTTCACCAATACTGGCAAATTGATAAAAGTGATTACCTTTACCAATCTTTGACGGTCCTTTGATGGCGACATGCGATTCTAATACACAGTCATCACCCAGTTCGACATCATGGCCGACATAACAAAAGGGCCCGATCTTTACGTTCTGACCAATTTTAGCGCTTGCTTCAATTACCGCGGTAGCATGGATCACGTTACATCTCTCTTCTGGCACACATCAGTTCAGCGCAGCACACTACCTGGCCGTCGACCTTGGCTTCGCCATAGAATTTCCACATGTTCCGCCGCTCCTTCAGGAACTTCACTTCCAGGATCATGGTATCACCTGGTACTACCGGCTTTTTAAAGCGCGCTTCATCAATGGCCGCAAACAAATACAGCTCGTTGTCGCTACGCTCTGTGACGGTTTTAAAACCCAGAATACCGGTAGCTTGCGCCAGGGCTTCCAGAATCAGTACGCCCGGGAAAATTGGCATCCCCGGGAAATGCCCGGTAAATACCGGCTCATTCATGGTGACATTTTTCACCGCGGTCAGACTTTCACCCGGCGTATAATCCAGCACTTTATCAATTAACAAAAACGGATAACGATGCGGCAACAATGCCATAATTTCCTGAATATCCAGGCTATTAAGTTGATTAGCCAAAATTAATCCTCTGTGGCAGCAGGGGTGTCTTCACCACTGGCTGCAAATTGTTTTTCTAGTTGTTTAACCCGCTGATACAGCTGATCAATCTGCCGTAATTTCGCCGTGTTACGACGCCATTCGGCATTGGTCGTGGCTGGTAAACCTGAAGTATAGACGCCTTTTTCTGTTACCGGTTTCATTAACATCGCCATACCGGAAACCTGGGCACCATCACAAATTTCAATATGACCGTTAATGACGGCAGCGCCGCCTATTATACAGTATCGGCCGATAGTAGTACTGCCGGCAACAGTGGTACAACCAGCGATAGCTGTATGGTCACCAATCTTCACGTTATGGGCAATTTGGCAGAGGTTATCGATAATCACATTATTGCCAATTAGCGTATCTTCAATAGCGCCACGGTCGATACAGGTGTTGGCGCCAATTTCACAATCATCACCGATCCGAACCGAACCGGTCTGTGGAATTTTTAGCCAGCGGCCACGTTCATTGGCAAAACCAAAGCCATCGGCACCGATCACGGCACCACTTTGGATCACGCAACGCTGGCCAATCTTAACACGATGATAGATAGCAACATTGGCCCACACTTTGGTCGCGGCACCAATCTCGGCCCCTTCACCGATAAAGCAACCGGCACCAATCTGCGCACCGGCACCAATGACCGCCTGTGCTGAGATCACGGCCTTGGCACCGATGGCGGCATCAGCAGCAATGTGGGCACTGGGGTCGATAACGGCCGTCGGGTGAATACCTGTTTGCGCGCTGGCCGGCGTGGTATCCAATAACTGCGCCGCCTTAGCAAAGGCAACGTACGGATCGGCAACCACTAACACATTAACGCCAGGCGCAACAAAGGGCACATCGTCGGCTTTTATCAAAACCGCAGTGGCATTGGTTTCGGACAGAAAAGGACGATACTTACTATTTGACAGAAAACTGAGTTCACCTGCTGCGGCATTTTCCAGGGACGCAACAGCAGAAACGCCGCAAGCGGCGTTTCCAATCAGCTCTGCGTTCAGCTTTTCAGCTAAGACAGATAATAATAAAATCACAGTTTAGTTCGCTCTGCCAACCTGCTGAATAACTTTTTCAGACAGGTCATATTCTGGTTTCGCATACACCGCAGCATTGGCGTTTAATACCACATCGAATTTCTCGCGCTCAGCGACAGCATCAATAGCGGTTTTGATCAGACCCAGAATACGATTGCGCTCTTCGTTCTGACGCTGACGAATTTGCTCATCCAATGGGCGGGCCAGTTCTTCGTATTGCTGACGCTGCTTGTTGATAGCTTCTGCCAGTTCTTGCTGTTGCTTTTCGCTCATGGTTGGGCCGTCACGACGCGCCTTTTCCATATTGAAATTGATATCACGTTCCAGCTTGTTAACTTGTTCAATCCGAGCGGCGAATTCAGTGCGGATAGTTTCCTGTACTTGCTGTGATTGCGGGATGCTGGCGGCAACCGCCTGTACATCAACGAAACCGATTTTTACTTCTTTTGCTTGCAGGCTGCCAGCAGCTAACATTGTCGCGACTACGAAGACTGCAGACTTAAATAAATTACTGTTAAACATCTTGATTCCCGTCATGTTTTAGAATGTTGTACCGATATTGAAACTAAAGTTTTCTTGTAAATCGCCTTCGTACTTTTTGATGATCTTCGCCAGGCTGAAGGTGAGAGGGCCCATTGGCGAAATCCATTGTACCGAAACCCCCGCCGTGGCGCGGATCAGACTAGGATCAGAATAATCCACAAGCAAAGGCTCACGGCTGTTTTCACTACGCAACTGTACCAAATTGGCATAGCGATTAATATCAAATTCTGTATCCCAGACATTACCAGCGTCGATGAAAATACTGGTACGTACTGAATTGCGATTTTCCTCTTTCAAAAATGGCGTCGGCGTAATTAACTCCAGTGTTAACATCGCCATCGCATTGCCGCCAATTGACCGGGTCGACACATTATAAGTGTCGTTTTGCGGATCAGTTGGGAAGCTGCTGCCACCACCAATAGGATCCGGTACCCCAGGTACAAAGGTTGCGGAGCGGAAAATAGCTCGCGGACCGATAATCCGGCTTTCAAAGCCACGGATATTCTGACCACCACCGTAGAAATTCTCAGTAAATGGCAGCGTGAAGTCATAGCCATTCTTGCTACCATAGCCCTGACCATAACCCAGTTCTAACTTGGTACGGAAAGACCATTGGTGATCACGACTTAGCGGAATATATTGCTGCGCTTCGAACATGGTTTTGTAGTACTGCAGATCTGAGTTCGGCGTCGTCGCACGCAACGTCAGATTTACCATGCGTCCTGAGGTAGGGAACAAGCCCCGGTTCAGCGTACTATGTAACCAGCCAGCGCTTAGCTCATAGTTAGTGAAGTTATAACCGCCATCCGGATTGCGCGCATCCAGCAATACCGCACGGAAATGCCGTAACTGATCGTACTCGTTAATCGAGTTAATCTTGTTTACCGAGACATTACCGCCAAAATTTAAACGGTTATATTCATTGATCGGATAACCAATATTGGCACCAACGCCGTAACGACGCTGATTATAGGCTTCGAGGTTAGACGAGGCACGGGTGTAGTCCACATCAGAATAGAATAACTGGCCACCCAGGCTGACACCATCCAGCGTAAAATACGGGTCGGTAAAAGATAAACTGACACCCTTCTGGTATTTGTTAGTGCTTAAACTAATACCAGCAGCATTACCCGAACCAAAGAAGTTGTTTTGCTCCACACCGATCTGGAACGACAACCCCTGGAAACTACCGTAAGAGATACCGGCATTAAAACTACCTGATGGCTGTTCTTTAATGGTAAAGCCGATATCGACTAAGTCATCAACACCGGGGACCGGAGTGGTGGCAAAATCCACTTTTTCGATATACATCAGGCGTTGGATCCGCTCTTTTGATAACTCCAGCGCATCATTTGATAACCAGGCACCTTCCATCTGCCGCAGTTCACGGCGAATAACTTCATCTTTAGTGCTGGCGTTACCTTTAACATCGATCCGTCTGACATAGACCCGCTTACCTGGATCGACGCTAATTGTCAGGGCGACCTCTTTAGTATCGTCGTTGATATTTGGAATAGTACGGACCCGCGAATTGGCATAACCAAAGCGCGCCAGCACGCGGGCAATATTCTCTTCAGTAAAGGTGACCAAGGCACCGTTATACAGTTGGCCTTTTTGTAACGGCACTATGGCGCGGATAATTTCTTCCTGACCAATCAAATCACCGACAAAGTTAATATCGCTGATATTGTACTGCTCGCCTTCGGTAACGTTGAGTGTGACATAGACTGAGGTTTTATCGGGGCTGACAGCGACCTGAGACGACTCTACGCCAAAGCGCAGATAACCACGATCCAGATAGTAGCTGTTAATCTTTTCGATATCGCCCTGCAGCGTTTGTTTTTGATAGCGGTCGGAAGTCCAGAACCGCCACCAGGGCATATCCTGCTTCGATTTAACAACGCTTAGCAACTCTTCATTACTGAAAATATTGTTACCGACGATATTAATCTGGCGTACTGAGGCCGCATCACCTTCTTCAAACTCGAAAGTCAGATTTACCCGGTTTCGCGGCAGGTAATTCACCTTAACTTCAACCTTGGCCTGATACTTACCGACGCCATGGTAAAACTCGGTTAAACCATTCTCGATATTACGCAGAATCGTCTTATCCAGTGGCTCACCCACTATGATACGGTTGCCGGTTAAGCTTTCTGTTAGCTGTTCATCCTTAATATCTTTGTTCCCTTTGAACTCGATATTATTGATAGTAGGCCGTTCACGCAGACGGTAAATGACGGTGTTACCATCACGAAATACCCGGATATCATCAAAGTGCCCCGCACTGTAAAGCGTGCGGATACTACGGGACAGGGTATAGTCGCTGACGGTGTCACCGATGGTAAAAGGCAAATTATTTAGCGCCGCACCCAAGGCAACGCGTTGCAGACCTTCGACCTGAATGTCCTGTACCGTAAAAGATTCTTCAGCAAACACTGAGTGGCTGCCTGTAGCAAGCAAGATCGCAGCTACTAATCGCTTAATTGTCATTATTTGAACTACTTATGATTAGTTTATTACAAACGAGAAATATCGTTGAGCAGCGCAATTCCCATTAACATCAGCAGGACTAAAGCACCGAAGCGAAAACCTATTTCCTGCGCTCTCTCAGAGACAGGTTTACCGCGTATTAGTTCCACCACAAGATACATTAAATGGCCGCCATCCAAAATAGGCAGCGGCAATAAATTGATAACCGCCAGGTTGACACTGATCAGTGCCATAAAGGACAGGAAAGCAATTAAACCGATACTGGCCGTAGTGCCCGCCCCCTGCGCGATTGAAATAGGACCGCTCAGATGCTTCACCGACACATCGCCGGTAAGCAGCTTACCAATCATCGCAAAGCTTAGGCGCGTCAACTGCCAGGTTTGAGCAACGCCTTCGCCAATAGCAGCCAGTATGCCATAACGTTGGGTATAGAGCAGCCCCTCAGGCCAGGGCGATACCTGAGGCACGACCCCTAACAAACCCTGACTAAAGCCATCTGCCGCTGTGGTTAACTGCGGTACCGCCCGCAGTTCCAACAGCTCGCCGGCACGACTAATTTGCAACACTAACTCGCGCTCCGCACTATTGCGGATCCGTTGCTCCAGCTGCGACCATTCGCTTATGGTCTCACCATCAATAGCAAGTATCGTATCGCCAGCTTGCAGACCAGCGCGCTCGGCGGCAGAATCAGGTGCGATCTGCGCCAGGGTCGTTGTCGCCTCCGGCAACAGCATCTTTAAGCCAAGACTTTGAAACACCGATTGTTGATCGGGATTAAATTGCCAGTTGCGGGTATCTAATACCAGTTCGCGCTCAGCCAGCGTCTGGCGCTGCTGCAGTTGCAAGCGGATTTGCGGCCGCCCTAACTGCTCAACCAGTAACAGATTGGCGCTGCGGATATCCCGTACTGTCCGGCCATTAATCGCCAGGATTTGTTCGTCCGGTCTTACCCCGGCCTGATAAGCGATAGATTGCGGCGCTGCGCCTGCCAATACCGGTTTCACTTCCGGTACGCCAATCAGATACATCAACCACAACAAAAAGATCGCAAAAATAAAGTTTGCGCCTGGGCCGGCCGCGATAATCGCCATCCGTTGCCGCACTGTTTTATGATTAAATGCCAGATCCCGAAATTGCGGTAATACCGGATCAATCCGCTCGTCCAGCATCCGCACATAGCCGCCCAGCGGAACAGCCGCTATCACAAATTCAGTGCCCTGACGATCGCGCCAGCTAAATAACGCCTTGCCAAAACCAATCGAAAAACGTTTTACCAGCACACCGTTTTTGCGTGCCACCCAAAAATGACCGAACTCATGTACGGTAACCAATACACCGAGGGCAACGACAAAACTGAGCAGGTTCCACAACAACGCAGACATCAGAACTTTCCTATTAGCGCACGGGCAAAGGCACGGCTTTGTTGATCAACCGCCAATATAGCATCCAGACACTGCGCGTCATAGTGCGCAAATTCTGCCAGACAGCGCTGATTAACCTCACTAATGCGGTTAAAGGCCAACTGTCCCTGTAAGAAAGCCGCTACCGCTTCTTCATTGGCGGCATTCAGCGCTGTGGTCGCCCCCTGTCCGGCTGCACAGGCATCGATTGCCAGATAAAGATTGGGATAACGCGCCGGCTCGGGTTCGGTAAAGGTAAAGGCCGCCAACTTACTAAAGTCCAAAGCCGGGACCGGACTACTGATCCGCTGTGGATAGGCCAGAGCATGTGCGATAGGAGTGCGCATATCCGGTTGTCCCAGCTGCGCCAGCACTGAGCCGTCACTGTACTGCACCATAGAGTGGATAATGCTTTGCGGGTGGATCACCACCTGGATATCTTGCGGCACACAGTTGAATAGCCAGCGCGCTTCAATAAACTCCAGCCCCTTGTTCATCATGGTGGCACTATCAACTGAAATTTTCTGCCCCATACTCCAGTTCGGATGCGCTACCGCTTCCGCCGGCGTAATCGCAGCAAAACTGTCCAACGGCCGGGTTAAAAAAGGGCCGCCACTGCCGGTCAGCAGCAAACGGCTAATACCATGCTCAGCTAACTGACCCTGGCTGGCCGCTTGTTGCAGTGCCGGAGGTAAGCATTGAAAAATCGCATTATGTTCGCTGTCAATTGGCAGCAAGGTGGCGCCATGCTGCGCCACCTTGGCCATAAAGAGGCCACCGCTCATCACCAGCGCTTCTTTATTGGCCAGCAAAACCTTTTTGCCGGCTTCAACTGCCGCCAGGGTTGGAAGCAGGCCGGCCGCACCGACAATAGCGGCCATCACGATATCGGCGTCCGGATGCGCCGCCAGTGCCGTTAAACCGGCAGTACCCGATAACACTTCTGTTGTCAGCCCGGCTTGTTGCAAGCGGAATTTTAGCTCAGCTGCAGCCTGGTCATCCTGCATCGCCGCAAAACGCGGTTTTACTGCCAGACACTGCTCGAATAGCTTATCGACTGCGGTCGCCGCCGTCAGAGCCAGCACCTGAAATTTATCCGGGTGTGCCGCGACTACCGATAAGGTACTGCAGCCGATAGAGCCGGTTGCGCCGAGGATTACCAACTGCTTCATAAAAATTGGTTACCCAGAAACGCCAGCAGTAACGCATACAGGGGTGCTGTGGCGGTTAAACTGTCGATACGATCCAAAATTCCACCGTGTCCCGGTAAAAAAGCACCGCTGTCCTTTTTACCCGCCACCCGTTTAAACATACTCTCACTCAGATCGCCAAATACCGACAATACCGTTAGCGCTATAGCAGCCAGATACCAGTGCCAGCTTACGCCGGGCCAGTCACGCCAGACCAGTAACGCCGTCAGCACCAAGAGTACAAAACCAAGACCGCCAAGCATACCTTCCAGCGTTTTACCGGGGCTGACTTTCGGCAACAACTTAGTTTTACCAAAGGGCTTACCGACCAGATAGCCACCGATATCGGCGGCCCATACCAGACCCAGTAACGCGAAAATCAGCCAGGCACCATAGAAAGAGGACTGCTCGTAACCAAGACCGCGGATATATAACAGTGCAGCCCAGGCCGGCAACAAGGTGCACCAGCCCATCAGTGCGCGACGCCAATCACTGCTGGCCCACAGCCGCTGACTAGCCGGAAAGGTTAATACCAGCACAATCGCCAGTAACCACCAGGCGGCGCCAAGCATTAAAATTGAAAATAACGGCAGGTTATGTAACACCTGTTGGTTGGGATCGAGTGGCGTTACGGCATAGAACAAGGCCATTAGCGCGGCGGTTAATACCACATACAGTGCCCGGCTACGTTTATTGGCCAGGCCACAAAAACCACTCCATTCCCAGGCACCGAGTAAAAAGGCTGCAGACAACACGGCAGCAAATAAATACAGGGGCAGATAAAATACCGCTGCCAGCGCCAGTGGCGCCAGGATCAGGGCTGTTATCAGACGTTGTTTAAACAATATGCTTATCCTTTATTATTATTGATAGCGGCAAGCTCACGGATCTGGGCACCGGTACAGCCAAAGCGGCGCTCCCGGTTGATATAGGCGGCAATGGCTTCAGAGAATACCTGCTGATCAAAATCCGGCCATAAGGTTTCGGTAAACCACAGCTCCGCGTAAGCGGCCTGCCACAGCAAAAAGTTACTGATGCGTAAATCGCCACCGGTACGGATCAATAGATCCAGCTCCGGTTGCTCGGCCATTTGCATCTGGCTACCCAGTAGCTGCTCATTAATCTGTGCTGGCTGCAAAGTGCCGCTTTGTACCTGCTCCGCCAATTTCCGGCTGGCTGCGACGATATCCCAGCGCCCACCATAATTAGCCGCAATATTCAGCGTCATGGCGGTATTTGCCGCCGTCAATTGCTCTGCCTTGCGGATACTTTGTACCAGCTTATCGCTAAATGCCGATAAATCACCAATTATTTTTAACCGGATATTATGCTTGTGCAGGGCTTTGACTTCTTTCTGCAGCACCATTAAAAACAGCTGCATCAGCGTGCTGACTTCATCTTCCGGCCGCCGCCAGTTTTCACTGCTAAAAGCAAACAGTGTCAGAGATTTAATGCCCAACTCGCGGCAGAAACTAACACTACGCCGTACCGCTTCCACACCTTTTTTATGACCCCAGACCCGCGGCTTACCTTGCCGCTCGGCCCAACGCCCATTGCCATCCATGATAATGGCCACATGTTGTGGCAAATTTTGCTGTTTCAGCTGGGGTACTGCCGTCATCCGTAAAACCTGTGTAAGAATAATGCCATAAAAAGCTTAGTCAGTTGCCATCTGGCAGAGTTCAGCCTGCTACTAACAAAAAGCGCCGCGAAGTAGAACTGGCACGGCGCTTCTTAGTGTACTCAATCAAACAGTAGCAACAGAAGTCTGCAATCAGACTTCCATCAGCTCCCGCTCTTTTTCCGCTAACACTTCATCGATTTTCTTTACAAAGATATCAGTCAGTTTTTGGATTTCATCTGCAGCTTTACGCTCATCATCTTCACTGATTTCTTTATCTTTCAGTAAGGCTTTAAAGTCAGCATTGGCATCACGACGAATATTACGCACTGCAACCCGGCCACCTTCCGCTTCACCACGTACCAGCTTGACCAGATCTTTACGACGCTCCTCGGTCAGCGGTGGTAAGGGTACCCGGATTACGGTACCGGCTGACATCGGATTTAACCCCAGATTCGAGGCCATAATGGCTTTTTCTACTGCCTGGGTCAGGCTTTTATCAAATACGGTGATAGCCAGCGTACGAGAGTCCTCAATCGACACGTTAGCAACCTGGCGTAACGGGGTGTCAGCGCCGTAGTACGACACTTGAATACCATCCAGCAAGCTGGGGTGGGCCCGGCCAGTGCGAACCTTAGTAAGTTGGCTTTTCAGCGCTTCTACGCTTTTATCCATCCGGACTTTTGCATCAGCAATAATGTCGTTAATCACGATCGTTATCCTTTTATTTATCCAGCTTTGATACCTTGGGTATCCTCAGGTCGGCTAGTTTACTGTAAATTTTCCTGATGGTCGATGGTTGTGCCTTCGGCCTCACCCATAATCACCCGCTTCAGCGCGCCAGGTTTGTTCATATTAAAGACGCGAATTTGCAGATTATGGTCGCGTGCCAGAGTAAAGGCTGCCAGATCCATGACCTTCAGTTCTTTATCCAATACCTCGTTATAGGTCAGTTGGCTGTATAGCGTCGCGGCAGGATCCTTTACCGGATCCGCAGAATAAACGCCGTCCACCTTGGTGGCTTTTAAAACTGCATCGGCCTCAATCTCGATCCCACGTAAACAGGCTGCCGAGTCCGTAGTAAAGAACGGGTTACCGGTACCGGCAGAGAAAATGACTACCCGGCCCGATTTTAATAAACTGATGGCCTCAGCCCAGCTGTAGGCATCACAGACGCCGTTTAATGGGATGGCGCTCATCATCCGCGCGTTGACATACGCCCGGTGCAGGGCATCACGCATCGCCAGGCCGTTCATTACAGTAGCCAACATGCCCATATGGTCGCCGACGACACGGTTCATACCGGCTTTGGCTAAACCTTCGCCACGAAAGATATTACCGCCACCAATGACGATACCTACCTGCACGCCCAGTTCGACTAATTCTTTGATTTCCTGAGCCATCCGATCCAACACCTTAGGATCGATACCAAAGCCTTCATCCCCCATCAGGGCCTCGCCACTGAGTTTTAACAGGATGCGCCGATACATTGGTTTTGGATTGATACTCATGGTTACCCCTAGTGCTGTTGGTGTTGTTATGCAGTTATACCCTTTAACCCTGCAGATGCGGGGTGTTGGCTACCCGGATCTGCGAGGTTTTTGGGTGTATGCGAGCCGGGCAAAAAAAAACCGCGACTTAGGTCGCGGTTATTTTAGCGTTTTTACGCCATTTGCTAAAGCGCAAATTACTTCTTAGCAGCAGCGATCTGAGCCGCAACTTCAGCTGCGAAGTCTTCTTCTTTCTTCTCAATACCTTCGCCTACTTCCAGACGAATGAAAGAAATGGCTTTCGCGCCGTTTTGCTTCAGGAATTCGCCAGTGGTGATTGACGGATCTTTCACGAATGGCTGGCCAGTTAAGCTCACTTCGCCAGTGAACTTGGTCATCCGGCCGGCAACCATTTTCTCAGCGATTTCTTGTGGCTTGCCTGAGTTAACTGCGATTTCAACCTGGATTTGACGCTCACGCTCTACCACTTCGGCAGATACGTCTTCCGGGTTAACATAACCTGGGTTATTCGCTGCAACGTGCATTGCTACGTCTTTAGCGATATCTTCGTTACCACCTTCCAGCACAGCTAATACACCAATGCGGCCAGAGTGGATATACTGGCCAATCACCGCGCCTTCAACTTTGGCAATGCGACGTACGTTGATGTTTTCACCGATTTTGGCTACCAGAGTAGCACGGGTATCTTCCACAGAAGTACCGTTCAGATCAGCGGCTAACAGGGCTTCAACGTTGTCGATGTTCTGAGCCTGGGCCAGATCAGCAACGCTATTGGCAAAGGCCAGGAAGCTGGTGTCACGGGCTACGAAGTCAGTTTCGCAGTTAAATTCAATCGCCAGACCAACACCGTTAGCAACGCGGGTTAATACCACGCCTTCAGCAGCGATACGGCCGGCTTTCTTGGCAGCCTTGGCTAAGCCGCTTTTACGCATGGCGTCGATTGCCGCTTCGATATCACCTGCGGTTTCTTCCAGCGCTTTTTTACAATCCATCATGCCAGCGCCAGTGCGCTCGCGTAATTCTTTTACTAATGCGGCAGTTACAGCCATGGGAGCTTCCTCGTAATTTAGTTCAGACAAACAGGGGCGAGACGCCCCTGTTGCAAAGTGATCCTGAATCTCAGCCGAGCTTACACCCGGCTGATGACAGAATAATTATTCTGCTTCAACGAAGGCTTCGGCTTCAGCCTGGACTTCGATGGTTTTGTCACGACCTTCCTGGATCGCCTGGCCAACAGCGCCCAGATATAACTGGATAGCGCGGATAGCGTCGTCGTTACCAGGGATTACGTAGTCAACACCTTTAGGATCTGAGTTAGTATCTACAATAGCTACTACCGGAATACCCAGGTTGTTGGCTTCTTTGATCGCGATATGCTCGTGGTCAGCGTCGATAACGAACAGTACGTCCGGTAAGCCGCCCATCTCTTTGATACCGCCTAAGCTCTTTTCCAGCTTGTCCATCTCACGGGTACGGTCTAAAGCTTCTTTCTTGGTCAGCTTGTCGAAAGTACCGTCCTGGCTTTGTGCTTCCAGGTCTTTTAAACGCTTGATTGACTGACGAACAGTTTTCCAGTTAGTCAGCATACCACCTAACCAGCGGTGGTTTACGTAGAACTGGTCAACTTTAACTGCGGCTTCTTTGATCGCTTCTGAGGCAGCGCGCTTGGTACCTACGAACAGGATCTTGCCCTTTTTCGCTGATACTTGCTGAATGAAAGCCAGGGCGTCATTCATCATTGGAACAGTTTGTTCCAGGTTGATGATATGTACACGGTTACGGGCGCCGAAAATGAATGGCTTCATTTTTGGGTTCCAGTAACGGGTTTGGTGACCGAAGTGTACGCCCGCCTGGAGCATGTCGCGCATTGAAACTTTTGCCATGATAATTTTCCTGTTTAGGGGTTAGGCCTCCATGCATCCCATATGCCGACCCGGTTTTCACCAGGCACCCCGGAATACGTGTCGATGCATGTGTGTTGTTTAATTAAGTGTTTTGCAGTTTGCTAACGTCAAAAACGACTCACTTATAACCAGAAATTCTGTAAAGCTACAGCACTCCGGCGCTAAGTTAGGGTACAATGCCATTTGCGAAATTGCGGCGCGCTTTATACCATAATGCCGTATTAAATACAATCTGATGGGCAAATAAACAGCAGTTTAGCGCCAATGGATTTCAAGATGCACGGCGATATCCGCGCGATAAGTTAGAGAGAACAAGCATGACAGCACCGATTAAAACTCCGGCCGAAATAGAAAAAATGCGCATTGCAGGTCGTTTGGCCGCCGAAGTGCTGGAAATGATCGAACCCCATGTTAAAGCCGGTGTCACTACCGACGAGCTGAATACTATCTGCCATGACTATATTGTTAATGTGCAGCAGGCTGTACCGGCACCATTAAACTACCACGGTTTTCCAAAATCCATCTGTACCTCGGTAAACCATGTGATCTGTCACGGTATCCCTGGCGACAAGGTGCTAAAAGACGGCGATATTATCAATATCGATATCACCGTGATTAAAGATGGCTATCACGGTGATACCTCTAAGATGTTTGTGGTAGGCAAACCGAGCATCCTGGCTGAGCGCTTGATCCGTATCACCCAGGAGGCGATGTACCTTGGGATTAAGAAAGTCAAAGACGGCGCCCGCTTGGGTGATATTGGCCATGTGATCCAACAACATGCCGAAAAACATAGCTACTCGATAGTACGTGAATATTGCGGCCATGGTATCGGTGCCGTGTTCCATGAAGAACCACAGGTGCTGCACTATGGCAAACCGGGAACCGGTGAGGTGTTAAAGAGTGGCATGTGTTTAACCATTGAGCCGATGATTAATGCCGGTGCCCGTCACAGCAAGCTGTTAAAAGATGGCTGGACAGTCGTCACCAAGGACCGCAGTTTATCCGCCCAGTTTGAACATACCATTCTGGTAACCGATACCGGTTGCGAAATTTTAACGCTACGCAGCGATGACACCATCGACCGGATTGTTACCGCAGAGTAATCTAACAAAACATAGCAGAAGGAGTTCCTCTTGAGTCAGGTCTTAAGTTTTAACCGCCCCCTGCCCGAGCGGTACTCCCTGGATGCCTATAAAAAGCACTTCGCTGAGTTTCAGGAATTTCAGGCCCGCGCCTTTCACAGCCAGCCAATTAATGCGCTGGTCAAAGCCCGCGCCCGCTTTGTCGACGAAGTACTGCTGCAGCTGTGGCAATATTGCGATCTGGCAAAAGATAAAAGTATCAGCCTGCTGGCCGTTGGCGGTTATGGCCGTGGCGAGCTGCATCCCTATTCCGATATCGATTTATTACTGCTGGTCGAAAAAAGGCCCGGCAGCGCCCAGCACGAAGCCATCGGCCGCTTTATTACACTGCTGTGGGATCTGCGGCTGGAAGTCGGCCACAGTGTCCGCACCCTAAAAGAAACCCTGAGTCTGGGCAAAGAAGACATTACCATTGCCACCAATTTGCTGGAAATGCGACTGCTCACTGGCAATAAGCAACTGTTTAACGAGTTGCACGAAGCCGCGATGAGTGAGAGTTTCTGGACCAGTCAGGCGTTTTTTCAGGCGAAACGACATGAACAGCAACAGCGCCATGCCCAGTATCATGGCACCGCCTATAACCTGGAACCGAATCTGAAAGCCAACCCGGGCGGACTGCGTGATATCCAGACCATCGGTTGGGTTGCCAAGAAACACTTTAATACCCGTACCATGCGCGAGCTGGTGGCCTATCAGTACCTGACGGAAGATGAATATCAGGAATTGATGGAGTGTGAAGCTTATCTGTGGCAAATGCGTTTTGCACTGCATCTGGAAGCTGGCCGTAACGAAAACCGGATCCTGTTCGATTATCAGCCAGCTGCCGCCGAACGGCTGGGTTTTGGTGCCGATGGTAAGGCCTCAGTCGAACGGATGATGAAGCGGTTTTTCCGCACCGTACAGCGGGTTAGCGAACTGAACGAAATGCTGTTACAACACTTTGAAGGCAGCATTCTGAATTCGCAGCAAAAAGTTAAAGTCAGTCAACTGGACGATTACTTTGAATTACATGGCCATCTGATTAAAGCCAGTGATAATGCGGTCTTTGCCAAACGCGATAATTTACTGCGGCTATTCTGGCATATTGCCAATAACTCCAATATTACCGGCGTACACTCGACGACCATCCGGCTTATCCGCCAGGTGCGGCGGCGTTTGATGGGTGACCTGCAGGATTATGAAGCCTGTCGCCAGTTGTTTCTGGCACTACTGCGCCACCCGCGCGGCATGGACAAAGCCATTACCCTGATGCACCGCTACGGCATTCTGGCCGCTTATCTGCCACAGTGGCGTAATATCGAAGGCCAGATGCAGTTTGACTTGTTTCATGCCTACACCGTGGATGAACATACGCACCGGCTGTTAAAAAACCTGTATAAGTACAGCTTGCCAGAGCATGACAGCGAATTTCCGCTCTGCTCCGATATTGTCAAAAAAATGGAGAAACCGGAGCTGCTGTACCTCGCCGGCATCTTCCACGATATTGCTAAAGGCCGCGGCGGCGATCACTCCGAACTGGGCGCCATGGATGTGCGCGAGTTTGCCAAGCTGCATAAACTCAGTGACTTTGACAGCAAGCTGATTGCCTGGTTAGTCGAAAACCATCTGTTAATGTCGGTTACTGCACAGCGCCGCGATATTCATGACCCGCAGGTGGTGGCTGAGTTTGCCGAAAAGGTGCGCGATGAAACCCGGCTTAATTATCTGTATTGTCTGACGCTGGCCGATATCCGCGCCACCAATGATAATTTGTGGAACGACTGGAAAGGTTCACTGTTACGCGAACTGTTTTTAGCGACCCAGAAAGCCTTCCGCCGCGGTTTGGAAAAACCGATGGATCTGCGCGATCTGATCCGTGAAAACCAGGCCGAAGCCCTGCCGCTGCTGATCAAACAAAGCTTTATCGAAAGTGAGATCCTACAGTTGTGGAGCCGGATCAAAGCCGATTATTTTGCCCGTTACAGCCCGAAGCAAATTGTCTGGCATACCGAACATATTCTGCGGCACAAAGATCCCAATGAACCCCTGGTGCTGGTCAGTAAAGCGCCGATTAAAGGCGGCACCCAGGTGTTTGTTTATACCCGCGACCAGGCTGGCCTGTTTGCGCGGATGGTGGCGGCTTTAGACAGTAAAAAGGTAAATATTTACGACGCCCAGATTATGACCAATAAAGATGGCTTTGCCATGGATACCTTTGTGGTACTGGAGCAAAACGGTGAAGCGGTGACCTCGCCCAGCCGCCAGCAAAGTATCAAGAAGGCGCTGGAGCAGTTTATTGCCGGTAAGCCTGATCTGTCGCGGCAAAAACCGCGGCTGTCACGCCAGATGCGTCAGTTTAGTGTGCCGCCCAAGGTGGTGTTTTTACCCGGCAATACCAAACACCGCACCATGCTGGAAATCGCCGCGCTGGATACACCAGGCCTGCTTTGCGATCTTGGCCAGGTGTTTCAGCAATGTGGGGTCAATATCCATGCCGCAAAAATTACTACTATCGGCGAGCGTGCCGAAGACTTTTTCTTAATATCCAACGCAGCAGATGATGCATTAACCGCCGAGCAGCAAAGCGAGTTAAAACGCAGCCTGATTGCACAACTCTCACAGCAAACAGAAGGTTAAGTAACGAATGTCTGATTTAAAAAGCATTATTGAAACCGCATTTGAACAGCGTGCCGACATTACGCCGAAAACAGTCAGCGCCGAAGTCAAACAGGCGGTGGAGCAGGTGCTAAGCATGCTGGACAACGGCAGCGCCCGTGTCGCCGAGAAAATTGCCGGCGAGTGGGTGGTCCATCAATGGCTGAAAAAGGCAGTGTTACTGTCATTCCGGATCAACGATAACGAAGTAATGGACGGTGCCGAAAACCGCTTCTTCGACAAAGTACCAATGAAATATGCCGGCTACACCGATGCGCAGTTCCGCGCTGATGGTGTAAGAATTGTGCCGCCAGCCGCAGTGCGTCGCGGCAGCTATATCGGTAAAAATGTGGTGGTGATGCCGTCATACGTCAATATTGGCGCCTATGTCGGCGAAGGTTCCATGGTGGATACCTGGGCCACCGTCGGTAGCTGTGCACAAATTGGTAAAAATGTGCACCTCTCTGGTGGTGTCGGTATCGGTGGCGTATTAGAGCCACTGCAGGCGAATCCAACCATTATCGAAGATAACTGCTTTATCGGTGCCCGATCTGAAGTGGTTGAAGGCGTGATTGTGGAAGAAGGCGCTGTGCTGTCAATGGGTGTCTATATTAGCCAGAGCACGCGGATTTACGATCGCGAAACCGGCGAAATCAGCTATGGCCGGGTACCTGCCGGCGCCGTAGTGGTACCAGGTACTATTCCAGCTAAAGATGGCAGCCACAGCCTGTATGCCGCCATTATTGTGAAAAAAGTCGATGCCCAAACCCGCGCCAAAGTCGGCATTAATGCCCTGCTGCGCAGTATTGAAGAGTAATTAAGATGGCAAATTGGTTAGCAGTACTTTGCCCGGCGCTGTGGTTTACACTGCAGCTGCTGTTATTACTGGCGGCGCTGATTTGCGCTGTATTAATCGTCTTTCCATCAAGCAGCGAAGATCCTGAAAAGCGCTTTGAGCAGCGGCTGGAATATGTGATCTTTACCATCGGTATGACGGTGCTGTGGTTGTTAGTGACCTTTGCCCCGCGCTAAGGCAACCACTAAAACCTGTATACTGTTATCTGGGCCGGCATTAATGCCGGCCTTGTTATTTATTTTGCTGCTTTAGGCACTGAAATACCGGGGATCGCATCGGAATAGCTAAATACCAGCCGTAGGCGGCCGTCAGACTCTCCTGCCTGATAACTGCTAAAGATCGCCCGCACGCGCTGCGTTTTAATCACGGCCCGAAAGATATCCTCCAGCTGTTGCTCGCTCTCTCCGCTCAATTCCAAAAAACAGAAACCGCCACCACAGTTAAAATGTTGCAGTTCGTCACGATATTGGCTGGCAGCCAGCTGCTGATACAGCGCCTGTTCGATCTCATCTTTTAACGTAAAATCCAGCTGATGGTCTGGCACCAGCGCACTTACATAGTGCTGCCAATCCGGCTGCTGCATTAACTGCTCTGCCAACTGATAGGGGATAGCCCCGCTTTGCTGGGCCTGATTAATAAAATAGCTAACTTGATCAGCTGCTGAAACGGGTGCGGTATCAGCTTTGTTCTGTGCGGCAATGTCTTTTGTCAGACTATCTTCTGGTTCGGGTTGTGCCAGCATAGTTTGACTCAGCGTCGCCGCCGTTAATAAACCACTATTGGCACTGTTGGTACTCGGCGGCGTAACTGCCGCAACAACTTTAACTGGTGCGGCCCCGGCTGGTGGTTCTGGCTGTGCCAGCAAGTCAGATTCAGTACCACCGTACCACCACAGACCGGCTCCCAGTAGTAAGGTAATTGTAATAAACACTATTTTGCGAGACATCCTTTATCCTCAGAGCTTGTTATTCAACTACCCTATCTGCTTTAGCTTAAAGCGGCAACACCTTGTTACCTTTTGCTTAGGGGACTGGCGGGACAGCCGCGCTATACTGGCAACAAAGCAACTGACCGGGATCCAACATGGGCTATTTTTTAAAAGGCGTACTTTTATTAAAGCAAAAAGGCTTAAAGCGTTTTGTGCTGATCCCACTGTTAATTAACATCGTGCTGTTTAGCATCGCCTTTTATTGGCTGTGGCAATTGTTGCGGCAACTGATTACGGCGGTGCAAAGTGCGCTGCCGGCCTGGCTACACTGGCTGGAATATTTGCTGATCCCGCTGGGTATCATGTCACTGCTACTGAGTTTTGCCTATAGCTTTACCATGCTAGCCAATTTTATCGCCGCGCCCTTTAATGGCCTGCTGAGTGAAAAAACCGAAGCCCTGCTTACCGGCAAACCACTGCACAACAACTGGCAACAATTTCTGCAGCAGGCGGGCCGCACACTGGGCCGGGAATGGCAAAAGCTCTGTTATGTGCTGCCTCGGTTGGTGGTCCTGTTTATCCTGTGCTGGTTTATTCCGGTGGTTGGTACCCTAGTGTGGTTTTTCTGCAGTGCCTGGTTTTATAGCCTGCAGTATCTGGATTATCCCTACGATAACCATCAGGTGGCCTTTATTGAACTGCGTAAAAATATGCGTCAGCAACCCCTACTGAGCCTGTCTTTTGGCAGCGCGGTTGCGCTCTGTAGTATGGTGCCTGTGCTGAATTTGCTGGTGATGCCGGCAGCGGTCTGTGGCGCCACCGCGCTCTGGTGTGAGCGCTTAAGCGAGCTACACGACCCGGCCTTACAGGCACCGGGCGCGCGCAGCTATCGTAAGCTGGATAAGTATTGCTAGAACTGCTCAGCTAACCAAGGTAAGGCGACATCTTCAGCCTGTAGAGTTTCGCCGGCGTCGATTTCCAGCATCTCGGCTTTCGGGCTGCCTTGCAGTTCGGTCAACAACTCAAACCACTGGCGGCCAGCGGCACAGAAGGTATCACCATAGCTGCTGTCACCCAGACCAATCACCGCAAACTGCTTGCCGGTTAATAATGGAAAACGATCGCGGCAGTCGGCATAAAATGGAAACAGATTATCCGGAATATCGCCCTGCCCGGTGGTCGAAGTAATCACTAACCAGCAATCGGCAGCAAAGGCTTGCACGGCATCCAGCTCTGGAGGCTGAAACCACCTGGCCTGATAGCCTTTTTTTGACAATAACTCCACGGCCTGCTCGGCCACATACTCGGCGCCACCGTACACACTACCGACCATAATGGCGATTTTTTGCATGCTACCCTACTCCAAAAATTGCTGAAAAACCTGTTGATAATACGCGATGTTATCCGGCCAGCCAAATCGCCGGCACAAGGCAGCCAGCTCCGCCAGACTAGCCTGTAACTGCAGCGTTACGCCGCTGACCGGATGCGGCAGCTGCAACATAACAGCGCAAAGCAGTAAGCGGTCACTATCAAATTGCTGCCGGAAGAACGCGTTGTGTTTGCCATCGCCATGGCTGGTATCGCCGACAATCGGATGGCGCAAATGCGCCAGATGACGGCGCAGCTGATGCTTACGGCCGGTTAACGGCTGCAGCGCCACTAAACTATAGCGGCTGGTAGGATAACGACTCACCGCAAACGGCAACTCGACCTGCTGCAGCGGTAAATAACGGGTTACGGCACTTTGCGCCGCTTTATCGCTACGAGCCTGTTTATCAGCAATCGCATCCAGCTGCTCTTTTAACGGATAATCCAGGGTACCGGCCGTTTTCACCACACCCCGAACTATTGCCAGATACCCTTTGCGCCATTGCCCGGCTTCAATTTGTTGACTGAGTAGCCGCGCAATCTCCGGTGATAATGCAAATACCAGTACACCCGAGGTGGGACGATCCAGCCGGTGCACCGGATACACATGACACCCCAATTGATCGCGCAGGCTTTGCAGCACAAAACGGGTCTCATGTTTATCTAAAAAAGAGCGGTGTACCAGCATGCCACTGGGCTTATCCACCGCCACCAGGTACTGATCCTGATACAGAATGGTCAGTAGCGGTTCAGCAGCGGCTGGCACCGGACTCAGGCTTGATTCAGACACTGATCAATCTCCCGGATTACGCTGAGTAAAGCGCCTAGCTGCTGAGCACGCTCTGCATAAACAAGTTCTGCCAGCGGCAGGATCGCGACCTTAGTGGGTAGTGGCAGCTTGCCATCTAACAACGCATTAAGCCTTGGGATCAGGATAAACTGTAACCACTGCTCTAAAGGCAGTGTATCGCAGCAAAAAGGGGCGCTACTGGTAAGCGCGTCTGGCGCCGGCGGCTGGGCCGACCATAGCGCTGCGGCTCTGAGTTCAGTTTCCAGTTGCTGTAACAATAGCGGGAGTTGTTGCCGGGACATAGCATCCTTTTGCGGTCAGACTGCGGCTAATCAGGGCTGGCAGTTTAGCAAATAACGGCCCGGGTCGCAGCCAAAGCCTTGTAAAAAGCCAGCACCGCCAGCATTATGCTTTACCCCGGACAGAGGTATTCATGACCAGTATTATACTTTTACTTATTGTTATCACTATCGGTTACGGCTTTTGGTTGCAACGTAAACAGGACGAACGCGCCATCCTGTTAGCGCGCCAATTATGCCGTCAGCATCAATTACAGTATCTGGAATGTGGTCGCAGTTGCTATCGCTTTCGCAAAATCGGCCAACGCCAGCGCTTTGTCACCTGCTATCAGGTCGATTTTAGCGCTGACGGCGAAAGCCGGTATCAGGCTGAATTGGTTTTAAGTGGCTTGCATCTGGCAGCCTTTAACCTGCCGCCCCACCGGATCCCATCCTGATCCGGTGCCACACCCTATGCCTGCGCCAGCGCGGCCTTGAGTTTGCGCTCCAGTTGCCCGGTAAGAAAGTCTTTATACATCACCCAATCGGCGGCCAGACTATAAAACGGATACTTAAAGGTAGCCGGCCTGTTATGTTCAAAGCCAAAATGACCCAGCCAGGCAAAGCCATAGCCGATTAGCGGCAGGCTCCAAAGCCAGAGCCACTGCTGGCTTAATATCACCCACGCCAGCACCAGTAACACCAGGCTACTGCCAATATAGTGCAAGGCCCGGCAGATCGGATTAGCATGCTCCCGCAGATAAAATGGGTAAAAATCCTGAAAACGTTGGAATGGTTGCGCTGACAATTTCTGCATCGCCTCCCGCTTAATGTTGTTGCCGTGACCGGAACATCAGACTGCCCTGCACGGTATTAAAGCTCAGTGTCGTGACGTGTTGATAATGATCATCGGCAAAAAACGCCTGATATTTTTGCAAGGTCACGAAAACCCCGATGCCGGCAGACGATGGATCTTCATCTACCAGACTGTCAACCGCCTCCAGTAAGTAATGCCCCAGACCCGCATGCTGATACTTTGGCACCACGGCAATAAAGGCCAGCATATGATAGCGTTTAGCCGGCATCGCGGCATGAATTTTCTCTTCTTTATTTAGCATCTGCCTGGTAGACAGTAGGCCCGCAGTCAGCAACATCTTCAGACGCCAATGCCAAAGCCGGCTGCTGCCAATACCGGAGTCAGGGCCAACCACACAGGCGACGCCCAGCAGTTGTTCGCCCTGAAACAAACCAATAATCGGCTGCCCGGCCTGCCAAAAGGTGCTGAGCTCTTCCCGGATCGCCGAGCGCAGCCGTGCCTCATATTCCCGCTCTGCGGCGCGAAAGATTTCCATAAACAGCGGATCATCGTGATAAGACTGGTACAGCACCGAGGCGGCAAGTTTAAGATCTTCACCGCCTAATAGCGCGGCCTTTAATTGACTGGGTTCGATATGACTGACCTGGGCTAACATCGCTCACCTGTTATTGTTGTTTTTTTATTCACAATAGCAGTCACGGATAAGCTTGCCAAGCACGATTTCTTTACCATAAATTCAGCTATACTTTGTGTAGTCAATAAAGTAAACGGAGAAGCGAAATGGATACTAGTCTGCATGATCTAAGTACTCTGTTTGACCAGTTGGGCCTGGAGAATAGTCCAGAGCAGATCCAGGATTTTGTGCGCCAGCATAAGATCAGTGCTGGGACGGCGCTGGCCGATGCGCCATTCTGGAACAGCGCTCAGGCCAGCTTTTTACGTGAGGGTTGGCGTGCCGATTCTGACTGGTCAGATGTTATCGATGAGCTTAATACCCTACTGCATTAAGCCCAATCCTCCGTGCGCCCCCGGCATTGACAAGCAACTTACAGATATTGATAAGCCTTATCACCCCAACCGGTTAAACGGTTATCTTTAAACACCAAAGGCGTGCATTCGTCTTTGGTGGTTTTACCATCGCTGTGCCGGTGATGAGTGCGATAAAACAAAACTTGCACCTGCTGGCCATCTTTTTGAAACAGCTCGGTGAAATCCGGCGCCCCCAGCATATTGCGCACCTCTTCACTGCTCACGCCCAAGGCCAGTTGATTGATGGTTTGCAGATTAAATTGCTGGGTTTTACGCCAGCCACTTTCCGATGAGGTTTCGGTTTTATCACCAATGGCAACCACACAGCCAGATAATGCCAGGGTGGCAGCAGTAACGATAAGTAATTTTTGCACGGCGGCAGCAGAAAACATAAAAACTCCTGAATTATTGTTGTTTTGGCGCTATTAGCACCGACAATGCCAAACTAAGCAAAACTAAGGCCAAAATAAAATAGCGATATAATACAGAGCCTTAATAAAACGCCGCTATTCAGCATCAGGCTAAAGTGCTAAATTAAACGAAATTTTAGCGAAAATGACGAAACGAATGAGCAAAGCGCTGCAACTGGTGCAAGTCACCGCCAGACAACTGCAACAAGAGGGTAAAACCGTCAATCTGGCATTGTTACGCGGCCGCTTGGCAGGACAGTTGGCAGGGCCGGATTTATTCAGCGCCTATCAGCAGTGGCGCAATAATCCTGGCTTGCCGCCGGCAGACGAGGCACAGGGCGGCGAGACAACACCCGTCGTAGCAGAAGAGCCGCTATGCACCCGCCTGACACGGATAGAACAAAAACTCGATCGGCTATTACAGCTATTGGAACGCCCTGATGTATCTGGCTGAGCTGCGCTTTACGCTGATTGCCGATACCGAGTTTAGCCTGGCCGAGCAAGCCATTCGCCGCTATCTGGAAGCCTTGATTTTTAATGGTCAGATGTTGGGGCGTGAGTTTCCTACCGCCTTTACCGGTGAAGCATTTTGCAGCCGGCTGGTGTTGCCAACCGCGGATGCGTTAAGCGGTCAGCACGCCAGTGCCCGGGTTAAGGCCGCAGAACAACAACTGGCTGCCGCTGGTCTGGGTTACCCGCAATGCCAACTGCTGGGCCAGGACCTGATGTCACAGCAAACCGTCACAGCGCTGCCGGCTGAGCTGGTGCTCTTTACCACCTATGCCGATACCTGCTCGCCACTGCGCTGCGCTAATACGCTGCAACCTGTGCCCTTATTTTGGCTTAAAGCTGCAGCGGCCGATTATGAAGCGCTGATCCGCTGGCAGCTGCAGTTCCAAGCGCTGGATGAAATTCAGCTGCAGCAAGATCGGGTGCTGCACAAAACCGCTGAAAACAGTCTGCAGCAATACCAGAGCAAACTTAACCGCCAGGGCCGGAAGTTGGCGGCACAACTGGCCAAACAAAACCAGCGGCCGATTTGGTATGCGCTTTATAGCGGCAGTAGTGCCGATTGCCAGGCTGAAGCCGATAAATGCTGCCCCGGCTGTGGTGGTAACTGGCGTTTAGCCGCGCCGCAAGCCGGAGTCTTCGATTTTCGCTGTGACAACTGTCAGTTGCTGTCGAATATCGCCTGGGAATGTCAGTCAAACAGCGGCGAATAAGCCAGCGGCTTTAGCTCGGCCAGAAAAGCGGCCAAATTGTCGGCCAGCTTCACCTTCACCTCCTGGCCGACACTTTCCTGAAACACTTCGCCACTGCTATTGAGCACCGACAGCATAATATTTTCGTCATCGGTTACCGCAAAAAACACCGTTGCCTGCTGGCGTAAACGGCGCTTCATCAAAATATGACCGATAATATTTTCCTGTAAGCGGGCAATATCGGCGGCATGCCAGGGCATTAATAATGCCAGCTTGCCTTTGGTATGCTCCGCTGCCAGATTGGCACCAAACCAGCTACTGTAAAAGGCTTTAATATCAGGGTGCAGTTCCAGCTCCAGTGCCAGCTCGACATTACTAAAATCTGCGGCCGGTTGCTGCGGTACCGGTTGCCAGCTTACCTGCTCGTCATTTAGCTGCGACACTTCACAGGGCGACACCTGAGCCGGATCGCGCCAGGTTTGCATGCCAATGCCTTGAGCACTGTACCAGGCAAGACTTTGTTCGATAAATTTTGCGTAAGCTTGTTCGACAGACACCTCTACTCCCGGGGTTGGTTATGCTAAAATCAGCCCATTGTAGCGAAAAACGCCTGATAGCGAAAAACCTAGCGAAAAAGAATCTGAAATGACCAAAAGCCACACCGACGTTCTGGCCGAGCTCAGTCTTGGCAAAATCACTGAGTATGTTGATCAGTACGATGCTGCGCTGTTACAGGCTGTTCCCCGCAGTCTTGGCCGCGAGGCTATCGGTCTGGGTCAGCAACTGCCCTTTGTCGGGCAGGATATCTGGCATGGTTATGAACTGTCGTGGCTTAATAGCAAGGGTAAACCGCAGGTGGCGCTGGCTACCTTTGTGGTGCCGTTCGACTCACCGAATCTGATTGAATCCAAGTCATTTAAGCTGTACCTGAACAGCTTTAATCAAAGCCGCTTTGCCGACGTCGGTCAGGTTTATCAGACGATGCAACGCGATCTGTCGGCCTGTGCCGGTAAAACAGTCAAGGTTAGCTTGCATAATGTCAGTGAGATCATGACGTTCCAGCCCACCTGGATCCCGGGCGTCTGTCTGGACGAGCTGGACATCAGCGTCGATCAGTATCAATATCAGCCGGCGTTGCTGGCACTGGATCCCGCCCGGGGTCAGGTGGAAGAAAAGCTGCACTCGCATCTACTAAAATCGAACTGTTTGATCACCTCGCAGCCAGACTGGGCCAGCGTCTTTATTCATTACCGCGGCACCGCCTTGTCACACGAAGCGCTGCTAAAGTATCTGATTAGCTTTCGCAGCCATAACGAATTTCACGAACAATGTGTCGAGCGCATTTACAACGATATCTGGCAGCTGGCGAAACCAGATTTTCTGGCGGTATATGCCCGCTATACCCGCCGTGGTGGCCTGGATATCAACCCGCTACGCAGCAGTGAGCCTTATAGCCCGCCGAATATCCGCTTAAGCCGGCAATAAATTGTAACCCAAGCTGTCGCAACACAACAAAAAGCACCTTTTTCAGGTGCTTTTTTGCTTTCATTAACCATAAAACCGCAAAATCCCCGCTAAAAACTGAAAGCCAAAAGGTAAACTTTCACAACCACTTTCATTTTTGCGCTTTTTTTGCTCTAATAGCAGCGCCTGTCCCAACAGGCGCTGACTAACAGGGAAGCCGAAATATGTTACATCTTACCTCTACCGAAGAAAGCAGCTGGCTGCCGTACTATCTGACAAAATAAGTCAGAATCGTAGCAAGCTCAGCTTAAAAACAGCGCCATTGGCGCTGTTTTTCATCGCGAATTGATATTTTCAGATTCTGCGCAAAAAAGGCCCCGCTTTTATCAGCGAATACTATTACATTCGCACCAAGGCAAGATATACTGGAAATATCAGGGACTTTCTGAATACTTCGAGTGCAGATGAATAACCAACAGCCGGATCTGAAGCTGCAATTACAGGATGCCATCGGTGCGCGCAAAGCACTGGAGCAAACTTACGAGCGGCAATTTCAACTTTTAGCGCAATTTGTGCAACGTTTATCTTATCTGTGCAAAGGTATCGACCTTGATCTTGACAACCGCTTAGCCAAATTACGTGCTGAGCTCGCCCGAAGTGTTGATCTGGAAAAACTACTGCCTTTTATCGAAGAAACCAGTCAGCAGATTAAACTGTTAGAACAGCGCCAGCAGCAGGAAATCCGTCAAGTGCAGTCAGAACTGACCGAAGCGGGCCGGCTGTTGCAAAAACAACGCGGCCTACCGGATCAGTTGCGCCGCGATCTGCGCCAATTACTAACCAAGGTTGAACAGCCAGCGGCCACTTTACAGGCTTTCTTGCCCCATCTCAGTAATCTGACGCAACTATACCAACTGGCTTTAAAAGCAAAACAACAGCTTGAACAACCTGATGCCGATGAAGATCGTTACTCACATATTTGCCGCCAGATCACGTTAGAACTAACCAACCTGCTCAGTGAACTGTCGTTTGCCGGTAAAGGTGCCATTGAAGTTGAACAAATCAAAGGCAGTTTACTGGGTAATCTCAGCGTTGAAGCCCTGTTAGATGCTTGCTTGCGCACCATAGGTATTATCGTACGCGGCATTAATGAAGAACGGCTGTCGGCTGAAGGCTTCCTGTTGCGCTTAAACGATGCCTTAACCGGGGTGCAACAAGCGGTAGAGGCTACCTTGCTCGGCTCCGATAAACTGGCCGAGAAATTACGCAATCTAAACCAGAAAATTGATGCGCAAATTGATCATTTGGGTAAACAAAGTCAGCAGGCAGAAAACCTGGAGCAACTGAAAAAACTGGTGATCCAGCGGATGAATGAACTGACGCTATCGCTGCAGGAAAAGCAATTGCTTGAAGAGCAGCAACGGCAGCAAATTCAGCTAACACTGGCCACCATGGAAACCAAGGTGCGGGAACTGGAACTGGAAGCCAGTAGCTTCCGCGAACGGCTGGCCGAGCAAACCTTCCGTAGTTTGCGCGATAGCCTGACCGAGATCCCAAACCGGGCCGCTTATGACGAACGTTTACAATTGGAATTCAAACGCTGGCAGCGTTTTGGCTCACCGCTGTGTATTGTGCTGGCCGATGTCGATCACTTTAAAAATATTAACGACAACTATGGGCACAGTGCTGGCGATAAAACGCTGAAAATTATTGCCAAGACCTTACAACAATCGATCCGGCAGACCGATTTTATCGCCCGCTACGGTGGCGAAGAGTTTGTGATCCTGCTACCGGATTCCAAACTACAAGACTTGCTGGAACCGCTAAACGCACTGCGGGAAAAAATCAAACAGATCCCGTTTAAATTTAAAAACAAACGGGTGCCAATCACCATTTCCTTTGGCGTAACTGAACTTAAAACTGGTGATACGCTGAAACTCGCTTTCGAGCGGGCAGACGAGGCACTCTATCAAGCGAAAAAAGCTGGCCGCGATCGGGTTGCCACCCGCTAGAGACCGCTTTTTCGGAGGAGACTCATTATGCAAGTGCATCTGAACCCCTTAGGGGCTATGGACCTATTATCACAGTTAGAAGTTGAACGCCTGCAACAAAATACCGAGCAGGAAACCTTTCAGCTATTTAGAAATTGTGCGCTGGCAGTACTGAACGTCGGCAGCGAAACCGACAGCTCTGCCGAGATCTACGACCAATACCGTGATTTTACCATTAACTTACTCAGCCGCGAGCGCGGCATTAAGATTGAGCTGAACAATCCGCCGGCGAGCGCCTTTGTTGATGGCCAGATTATCAAAGGCATTCACGAGCATCTGTTCGCAGTTTTGCGTGATATTCTGTTCTACCACACCCGCCATATTGCAGATACTAACCCACTGGATCTGACCAATGCTGTTCACTTAACGCATTCGGTATTTGATATTCTGCGTAACGCCAGGGCCATCGATGCCACCAGCGAGCCGAATATGATTGTGTGTTGGGGTGGCCACTCGATTAAAGAAGTGGAGTACGATTACACCAAAGAGGTGGGCTATCAACTGGGTTTACGTGGTCTGAATATTTGCACCGGTTGCGGCCCCGGCGCCATGAAAGGCCCGATGAAAGGCGCCACCATTGGCCATAGCAAACAACGGATCCGTAACGGTCGTTATCTGGGCCTTACTGAGCCAAGTATTATTGCTGCCGAACCGCCGAACCCCATTGTTAACGAGTTGGTGATCCTGCCGGATATTGAAAAACGGCTGGAAGCCTTTGTCCGGGTGGCACATGGCATCATTATTTTTCCGGGTGGCGTCGGCACGGCTGAAGAACTTTTATACCTGCTGGGCATTATGCTGGACGAGCGCAATCAGGCACAGCAGTTGCCGGTGATCCTGACCGGCCCGGCCAGCAGTGCGGCCTACTTTACCGAAATCGCCCACTTTGTCGAGCAAACCCTGGGTAAGGCCGCTTTAGATCTGTTCGAAATCATTATCGACGACCCGGCAGCCGTCGCGAAGCGGCTAAAAACCGGCTGTCAGGAGGTGCGAACCTATCGCAAGACGGTCGGGGATGCTTACCACTTTAACTGGACCCTGCAAATCCAGCCGGAATTTCAGCTACCCTTTATCCCGAATCATCAGAATATGGCCGCACTGGACTTGCATCTGGATCAGGATAAAGCCAAGCTGGCAGCCAATTTACGCCGCGCTTTCTCGGGTATAGTGGCTGGTAACGTTAAAGATGAGGGCATTCGCGCAATCCGCCAACATGGCCCCTTTACCCTAAGAGGTGAACCGCGGTTAATGCAAATGATGGATAATCTGTTACAGGCCTTTGTTGAGCAGGGGCGGATGAAACTGCCTGGCAGCAAATATGAGCCATGCTACCGGATTGAGCGCTAACATATGGCCAGGGTTGTGCTGATCGATGCCTTAAATCTGATCCGGCGCTTATATGCGGTGCAGGAACGCCCTTATTTGCCGCTGGCAGAGGATGTCGCGGACACAACCCGGGCGCAGATCCAAAGCAATACCCGCCAGATGCTGAAGCAGGCTATTGCCCGGTTACGCCAGGAACTGCAACCCAGCCACGGCCTGATGGTATTTGACGGTGGCGGCAGCCAGTGGCGGCAACAGCTTTGTCCTTGCTATAAAGCGAATCGCAAACCGATGCCGGCACTGCTGGCCGAAGTGTTGCCTGAGTTACAACAAGACACCGAGCAGCTGGGGCTGCGCTGCTTTAAGCAAAATGAATATGAAGCCGATGATGTGATTGCCACTATCGCCTGTAAGGTGCGCTTACATCAACATGAAGCCATTATCGTCTCAACCGATAAAGGCTATTTGCCCCTGCTAAATCAGGGCGTACAGATTTACGATGCCTTTGGCCGCCACTTTGCCAGCGTCGCCAGCGTAAAAGAAAAATTTGGCGTGGCTCCGGAGCAATTAGTCAGTTGGTGGAGCCTGGTGGGCGATAGCACCAATAATATTCCCGGTGTGGCTGGCATCGGGCCGAAAAGCGCAGAGGAACTGATGCAGTTGGGCAGCAGCTTAAATCAGGCACTGCAGCATCCGGATTGCCCGAAAAAACTGAAACAGAAAATTATTGATCATAAACAGGATATTCTGCTCTATACCCAGGTGCTGGCGTTACAAACCAATCTGGAACTGGGAATTAATCTGCAGGATATCCGCTTGTCGGTACAGGAACCGGGATGAAACTGAAGTTGTTAATGCTGTTAATTGGCGGAGCGCTGCTATATGTGCTGGCGACATACAGCGTATTGCGCTTTTATCCTGATGATCCGGCGCAAATGAACTGGATGGACCGTGAAGCCTTTAATGCCCGCTTTATTGGCCGCCTGCAACCTGATGCCAGCATGCGGCAGGAGCTGCTGATTAGTCGTCTGGGTAGCCCGGATATCACCGAAGCCTTTCGCAGCGAGCAACAAATCTATCAGTTACTCTATTATCGCACGCACCGCAAAGCGGCTGATGGCATTACCACCGCAGATGAATGCACTGCCCTGTTGTTTGTCGACCGGCAACTGGTTGCGGTGGGCGAAGCAGCCGTAATCCAGTATCAGGCAGCAAAAGCCGATGTCAGCGGTCGCAGTTAACTGGCTTAACGCCTATCAGCAACTCAGTACCCTCAGTGAGCGGCTGCGCCAACCTGCCGACAACGACCTGCATCAATGCCTGCGCCAGGCGGCAGAGATCAATAAGACACTTTGTGAGCTGCTCAGCGTACAACCGGCTGCCGCCATCGCCCAACTTTCTTTTACTCCGGCAGAGACATCGCTGCCGGCCGCACAAGCCGTCAAAAGTTGGGTGTTGCTGGCGTTATGGGCACGCCTGAAGCAATGGCCGGCACAGCGTCGTGATACCCTCTGTACTGCTGGCTTACTGGCGGCCTGTTATACCGGCAATGCTAAGGCGCCAGCCGCCTTGTTATTGGCCAATAAACTGAAAAAACAACAGGTCGGTGGCATTACCACCAGTATTCTGGCTGGCAGCTACACCGAGCTACAGCATCGTCGTCCCTGGCAGGTGCATCATGACAGTCCGTTATTAACTCTGGCATTACAGCTGGCACAGGCGGTACAACCGGCGGCGTCTTCGGCTCAGGCACTGTCTACTGTGATTAGCTCTCTGATCCTCGAGCCGCCGTCAGAGCAGGTGCTGCAGGAGCTAAATCAACTGGCCAGACTGGCACCTGCACTGTATTTATGTGGCCGGCTGGCCCGGGATCAAGTTGGCCGTTACTGGCTGATTTGCCAGGTCGAGTACAGCGACTTTCTGACCGTGCAGTATTGGCCGGAGCAACAACGCTGTGCCACTGAGCTGCACAAAATGCCGCGCGAAGAGCTGGAGTTATTACCCCCTGCGGTATTGTTGCCTCAGCATTGGCTGGACTGGCTCCAAATGCCGGCACTGGCAGAAGCCGTGATCCCAACCCCGAAGCAGTTACTGGAACATTCGGTATTACAGCGGCTGCATACGCAGGATCTGGATGCCCAGGTGCAGTTGCTGCAAAAGCAACCTCTGCTGGCACAGTATTTACTTGAGAACGCCAGCCACAGTAACCGCCGGCAAACACTGGTACACCGGCTGCGCCATGCCTTAGCGATCTTTGGTCAACAGCAGCTACCGCTGGCCGTAGCCCGCGCCGAACTGTTGCAATACCTGCAGCTACAAGCCAGCAGTCAGCAGCTGTTTCTGCGTGATTTACAGCAATTGCTATTCGAGGCACTGTTGCTATTGGGGCGCTATTTACCGCAGCCACTGACGTCACAACAAGCCGGCGTACTGGCAGCCTGTTTAAGCGCGCCGCTGTGGCACCATCCAACATTAAATGCAGTGCCGTTAAGCCGCTGTACGGGCCAAGGCTGGCTATTGCCGGAGCTGGCGCAGCAGTATTTATTGGAGCCACAACGCAGCCAACGGCTAAGTGCTGCTCTGCTGCATCATTATCAGCTCCCCTTCTGGGCCGAAGCGGCCTTATGCCAGTACCTGCCACTGGATAACGCCAGGCAGCAGGCCCGTGGTCAACATGGCTTTTTCCTGCGCTGTTGCTGGCAACTTTGCTTTAGTCTGTTGCGTTATCCCGACGACCAGCCGGCAACAGCACAGTTGTTACAACAACTGCAGCAGTTATTTGCACTGCCAGAATCGTCCATCGCCTTCTGGCAGCAAGAATTATTGGCGGCGGCCAATCCGCACTGCTCACTCTGACCCACTACTATTCATCATATTTATATTGCTTATTCGCAAACCGACGAAAGTCTGGTTGGCATAATCTGGCTGCAAACTGGCATTTTTGCTATAATCCTGCCGTTCAGCGCCAGCCAGCCTGGCCATAAATTAAAAAAATGTTGCAGCTAAGGATCCCCATGAGTAAGCAAACGATTACCGTCATCAAAGGTGATGGCATTGGCCCAAGTATTGTTGAAGCCGCCATTCAGGTATTAGAGAAGGCCGGTTGTGATTTTAACTACGAGTATGTCGATGCCGGTTTAACCGCACTGGAAAAAACCGGTGAGTTATTACCACAGGCGACACTGGATGCGATTGCCCGCAATAAAATTACCTTAAAGGGCCCGTTAACTACGCCGGTAGGTGAAGGTTTTACCTCAATTAACGTTACGCTGCGCAAAAAATTCAACCTGTACGCCAACGTACGGCCGGTGATTTCCTTTAAAGGCACCAAGGCGCGTTACGAGAATATCGACATTATCACTATCCGGGAAAATACCGAGGGGATGTACTCAGGTCACGGCCAGACCGTATCAGAAGACGGTCAAACGGCGATGGCGTCCAGCATTGTTACCAAAGAAGGTGCGCGCCGCATTGCAGAATTTGCCTTTGAAACAGCCCGCCGTGAAAAGCGCAAAAAAGTCACCATCGTACACAAGGCGAATATCCTGAAATCAACCTCAGGTTTATTCCTGAAAACGGCGCGCGAAGTGGCACAGCAGTATCCGGATATCGAAGCCCAGGAAATGATCGTTGATAATACCTGTATGCAGCTGGTGATGAACCCACAGCAGTTTGATGTTATCGTGACAACCAACCTGTTCGGCGATATTTTATCGGATCTTTGCGCTGGCTTAGTCGGCGGCTTAGGTATGGCACCGGGCGCTAATATCGGCAAAGATTGTGCGATTTTTGAAGCCGTGCACGGCAGTGCGCCGGATATCGCCGGTAAAAATCTGGCTAACCCCAGCTCAGTGATCCTGGCGTCAATTCAGATGCTGGAATATCTGGAAATGAAAGATAAAGCCGAGAAAATCCTGACCGCACTGCGGGATGTGATTGCCTCAGGCGACCGTACTACCCGCGATCTGGGCGGCAGCTTCGGTACCACCGACTTTACCCAGGCCGTATTAGAGCGGCTGTAACAGCGCTTTGGTAATACCACCTGAACTGTTAAGATAGCCACCTTGAGTGGCTATTTTTTTGGAACGAACATGACCCAGGCCAATAATCCGCTACACGGCGTAACACTGGAACAGATTGTCACGGCACTGGCCGCGCACTATGGTTGGGATGGCCTAGCCCGACAGATTGATCTAAATTGCTTTAAAAAAGATCCCTCGGTAAAAAGCAGCCTGAAATTTCTGCGTAAAACCCCCTGGGCGCGGGAAAAAGTCGAAGCCCTGTTTATTGCCACTAAGCTGCAACCTAAGTCTTAGCCCTAAGTTTTGTCGCCGGTACTTTGCGATAGCGGTAATCATAGTCAAAAACTTAGCCTGGCTATTTCGCAAATAGATCCGTTAAAACATTTTTGACAAAATAGGATACGGCGGCAACTACAGTAATAGGTGCCAGCAAAGGAATAACATGAAGTGCCATCTGCTCATAGAAACCAATCAGCAACATAACGATAAGTGGCGCCATTGCTATCAGTAGCGTCATGCCGTAATGTTTTTTAACGCTAGTCGCTATTTCTGCCTCGGTTATTCTATCCATCAAACCTGTGCTCCTGTGAAAGCGTAAAACTTGTCGACTTAAATATCAGTGAAAGGTGCAGCCTGACTAAGCAGAATTGGTAGCATATGCTCTCTGCTTAGCCGATGATGGGTAGCATTAGCATATTTGTTGTTATGCGCATTAAGTAGCAGCACCAGCAGTAAATCCCGTTCGGGTACAAACTGGATCAGGGCAGTGTAGCCATAGTCAGTGCTGCCGCCCATCTGGATAATCACTTCGTCGCCGCTGCTTGTCTGCGCCAGGCTACCGAGCAGCCAGCGTTCATTTGCCGGGCTAAATACCAAATTAGGTGCCCCGGCAACAAAGAGACTGCCTTGTTTAATGGCCATCGACCAGCGCTGCAAATCATCGATGGAGCTAACCATCCCCCCGGCCCCCACCAGTGCCCAGGTAAGACCTTTTTCATAGGTGGTGCTACCCTGCGCATCACCACCGTAACCGCGGGCAAGGTTAGCCTGCGCCAGCCGGCGATCCTGATAAAAACCGGTGTTATCTAACTGGAGTGGTGTTAGCAGCTGCTGCTGAATATAGGTTTGAAACGGCTGCCCGCTTACTGTTTCAACAATAGCCGCTAACAAGGTATAGCCAGCGTTAGAGTAAGCAACTTTTTCACCCGGCCTGGCAAGCAGCGGTAATGCTAAGATACGGGCTTCAGCTTGCGCCTTGTCCATTACCTCAAAGTCAGAGTCATTATGGAAGTTATCTAAACCGCTACTATGCCCCAACAGTTGTTGGATGGTAATGGGCTTTAAGGCCTCAGGCGCCGTGGGGTAATAGTGTGCAAGGGTATCAGACAAGCTAAGCTGCCCGCTCTGCGCCAGCTGCAACACCGCCGCTGCGGTAAAGGTTTTTGCGATAGAGCCCATATCGGAGATCACGGCCGACTGATTTGCGATAACTCCGCCCCGATCAGCGCAGCCATAGGCAGTTTTAAAAACCACCTGTTCACCCTGCACAACCAATATCAGGCCATCGAAAGTACCGGCCAGATGCTCACGCTGCAATTCAGCAGCCAGCGCCGTGATCACAGGATCGCCGGCCTGAATAATCGGATTAACAGTGCGGCACTCAGGAATACTGCTACAGCCCGCCTGCATACTGACAATAAGCAGCAAGCTGCCCCACCCTACAAAGTACCGCATACACACTCCTGCTTAGTTTGGTATCGCGAGCTAGGCCAAAGCCCATTCAGCGGCGATCCGGCCCACATCAGCCAGAACAGCCTGATGTCGATCTTCAATTTGCCCGGTATATTCGCCACTATCAAAATACGCCGCGATAATAATTGGGCTGCGACCCGGCGGAAAGGTAATGGCGATATCATTATATTTATTGGTCGTGCCCTCGGTCCGCCCGGTTCCGGTTTTATTACCGCTACGCCAGGTGGTAGGAAGCCCGGCACGCAGCCGTTTCGAGCCGGTATTGGTGTTTTCCATCCATTGCAGCAGGCGCTGTCGCGAGTCTGGTTGCAGTAGTTCACCGGTAGTTATCCGTTGCACCAGCTGCGCCATCGCCCGCGGCGTGGTGGTATCACGCAGATCTGCCGACAGTACTAAGCCAAGATCAGGTTCATAGCGATCAAGCCGGGTTATCATGTCACCCATTTCGCGGAACTTAGCAGTAACCGCAGCGGGGCCACCCAGGCGTTTCACCAGCAGATTGGCGGCAACGCCATCGCTGAACTGCTGGGCCGCTTGCAGCAGCGCTATGATAGTCATACCACCTTTAGCCAGATGTTCACGCGTTACCGGTGCCCAGGGTAACAGGTCAGCTTCAGAATATGGCAGTATTTCGTCCAGATCCAGTCTGCCCTGATCCGCTTCGCGCAAATAGGCCGCGGCGAGTGCCAGCTTAAAGGTTGAGCACATAGCAAAGTACTCATCCATGCGGTTACCGCTAACTTCGCCGGTTGCGGTATCAAGCAAGCACACACCCAGCCGGGCATGGCCTACTTCAAGCGCCTGCAACCTTTGGGCGGCATCAAAACGGCGGGCTGGCAGGCCGGTGGCAGCGACATTGGCGGCAGTCGTAGTCGCCATTGCCGGGATAGCCAGCAAGGTTGTTGTGGCGGCGCAACTAAGTAAAAAATCTCGTCTGGTGAGCATCTGGTTTCTTCTCTAGCGGGTTATGAAGTGATATTGACTGCAGCAATCATGCTGCAACCATGCCAGGCATGACCGCAAAAACGTTAACGCGATATTTTGGTTTTGGGAACACCAAAACCAATTATTGTGGTCGTTGATACCCACCTACGAACAAAAATGCATTACTAATCTCGATGAAATGTTGCGTGGTGACAAGCCCTGCTTCCAAATCTTGCTTCAGAAACTCAGTTGCATTTTCACTAAATATTTTAATGTTGTCAGCACCACCAGCTTTGTACTGCCTGACGAAATCAATGCAGGCATCAGATTTTGTCGTTTGTTGCTCAAGACAGCGTGTTGCCACTGTTGCTAAAGCCTCGATATCGTGTCGGAGTACATCCCAGTCAACGGCATTTTTCGTTTTATGAGAACAGGCAGTCAATGCAGCGATTAAAAAGACAGCCAGGGATAATTTAAAACTTTTTTTCAACTTTCCTCCAAGAATAAACTGCGCGCTGTTGTGACAATAACAGCCGATGGTTAGGCATCTTGCTCCGGCAGGAGCTGCGGATTCCAAACAACCTCCCACAAATGGCCATCAAGATCCTGAAAATAGCCAGCGTAACCGCCCCAAAACGTTAACGCTGCAGCTTTAACAATGTTGGCGCCTGCATGTTCAGCTTGCACCATGACAGCATCAACCTCGGCTTTAGACATCACATTGTGCCCGATAGAAAATGCTGTTGCACTCTGACGTTGCAGTGGTAATCCCGAGTCATGCGCAAGGCTCTGTCTCGGCCAAAGTGCCAGTTTAAGACCAGCACTGAGATCGAAAAACGCAACAGCCCCATACTCGAATTCCTTTCCAACAATGCCTACTGTCGGCAACCCGAGACCGTCGCGGTAAAACCTGACCGCGTTCTCCAGGTTATCTACGCCGAGTGTAATAACAGAAATCCGGGGCTTCAAAGCTTTAGTCTCCCCCACCACTTGCGCTCTAACCAAGACATCACTAGCTCCTGCTATTTTGTAAAGTAACGAAACCAGAATCGTAGCGCTGGATAAATGCAGTTTTACTCATGCTGCGCTAACACCATTAAAATCCATTTAAATCCCTTTTTAAATTTTAAAGTGATGTGTCGGGCTCCGGTAAGATGGCTGGCGTGCCATCCATAAAACTTAAAAAGCTTTTCCAGATGTCATGGCTTCTTTGCTTAGTTAACTGGGTTTTGCAAGAAAGTGCCATCACACCGCGAATTGAACCGTCGCGCCATTGCATGTAGACCGAATTGCAATGAGATAACCGATAAGCCTGCCAGTCCGTTTGAGCAACGTTGATTGCATTAACTAACTCAAGATCATCTGCGTTATGTGCTAAGCTGGCGGCAAGGTATCTGGCCAACTCTGCTTCTGCCGAGTCTAAAGCCATGCTCGCACACCGATTCATCTCAAGCGTACTCATCGCATTCTGACAATCAAGAGGCGGGTTCTCTGCAGTGGCTGAACATGAAAAGCCAAAGAGGACCAGCAACAACCAGGTTTTCATAAGTTTCTCCAGATGCAAAAGTTTCCGCATCCAAGGTTTGCAACTAACCATCTGAGTTGCTCCCAGCAGCGAGTAATACGCCTTATCAAACGCCTTCCTTAACCGCCTCGATTTGCGAAATATCTGCTACCCGAAGTGGCTATGACTTAGCCTGTCTATCGATTGTTGAGCGACGGTATTGCTATATTTTTTTGAGCAATACATCCACCACCTCTGTTGCCTCTTTTAAATCTGCGCCTGTGATTTTGCGATAAAGCCTGATGGCTTTTAATCTATGGCCTGCATTCAACGCCTCACGTACTTCAGCAGGGACAAAAGTGGGGGCATTTAAATCAATTTCAGCATGCTTACTGAGTGCCCCTAATGTGATCTCCAAGTAACGAATTCTTTTTTTATACTGCACCAATTGCCATAACTGCAGAAATAAACCTACAACAACCAGTACTGGGACAAAAAAATCAAAAAAAATCGGCAAGCCTCCCTGCAATGACGTGCTAAAAGATTCTAAATAAATAGTCATATTGTCCATTCCTTAAAAGACATAACTCCCTGCGCATGCTTGAGCTTGTTGCGAGTCGAAGGCTGAAAGCCCATTGTGATTGCGATAGTTATACATTGTCTACGTTATTAGGCACTTTTAGCTTCATTGAAAATAAAACTAACAAACCACAGATTAAACCAGTCGCTAGTGCACCACTCAGTCCAGCACTTAAAAAAAGCGGTTTAATCACTTGCAACATTATAAAAGCGGGTATAAACAAAATAGCAGCCCATTTAATATTCAAATATGATTTTACTGGTTTATCGCATTTTGGGCATAACTGCAATGAGCCGAACTTATTGAGTTTTCGAGAAAATATATTTACATGTTTTAAGCAATGTGGGCACTTCATATGAACCTACTTAACCTTGTATAACGCCGCGCTCTGCGGTAAATTTGGAGCGCAGCGGAAAATTTGTCCGATAGCAGCGCTTTGTTAGCAATTGATTGCAAAGGAACTACTCGTTCCAGAATTCTAAATACAACGATGAATTAATCTCAGAAAGATCTCCCATCATTTTGTTATAATCTATATGCTTTACATGGCTACACATTAACGATGATATTAGACTAGACAGCAATGGATAAATTTTCGAGGTGATAAGTAATAATTCATGTTTCGTTTTTTCTCCAACTTGAGATAAACCAAAACATAGCGACTCAGAATTATGACTAAGAGATTCCCGAAATACTGCACTCTTCTTAAAGTGGATATAATCACTTGTCATATTGTAGATGCTTTCGACATATCCAGAAGTAATCAACGAACTGTCTATATTTCGAATGGATCCTAAATATGTTCTTCCGGTTCTCTCATCCTCTAACTTCCAGCTTCTGTGAATTTGATCTATTTTATCCTTAACTTTAGAAGGTTTTAATTCCTTGAACCATAACTTCATATACTCATCTTCAGAAATACGTGAAGATGTGAATTTATCAGCGAAGCCAACATCAACTAACGAAAGATAAATTAGTGCAAAAGACTCTATATAACCTCTAATTAACTGCTTTGCTTGGTACTCGCAGAACTGGTTTGATAAAGATAATGCCGAAACCAGTGAATATATGTTTTGCTTCCACAATAACAAAATAAAAATATCTCTTTCTTTATTGACACGTTGATCCCATGGGAAAAGATTTTTATTTTTTAAAGCTTCCCCAAGAGAAGAATAATATATCATGTTAAAAGCAACACTTATTTTTAAAATAATATGCTGTGCCAATCCCGCCTGAACATTTTCACAACTAATTAAGCTTTCAGTTATAGGTGTAGCACGTAATGTACTATCAACTATATCCATTAGATGTTGGTAGTCTTTGATTATATTTCGCTTATCTGCTGGTGAGAATCCACAGGAATCTTCAAACCGTCTTCTATCTGAGAGAATTTTTTCAACTGCTTTTACAATGCGATCCATGACAGCGATTCCTTGCTAACAACTTATTAGTTTAGAACGCACCTGCTTTCACGCAGTGTAAACGCCCTTCTATCTCAACTTTTGACACTACGCTAACGAATAAATAGCGTTAAATCAATTATTTTGATTTCGGGTAAATTTAGCGCTGTAGATAGCGGGTTATAACCTTGCTATTAGCATATTTACAAATTAATTACGCTACCAGGTCGTTTGGACAGTGTTGTAACCCTTAGGGATAGCCAGGTGCTTATCGCTAACTTTCTGTTAATTTTAGCGTTTGTGTACTTCTTACTATCGCAGGATCGACTCCGGTACGCTCGCATACCGGAGTCGGGGTGCGGTTTAGTGTCTGGGATTGGGGTGCTTTTGGGTATCGCAGAACCGACTCCGGTACGCTCGCATACCGGAGTCGGGGTGCGGTTTAGCGTCTGGGATTGGAGTATTTTTTGGTATCGCAGGATCGACTCCGGTACGCTCGCATACCGGAGTCGGGGTGCGGTTTAGCGTCTGGGATTGGAGTACTTTTTGGTATCGCAGGATCGACTCCGGTACGGCTGGCGTACCGGAGTCGGAGGGCGGTTTAGTGTCTGGGATTGGGGTGCATTTTGGTATCGCAGGATCGACTCCGGTACGCTCGCATACCGGAGTCGGGGTGCGGTTTAGTGTTGGGATTGGAGTACTTTTTGGTATCGCAGGATCGACTCCGGTACGGCTGGCGTACCGGAGTCGGGTGTGGTTTAGCGTTGGGATTGGTGGGCGTTAGCCGTTGTAGATGGTGCCGCCGTGGTTTAGGTAGTCTTTTAATACCTGGGCGGCGGCGCTGCGTTGTACCTGGCGCACGACTTCGACGCCGGCGTCGCGCAGATATTGGTAGCTGGGTTCAAATACCGGGCCTTCGTCAAAGCCAATAGCGCGGGCATCTTCGGCGGTGGCGGCGCAAACTAACCGTTTTACGCCGCACCACAGGGTGCCGCCCAAGCACATGGCGCAAGGTTCACAGGAGGTAAACAACTCGCGTTTAACACCGTCAGCGTTCAGGCTAAAGCTTTGCAGCGCCTGTTCGGCCAGCATAATGGCCACCATCTCACCATGGGCGCTGGAGTTATGCAGCGGCATTACCCGGTTTACGCCAACACTTAACAGTTTGCCGCTGTCGCAGTCAAAAATAGCGCTGCCAAAGGGGCCGCCGGTGCCACGCAGTACGTTTTGCCGTGACAACTCAATGGCTAACGCCATTTTCTCGTCATCGTGCTGATAGCTGCGCTGCCAGTCGACCACGTCGTTAATCCAATCCGGCAGCGTTAGCGTTACGCTTTGTGGGCTCATACTTCCTCTGCCAGCGGCTTGCTGTAGGCCAGTTCCATATCCCATGGCAGCTGGATCCAGGTATCCTGCTCGATATCGGTAACATAGTTATCCACCAGCGGCTTACCCTGTGGTTTGGCGTATACGGTAACAAAACGGGCTTTGGGGAAACGCTCGCGCAGCGCTTTGGCCGTTTCACCGGTATCGACCAGATCATCGACGATCAGCAGCTGCTCAGAGTCGGCCAGCGAGGCATCTTTTAGCACGCTCAGGCTACCCTGCTTGTCGTGCTGGTAGCTCGCCACACAGATGCTATCCAGCACCCGGATATTCAGCTCGCGGGCGATAATCGCCGCCGGTACCAGGCCACCGCGGCTTACTGCCACTATAGCGGTAAAGTTCTGGCCCAGTAACTGGCGTGCCAGCTCTTTGGTGGCGCGGTGAAAGGCTTCCCACGACACATAAAACATTTTATTGGTAGTCAGTGACATAACGCGTAGTCCCAGTAAATTACAAACAGCCCAGTGCCACTTCAACCATCTCGTTAAAGCTGGTTTGGCGCAGCTCGGCGCTTAACGCTTCGCCGGTGCGGATATGGTCGCTTACCGTGAAAATCGCTAACGCATTAATGCCGTATTCGGCGGCGACGCCATAAAGACCAGCGGCTTCCATTTCCACCGCCAGTACGCCGTATTTTTCCAGCGTATCAAACAGGGTTTCACTTGGGTTGTAGAACAGATCAGAGGTAAATACATTACCCACTTTCACATTGATATCTTTAGCGCGGGCGGCGGCAACCGCCTTTTCCAGCAGGCTAAAGCTGGCGATGGCAGCAAAGTCCAGGCCGCCGAGGCGGTTGCGGTTAACCATCGAGTCGGTGCTGGCACCCATACCAATGACGACATCCCGCACTTTAACATCCAGCGGCAAAGCACCACAGGAGCCAATGCGGATAATGTTTTTTACACCGTAGAATTTTACTAACTCAGTGGCATAAATCGACATTGACGGCACGCCCATACCAGAGCCCAACACACTGACTTTTTTACCCTGATAGGTGCCGGTGTAACCGAACATATTGCGCACGGTATTAACGCATACCGCATCTTGTAAAAAAGTATCGGCAATATGCTTGGCACGCAGCGGATCGCCAGGCATTAAAACGGTTTCAGCAAAGGCGCCTTCTGGCGCATTAATATGTGGAGTAGCCATAAGTTCTCTTACTGTAATTGTGCTAAAAAGGAGTCGCCGTATGCCAGTGCATCCAGCCCGAAAAAGTCGGCTAAGGTCTGGCCCATATCGGCAAAGCTTTGCCGCTCACCTAAATCGACTTCCGCTATGCCCGGGCGATACAACAGTACCGGTACATATTCACGGGTGTGCTCAGTGCCGGGCCAGGTTGGATCACAACCATGATCGGCAGTCAGTAATACCAGGGTGTCGTCGTCACAGGCCTGCAAAATTTCCGGCAGGCGGCTGTCGAAATACTCTAAGGCTTCGCCATAACCCAGAGGATCGCGGCGATGGCCAAAGTTTTGATCAAAATCAACCAGGTTGGTAAAAATAATACTCTGCGCACTTTGCGTTGCCATCTGGGCTAAGGTGGTATCCACTAAGGCTGGCAGGCCGGTGGCTTTCAGGCTTTTACTAATGCCCTGATGCGCGTAAATATCGGCAATTTTGCCAATGCTGATTACCTGGCCGCCGGCAGCAACCAGTTTATCCAGAACCGTCGGGGCCGGAGGTAATACCGAGTAGTCACGGCGATTACCGGTGCGGGCATAGGTTTGGGCGCTGTCACCGGTAAAGGGGCGGGCAATCACCCGGCCGATGTTGTAAGGGTCCAGCAGCTCACGCGCGACCTGGCAAAACTCCAGCAGGCGGGTTAAACCAAAATGCTCTTCATGGGCGGCAACCTGAAACACACTGTCAGCTGAGGTGTAGCAGATCGGCATGCCGGTTTTAATATGCTCATCACCGAGTTTGACCAGAATATCGGTCCCCGACGCATGGCAGTTACCCAGAATACCGCTAACGCCGGTACGGCGGCATAACTCCTCGATAAGCTGCGGCGGGAAACTGTTGGTCTTCTCGGTAAAATAGCCCCAGTCGAATAACACCGGTACCCCGGCAATTTCCCAGTGGCCGCTTGGGGTATCTTTACCACTACTCAGTTCCCGGGCATAACCAAAGGCGCCGTTAATGCTGCTGGCTGGCGGTACCGCTAACGATAAACCGGGTGTCGCGCTGGTAGCGGCCTTTGCCAGCCCCAATGCCGTCAGGTTAGGAATAGCCAACGGGCGCTGTTTTTTTTCTGCAAACACCCGGGCAATACTGGCAAAGGTATTGGCGCCGCTATCGCCAAACTTATCCGCATCCGGCGCGCTGCCAATGCCGAAACTGTCGAGCACTAAAATCACTGCTTTTGCCATCTGGATACTCCCAAACCTGCTAGATTAAACATAGAGGTGGTGGCGAAACCATAAATTAAAAAGGGCACGCAGCTTACTCTGTCTGATTTTTTTTGGCAATCATTTCAGCTAAAACAAAGGGCGCCCGCAGGCGCCCTTGTACTTTTACTGCCACTTATTGCGGCAGGCTGCTGTAACCCATATTAAACAGGGTAAAGCTGTAAATATCGGCGGCCTGATCAATCACCATCGATACCGGCATACCGGCACCGTGACCGGCTTTGACATCAATCCGGATCAACTGCGGCGTCGCTTTGCTGGCTTTGTCCTGCAGCTCGGCAGCAAACTTAAAGGAGTGCGCCGGCACTACGCGGTCATCGTGATCCGCCGTCGTGATCATCGTAGCCGGATAGGTAACCCCGGCTTTCACGTTATGCACCGGTGAATAACCCAGTAAGTATTTGAACATGTCCTCAGATTGCTCAGCGGTACCGTAGTCGTATGCCCAACCGGCGCCGGCAGTAAAGGTATGGTAACGCAGCATATCCAGTACACCAACTTGCGGAATGGCGACGCCAAACAGCTCTGGCCGCTGTGTCATGACCGCACCTACCAGTAGGCCGCCATTCGAGCCACCACGTACCGCGGTTTTAGCCGGTGAGGTGTATTTTTCGGTCTGCAGGTACTCGGCTGCAGCAATAAAGTCGTCAAATACATTTTGCTTTTGCAGCTGGGTACCGGCACGGTGCCATTCTTTACCGTACTCGCCACCACCTCGGATATTGGCCACGGCATAAATACCGCCCAGCTCCATCCACACGGCATTTGCCACGCTGAATGACGGTGTTAAGCTGATATTAAAGCCACCATAACCGTACAGAATGGTTGGGTTGCTGCCATCGCGTTTTAAATCTTTGCGATAGCTGATAATCATCGGTACCTTGGTGCCGTCTTTCGAGGTGTAGAACACCTGCTCAGACACATAACGGCTGGGGTCGAAGTTCACTTTCGGCTGGTTATACAGGCTGGATGCGCCGGCCTTTGGCTCAAAGGCGTAAATAGAGCCCGGTGTAATATAGTTGGCAAAGCTAAAATACAGCGTATCGGCGTCTTTTTTACCGCCAAAGCCGCCGACACTACCGACACCTGGCAGCGCAATATCACGTACCAGCTTACCGTCGTAGTCATACTGTTTTACCTTAGCAATGGCATCAACAATATAGTTGGCAAACAGGAAGCCAGCACCGCTGCTGATACGCAGTACATGTTCGGTTTCCGGGATCAGATCCTGCCAGTTTTCTGGCTGTGGTGCCTTAGCCGATACCTTTACCACCTTACGGTTAGGGGCATTGCGGTTGGTCACCAGGATCAGCGTATCGCCAACATTGTCTACCAGATCGGTATCTGAGCTGGTATCGTCTAAAATGGTAACAAAGCCACTATCCGGCTGAGTTAAATCTTTGATAAACAGCTTATTGCCAGAGGTTGATACCGCCGCTGACACTAACAAATAGCGGTCATCCTCAGTCACACTGGCGCCAACATAACGGTGCTTCTGCTCGTCAGTGGCACCAAAAATTACTTTATCTGCGCTCTGTGGTGTGCCCAGCTTATGGTAGTACAGCTTATGCTGATCGGTCATGGCTGACAGCTCGCTACCATCCGGTTTGTCATAGCTGGAGTAGAAGAAGCCGTCGTTACCGACCCAGGCAATACCGGAGAATTTAATATCGGTCAGGGTATCGCCAATTTGCTGCTTGGTTTCGGTGTCGATTACTATAACTTTACGCCAGTCGCTACCGCCTTCTGAAATAGCGTAAGCCGCTAGTTTGCCATCACGCGAGAAGCGGATATCGGCCAGCGACGTTGTGCCATCGGCGCTAAAGGTGTTCGGATCCAGGAATACCTCTACCTCACCACCGTCTTTCTGGCGGTACAGTACAAATTGGTTCTGCAGGCCGTCGTTTTTATAGAAGTAGGTGTAATCGCCCTCTTTAAACGGCGCCCCTACCCGCTCATAGTTCCAGGCTTGTTGCAGTTTATCGCGGATTTGGTCACGAAACGGGATCTGCTTTAAATAGTCGAAGGTAGTCTGGTTTTGCGCCTTCACCCAGGCTTCGGTTTCGCTGCTGCGATCATCTTCCAGCCAGCGGTATGGATCAGCCACCTGAGTACCAAAATAGGTGTCAACCACATCGCCTTTGGCGGTAACAGGGTAATTCAGCTGTTGTTGCTGTTGGGTAACAGTCACGGTTTGCTCCGGTTTCACTTCTTGCTTCGGGCCGCCGCAAGCGGTCAGCACCGCAGCAGCCAGCAGGGTAACGGCATATTTCATTTAGGTGGACTCCGATATTCTTGTGATTATTGGCAAAACGCACTGAGCTTAACAAAGAAGTAACCTGTTGCCTATTTCACTGAACGGGAATTTTTGCATTCTTATCTCTATTGGCTAACGTGGATGGGTTGCAGAGCGGTTTGGCGTTTTGGTGCGGTGTCTTTTTTTCGGATATCGCAGGTGGCGTCTCCGGTACGCAAGCATACCGGAGACGATGCTGTGTGCCTGCGTTGAGCTGGCAAACAGCATAAATAAAAAACGCCAGCATTTAGCTGGCGTTTTTTATTAGTGGTGCCCAGAGGCGGAATCGAACCACCGACACGCGGATTTTCAATCCGCTGCTCTACCGACTGAGCTATCTGGGCAATGCCGCGTATTAAACGGATTTTGCGATCTCAAGTCAACAGATATTTTAGAAATGGCTACCGACAGCTTATTAGTTAGCCAAAGCGCTGACATAGCCTTAAAATTTGTACTGCTTTTGGACTAGAAAACTTGTTAAGATAGCGTGATTAAAACCTGAGCTATGTGCTTGGCTGACAACAGATTACGGAATAGGAATGAGCAATAAAACGGTAATTAAACCTGTTTTCTGGCGCTTAGCCGCAGTAGTGAGCCTGTGTTTGGTGATCCAGGTACTTGTGCTGTATTGGATCCAAGCACCCGCGGCACAACGGCATGATGAAGAGTTGCAGCGCCTGGCCGCCGAAACACAAATCCTGAGTCAGGCAGTGCAACAGGCCCTGCAGCAGGATAATAACGCTGCAGCACAGCAACTATTGCAACAAGCCCGAAATAATGACCGCAACCGGGCTATTTACCTGTACCGTTTGCAGGGTTCTCAGGTGGAGCTCTTACAGCATACCGATAATTTGCCGAATTTTGTGCCTAATCCGCAATTATCGAACCAGAGCAGTCAGCAACAGCAATTACTGCTGGTTAACCGGCTGTTGCCCGAGTTACCCGGCTATGTGATGGTATATGTCCGGCAGTTACCCGAAAACAATGTACTGCCACTGTTATTCGCTTTTGCTTTAAGTGTGCTAATCGCCTTGCTATTTGTTGCGGCGCTGAGCTATCAGATCAGTCAAAAATTCCGCCTGCGCCTGCAGCCATTAGTTAGTGGCTGTCGCGATATGCTGGAACGTCAGCAATACAGTGGCACTCTGGATACTCAGCAACAAGACGATATCGGTGAGTTGGCACAACATCTGAATACGCTGTTCCGGCGACTCGGTCAAAGCCAACAAGCCCTGCAACAGTCAGAGCAGGATATTGAGCAGTTAAAACAAGAAGTTGAACAACGTATTAAAGAGCGCACCGACGCGCTGGAAACCGCCAAACTGGCGGCAGAAAAAGCCAACGACGCCAAGTCGACCTTCCTGGCAACCATGAGCCATGAAATCCGCACCCCGATGAATGGGATTATCGGTACTGTCGATTTATTGCGTAAAACCGAGCTGTCAACCTCGCAGTTCCGGATGACGGATACCGTACGCGAATCGTCTTTTTCGCTACTGCGGATCCTTGATGATATTCTCGACTTCTCGAAAATCGAAGCCGGCAAGCTGGAGCTGGAAAAATTACCGGTGTCGCTGGCCGATATTATTGAAGCTGTTGGTCGGATCCTGGTGTCAGTCGCCTACCAGCGGCAGATTGATTTAAAACTGTATATCGATCCGCGGATCCCTGACGGCTTGCTTGGTGATCCGGTTCGACTGCGGCAAATTTTGTACAACCTGGCCGGTAACGCCATTAAATTTACCGAAACCACACCGGAGAAAACCGGTGTGGTGGTAATTAGTGCGGAATTGCTGGAACAAAATCTGGAGTTCACTCAGGTCAGACTGAAAGTTGCTGATAATGGCCGCGGCATGACCCAGCGCCAAATCAACTATGTTTTCCACCCATTTAATCAGGCTGAGGGTTCAGTCACCCGTAAGTTTGGTGGTACAGGTCTCGGACTCTCGATCTGTCAGCGCTTGACCGCGCTGATGTATGGTGAAATCCAGGTAGAAAGCGAACCTGGTAAGGGTACCGAGTTTAGTGTCAGGCTGCCAATGCGCCGCTCAGACGAGACCAGTTATTTATCAAAAGACAGTCTCAGCGATCTGGTGATCTGCTTATTTACGCAAGACAGTGATAATCAGCAACATTTATCCGACTATTTATTGTATAGCGGCGCAGAGCTACAGATCGCCAATAGTGTCGATGCTCTGCTGCAGCGGGCTGAGCAATTTAAACCCTTACCAGCGAAACAACAGGCAGTTTGGTTGCTGGACGCGACCTATGAACAGATTTCGATGCGGGAGCTAAGTACGATCATCACGCATCCGATGCTACAAAGTGTAAAATTTGTGGTCATTACCAATCAGTTGGAGCTATCCGACACCACCTTCGACAATGTGTTTTATGTGCATAGCGCCCCGCTTTGCCGCAGTCAGTTACTGGACGGCATTCTGATTATTACTGGTCGCAAAGCCCGTCAACTGCAGCCGCAGCATAAGCAACCACTGCATCAGGGGCCTGTTCCTGATATTGAACAAGCCCGCCAAGCAGGTAAGCTGGTGTTGTTAGCTGAAGATAATCTGATGAATCAACGGGTGATTGTTGAGCAGTTGAATGCGTTGGGTTATGCCGTGGAGGTCGCTCATGACGGCGCCATCGCCCTGGAGAAATGGCGCCGCTATCATTACCCGCTGCTATTAACCGATCTGCATATGCCGAATATGAGCGGTTATGATCTGGTCAAGGCGATCCGAAAAGAAGGCTTACAACGGCCTGATGATGTTGATTTTACCCGTATTATTGCGCTCACTGCTAATGCGCTGAAAGGTGAAGAACAAAAATGTCTGAGCATCGGTATGGACGCCTATATCACCAAGCCACTTGAGCTGCAGACCTTACAGACAGTGATGCAGCGCTGGTTACCGCTGGATCAGGCGCCAGCACCATCAGAGCGCAGCAAGAAGAAGCCGGATACCGAACAAAGCAGCCCGGTATCGTTCTCCACACTAAGCAGTTTCCTGGGTGATGCCCCGCTTAAACATCAGGAGTATCTGCAATACTTCACACAGCAAGCCAGCCCAATGTTGCAGCAGGCAACAACAGAGTTGAGTAATAGTAACCGCAGTGAACTGCGCAGTCTGGCACATCAACTCAAAGCGATGGCGAAAAGTATCGGCGCCAATGCCCTGGCAGAACAATGTTTACAACTGGAAAAGGCCGCTGAAGTTTCAGATTGGACCGCATTACGGGAAATACTCGGCACTGTGCAACAGGAATATCGCAAAGTGGTGGCTTTTATTGAGCAACGTTATGGACCGGCCACCTGATGGTGGCGGTCCAATCAGCTAAAATAGCGCTGCTCTAGCGTGCCGAGGTATCTAAGGCCGGAAAAGCTTTGATTAACTGGTCCAGTGCCTGCATCTGTTGCAGGTAGGGCTCCAGCTTAGCCAACGGCAAGGCACAGGGGCCATCACATTTTGCCTGATTTGGATCCGGATGCGCTTCAATAAAGAGTCCGGCCAGGCCTAATGCCATACCCGAGCGCGCCAGCTGTGCCGCCTGCGCCCGCCGGCCATCAGCCGAATCCTCACGACCACCCGGCTTTTGCAAGGCATGGGTGGCATCAAAGATCACCGGTGCGTACTGCTTCATCTCGTCCATACCCAGCATATCGACCACCAGGTTGTTATAACCAAAGCAAGAGCCACGCTCACACAGAATGACCTGCTCATTACCGGCTTCCTGAAATTTTTTCAGAATATGCCGCATTTCATGCGGTGCCAGAAATTGTGGCTTTTTAACGTTAATCACGGCACCGGTTTTTGCCATCGCGACCACTAAGTCGGTCTGCCGCGCCAGAAAAGCCGGTAGCTGGATCACATCAACGACCTCGGTCACCGGCGCCGCCTGATAAGGCTCATGCACATCGGTAATCAAAGGTACCTTGAAGGTGTGCTTAATTTCTTCGAAAATCCGCAGCCCTTCTTCCAAACCCGGACCACGATAAGAGTGCACCGACGAGCGGTTTGCCTTATCAAAGGAGGCTTTAAACACATAGGGGATCTGTAATTTCTCGCACACCCGCACATAATGCTCGGCAATGGTCAGTGCCAAGTCACGGGATTCCAGCACATTCATACCGCCAAACAATACAAAGGGCTTATCGTTGGCGACATCAATGCCGGCAACCTGGACCACCTTATTCAACATAATTCAACCTGTTCGCTATTAACATTAAAGAGGTAAAAACAACGGTGTTTTACTCAGCGCAACCCGCACCATCAGCCCCAACCAACCTAAAGCACCTAAGAACGACAACCAGCGGATTGCCGCAGTACGGCCTTTTAACGCCGAGTAGCCCAGCGCGATATAGGCAAGCAGCGCCAGTACTTTTTCTGTCAGCCAGGCATCAACAAAGGGGTACTGCTGAATGGTAAACATCAGCGCTACGGCTGATAATAATAAAAAGGTATCCACCACATGCGGGGCAATTTTCAGGAATTTTTGCTGTAACAAACCAGACTCTCTGACGCGCAGCGCAAAGCGCAGACAAAGCAAGGCTACGCTAAGCGCAACCAGTAACAGATGCAGGTGTTTAAACGCCATATACATAACAACTATCCTAAATGCGGCGTGTCAGCCGGGCCAGTGATAGCGGCACCGGCTGCACGTATTTCGGTTAACTCGCTGCGGATTATACCCCGTCCGCGTCATGCGCATCCGGGTATTTTTGTAATATTGCTTCCAGCTTGGGTACGATCACTTTGAAAGTTTCAACCAACTTGGGGTCAAATTGTTTACCAGCCTGCTGTTCTATTTCGGCCAGTACCTGCTCTAAAGTCCAGGCATTTTTATAACAGCGGCGGTGGCGCAGCGCATCGTAAACATCAGCCAGGGCGGCTATCCGGGCATAGATATGAATATCTTCACCTTTTTTACCATCCGGATAACCACTTCCATCCCATTTCTCGTGGTGATCCCGGGCAATGATAGCGCCGGCCTGTACGATAGAGCGCTTGGAGCCTTTCAGAATGTTGTAACCGATACTGGCATGAGTTTGCATCACCTGCCATTCCTGGTCTGTCAGATGCGCTGGCTTATTTAAAATATTATCCGGGATGCCAACTTTACCGACATCATGCAACGGCGCAGCAAACATCAGTTTTTCGGCATCCAAATCCGACAAACCATAGGCTTTCGCCAGTTCATAGCAAATAAAGGCAATACGCCGTACATGGTTGCCGGTTTCGACCGAACGCACTTCTACCGCTTCACTTAAGCGATAGACGATTTCGCGCTGAGTATCTTCCACCTCATGTTGCAGCTGAACATTTTCATATGCCACCTGGACATTCTGCGCAAACAGTTCAATCAGCTTTTTCTGGGTTTCATTAACCGGGCCGGGCAAGCCTGAGACATAAAGCAGTGATCCCTGGGTGAATTTACTGCAGCAATAGGCCACCAGATAGTTATCGCGATAAACAATATCCTTGGTGGTTAACGCCGCCTCAAAGGCTTCCAGTAAGCTTGGGTCCAGCACATCCTTAATGGGCTTTCCTTCTTTACTTTCAAACTCGCCCTGACCGGCAAACACCACCAGATCGTGCGGGTCGGTAGTCTGGACATTGCCGGCAACCAATGACGAGCTAACGATAAGGGCATCTTCATCACAACCGAGCACTGAGGTGAGCTGTTGCAGCACACCGTCAATAAACTGCTCCATTGAGTGAGATGAGAACAGGTCGACCGAGGCTTTAATAATTTTTTCCAGCCCCTGCCGGCTTTGCTCCAGTGAAATAATATCGCGGTAGGACCTTAAGCTCGACATCATCACGGTAAACAGCTTTTGTGCGGTCAGCTCGGTTTTGGATTTATAATCATTAATATCGTAATTAACAATCACCTGCCGTTCCGGTGCCTGACCAGGTTGGCCGGTACGCAGAATAATGCGCACAAAATGGTTATGCAGGGTTTCGCGGATATAGCTGGCGACCAGTAAACCGGCATCGTCGGTTTCCATCACCACATCCAGCAGCACCACCGCGATATCGGGCTGAGCTGCCAAGACTTTTTTGGCTTCGGCACCGGAGTAGGCGCTGATAAATTCCAGCTTTTTGTGCTGAAAACTAAAGTCATTTAACGCCAACCGGGTGACGGCATGAACCTCAGGTTCATCGTCAACAATCAGGACTTTCCAGCAACCATTACTGACCTGATGCGGCTCTTCAGGCTCAGCAGCAAACAAAAATTCATCGGACATGACACGCTCCCGGCAACCTTATCATACTGTTATAAGCCGGATTTTTTGTCAGGTCAAAATATTTAACATTTTTATTCAGTTATCGCGAGGCAGGAACTGACCGCCACTGATGCGCCAGTTACCACCATAATCGCGCACTGAACTGACCTGAGAGAATCCGCCAACGCTGAGTAACTGCTGTACCTGCTCAGCCTGGTTATAACCGTGCTCCAGCCAGAGCCAGCCACCGGGCTGTAAATATGCCGGCGCGCTGGCAATAATCTGTGCCAGATCCGCCAGACCCTGCTCTGCCGCCACCAAGGCTGACAGAGGTTCAAAGCTCAGTGCCGCCAGATGCGGATCGGCTGCTTCTATGTACGGTGGATTACTAACGATAAGATCATAGCGCTGGCCGCTAAGGGCGCTAAACCAGCTGCTTTGCAAAAAACGACTATTACGGCTTTGCAGCGCAGCGGCATTACGCTGTGCCAGCGCAACGGCATCCGGATTAAGATCAACGCCGGTTAGCTGCCAGTGTGGCCGGTTGACGGCCAGTGCCAAAGCGATAGCGCCGGTACCGGTACCCAGATCTAACACCTGCGCCTGTGGTGGCAAATCCAGAGCCAGCGCCTGATCAACCAATATTTCGGTATCCGGCCGCGGGATCAGAGTACAGAGTGCCACAGCCAGCTCCAGACCATAGAAGGGCCAATGCCCAAAGATATAGGCCAGAGGCTCTCCCTGCAGCCGCCGCTGCACCAACGGTTGCAGTTGTTGCTGCTCAGCGGCAGTGATTTCCCGCTCCGGGTAGGTATACAGATAGCCGGGCTTGCAGCCCAGCAGATGGCACAGCAATAAACGTGCTTCCTGTGCCGGATTATCGCTCAGACTCCCGAGTTGCTGACTCAGTAGCTGCACGCATTGCTGCAAGGTCATCAGCGGTTTTCATCAGCCAGCATCGCCAGCAGATCAGCCTGATGCTCGTGTTTCAGCGGTTCAATCACCTGCTCTAACTCCCCTTCCATCACTTCATTTAAGCGGTAGATGGTCAGGTTGATCCGGTGATCGGTCAAACGGCCTTGCGGGAAGTTATAGGTGCGGATCCGCTCTGAACGGTCGCCACTGCCCACTAATGAGCGGCGGGTGCTTTGCTCTTCCAGCCGACGCTTTTCATCTTCTGCCGCCTGTAAGCGCGACGCCAGCACACTCATCGCACGGGCACGGTTTTTATGCTGTGAGCGCTCATCCTGACATTCAACGACTATGCCAGAGGGTAAGTGGGTAATGCGGATAGCAGAGTCGGTACGGTTTACGTGCTGACCACCGGCGCCAGAGGCACGGTAGGTATCAATTTTCAGATCGGCCGGATTGATCTCAATGGCTTCGCTTTCCGGGATTTCCGGCATAATGGCCACAGTACAGGCCGAGGTATGTACCCGGCCCTGCGATTCGGTGGCGGGTACCCGTTGCACCCGGTGACCACCGGATTCAAATTTCAGGGTGCCGAAAACGCCCTCGCCTTGCACACTGGCGATCACCTCTTTAAAGCCACCGTGCTCGCCTTCATTGGCACTGACAATTTCCACCCGCCAGCGCTGCCGCTCGGCAAAACGGCTATACATGCGGAACAGATCGCCGGCAAAAATCGCCGCCTCGTCACCACCGGCACCGGCGCGGATCTCCAGAAAGCAGCTGTTATTATCGTTCGGATCCTTAGGCAGCAGCAGGATCTGCAAATCCGTATCCAGCTGCTCAATGCGGCTTTTCGCCAGCTTATATTCTTCCTGCGCCATTTCGCGCATCTCAGGATCGCTGTCTTTTTGCATTTCTTCGGCCATCAGCAAGTCTTCCTGCGCTTGCTGATAACTACGGAATGCCTTGCTTAACTCTTCCAGCTGGCTGAATTCTTTGGACAATTCGCGAAAGCGCTTTTGATCGCTAATCACCGAGGCGTCGCTTAACAGCGCCTGGACCTCTTCGTAACGCTCAACCAAACCTTCCAGCTTGCGGTATACCGATTCTTTCATTTTAGGATTAAAACCTGTTTATAAATCAATAAGGAGTTTGACCAGCTCTGTCGACTCTGGCTGCTCAGACTGTAATAAATGCCGGATAGTCCGGGTGGGGCTGTGCATCAGGCGGTTGCTAAGTTTATTCGCCAGTTCCGCCATCACTTTTTCCGGTTCCTGGCCGGCGGCCAGTTGCTTTTGCGCCCGGCTTAATAACTCGGTTTTTACTTCTTCGCAGCGCTGCCGGTAATCACGTAGCCAATCGGCCTTATCCTGTAACTGCAGCCACTGCATAAATTCAGCGCTGCCACTTTGTACCAGCACCCCGGCCTGCTCTGCCGCCTGCTGGCGGTTATTCAGGTTTTCCGCCACTATGGTTTGCAGATCGTCTACGGTATAAAGATAGGCATCTTCCAGCTCCGTAACCTGCTCTTCGATATCCCGCGGTACCGCCAAATCGACCAGAAACATCGGCTTATGCTTCCGCTGCTTCAATGCCTGCTCAACCATACCTTTACCAACAATCGGCAAGGTGCTGGCGGTAGAAGAAATCACGATATCGGCTTCATGCAAGCGGGCCGGTACCTGCGACAGGGTTAACACCTGCGCATTAAATTGTCGCGCCAGAGCTTCGGCACGTTCATAGGTGCGGTTAGCCACACTCAGACTGGTTGCCCCCTGCTCTGTTAAATGCCGGGCCACCAGTTCAATGGTCTCGCCGGCACCAATCAGTAGCACCCGTACCTGTTCTAACTTACCGAAAATCTGTTTTGCCAGGCTGACGGCAGCGAAAGCGACTGACACGGCGTTAGCGCCGATCTCCGTCTCGGTGCGTACGGCCTTGGCGACGGCAAAGGTTTTTTGAAACAGCCGTTCAAATTGTGGGTTAATGGTACCGGCCTGACGTGACTGATTATAGGCCTGCTTCACCTGCCCCAGGATCTGCGGCTCACCTAACACCAGTGAATCTAAGCCGGCAGCCACCCGCATTAAATGATTCACCGCATCCTGCTGTTGATACAGATACAGATGCTGCTGCAGCTCTGTCAACTGTAACTGATGAAAGCCAGCCAGCCAGTGCAACACCTGTTCAGCCTGCTCGGCAGCACCGCTAAAATACAGTTCGGTACGGTTACAGGTGGACAAAATCACCGCATCGCTAATCTCCAGCTTGCTGGCAAGCTGGTGCAATGCATCCGGTACCTGCTCGGGCGCAAAGGCGAGTTTCTCGCGCAGCGCCACCGGTGCCGTTTTGTGATTAATGCCTAGTGCAAAAATGGTGTTCACCTGTATCATATCGGGATAGGGGGCGAATTGTACGAAAAAGCCCGAATTAAGAAAAGCAAAAGCAGATAAGCCAACGTAAAGGACCATAGCTTGAGTTCACTCTTCAGAATGTTAGCACTGTTAGCAATTGCCCTGTTAAGCACTGCCTGTACCAGCACCAAGACCTTACCCGGTACCCAAACGGTACTGCCACAAAGCGAACGACAGCAGCAACTGTCGGCTATGCACAACTTTACAGTACAGGCCTCGATTGGTATTAAATCACCGGCCGAAACCGTCAGTGGCAATTTGCGCTGGCAACAACAGGATGCCAATGCTTATCAGGCAAGGCTGGCTAATATGCTGGGTATCAGCCTGTTTGAACTGACGGCCAGTAGCGAACTGACCGAACTGTTGGTGCGGGGCGAGCGCTATCAGGCGGCCGACGCCAGTAATTTACTGTGGCAACTGGCTGGCTGGTCTATTCCGCTGCACGATATGGCGCTATGGTTACGCGGCCTGCCGGGTGACTCGGCAACTAACCTGCAATACGACGCCGCTGGCCGCCTGGTAAGTTTTACCCTGACCGACAGCACCGGTATTCGCTGGCAACTGACCTACCGCAGTTTCTTTGATGATGCCTTATCTCTACCCCGGCAATTGCAGCTACACAGTGCCGATACCCAGGTCAGACTGGTGATCCGGAGCTGGCAGCTATGACCCTGACCTTACCCGCTGTGGCCAAGCTGAATTTATTTTTGCATATCACCGGCCGCCGCGATGATGGCTACCATAATCTACAAACGCTGTTTCAAATGCTCGATACCGGCGATGTGCTGCACTTTACCCCGGATCAGAGTGGTGAAATTAGCTTAAGCTGTGATATCGCCGAGCTGGCCGGGCAGGATAATCTGATTTACCGCGCAGCCATGTTATTAAAACCTTTGGCGGGCGCCTCGGCCGGTTGTCAGATCCGGCTGGAAAAACACCTGCCAATGGGCGGCGGCCTGGGCGGTGGCTCGTCGGATGCGGCCACCACCTTGCACGCACTTAACCTGTTATGGCAGCTGCAATTAACTACTGCAGAACTGGCGGCACTGGGTCTGAAACTGGGTGCTGACGTGCCGGTTTTTGTGCACGGCCAAACGGCCTTTGCCGAAGGGGTTGGTGAGCACTTACAGCCGGTTTCACTGCCGGAAAAGACCTATTTGGTCGTCACACCTGCTTGTCATATCAGCACGGCAGCAATATTCCAACATATTGATTTAAAAAGAGATACACCTAAGATCGGCCTGGCAGAGCTACTTAGCAGCCCATGGCAGAATGACTGCCAGCCGCTGGTCGAACGGCTGTATCCGATTGTTGCAATAACCTTACAGTGGTTGCTAGAATATGCGCCGTGTCGAATGACGGGTACTGGCGCCAGTGTGTTCGCCGAATTTCCGGACGCGGCCAGTGCTCAGCATGCCCTAGCGAACCTGCCGGCAAACTGTCGGGGCTTTATCGCCAGAGGGGTTAATACGTCGCCTTTATTTGCGGCCTTAACTGATACAGTTTACAGCAACTCGAGCCGCCATTCAGTTTAGCCGTTGCCGGAGTATTTTTTCCGGCAGCAACTATACTCAACAGCGGCTTTTATGATTAAACCGGACTCACAACTGCCCTGAGGATCCTACCGTGCCCGACATGAAGGTTTTCGCTGGTAACGCCATACCAGATCTTGCCAACAAAATCGCCAGCCGTCTTTACATCAAACTGGGAGACGCCGCTGTCGGTCGCTTCAGTGATGGCGAAGTCAGTGTGCAAATCAACGAAAATGTACGCGGTTCAGACGTCTTTATTATCCAGTCTACCTGTGCCCCTACTAACGACAATCTGATGGAACTGATTGTGATTGTTGACGCCTTACGTCGCGCGTCAGCCGGCCGGATCACAGCAGTGATTCCTTACTTTGGTTATGCCCGTCAGGATCGTCGGGTACGTTCAGCCCGGGTACCTATTACCGCCAAAGTAGTCGCCGACTTTTTATCCAGCGTTGGCGTGGACCGGGTATTAACGGTCGACCTGCATGCTGAGCAAATTCAGGGCTTCTTTGATGTGCCGGTAGACAATGTATTCGCGACGCCGGTACTGCTGGACGATATGCGCAAAAAAGCCCTCGAAGCACCGGTGGTGGTATCGCCGGACATCGGTGGTGTAGTGCGCGCCCGTGCGGTAGCCAAACTGTTGAATGATGCCGACCTGGCGATTATCGATAAGCGCCGGCCAAAGGCCAACGTATCCCAGGTGATGCATATTATCGGTGACGTCAAAGACCGTGACTGTATTATTGTTGACGATATGATTGATACCGGCGGTACCCTGTGTAAAGCAGCGGAAGCGCTGAAAGAACAAGGCGCCAAGCGGGTATTTGCCTATGCTACCCATGCGGTTTTCTCTGGCCGGGCGCCGGAGATTATCAGTGAGTCAGTGATTGATGAGCTGATCGTCACCGATACTATCCCACTGTCTGCGGCGATGCGTGCCATTCCTAAAGTACGGCAGCTGACGTTAAGTGACCTGATCGCAGAGTGTATCCGCCGTATCAGTAACGAAGAATCGATCTCGGCGATGTTTGATTAAGCAGCAAGCTAAAGTTGAAAAAGGCAGGTTATCCTGCCTTTTTTATTGGCAACAGCTTTTATTTGCAGCAACCAGACGCTGGTGGTAAGATGTCGCGCCTTTTAAACGGGCAACAGGTTATGGCTGGTCGCAAGCCGTAACAAATTCTAATTTTTGGAGTACATCATGTCTGATGCAATTTTCACGTTAAATGCAGAAGTCCGCAACGACTTGGGGAAAGGTGCGAGCCGCCGCCTGCGTCATGCTGACCAAGTGCCAGCGATCATCTACGGTGGTCATAAGCCAGCACTGTCTATCACTTTAGATCACGCTAAGCTGTTAAAAGCACAAAGCTTCGAAGCTTTCTACTCTCACATCCTGACCATCAACGTTGGCGGTGAAGAAGTTAAAGCTATCGTGAAAGCGATGCAACGTCACCCGTTCAAGCCAAAAATTCTGCACGTTGACTTCCAACGCGTAGAAGCTGGCCATGAGCTGCACACTACTGTTCCGGTACACTTCCTGAACGAAGATGCTGCTGCGAAGAAAGGCGGTGTTGTTGTTCACGGTCTGAACGAAGTTGAAATCACCTGTTTACCACAGGATCTGCCAGAGTTTATCGAAGTTGACCTGGCTGATGTCGCTGTAGGCGTTACCCTGCACCTGTCTGATATCAAAGCACCAAAAGGCGTTAAGTTTGTTCAGTTAACCAAAGGCGAAGGTCATGACCTGCCAGTGGTTTCTGTGAACAAGCCAGCTGGTAAAGCTGAAGACGCTGCCGCTGAGTAATGTCTGATACTGTTCAGCCTGCTGTACAGTTAATCGTGGGCCTGGGTAATCCGGGCCCCGAATATCAATACACCCGGCACAATGCCGGTGTCTGGTTTGTAGAGCAACTTGCCCGCACCTATCACTGTAACCTGAAACCCGAAGCCAAATTTTTTGGTCTGACCGGCAAATTTATGCTGGCCGGGCAGGAATACAAACTCCTGGTGCCGACTACCTATATGAATTTAAGCGGCAAAGCCGTACTGGCTATGGCACAGTTTTATAAACTGGCGCCGGAGCAAATTCTGGTAGTACATGATGAACTGGCGTTACCGCCGGGCAGTGCTAAATTCAAGTTCGCCGGTGGCCATGCCGGTCATAACGGCTTGCGCGATATCACCAGCAAACTGGGCAATAATCCGAATTTCTATCGTTTGCGCTTAGGCATCGGCCATCCGGGCCACAAAGATCAGGTCACTGGCTTTGTGCTGGGTAAGGCGCCCGCAAGCGAACAAAAACTGATCGACCAGAGCATAGAGGAAGCTGTTGCCTGCTTTGCTATACTGGCACGCGACGGTCTGGTAAAAGCCCAGAGCCGTTTACACAGCTTTCAGGCCAGCTAAGCTGGCCCCACCGCAGATTAAAGGATACATTCATGGGTTTTAAATGTGGCATCGTAGGTTTACCTAACGTCGGCAAATCTACTTTATTCAACGCCTTAACTAAGGCTGGTATCGAAGCAGCTAACTTCCCGTTCTGTACCATTGAACCAAACACCGGCGTGGTCCCGGTACCGGATCTGCGGTTGGATAAACTGGCGCAAATCGTTAACCCACAGCGCGTGATCCCCACTACCATGGAATTCGTCGATATCGCAGGCCTGGTAAAGGGTGCGTCTAAAGGCGAAGGTTTAGGCAATAAATTCTTGGCGAATATCCGCGAAACCGATGCTATCGGCCATGTGGTACGCTGTTTTGACGATGAAAATATTATCCATGTTGCCGGAAAAATTGACCCGGCCGACGATATCGATACCATTAATATGGAACTGGTGCTGTCGGATATGGACAGTGCCGAACGTGCGATTTTACGGGTACAGAAAAAAGCCAAAGGCGGCGATAAAGACGCCAAAGCCGAACTGGCAGTGTTGGAAAAAGTAAAAGCCCACCTGGAAAACGGTTTAACGCTGCGTCAGCTGGAGCTGGATAAAGAAGAAAAGGCACTGATTGCCTATATGAACTTCTTAACCATTAAGCCAACCATGTATATTGCCAACGTACTGGAAGATGGTTTTGATAATAACCCGCATCTGGATGTAGTGCGCGGCATCGCTGCCAAAGAAGGCGCCATCGTAGTACCAGTGTGTGCCGCTATCGAATCAGAAATCGCCGAGCTGGATGATGAAGAAAAAGCCGAGTTTATGGCCGATATGGGGCTGGAAGAGCCAGGCCTGAACCGTGTGATCCGCGGTGGTTACTCACTATTGAACCTGCATACCTACTTTACGGCCGGTGTTAAAGAAGTACGGGCCTGGACTGTTGCTGTTGGTGCCACAGCACCACAAGCTGCTGGCGTGATCCATACTGACTTTGAAAAAGGTTTTATCCGTGCAGAAGTGGTGTCTTACGATGACTTCGTGCAGTACAACGGTGAAGCCGGTGCCAAAGAAGCCGGGAAATGGCGTTTAGAAGGTAAAGATTACATTGTTAAAGATGGCGATGTGATGCATTTCCGCTTTAACGTCTAAGCGCTTTTTCATTACCAAAGTACAGATTAAGAGCCGGGTTTACCCGGCTTTTTGCTATCTTTTGCTAAGCTTTTCACGCTATTCCAGCCCTACTGCATAGAAATTCGGCAAACAAGCAGGCAGAACCGGAATATGCGAAAAAAACGGTTGACGCTATTTCCTCAGATCAGCATAATACGCGCCACTTGCTTAGGACAAGTTTACGTGGCTACATAGCTCAGCTGGTTAGAGCACAGCACTCATAATGCTGGGGTCGCAGGTTCGATTCCCGCTGTAGCCACCACTTTACTTTTCTCATGCATGCGGAAGTGGCGAAATTGGTAGACGCACTGGATTTAGGTTCCAGCGCCGCGAGGCGTAAGAGTTCGAGTCTCTTCTTCCGCACCATCCTAAACAAGTAGCTGTAGTTTCTGCAGGGGCGTAGCCAAGCGGTAAGGCAGCGGGTTTTGATCCCGCCATGCGTTGGTTCGAATCCAGCCGCCCCTGCCATTAA
>MTET01001639.1_pt1 | contig 86464 bp, 85 predicted proteins | sample 1042671 | NCBI WGS metagenome assembly MTET01 (sample SAMN06185814, study PRJNA358809) | soil metagenome | isolation source: garden soil control | place: India | collected 2015-05-23
CCATGGTAGTGAGTACATAAAAGAGTTTAGCCTCTTTATTTTTTCTTAGTATTAAGAGGTTGTAGTAATCATACTCAGGCCCATTAAGACCTAATGTTGGCTGTGATTCACAGTGCTTTTCTGCTTTGTAATGCCATTCAAGCTTATAAGTATCAAGGCCATCAGCAGCATTGATTACAATACCGTCATTGGCTCCGCCAATAAATCCAATTTTCATTGCTTTCTCTAAATTCTTATTAGGGTTAATTTTAAATATATCTTTAAACAAGTATCCTTCAATTTATAAAATGTATGTCAATACGTATCCTATGTAAGCAAAATTAACCATAAATATAGATAGCCTTTTAAGATTTTTTAATTATAAACTTTGCCTGTCTATTTTTACTTCAAACACAGTAAAAGTTATCCACTAAAAAGCACTTATTATTGTTTCCTGTTTTGCAAAATTACACGCTATAATTTTCAAATCATTTATCCTCCCTACCCATCACATTAATCAAAACACCTTTTGAAACAATTAATGGGTGGAGTTTTAAATTAATTTTATATCTCGAAGTTTCTTTAATTAATGATTTTAAAAAGGATATATGGTAGATGTGTCTTAAAAAATTTGCTTTAAATGATTTTGGAGATATTTAGATATGTCTAAAATCGTAATGTTTGATAAGAATGGTACTTTTAATAAGTAATTGATTTATTTTAACTAATTTACAAATACACATGTTGTAATAAAAATATGTACACAAGTTTGTACAAAAATAATAAGTTACAAAAATGATATTCAATTGACGAATACTTTACCGATTTCTTAGCTTAAGAAAAGAATTGTGATCTTGGGGATTGTTAGCCGTGTATTTAAAAATTGATAGGGTGACAAATAAGTTACCCTATCAATTTATTCAACCACACAATCAAATACTACAACCATCAATACCACAGCTTTGGCCTTCTGTGAACTTTAGTTCATTCTGCTTTTCTTCCCATACCTGCACTAATACATTTAAAAAAGTTTCTACAGACTGAGCACCACTAATTGAATATTTACCATTTACAATAAAAAGTGGCACTCCACTAGCGCCCATGGCATGTGCGCTGGCTTCATCTTTTAAAACTTCTTGTTTTAACGAAATATTACTAAAAGCACTATTAGCTTCTTCACGAGGAACTCCAACTTCATTAGCAAGCTCAACCAACACCTTATGATCAAAAATAGACTTACCTTCAGTTATGCTTGCCTTAAAAAACTTTTCTGTTAATAGTTCACCAACACCCTTCTGTTGCGCCAACTTTACAATGGCATGGGCATCTAAAGTATCGCCAAAAAGCATACTATTAAAGTTATAGATCAGACCTTCTAGCTCACCTGCACTTTTTACATGGCTCATCATCGCATCAGCCCCACTTTTCCCACCAAATTTTTTATACAATGCATCTTTAAAAGGCTGTGGTGTAAGGCCACTTGCTAGACGGTAACTGTGATATTGGATAGTTACCTGATTTTTATGTTCAAAGGCATCTAAACCTTTCTCAAATCTTTTTTTAGCAATCCAGCACCAAGGGCAAACAAAATCTGACCATATATCTACGGTAATTTGTGAAGGTAAAGTTTTCATAAATATCTCAGTAAATTCATTAGATGTTTAAAACACGAAGTTTTAATGCCTAGCATCAAAAAATCCACTAGGCACTCCACTGTTTATTGGCCGTTATAATGCGGATAATCTGTATAGCCTTTTGCCGGAGATCCACTTACGCCATAGTAAGTTGTGCGATCACTTTCTGCCAAAGGCCAGTTATTTTGCATCCGCTCGACTAAATCGGGATTAGCAATATAAGGGACACCAAAAGCAATTAAATCGACCTCACCTTTTTCTAATGCCGCCTCAGCACTTTGTTGATTAAAACCACCAGCTGCGATAATAGTTCCAGAAAAAGTTTCTCTGAATAAAGTTTTAAAATTTTGGGCTTCTAAAGGTGCTGTTTCATAAGTTGGTTGATAGTACAAATGCACATAGGCCAATTTACGTTTACCAAGAGCTGACGCAATATTTGCCCAAGTATCAACCTCTCCTTCATAAGGCGCCAAGTCATAAATACGACCAAAAGGAGAAACTCGCACAGCCACTTTGTCATGGCCAATTGCTTGGGAAATAGCATCAATAGTTTCTAGAAGAAAACGTTGGCGATTCTCAACAGTTCCGCCATATTGATCTGTTCGGTTATTTAACTCAGTACTGAGAAACTGGTCAAAGATGAATCCATTTGCAGCCATAATTTCAATGCCATCAAATCCTGCTTCAATTGCTAATTGTGCAGATTTAACAAAATCATGAGTAACACGTTTGATTTCTTCAGTTTCTAAAGCTCTAGGTTTACTTGGCGCAACCGGACCGGGTTCACCCGAATCAGTATATGCAAATACTGTAGTGTTGGTTGCTGGAATAACTCCAGAAGATACAGGTACTTGATTATCAGGTAAAACTGAAACATGCGACATTCTTCCCACATGCCAAAGCTGAGCAAAAATACGACCACCTTTTGCATGCACTGCTGCAGTAACTTTTTTCCATCCTTGCATTTGTTCATCATTATATAAACCAGGCGTATATAAATAACCACGCCCTTCTTCAGAAACAGGCAAGCCTTCAGTAATGATTAGACCTGCGGAAGCTCGCTGGGAGTAATAAAGCGCAGTAAGTTCATCTGCAACACCGTTCAATGTTCGCGTACGAGTCATAGGCGCCATTACTACTCGGTTTTTTAATTGAATATCCACCAAATTATGGGGAGTGAATAATTTATTCATCACAGACCTCTAGAGAGATTTACAGATAATTAAGAAATTTCTTTAACCACACTCATCAATCAATGAATGACTCAGGTAATGACCTGTTTGTGAAGTACAAGATTTGCACTCCCTCATTCCTATTGCACAAATGACAAGTTGATGCCACTATATCAACCAACTAGTAGGTAGGCAATAGTATTTTTAATTTAACCTGAATTTAATGTCGGTTAGCAATTGATTGAATACTATCCTTTAACTGAATTCTGAATCTGTAAATACAGAAAAGAGGAAGTTTTATAATGCGTAAATTACACACTTTAAATGAAGATACCTTTCATGAAATTGAATGGAAAGAAGGTTTAGCAGTAGTCCGTTTTTATGCTCCTTGGTGTCCACCGTGCCACAATAGCGAAAAATTATTTAATACTTTTGTGGAAAGTATTGAAGATAATGTAATTGTCGGAACAGTTAATGTTGATCAGGCACCTATTTTAACAACCCGTTATAATATATGGGGTTTACCATCTGTTTTAATGTTCAAAGATGGGCAATTAATCCATCGTATTGTTGGAGTAAAACCTATATCCGATTATCAAAAAGCTTTAGATGAACTCATAAAATCTGAATCAAACAATGATGAGAAAAACGAAGCAAAGAGTTCCATTGGTACTCTTTGTTTAACGAAATCTGAGATTAAAGCTGAATAATTTTCTAAACTATTTTCTGTTAGTACTTGACATTTAAAATTAGCCCATATAATCTACAAACCAACTAGTAGGTAGGCTACTTTTAATCGATATTAATGATTAGGTGATCTTATGAGTGAGCAACAATTTAAAGGCCAGAAACTTCTCGTCATTGGTGGCACTAGTGGCATTGGTTTAGAAACAGCAAAGAAAGTTGCTGAACAAGGTGGGACTGTAGTAATTGTTGGCAATCGCGCAGATAAAGCCGAGACAGCCCGTAAACAATTAGTTGCTATAACAAGTGAAGAACAAGTTTTTGCACTGACTGCTGATTTAACAAATTTTGATAGTGTTCAAAAGTTAATTAGCAAATTGGATAGTGAACATAAAGACATTAACTTATTAGTTAATTCAGCAGGAATTTTTTATCCTAAAAGCTTCCTAGAGCATTCGCTAAGTGACTATAACAATTTCCTAGACCTGAACCGCGCATTTTTCTTTATTACTCAACAAGTTGCTTCATCAATGGTTGCACAAAATAAAGAAGGATCAATTGTAAATGTTTCTGCCGTTGCAGCTCGCCAAGCTATCGAAACTGTCACAGCATCTGCCTATTCAATGGCAAAAATGGGTTTAGAAGCTATGACTCGTCATGTGGCTGCAGAGCTAGCAGAACATGGAATTCGAGTAAATGCTGTTAGCCCTGGAATGGTGGAAACCCGTATTTTCGAAAGATTTATTCCTTCAGATCAATTAGATAATGCACTTCAAGATTTCAATAGTTTTCATCCCTTAGGAAGAAATGGTACCCCAAATGATGTAGCAGAAACTATCGTATTCCTTCTTTCCGAAAAAACATCTTGGGTAACTGGTGCTATTTGGGATGTTGATGGTGGTGTCATGGCATCAAGAAAACTAGGCAAATAATATTTAATAAATGATGAGGTTTCAAAAATGAACGGTGAATGGACTAACAGATTATCTGCATTAGTTAAAAATATTGGTAATTTTGCAAAAGCAAATAAACCCGTTGCCACTGCTTTTCACAACTTAGAAGTTGCGACGCGTGAAAATAAAGTACTCGACGCAAAAACTCACGAGTTAATTGCGTTGGCAGTAGCAGTTACTACGCGTTGTGATGGTTGTATATCAGCTCATGCGGGCGCAGCTAAAAAAGCAGGCGCTACAAAAGAAGAAGTTGCGGCAGCTTTAGGAACTGCTATCGCTTTAAATGCTGGTGCAGCCTATGTTTACTCAGCACGAACTTTAGATGCTTATGACGAAATGTAACTTCACTAGAGGTTACATAAACAAGCTTAGTAATGGGGAAATTATTCTCCATTCACCAAAATTTATATCTTAATTGGAGTTCTATAATGAACAATGTAGTGAATGAAATTGATCTAAATGCTTTTCAACAATTTGCAGATAGAGTAAGCCAGAATCCTACCACTTCAAAAGCTCGTTTTAACGTACAAACAAGATGGGCGGGTCAAACACGTTCTGTTTCCACTGTGAAATCTTATGAACTTTTTGGTAAGACTTATGAACGTAACTTCCATATAGCTGCTGATGAACCTCATGAAATTTTAGGAACAGATAGTGCACCTAACCCACAAGAATTATTGATGGCGGCACTTAATGCATGTCTTACAGTTGCTTATGTAGCTATTGCTGCTACTAAAGGTGTCAAGATTAATTCATTAGAAATTGATACTTCTGGAGAGCTGGATCTCAGAGGTTTCTTAGGCTTAGATGAAAAAATTAATCCTGGATATGATGAAGTCCAATACACTGTAGTTATTGATACAGATGGGACACAAGAACAATTGGATGAAATACATAGTGCTGTTCTTAAAACTTCACCAAATTTCGCCAATTTTTCACGATCAATTCAAATGAAACCGCAATTAGTGATTGCAAACAAATAATATGTGATGGGTGGCATACTCGTTAATCTGATGATTCATCTTTAACAACAATGCTATAGTATGCCGCCAAATCTCTCTAATCTGGGAACTACGAATATGACCATTGATACTCGCCAAAGTTTAATTAACTCAGCAGAGCTTATGTTGAGATCAAGAGGTTATGCTGCTTTTAGTTATGCTGATTTAGAGAAGATTGTTGGAATTAAAAAAGCCAGTATTCATCATTATTTTCCCAAAAAAGAAGATTTAGGAATTTTAATAGTCGAAACATATATTGAACAGACTATTCAAGATTTTGAAAAAATCGAACGTGATTTTCCTAATGCATTCGGACGCCTTTGTGCCTTTGCTTCCTTATTTAGAAGCTCAATGTCTGAAGGAATGTTACCGTTATGTGGAGCTCTTGCTGCTGAAATGGCTGTTTTACCAGAGAGCATGCAGGAGTTAACTCGAAAGTATTTTGAAATCCAATTATCTTGGATAGAAAAAATCATCCATTTAGGTGTAGAAAATGGAGAACTTGCCGAAGGTGATGCAAATCAGCAAGCCTTTCAATTATTGAGTTTAATGGAAGGAAGTAGTTTTGTAAGATGGGCAATGAATAAAGGGACAGAGCTTGATCCTAAGGTAATAGGAAAAATTGTTGGCGTGCTTTCTTAAGATTAGCTCAGATATTTAAATCTTTTTAATTCAAATATCTAATCTATTTCTAATAAAAGTAAATAAATATAGGAATGCTTTAAATAAAGCATTCCCTTTATATTCGTCCATATATAGCACCCGCTATGACTATCCCAACAAAATTAGTTTAATTTTTATGTCAGATGAAATATCCATCGGACAATCTCTAATTTTATGGTAGTACTTTAAATATTAGTCTACCTAAATGGGAGTGCCCCTATATGGTAGGTTACAACATTCAGAATAATAAAAAAATTTATGGCTTACATGCCACTACTATTATTAGTTTGGCTCAATTATTGGCCACATCATTGTGGTTTAGTGCAAATAGTGCAGCAATAGATTTAATGCAACAATGGCAAATAACAGTTGCAGATATTGGTTGGATTACCAACGCTGTTCAAGCAGGATTTATCATTGGAACTTTTGTATTTGCTTATACAGAAATAGCAGACCGCTTTAAAGCCAGCCATATTTTTGTTTGTTCAGCACTATTAGGCGCCTTTTTTAATTTCTGCTTTGCATCGTTCGCCCATGGACTTATGGACGCCCTTATTTACCGTTTTCTCGTGGGATTATGTCTCGCAGGAATCTATCCAATCGGAATGAAACTTATCGTTCTATGGGCACCTCATCAGGCTGGGCAAGCACTAGCGAAATTAGTTGCTATGCTGACATTAGGTACAGCTCTTCCCTATTTTATTAATAGTTTAACCATTCATTTTGCATGGCAAACAGTCATGATTTGTTCTTCAAGTCTTGCATTGATTGCAGCCTTGTTAGTTTACCAATTAGGAGACCCAATCGCACCTCCAAAACCACGAAATATAGTGTCATCAGATGGCGCTTTTCAGGTTTTCAAAATTCGAAAATTTCGTGCAGCTGCTATAGGTTATTTTGGTCACATGTGGGAATTATATGCCTTTTGGACGATTATTCCTTTATTTATTGCAAAATCAGGTATTCCAGAAAAATTGGGATACAACAACATTTCGCTCCTTACTTTTTTTGTAATGGGATGTGGAGCAATTGGTTGCTTAGTTGGCGGATATCTTTCTAAATATGTAGGAAATAGATATGTTGCTATAGGATCTTTATCTCTCTCAGGTTTTAGTTGCTTGGTATTTGCCTTAGGCTGGCGTTTTTTACCCGCGTGGTTCTTATTAGCTTTATTTGCGATATGGGGAGCATCTGTTATTTCAGACTCACCGCAATTCTCAGCGCTTTCCACCCAATCTTGTCCATCCGAAAAAGTTGGTGCGGCATTAGCTATTCAAAATTCAATTGGTTTTACACTGACTATCATATCTATTGCATTGACAACCTATGCCTTTGAAATAATTGGCTTGGATTCAGCATGGATATTATTGATTGGCCCCATTCTAGGTGTTGCTGGATTCTACTATTCAGCAAATAAAGGAGTTATCCATGTCTAAACATTACGATTATATTGCAATTGGTGGAGGCAGTGGCGGTATAGCCTCTGTAAATCGAGCAGCCATGTATGGAAAAAAATGTGCATTAATTGAAGCGGGAGATATTGGTGGCACATGCGTTAATGTTGGCTGTGTTCCTAAAAAAGTGATGTGGTACGCTGCTCATATTGCTGACGCAATTCGTCAATATGCGCCATCATATGGTTTTACTACGGAAGTAAAATCATTTGATTGGCAGAAACTCATTAAAAATAGACAGGCATATATCGAAAGAATTCATACCTCTTATAACAATGTACTCAGTAAAAATAATGTTGATGTCATACACGGGTTTGCAAAATTTATTGATAAAAACACAATTGAAGTAAACGGAGATTTATTAACAGCTGATCACATTCTCATAGCTACTGGTACAGAAGCGAGTTGGCCTGCAATTGAAGGTGCTGAACATGGTATCGACTCAAATGGCTTTTTTGATTTAGAAGTATTACCAAAACGTACAGCTATTGTGGGTTCAGGATATATTGCAGTAGAAATAGCTGGTGTCCTTAAATCATTAGGTTCAGATGTCCAGCTTTTTATTCGACGCGAAAAACTCCTACGTAATCTAGATCAGTTCTTAGGAGAAGCATTATTAGAAATTATGCAGAGTGAGAATATTAAAATTCATAAAAATGCTGAAATCAGTAAAGTAACAAAATTAGAAGACAGTTCTATCATGTTGCATTTAAAAGATGGAACTCAACAAGTTGTAGATTGTCTTATTTGGGCTGTTGGAAGGAAACCCAATACCAAAGCTCTCCAACTTGAATTAACAAATGTAAAATTGGATGAACAAGGGTTTATCAAAGTTGATAAGTTCCAAAATACAACACGCGCTGGTATTTATGCAGTTGGAGATATTACTGGAAAGGTTGAATTAACACCTGTTGCAGTTGCTGCCGGACGTAGGCTCTCAGAACGGTTATTTAATAACAAGCCTAATGAATGCTTAGATTACAACAATATCCCCACTGTAGTATTTAGTCACCCGCCTATTGGAACAGTTGGATTAACCGAAGAACAGGCGATTGAAGAATTTGGCAAAGATATGGTTAAAGTATACAAATCTTCATTTACAGCAATGTATGACGCCGTGGCACAACATAAACAACTCACTAAAATGAAGCTTATATGTGTTGGTGTAGAGGAAAAAATTGTTGGTATCCATGGGATTGGTCTGAATATGGATGAAATTCTACAAGGCTTTGCAGTCGCTCTAAAGATGGGGGCAACTAAAAAGGACTTTGATAATACCGTTGCTATTCACCCTACATCATCTGAAGAATTCGTGACAATGCGTTGATTATTGTAATGCCAGAGATAATCATTGAAGTAGAGCATTTATTAAAAGAAGACTGATTTTTAATTCAATAAAAAGCCCTATTTATAGGGCTTTTTTTAAATCGCTTTTACGCAAATAGAGACATTTACATTGCTATTAATTGTATGTGCAGTACAACCACATAGAAGAAAGCTAAGTAATAGTAACTTCATTATGCTTCAGTAACTCTAATTGCTGTCACGCCGCTTAATAGCGGTAAGGTGTAACGCTTATTAGCTGGTTGAGGTGTACGTCCATACCAACGAAACTCCTGGAATTCAGACTCACTATACAGCGCGTAACATACTTTATTTGATTGGTTTCCACCAAGGCAAACGAGCTTTCCAGAAGACATATCTCGCCCTACGACAAAACAAACATGGCCCCCACCTTTACGTGTTTTAATAGCAACACAACCATAAGCGGGTTTTGCTAACTTTGTGCCGTAATTCACGTAATCCAATGCGCGGTACCAATGTTTAGGATAAGCAATTCCTGCTACCTTTAAACAATGAGCAACAAAGGTTCCACACCATGCTGTTTCATCATCGGCCCACCAAGCTTTAAGTTCTTTTAACCATTTCAAAATAGTTGGATTGTGCTGTTTACCTGGTATTTCTTGAAGACCAAGATGCTTTTTAGCTTCTGCAATCCAAGCTAATTCATCAGGCTTTGTTGGTGATGGGATATTCAACAAAGAATTGATCCCTACTAACTGTCCTGTTAGTTGAGGGCCGTTAAGTCGCGGCTGAGAAATTTTCTTTCCAATCCATGATAGACCGAGCATTAATATACCCGTTACAAATGCATGATACTTTTCAGGGATAACCTCATAATCAACCCCCCATTGAAGTGCTGGCAACAAAATTAGCATGATGAATGCACCAATTGTTGGTAGCTTGACAGAAAGGTACTGCCAAGCATTATTTTCAATAAACTTCATTCATCTTTCCTTTTTCGTAAACTATCTTGCTCTAAGACTTTGATTCGTAACTCGCTTTCTTTTTCACGTAATTCACTTTCTTTACGTTCTCTGCGATCACGTCTCCACTGAAAAATGAAACTAATGAATAGGCCAACAACAGCCACAATTGCACCTGTATAGCTCAACCAATTAATTGATGTTAAAGAGCCAAAAGCACTTGCTAAACCACTCCAAAAGGTAGTTTTATTTGCAAAAGTAGTGACTGTGACTTCAATTGCCTGATGATCAGACATGACCTATTCCCCACATTTCATTTGGTGTTATTTTTGCAAGCGTTATAGTTTTAAATTGAGTATGGTTCCAAAGAAAAAGGATCAAAAAAGCCTGAATAATTCAGGCTTTTTAATTATTAATTTTTATCGATATCTACTAGCTAAAGCATTAAGACCTTTAATGACCTCATGACCCAATTTTATAAAAGCATTGTGACGTTCAATATCATTTTCTAAATACTTCTTACGACTTTCCCATGCTGATGAATTGAAGTAAGTACTTTCAAAACTCAAAGGCATTTTCAACGCATCTGATAGAGTCATTGGACAGTTTTCAGAAATACTACTTGCTGTCTCAAGCAAAAGATCGGTCCAACTCTTTGATGATTCCTGTAAAGACGGAAGCGGTGCGAAATCGTGCAGGCGCGTCATCTGCACCTCTTTCTACTAATATTCCGTGGTTATCAACACTTAACCGTAAATGAGTAAACAACTCATTGTTTAAATTATTAAAATCCTGATAACACAAATCAAAATCACTAGCTGGCATTTTCTTAATGAAATCTAGCCGCTGCTTAAATTGTTCTTCAAACAATTGAGGATTTGTTCTATCTGGTAATAAAGCTAAGTGCTCATGATTAGAATAACTCAACTGAAATGACATCATGCAGGCAATCCATTCAGCGACATTCTTGCAATTTGCCTCTAAGAACTCCGCTTCCATTCCAATAAGCTGTCTAACCGTAACTCCATTTTGAGTAATTTCAGTTTTCCAATTATTTTCTGATTGAAGGAAAACTTTGGACCAGTCTGTATTCACTTCCAACATGGTATTACTTTGTTTTTCAAGATACTTAAGCAGAAGCAGATACCGTTCCTGAATTGTTAAAAGTAAAGGGTCCCCACTATCTAAAGCTGACTTAAGAAAAGCTGTAAGTCTTTTTTCATTAAAATTTGGTGCAATGATTGAAATTTTAAGACACTGTTCAAAACTCAGCTCTTGCATTAGAAAGGTATTTTCACCAACTGGCACAGGATCAAATGTAATCATTAGTTGCCTCCATATAATGAGTAAATGTCTTTTGAGTCCCATGCAGTTCGACTCATTAAACTAATATTGACGGCTAAACTTAACCGGTTACCTTTTTCATCAATTGGTGCAACTATTGGTGCTGAAACACTTTCAATAATAAAAGGTCTATAAGTTTTGCCATGTGTAGTAAGAGATACAAAAGGTGGGATAACACCTGAAAACAAACCTTCTAAGGTTGTATTTGAATCATTAACGACATTTTGCAGCGTAGAATCAGAGGATAATGATACTGGTAAACTCCAAGCCTCCAATTGCATAATCTTGTCTTCAACTTCTGATCTCGCATCACTTAATGCCAAGAAAAAAATTGATAAATTAAGGCGTACTGAAGATGTTGATAGGAATACTTGAGTTGTATTCACTTTGGTTAAATTTGTTCGCCCTTCAACGCTCTTAAGCGCAATTTCAGCCGTTGCTAAAGGTCCTGATGCCATATCACTTAATGCTGACATGAATGGCGAGTTCTCTCCTAGCGTTGCAGCAGCTTGAAGCATCTGCCCAGTTTGCAAGTTAGCCATCAACATAGGCATCTTGAGTTCAGGATTGCTATTTTCAAATGGAGTTTGCCATTGGCTCTCAATACTTTTGTCGCCGTCAATCAATAAAGCACGAATTACTGGTGATGCTACTGGGTTACCATCTTTATCACAAAGTGAAAATTCCGCATATTTATGCTTTGAAATTGAGCCATAGAAAGGATCTGATTCAGTACTGGGCAACTTTGTTTTAGCTGTATTGACAGCTGGTGCATAAGCTAAAGCTTTGGACATTTTTAAGTACTAATTCATAAAATTAAGCTATTATTAATTAAAAAATAAGGACACTTATTAGCTTTGTTCCAGCATTAAAAACTGATAAAAAAGTGTTGAAAATACGCCAATTACAAATTTCCCATATAGATTTGATTATTAATAATTTTTTAGTATGATGAAATTTAAAATTTTTATTTAAAAATATTCTTTGAGAAATAAAAAATGTTAGATTTATTTACACCTATTGTTGAAACCGAAAAACAGCATAAAATTTTTAAATTGTTATTAAATGAAGCAATGTATGCTGAAAGGAATGTTCTATTAGATTGGGCAAATGGATTTGTTGATAGGGATAATAAATTTGTAAAAGAATTCCAAACTACTTTTGAGTCTTCTTTTTGGGAATTATATCTAAATAAAATCCTGAAATCTGAAAATATTGATATAGATTATAATCATCATGCGCCTGACTTTGTATGTAACAAAAATAATTCAGCTTTTTGTATTGAAGCAACAATTGCCAACCCAGAACAAGATGGCCTACCAGCATTTGGTTTTACAGATGCACATTTAGATTTTCAAATTAACTTTAAAGAATTCAATAGAAAATCAATTATTAGATTAGCCAATTCAATTGTCTCTAAAAATCAAAAGTTTAAAAAATCATATAAAGATTTATCTCATGTTATAGGTAAGCCTTTTATTTTAGGTCTTAATTCTTTTGATCGACCTCATTCCCACTTTATAGGTCATCGCGGTTTAATTGCTGTTCTATATGGAATTTATCTTAATGAGGAAAAGGCTATTTCAGATAAACTCAACTACTTGCCAAGAGAAAGAATGGATTTTATTGAAAAAGATAATGGTGCAGAAATTCCACTAGGTTTTTTTAAGACTTCAGAGTATGAAGATATTAGTGCTGTAATTTATAACCCATATGCAACTTGGGGGAAAGTTCGAGCATTAGCTGAAGTAACTGAAGCAAATAAAACTACTTTCTTTAATGCGCTTTACACTAGGGATGACGTAAGTGAGAGTACATTAATTCCTGATATCCGCGAAGGGATTCCTAAAGAGGAATATACAGAATCAATCTTTGATGGTTTATATATTTTTCATAATCCTCATGCTAAATATCCATTCCCTGATTTTTTATTTAATGATCCTGATATTGCTCATTTTAGTGTAGATGATCATGGTAATCTACTTGAAAGTGTTGGAGAAAAATTTTTACTTTCACGAAGTTTAATTAGTTCATATGCAAGTTCAATGATTCCCAAATAAAGAGAAATTCAAAGACATAATATTTATAAATTTAATTTTGCTGTATCCAACAATCCATAAAAAATACGCTCATCAAGAGCGTATTTTTATTACTTATATTAAGCAGCTAGATTAATATTATTCTCTTGCTCAAATTCATCAATCTTCTTAATGATTTCAGCAGACTTGTTATAAGGCATAACAATTTCATCAAACTCATTAACTTCTGAGCCCCAAAATTTCAGCATGATATTCTTGATCTGAGGTTTATCAACACCGTCACCATTGAAAACATACTTACTACGTTCAGTTCTGACATAAAGTTCGTACTTAGCAAGCTGCTCGTCAATGCGTAGTTTTCTTGGAGGCATTGCGATATCACGGATTTCAGAAAAGAGGTCTTCCACACTTGAAAGATGTGTAAAGTCTAATTCTCGTGTAATAGGTACATCATTAGAGCCTGCATGTTTTTCAATAATGATGATTCGAGTTGAAACAGCGGTACCAGCATTTTTAAAGGTCGATTGAGGCAACCAGATTTCAGCTGTCAGAACTGCACCAGGTGTGCTTTCAATAAACTCGTCAACTTTTGAATCCATTGAACCACGTGGTACCAATGCGACAATACGACCACCATCATAAAGATGACCAAAAGCTTTCTTGATATGTTGAATTGCCAGCGTTCCAGCATGTCCAAACGGTGGATTCATTACAATCGCATGATACTTATTTAAAGTCTCTAAAGACTCGAATGTATCGACAATTACTTTAGCACCTGTATTTGCCATTTGAGCCCGACTAGCTAACGATTCGGTCGGTTCAATCATTGTCAGCTCTACATCCTGCGGAACAAAACGACCAATAGCTCCATCACCAGCACTAGGTTCAAGCACAGAATCGCCTGTGTGCACCCCTGCCCATTCAATCATTTTGAACCCGAGAGGTTCTGGTGTGGCATACCATTCCTTACCTTCACGATTATCACGACTTTCAGAACGTTTGCCTTTTGCATAGTAGAATGTTAGAGCTTGATCAAATGGAGTTAGCTTGGCAATACGGGCATTTTCTTCATCATACGCTTTACCACCAATCCCATCATTTAGGCTTGGCTCTTCATATTTAGCATCTTCATAAGCCTGAATTAACGCTTCTTTGATACTTACTACAGCATCAGCACCTTTTGCAAAGTTATCTACCGTTTCTGCCCGTCCAGCAATCGTGTCTGCAAATGCAGCCCGTTCCCATGCAGTACCAGTAGTTAAGTATCTCTGAATAGCATTCGATGCTTGTCCAGTTCGATAGATACGCCCTTCTGTCTGTCTTAACTTGGCTGGCTTTGTTGGCTGCCCAATATTAATTAGAACTCGCTGATGTTTACCAGTCGTATCATGCAAGCTAATTCCAGTTGAACCAGCATCTGACTGCAGAATAAGAATATCGTGCCCGCTACCATCTGTATTAAATAACCCTACATTAGATTCACGTTGTTGCTTTGAAATGCGGCCATTAAATAATAGAGCATTTGGAAATGCTTTCTTTAAAGTCTCAACTGGTGAATCGTAGTCAAGATTGAGATTCACTAGATCTGGGCGAGTTTCCTTGAATGAATTATATTCAAGCTCAATATCATCCCTTAAATGGCTCTCATATTTTTCGATATCAAGCTGACTAATTAAGAAAGGTGCAAAACCACCACCTTCATTATAATCATGGAAAATAACTACTTTACGGCCTAATGCTAAGTGCTTTTTCACCATATCAACACAAGCTTCAGCTTTAATGGCTTCTAACAAACGGCGTCTTGCTAAATAATCGAATCGCTTTGCAATAATTTCGTATATGTTTTTAAAACGATTTCCAGTGAATAAACGATCATATTCTTGCATCGATGCATGACGTCCCCAGCCTGTTGTTGGCTTTCCAGTCTGAGCAGCCCATTCTTCAAAAGTTCGTGTTTTATGACCTTCGATTTCTTTATAACCATTACGAAGATAAGTTAAACCTTCATCAATAAGTTCACCAACACGAGAGCCAATTAGAATAAATTTACGATCATAGTCAAAATTAACTTCTAAATCGCGTCCAGACATGGCACCAGTGTTTTTAAGATTTTCCGCAAACTGTCTTTCAAGTACACCCGTATCCACCTTTGCCTCTGGTCGGGTCAACTTACCATATCGTTTTCGATATCCAAGATTTCCCATATAAAAGTGCTCTCGAGCCTTACTAAAGCCTTCTGCTAAATTACCTTGGTCATCAATAGAAACAGAAGGTGACATATAATCAAATAAATAGCCCTCCGCCCAATCAAGTGAAAAGTGATAACTAAATGGCGTAGCAGATAAGAAAACAACTTTGCACTTACTTTTCTGGTGTTTCCAGCTCAGATTCCAAATTTTTCTTTGTTCATTTCTCAGGACCTGCATTTTGTTATAAGCAGTTAGGTATTGCTCAGTTTCTTTGCCATTTTCATCGAGTTCTTCAGTAGGCATCTGATCTGCAAATTTATTATCAAACCATTCATTAAAACCTCGCAAATGACCTGTTAATGCTCGTAGCTTGTTTAAGGCTGCAGTTGATTTACCATCAGATGATTGTGAAAGAGTATGGGCTTCATCTATTAAAATAAGGTCCCAATGTTTATGAACCAAACTTGTGTTTTGACCAAAATTAGCAAATGTTGTGACCACTACTGAGTGCTCATCACCGCCGTTATCTTTAATGCTTTTTAATTTATAAGCCTTTATATGCAAAGGACTTGAGCTTTTTACAAAGTCATTCGCGATTTTATCGTTTAGGGTAACAATCAAAATATTCTTAAGACCAGCATTAATAAAACGCTTTGCAACACCCAGCCCAGTAAAGGTTTTGCCTGTACCTGTGCCATTTGTAAAAAGAATACCCTTCTTATTTTCCTCGATTAAGTGCTTTTCTGTTTTAAAAACATCCCCACGCTGTGCAGGTTGTAGATATGGCAAAGCTTCGTCAATATTTGAAGCATCACTCCAAACAGTTTCTACATTATCTGCTTTTAATTGAGCTTCCAGCTTTTCATCTATGGCAGCTCTAACTGATTTAGCAGATTGTATAATTGATCGATCTCTTGCTCGTTTAAGAAATGATCTCTTACCAGATAGTTCACCGCTTCCGCTGCTGTTAATCCGGTTAGTACTGGTTCCACTATCTCCATCTGAAGATTCATTTCTTGGATTTCGGCCGCCAAGTAAACTTGCATCATCACTTTTTGATAAGCCAGTACTACTGTTTCTGAGATCCCCAGTTTCTCCATCATTTCTGATTGCTTCTTCAGTCTCGAGTTCATCTTTTCCTGATCCATTTGCAGGAACATTTGGTCCTCTGGGTCTGAAACGAAATTCGCCAACTGATTCCACATCTGAATTGGTATTTGAAACATAGGAGAATAACCCTTTTACTAGTTGCTGATCTTCGGAAAGAAGTGAGTCTGGAATAGCTTTAAGATGTTTTGAACGTACTAAAATTTCACCCTGAGAATAAAAGGCATAAGGGTCATATTCTTTAGCTTTGGTTAATTTGATGCCTTTTAGGCCAATAACTTGTAGTGTTTTATTCTTTTTAGTTGTGTATGGCTTCAGCTCTTTTTCACATGCAAAAAGGGAGACAATAATCTCCAGCTGCTCAATAACATTTCTCGAACCGTTATTTAGGTGTTCAATAACTGATTCATCAATGTTTTTGATTGCTTCCGCATATAAGACTTCAACTACTTCATCCAATTTTGGAAAGTCACTTTCTTTACGTGCAAAGGATAATGCTTGCTTCGCTACAGACAAGTTAAGTTCTATTTGCTTATGGATGATAAGAAGGAAAAACCGAGCAATATTGCTATGAAAATGCATGAAATCAATCATGTAATAAATCGCAACCAATACAGTGTCTTTAGCGATTGGTTTGAGCTTTAAGATGGACATATATCCCTCAACATAGGAACTTTATATTCCTATGTTGAATGATCGTAAGTACTTAATTTTTAGTAGGTTCCAGAACTAAATATCTAACCCTTGGAAAAGAATGTCATTAATTTTGTTCACTTCTGTTTTTTCATTGTCATCAACTTGAGTAATTTTAATTTTCAAAGCATTGTGGAAACGTTCGGCCCCTTCTCTGGTTAATCGAATTATTTTAGATCTACATGAGCTACTAGACTCAATCAAAGAATCGTACATTTGCACACTAATGAAATCATCACCAAGCACTTGTTGTGCATATTGGAGAGCATCTTTAACACTTACTGGTTCAGGCTCACCAAACAAACCTACATTACTGCTATCTAAAGCCTGTTTCTCTGCAAATTCAGCTAAAGCTTTAAATAACATACTCATTTTTTTTGAACTGCGGCTATTCTTGGCGAGAAACACGGCGAGCTCAGCAACACCTTCCCCTAGATCCTCAAAAAGCCCTTGCTGCTTAACAAACTCAACAATATCTTGATCATTTTGCTTTGCAGATAAAATGGTATTTGCTGCATCAATAATTGCATTAGCAACACGTTGATCAATGGCTTGCTCCATACCATCAACGATTTGATCCGATATATCTTGAACATTTCCACGACTTATAGCTTGCGCTTCAATAAATTTAGGCGCAGCAACACCAAGCGCATTAAGCATATTTTGAAGATCTGGTTTTGTATGATCAGCCATCATTTCTAGCAAACGATCATCATTGTAAGCTTTACTAAAAATTGCGGCCTTGATTCTGTTTATCAGTGCTTGTGTAGGTTTTTTATCTTTCGTGGCGTACTGGGCTGCTTCTGTATCACCTAATTTGGTTAAAAAACCTTGAATAAACTTTTGGTTACTTACTGCTAGTAAATCACCGTCTTCATTAGGGTTAAATAGAGCCAATAAATTCTCATCTAATCGCTTTGCATCTGCTTTAGCGCGCTCTGTAGCAGTAAATGACAACTTATCGTCTTGGTTAGCATCAATCGCAAATTGAGCTCTATCGATCTCAGTATTACGAATACGTATCAATATTGGCTGTGCAATGGTTTGGATCTGCTCACTGCTAAACCCAAAGTAATCGGCTTCATCAATCAACCATTGCTTATACTCATCTGCAGTACCACGCTCATATGCAAGCTTGATTGCCATCGTTCGGCCATTTCCAGATTCCACGACTAAATCATCACCGGTTATTGGTGCTCCAGTATCTGCCCGTCCTGAGCGGCCAAGGCTTTCAGGATCTAAATCATTAGCAGTTTTCTGTACCCATGCTTGTGATGATTCACGACTTCGATCTCGTGGCTGCAATTCTTGCGGATAGTTTGGGTTTTGTGCACCTGTCGCCGTATGAGACGCAATGACTTGATCAATATCGACTAAAGCAAAGACAGTAGAAATCTTTTCCCCTTTGGCTGTTTTCACATTATTAGTTCTACCCTTCAAAAGCCCAGTAAAGGGCGGTTTAGGTTTTAAAAAACTAATCATTTGATCAATTACAACTAATGGGTTATTAGTAATATCTAGGGTAGAAATTTGTTTTAATGTTGTCATTAGATATTCTCCGCTTCCATTTCCATTGTTTGTACATGGTTCAATAGCTCTGTCACAGCCGGAATAAGAAGTGGATCATTTAAGTCTTTTTCTGCTTCGTCCCGAATTTGTTCTAGTAACTCGAGATTAACTTTAACCTGCCCTTCAATTACTGAACGATAAAGTTGATTGCCTTCATCATTTGTCTTACTAGATTGAAGATCTTCAACCTCAGTTGGAGTAATTAGTTCTTCAGGTTCATCTGTAGCTGAATTTTGAATTGGCTCTTTATTAATAAGGCGATCCGCTAAATGTTCATCTGCCCATGCTCTTGAATATTCATAAAATGCTGTTAAATATTCTGGTGAACCTTCAGCCCCATTCCAAGTTTGTAAGAACTCACCACGGCGATCTGAAACCCACCCTATAAAGTCAATATTGTTAGAATCTTCAGGATTTTCTAAAGTGTCTAACCATGCCTGCATCATTTTGTTTTCAGCCATACCAGCTGAACGTGCTGCTAATACTTCTTCATTCCTTTTTTGGTTTGACTCAATTTGAGCATCAATGAGCTTTTTTGATTCTAGTTCTGCTTGCTGTTGAGCTAGATCTTGTTCATCTAATTCAGATATCCATTCTTGAGCCCAAGATACTGATTCAGAATCGCCCTCTAGAGCCTTATTGATACGTTCATAGAAAGCTCGATAACGTAAGCCATCTTCACCAGCCCATAGTGGATCTGCATTCAAACGCTTTAAATCAGTTATTAATCGTTCTGCTTCTTCATCTGAAATACCAATTGGTGAATCATTATTTAGACTATTCTCTTTAATGATTTCTTCATTTTCTTCTGATCGCTTCGATTGCAAAGAGGTTTGCAATTGATCCAAATCATTTAATAAATTGGAAATTTCCTCATTTAAAGAATTTAATTGGTTTTGTTTTTGTTCAATACGACTTTCTGCATCTGCTAAAGCTTTGGCCTTTTCTGCTTTTTTGGATTGTAAACGCTTAAAGCGGTTACTGTTTTGATTAATCAACTTCATAATTCGACCAACGAGAATTGGAATTGAAATTCCTTCTCCTTGGTTTGGCTGAATTGCAGCTGTAATATCACGATTATTCATTAAAATTTTCCACGAAAGTAATGAATCCGTTGGACTAATTTTTTTGGATAATCGATCTGGCTTATGAAAAAGGATTGTGAAGTTTTGACCGTCATCAAAATCATAAGTAAGCGCAATTTGAAGTACTTTTTTATTCTTGAAGGGCTTACTTTCAGTAACGTTAATGACTTTAACACCAGTTTTAGAAAACTGATCCATAGAGTGATGCAAGATAGCAGACAGCTGCTCTAAATGCTGGTAATCGACAATAATAGAATCATAATGAGCTTCTTCTACTTCCAGACTAGATAATAACGTAGGCAACCCATCAAATTTACTTAGCAGCTGACTATGGTCATCATTTCGTTGCATATCTAGTAAAAGTTTTGCTGTATCACCATCATGAGAAACTAAACTGATTCCATCCCATTGAGGTGTTTCTGCAGCAATCACGTTCTGTAATTGCTCTAATTGCCATCTTTGAATAGGTTTAGACCCAGACAAATTAAATTGTTTGGAAGATAAGTGGCGTTTAAGTCCAAATTGATTTGTTTCAATTACATCTGTAACACAAGCATCAAACATGCGTCCAAACTGTAAGATTGCTAGTTCAGCAGCATGCTGATCATCAATTGCACCCAGTATGGCAACTGAATCATAAGCTTCGATTCCGCTCTTCTGCCCTTTTAAGTTAATCACTCGCCAGAGGTCATTTTCCGTGTAGTCTTCAGTGACTAAGGCATTAATTTGACGGTAATCACCTTTAATAAATCCAATTGAACAAGCGCCACTATTCACCATTGAATCAAAACCAGGTACTAATCGGCTTTGATGTGGTGCATGTGTTTGAGTAAAAATTGATTTAACACTCACGGAGTTATCCTCATTTTAATATGAGGATATTTTCTCAGCCGAATTTATTATTAAATTTGATAAGTTCCAAATTTGAAAATATAAAAATTTTTATAACCTTTAGTCATAAATAAAAATTAAAAGCCTCTTTATCGACTTTTAATTAGAAATTTTACGATATTCGTTATAAATCATAATTAGACCTCCAATTAAAATAAATCCTAAACCAAGTAGTTTCAAACCATCAATCTTTCTTACCTGTACACCAAGTAATCCCGTACTATCAATGATAGTTGCAAATAGCATTTGTCCTAAAAAGACCCATAGAAGAGTGGTAGTAGCTCCAATTTTTGGGGCTGCAACAAACATACATAGAATGTAAAGAGATCCTAAAAATCCAGGCATCCACATCCACCAAGAAGTTTGTTCATACTGAGGAGGTTTAATCCCTCCATCCATAATTAATGCAATTATAAGTGAAGCTATTGCACCTCCAACATAAAGGTAAAAAGTAGATTGTATTTGTGTTGCACCACTAGTGTTTCTGAAAGCATTAACCATCGCTAACTGTAGAGGGACTATAAGTCCCCCTAAAACACTAATGAATACATAGTTAATATTATGCATTCTTAACCTCTAAGTATAAACTGCTCCAAAAATTATCGAGAAGTTCAAGAAATTTATTAAAACCAATCATGAATTTTTCTTTTTTGGCATCAGTATCGATTATGGACCAGATTGTTCTATTTAAATCTTCAGCATGACGAGCTTCAGTTCCATCTAAATGAATATCATAAAAATTGGAAACATCTAACCATTTTTCGTCTGAAAAAAGTTCTTTATTTTTCTCAGCTCCTTTTACTAATAATTCTAATTGAGGTAATGCGTGGATTTCTTGTGCTAAAGCAGCACCTAACATTATATAAAGGTCACTATTGAAAAGTTTTTCAGACTCTTCTTTTAATTTCATCGTAGAGTCTATGCCTTTTCCATAAACAGGGGTTTTGTCATATAAAACCTGACTATAAGAATTTACAGATTTTATAAATAGATAAGCATGAGGTTGTCCGTCATCTAACCCTTTTTCCTCAGCAATATTCATTTCAAAAGCTTCAATAATCTTTGGAATGTTCTCATTTAATACATTTTCATTAGTCTGAGTTTTTTTTAAAATTTCACAACCTAAATCAAGACGTGCAGCAGTTGGACCCAACCAATGTCTAAGATTATTAACAAGTATAGTATACTGAGAATAAGTATAATCATTACTATAATTGGACCAATTAATAAGACACTCATTTTCAGCAACTTTTTTTGCTGCCAATTGTAATTCACTATAATTCATTGATTTCCACCTTTAATATTTATATAAAATTTTATTAAAAAAATAATCCAGATAATAAATTATCCAGAGTTATTATTTTTTATAAACATTTCATTATTATGTCAACCCATTATTTTAAATAAATATATAACAATTAAAAATAATAAACGCACTACAATAAATCATTTATAGCTCTCTTTTAGTGCAATTTAAAATATGACAATTTTATTAATTAAAGTAAATTACTAAAATAAATAAATTATTATTAGTAAATAATAATTATTTTTATTTGAAGCAATTATAAATTTGGAAACATTTTAGTGAAATTTAATGTAACGATAGTATGACCTTTATTTGAAGCATCTAAAGGTAAATTACCAGCTTGCAAAGATACTAAATGCTCAATTTCAAAATGATGTTGAGATCTTACAGCTTTATCAAAAGCATATATTTTCAAACGCATTAAATATTCTATAGGTGGCGGTTGTGTACCATCTTTATTAAACATTATCTGCTTTATGGCTAATGCACTATTTGCAATAGCTGCAGCTTTAGTCTCAATAAATGAGATAGTTAATTCATTTGAGGCATTACCGGTTATATAGTTGAGTTGATAGTGTCCAACATGTACTGAATCTGTTTGTGCATCTAGAAGTGATACATCAACATTATTAGCTAACCAAGCGATCTTATTCGAAGGATCAAAAATTGGAATATTCGCTTGGGCAATCTTACTATTTGCCTGATAAGGTCTAATTTCTATTCCAAAATGAGCGGCTGAGAGAGTTCCTAATGCATAGAGCTCTTGATAATGAGAAACAGCTTTATCAACTGTCAATCCAGACCATAAGACAGGATTTCTTGCAAAACGTTCCTTGAATGGACTTATAACATTACCAAAACTGTTATTAGACGTTTTATTCTGTGTTTCATATTCAAAAAAAGCCATTATTCATCATCCTCTGGAAATTTACGGCTCTTAAAAATACTTTCAGCTAATAATTGAGCTTCATCATATTTCATACCTGCATCGCGCTCTAGAATATAGGCCATAGTTTCTACATCTAAGTTTGTCTCCTTTAAAGCTGCAATCACTTGGGTTTTAAGTAGTGTTGTATTCATTCTAGATTGGGAATTACTGATTTCTTCAGTAGCTGCTGCAGTTTGGTTTGTATAATATTCAACTTGCCAAGGATAATCTTTAGGCTCAAATTGTTCATTAAATGCAAATCCCCAATCCAAATGAAGAATCTGATTAATCCCTTCAGTTACTGCTGTACGAATGTCTTGTGACCTACGCATGATTTGGGCTGAGGTATGGAACGCTCCGCCTTCACCAATACCACCAGTTAACATGTCAGCCCACCCTACCATACTTGGGTCTAGACCTATCCCTCCCATTAACAAACGGACATTAATCATAAATTGTTCAATATTAATTGGTGAGCTTCGCTGAGCTTTAATATCACCAACAGGATTTAGAACTTGCTTCTCATCAAATACTGGCAGCATGTGAAAAGCAGTATTCCAAACCGCTTCGCCACCTGATAAAGCGTCACGAACATATGTCTCATGATTTTTAAGTAAACCTTCTAATGCACGAACATATGCTTGACGTTGTGCAGGTGGCATTCCAGACATATTTACCGTCAAGAACATCTGATTTACTGTATCTGCAATCTGCTGGCTGTTCATAGATGCCAATGCAAGAATCACATCATCATAAACTTCTTCAATTTCGTAAAGGAATGAACCACCTAAATGCGCTGGTAAAATCGGTAATTCATCTGGGTCATCTCCTTCTAACATTTTAGTTACAAGGCCAGTTTCAACAAGTTCATATTGAGCAATATTGCTCATACGGGGCATTTTGAAACGAACCATTTGAATAGTATTTAGTTTGGTAATAGTTTTCTGCCAATTTCGAGGATCTAAGCAAAAAAATGCGACAGTTTTACTGCCCTGTTCGAATGGCTGTATTAATGGCGGATATGTATACTCATTACAAAGGAGGTCAATTACTCCATTCTCTTTTTTCCCATAAATTCGGGCATAAGAATCGCCAAATGAAATCGCATCTCGGGCAAGCTTACTTAAATACTTATTAATCAGTTTTTCCATGACATCACGGCGTTCATCTAGCTGCTTTTTGATTTTTTCAGCTGCTGGGCCATTTGCCTTTTTCAAACGTTGTGCTGGTGTAATAAACACTTGTTGGCCGCTATAAGAATCTCCGCCTAAAGCTGCAGAAACATGAATCCCCATACCCTCTGCGATAGGGGCAAAGCGTAACATTCTCTCCCATTTAGTGAAAATTTCTTTTCGAGTACGCTTCTTATTGGCTTTAGTTTGATTGGTCCCCAGTGAAAACGGTGCCATGGATTCATAAAGCTGCGCCGTAGCATCCTGATTAGAGGTATCAAATTGCTGATCATATGAATTAACATTTTCACCGAGTAACAACGATAAGAACCGAGAAGACATAACTAAGCCAAAATACCAAAATAATTAAGTATTTTGATGGCTACCAATTTTTAACTTTTAGATGAGTTCCAAAGTGAATTGGAACCGTACAGATTTAATAAATTCAACGCATGCAATTCTATCTGCACATATTTTTTTAATCTCTTTAGAGGACATTGGCATGACTGAAGGTGTAAAAGTTTTTACCGCATTGGATATCGAATTAGCTCAAAAAACTACTGATATTGTTAATAACCAACGTTATGGCAACCGTCCAGAATTTGAAACACTTACCTTAGGTTGGGATCGCAAAACTGGTGCTGTTGCAGTTAACTACACTTTTGCAGAAGAACAACAAGTTAATGATCAAACAATTTAGCAATGCAGAAAACTTAATGATTTTTTATTGATCGTGAAAAGTACATAATTTAATAATTATGTACTTTTTCTAAACATAAGTAATTAAATATAGAAAAAAATAGAATTAATAAAAAAATCTTAGGACTATTTAATATTTATTTAAAGATAAAAATTATTCTAATATAAAATTAAATCGTGTAATTTATAGAAAAATATAACTTTGTGACTTTTTGATGAGCACCATCCTGCCTTTAGAAAAAAATATTATTGTAAGTGTTCCTCATGAATACACTACTCCACAAAAAGGAGCTTATTTTGAGAAATTATGTGCCCAGATCCTTCGAAAGCAGTCTTATGAAATTACTGGTTATGAAGTTAGAAGAACAGGAATGGAGATTGACCTTGAAGCTATTCATAAACCATCTCAAAAAACCGTATATATAGAATGTAAGTTTTTTAATGACAAAAGCTCAATTGATTCAAAAATAGTTGATTTGTGCTTTGCACAGTCTTTTAGAGGAGAGTTTGATAAAATTGCTCTATTCTCTACAGTTAAATTAGGTAAAGATGCTCAAGCTACATACGATAATTATTTAAAGAGAGGAATAGATTTTTCTTATTATGATAGTGAAGAAATTCTTTCAGCTTTAGAAGTAAGTGGACAAGTTCCAAATATTGATACAATTAGATTCAATTCAAATGTTACTTCTGCAACTCTACTTATTCATCCAGAACTTGTTCCTGTATGGCTTTTACAAGAAAGTGAAAACGGTTCACCTACTGGATTAATCGCATATGTTTCTCCAGATAATGAAGTAAGTTTAGAACGTATTAGACAAATCCTTGATAATGAAGGAAAGTTAGAAGAATTAGATATTAAGTTTTTTGAGCAAAAAATTACACTTCCTCAAACTGAATTATCAACACCTTCGACGACAAGGGAGGTTGTTAGTGGCATTGTTTTAGCGGATGATATTATGGATCCTAAACCATGCCGACCAAAGGATTTTATCGGAAGAGATGATATACAAAAAGAAATCTGGGATTTTTTAGAGTCAGTTCGTACTCAAGAAACAGATTCTAGAATTCTTGCATTAACAGGACTTTCTGGTAATGGAAAATCTTCATTAGTTGCTAACCTTTCAGATCGTTTCACAAATAAAAAATGGAAAAACAAACTTTATCTTTATCCAGTTGATGTACGCTCTGCAAGAGGTTCCCGTTTTGTCGCTGAAGCTGTAGGCAAAGCATTCAATACTGCTGTAAGTCATGGATTTATTGAATCGGATACTTCTTTTACTATTGAAAATATTGACGAAATTACAGGTGGAAAAGCCTTTCAAGAATACGCACAATTTCTTGAAAAGAATAATAAAGTTATGGTGATTTTCTTTGATCAATTCGAAGAAGTTTTTATGAAAGAAGAGCTCTTTTCCTTATTTCGTGCATTTAGAAGATTTGCTCTTGATATATCTGCTGAAAAAACAAATGTAGTAGTAGGTTTTTCTTGGAGAACGGGTATCTTTTTAGGAAATGATAATCCTGCTTATGGATTATGGTATGACTTACGTGATCATAGAACAGAACGAAAATTAAAAACATTTGATGTAAAAGACTCCAACAAAATGATTTCTAGTTTCGAAATAGAAGCAGAAATTAATTTAACTAAACCATTAAAAGCTAGGTTAATTCAACAAGCCCAAGGATTCCCTTGGTTTCTAAAAAAGCTTTGTATTCATTTGTTTAAGAAAATAAAAGAAGGTATTTCTCAAGAAGAACTTTTAATTAGTCAAATGCAAATAAAAAATCTCTTCGATGAAGATTTAGAGCGACCTTCAGGCGAAGTTGAATGCTTAAAATTTGTTGCTAAGAAATCACCTGTTGATAGGTATGAAGCAACTAGAGAATTTGGCGAAAATACGGTTTCGAGATTAATTGCGGATAGACTGCTTATTAAGACAGGAGAAAAAATTTCGGTATATTGGGATGTTTTTAGAGATTATCTCATCACTAATGAAACTCCAGTTATTTCTTGGGCTTTTATGCCAAACTATAGAGCTAACATGTCTTTAAAGTTTGTTGAATTGATTAAAGATCAAGCAGCCTCTATAGATGAATTAGTGGAAAAAACTACCTATAGCAGAGGAACAATTCAAAATATTCTTATTGATTTACTGTCTTTTGCGTTAGTGGTTAAAACTAAAGATGACAAGTACAAACTTAATTGCGAAATTGATGAGATTCCGTTAAAAGTTCGCAATCAAATGTTAGGACATTTTATTTACCAAGAAGCTTTAGCAGCATGTAAAAATAATGAAGAGTCAATAATACTAATTGAAGATATGTCTTTAATTATTAATAAAGCTTATGCCTCAGATGAGGGGAAAACAGTTGGTCGGTATGTCGCAAAAATCTTATCTTGGTTAAGATTTGCTGGTTTAATGAGCCAATTGCAGGATAAAGTTAGAGTATATGATGCAGAAAGCTATTCCCCAGATTTTGGTGAAATTACAGGTGGCAGTAGAAAAACTAGTTTATTTTTAGCTGCAAGTTCTTTTGAAAAAGCAGCAATACTACTGGACAAAATCATTTTACATAAACCAATCGATTTAGCCGAGTCAGGAATTCGTAATGTGATTGCTGATTTAGTTGCATTGGGTATTTGTAGAAGAGTTAGCAATAATAGAATAGAGTTAACAAAGCCAAGTAATCCAGAAGTTTCTGTTGAAAAACAACTAGCGAACAAAGTTCTTGAAGCTAATACAATAATTTTATTAGAAAAACTAATTTCTCTTTATGGTGAGGAGTTGAATGTATTAGTAGAAAAAATGTCTGTTGAATTAGGTAAAAACTGGAAACAAACATCAGGCCAAAGATATATTAATGCTCTTCTACGTTATAGAAATTTAGCTCGTAGTAACCTACTTCATTAAGATAAAGTTAGTATTATTGAATACTTGGAATTTGAAATCAGTTTTAATTAATTTAGCTGATTTTATATTCATAAGTTATTAATAACCAGTAATATCAATAATTAAATGACTATGGAAAGGAGAATAAAGGCTGGCCGAGGTATTCATACCATTAGCGAGTACCGTATATCCTCGAAGGATCTTACCTGAGAAAGTTGGATCATTATAAGAGTTAGTTTTTATAGCACAGTATGAATGCATATATGAGCTCAAACCACCTGCCCCCCAATAATATTCATAATGTGCAGGACAAGCTAAAGCTAAACCATATGTTTTATTAGCATTATAGTTAGGTATATCTGATAACCAAGAGCTATAGTAATTTGCACTACCCTTTAAATAAAACGTCTCAGCCTTAACAACTTTCAATGGGTTATGAGAATTAGAAAATACAATCTCACCTTTACCATTCTTAATCAATAATTTAGGTGAATGGTCGCTTTCTAAAAGAGTAATTAACCCAAATACATAATATGTCGCCTTTGTAAAAGGATAAGTATTCTTATATTTAAATCCACCTTGATCGTCTAAAGTGTCAAAAATAACAGTTATTTTCCAATTGTTTGTTGAGGTTTCTTCATATCTGACTTGCATCACAGAAACACCTGTAAAAACCACAATTGGTCTTTGTAAAGATGATACATTCAAAACATGACACTTAACATAACCAGATACAGATAGCACTGCAGGAGGTAGTGGATCTGAAGAGGCTACTTCCCTAACAAACTTATTGATAAGGTGAAAGTTTCTATAGCTATCGTCAATTATTGTCACTTTATTATCATTAAGAATTTTGATGTATTCAGCCATTAGCACTTACCTAAATGAATACTAATTGTTTGCTGAAAAGCTATGTTGTAATAAGCTCTACAATCATAAATTAATAAATAAGTGGATGTATCATCCATTTGATTGAGAAGAGAATCGCCCAGATTAGCCTCGCTAGCCATAGCTTTAGTCAAAATAGCACATCCCATTCCATTCGAATAAGACTCAACCACTGCACTATTTGCTGATAAAACTTCACCAGATGCTACATAAGCCCACCATCTTGGATGATTTTCAGCTGTATCAAGTTTACGTACAATTGCGTCCATTGCTGAACCTTTTGGTAGGACTACATTTAACGTTTCTGTATACATACTAAGATTAGATGTTAGATCAAGGACCACGTTGCCACCGAGGTCCCTTAATAAGAATGTAGCCATTTATAATCCAATATAAATTCTCTCAACATTGTTATCGTCAAATATCTGGAAAGCGGTACCTGAAATGACCATTCTTGCCTTTTGAGGTTGACTTGAATCTTTGTAAGTAATTAAAGTCCCGAGTTCACCCGTTATGGCGCTTAATTTGTCCACATCAAATAATTCTGCTGTAAGAGACTTAGCTTTAAAGTTTGCGGCGGTTAAATTCTTAATAAATACATCACTATTCATAATGACTTGATTGTCTTTGATTATGAACGGCATGTACTTAGTAGAAGATGTACCAGTTGTGAAGAAAATTCTATCTGCTTGAAAACCTATTGAACTGATAACGGTTCCATTCGTTTGCTCACTGACCATAGACATGCCAGAAAACACACCGTTATTATCCATGCCCATTACGTATTTACCTTTGACGCCATCAATCAAGTCAGCTTGTGATTTAAGCTTGATAGCATTTTGGCCGTAAACAGAAACTAAGGTTTGTAATGCGCCAGCATATGCACCCACATCAGTTGTATAGGTGGTTTTGAAGTTTTCAAAATCTGCAATATTGTCTGCATCTTCAATATCAATAAAGTCTAGATCCACCTCACCAGCTTTTCCTGAATAGTTACCGATGATCATTGGAGTAAAGAAAGCAGCTTTATTTGCAAATGTTTTTGGACTTAGTAGAGTGCCGGCACCTGCACTTGCACCAGCAGATCTACCTTTGAAATATGCAGTTCCAGTTATCCAAGTTCCCAGCGCTGGTGCGGTACCAGCAACAAGATAATGACTCGATCCAATATCATTAATTTCGGTGTTGTCTTGAGCCACATATTTAGTTTTAGTGGCGTTCTGACAAGTTGCACCTACGTATACAACCCCTGTACCACTAACACGGCGGAATCTATACTTCACTCGATAGTATTTGTTGTCATCGATTGGCAAAGAAGCAAACCAATTTAACCAAGCTTCATCATTTCCAACGTTATTACCTATTCTTAGTGCATATCCCCCACGGCAAGTTGCATCGGCCACTAAATTAAGCTCAGGTTTATTTCCACTTGGGGTTTTTACTAGCCAATCTTTTTGCCACGTATCTAGTACTGAAGCCATGATCTTTTGACCATTTGCAGAATACAAAGCAGACATTCTTTCAGTTGAAGATACGATTGCTTCATTCGTCTTGGTAGACGTCATGTAATCACGCTCTAATGTCGCTTTTGTAGTTGATGCTAAGTCTTTTGCAGAATCGGCTATCTCTTTTGCCTTTTCAGATATTGCTCTTACCAGTGCTTGCCGTGCATTGTGAACATTAGCAAAGTTAGTAATAAACTGATTTCGATCAATCGTACTTGTTGCATTCATATTGGCAAACAAAGATGCCAAATATGTATTTAAAGTACTAAAAGCTGTTGCATAAGCAGCTGAAGATATACCATAAGTGACAGCCTCAGCTCGTAAGCTTGTATCAGTTTGATAAAGAGTATCCCACACCAACTTCGCCTGTTTTTTCTCAACGGGTGTAAGTTTATTATCAGCTGCAATATCACTTAACTGAGCCATTGGAATATCAACTTTGGCTTGAGAACCTGCAGTCGTTTCCATCATTGAATTGACAGTAAACGGCGTTACTGACTTATAAACCGATAAATCCGTTTCAATAGCCGCTGACCATCCTTCTTTAAAGTTATCAGGCGGGTTTGTATGAGTAATTGTTGCTGACTCAACCGTAATAGCTGGGTAAGACCAAGCATCTTTTTTGGTAATTAAGATGCACACTTTATTATTGCTATCTAAAGCTAAAGCCAAACCTTTAGTCGTAGTATTACTTTCATCTAAGGTGATACCAAAAGAACGAGAAGTCATATTTGGATAAAATGGTACTGTTGACGTATATGCATAGAACGCCAAGTCCAAATCAAAAATATTGTCTTCTTTGTTGTTGTAGTTATAACCTGAGATTTTAACTTTAGTCATGAAGGCACCAATTGTAATTGGTGTCTTAATTACAAGAGTTCCCGTAGTCGTGATTGGTTGACGCCAAGTCAAAGGCTTCACAAAAATTTTGCCTCCACCTGAACCCAGTGGCTGAACGCTCATAGCATTAGTATATTCTGAGGTAATTTTCTGTGAGGATGCAGCAATAGCTCGCTCAACATTGGTATTTGTCATATCCGCATTCAGAATATAAGCGCCGTTTTTACTATCTAACTTTGAAGACATCTCCGAAAGTTTGGCTGCCCATGTTTCTTTGAAATTGGTTAATGTTGAAATAGAGTCTGTAGCTGTAGAAACAAGATCTTGTAATGTCGGATCAGCTGAAGCGTAATCAGTAACGTCATACTGCTCAATTTGAGCTAAGGTCCAAACTAAAGGTACAGTTGCAGTTGGTGTAGAACCGCCAGCCACATAAATATGTCCTGAGTTTGAGAAAGTACCTACCGCACCACATTTAATCATTCGAATATAAGTTTCGAATTTACCTGTACCCTCTGTACTGCCAATGAATCGATCAGTAGCACCAGTACCCATAGCATTACCAGCATTCATTAATTTATAACCCACTGGTAGCTTGATTAAATATTTGATGACAAAAACAGCATTTGCACGGCCATAAACAAGTTGGAAAAATCCACCCCAGACTGGATTTGCTGCACCAATGGTTTTGATTTCCAGCTCATGTGTTGATGTAGTCGGGTTATCCGCACTTTTTGCCACACGAGTAACAGTAACGTTCCCATTGCCAGCATTGTTATATACACCTACTGCATTATTACCCTTTTTAAAGTTCACGTCTCCTTGCACCAACTTGCCGTTAGTAATCATCATCGCCAGCATTGTTGTGTTTTCTAATGCAGAGCCAAGATTGTTAGTACTTGTTTGTAACTGTGAAATTTCAGTATTTTTAAGAGTTGCAAGATCTTGTGAAGTTTGGTCAGCTGTAGCTTTTGTTGTTTTCACAACTGTAGATAATCCACCAGGTACACCAGCATCATATTGTTGAATTTGCTGGGCAATAACACCTTTGTTTGCATCTGCTTTGATAAAAGTATCTTCTACAAACTGTGCATTTTGCTTAAGAGAGGATCTAAAACCTCCTTTAAAGTTCGGTGCTGAATTACCACGGCTAATAAACATATTGGTCACAGTAAATGTTCCGCCAGAAGGAGCATTATCAAATCGTAAACCCAATGGAATACCTTCATAAGCAGAGGCTTTTAAATCAGAAGGGAAAATACCATTCAATTCAATTTCACCACTTGCAGCAACAATAAATGAAGGTAATCCAATGCTATAAGTTGCTCCATGAAATTGAATGCTACAGGTAGCGCCAACTAATCCAGCTGCAGCTGTATATTTGATACGGGCTACAACCGGATCACCTTTATCGATAGGAATTTCTTTATGTTTGTATTGAAGTTCCCAAACAGCAACTGTTCTATTGGTACCAGTGGTGATACTTAAATTTTTAGTATCATCACCTAGTAAAATCCAGTTTTCTTCGGAATAACGTAAGGTATCTAGTTGTGCTTTGAAGACTTTAATTTCCTCAGCAAAGACTTCTTTTGCATCAGATCGAGTAATTTTTTCTTGAAGTATTTGAGCGTGGTTTTCTAACACCTTTTGTAAGTTACCACTGTTATTTGCCAAACCAATCGGAATACCACTTACGACCTGAACGGCAAGCATGATTTGTTTGGCTCCATTTGGGCCCGTATCTGGTGTTGAATGTAATTCGATACCTCTCCCCGAACCAATTCCTTTTTGACCTACTAATATGTATGCATCACGGCCAGTAATTTGATCAATTGTAAATGGATTTGCCCCAAGAGAGATTAAGGCATTTTTAACAGTAGCAATATTTACTCCGATACTGTCGTAATTGGTCACAATAACAAATGTGTCATTCGGAATCGCGGCGATAGCATTACTCATCGCCGTTGCATTAGCGATAGCAGCATATGTATCGTATCGAGTTGAAGAAGCAATTGACCCATCAGCAGCTAAAACATGAACTGAGAATCCGCGAGCTGAAGCTACGGATTTGATTTCACCTTTAAGGTTCTTTATCCCTGTGAAAAAGCCATTCCAACCACATGAGTAGACACGATAATTGAAAACTTGACCAAGATCTTGATTAAGTTGTTTATAACTTGACTCTAAGTTCGAAATTGACTGTGTTGTATTTTGCTGGTTGTCGCTAATTGTTGAGTTAATTTCTTGAAACTTACCGTCAGCAGATAATTTATTATTATCGACCGCAGATTTTAAAGTTACATAATTTTCAGAAATGGATGCAATTTGTTCACCATTCTTTTTAACATCTGCCTTGGTCCCTTCAATTGCGGTTGCATTAGCCTCTAACCCTTTTTCAAGTTCACGAGGATTTTTTCTAAAACCAGTTGCTAATTCACCTTTTTCAATTTGTACTTCACGAATTAAAAAATCAGGTGCAAATCCAATTTGAGCATACAGAATTACATTAATATATTGTAAATCAACAAGATTAGTGTCAAATGTGTAAGTACATAAAACTTCTTTATCTGTAGAAATATTATTCCAAGTAGTTCCAATTTGATTGTTACTACCTGCAGCATCACGACGGTGAATGATTAGGAGTATTTGTGTTTGAGCAGCCGTCAATGATTTTGCTTTGAAAGACAACGTGTATTTCTGGTTTCCTTCTAAGCCTTCAGCTAAAGTAATCGTCTCAATAAAGCCTTTAAAATATGTTGCTGTATTGGTTGATTTAAAATGCCCCCAAGTAATCCCATTTGTGTCCTTATAAACTTCTAATAAGCTACCTGCTACTGCTGAATTTTGACGCCAATTTGAAGTTTCAAGAGGCTTAGAAAAATCACCATTTTTAATAATATTATCGCCGCCACTAGTTGAAATTGCGGCTTTTATGATTTTACTTTCCTCTGCAATCGCTTGATTAGTCTCTGTTTTTGTATAACGAGTACTATCAAGAGTTGCTGAACTATTGGTCCATAAATCACCAAATTTCTGACGGAATTTGGCTTCAAGAGACTCAGTAGCAGCGGAAATTGCTTTAGTCGTATCAGACTTACTTGAGTAATCAACAAGAATAGAAGACTTAACAATTGTGCTGTCTACATCTGACTCATTTAGAACTGGTGTAATTTTATATGCTTGCGCTTCCCACCAACCTGCATTTCCAGTATGACCTAAAGCAATACCTAGCTGAATTTGGGGATAAGTATCAGCAACTGAAGTCATGTTAATGACTTTAGAAATAAGCGTCCAAGTCTCATTTGCTGGAATTTCTGCAACTGGAACACCTAAGCTCGTATAATTACCTATAGCAAATACGCCATCATTTTTTGCACGGCCAATCGGAATGTAACAAAGTCCATTTGAATCTGAGCTACGGCGAACAAGGAAACTCACAATATATGTACGTGTATTTGGTAGTGCTTGTTTATTGTAGTTAAAGCAGTTGGCAGGGTTAGTAGTGTCCTTTCTAAATACCGTATTACCAATTTTCCCAGTTGTTGTAGTTTTAAAATACTGAGACATGTCCCAGCCATAATGGCTATACCACATATCAGGATTCTTACAGTTGTAATCCCCAGCTAAAGAGTCACTGTCATTTGCCGATTTAAGTGCTTCATCCAATTTAGTTAGTGAAGTATTAAATGTCTTTGTTTGTGAAGCTGTAACTTCATCTAATTTTGCATTTGTAGCGTAGTTATTTAGAGCTTGAGCAGTGTTAAAGATATTCTTCTCTACATCTGTCATACCAACTTCAAGCTTAGATGTGCGCTGTGCTAATGCATCCCTTTCCGTAACATATGTTTGCTTAAACTCATTTAGATTCGCAGAAACTTGATCGAATGCAGCATTGAAGTCGTAAGGACTTGCAATCCAATTATCTGTAGTTATGAATTCCCCTTTAACTAAAACAGCCCAATAAACCGTACCTACACTGTTCTTATCTGCAGTTGGTTTATTTAGCATGTAGAAGTGGACTTCTTTTGCTGTCCCAGCTGAAGCCTTCGTAAAGGTAATTTTGCTGATCACTTTACCTGATGTGTTAATAACCTGCTGTAAAAACTGACTTCCTCCTCCAGCATATACAGCTAGATTTGAGTTTGTGTCACCAGCACCACGTGTATGCTCAGCACACCAAAGAAGAGTGTACTTTGCTCCTACTTCCCAGTCTTCACCAAGTTTATAACGTAAATGAGGATATGAAACGCCATCGTAGCCTCCAGCTACGTTAGAGTTAATCAACAGGTTCGTACCAGCTGGGGCCGACTTGTTAAGATTTGCAGATAAAGTATTAGCCTGTTCAGTAACAGCCTTAATATGTCCAGCTTGTTCAGTTACTTTTGAATTTGTTGTTTCAAGTGCTTCACTTGAGGCTTTTTTCCCTACTTCAGTGTTAGTCAAAGTTAGATCATTTCTAAGCTTAGAAATATCTATACTTTGAGAAGATAAAGTATCACCATTCTTCTTCACTTCCGCCTGAGTGATTTTAATTGCTTCCGCATTAGCATTTAAAGAGCTTTGAGTATCACGTGGGCTTGGGCTCCAAGCAGTAGCCTTATTGCCTGCTTCGATCTGTAATTTTTGAATCGTTGGAATTCGACCAGAACCATATGTTCCATAAAACTCAATTGTTGATTCGGTAGTACTTCCAGTGTGTACTTTAGGGGATACTGTAACAGCAAATCTTTGAAACTCATTTGCTTTTGTTACAGTAACTGATGTTGTAAAGTAATGAGCAGATCCATTTGAAGAGTAAACTTGTACTGTTCCAGCAACGGGCACACTCACGTCAAAAGAAATAGTAACCGGCTTATCTAAATTTTCGTCATAAAAAGCTTTGAGCTCTTTACTTCGTTCATACATTAAGTATTCACGACTAGTTGATGCTGTTGAGCTTCTTGGCGCTTCTGAATTAGCTACCGCATTAACCCCACCAATTTTAATATTATCTACTGCAGCTGTGATATCAGTAGCCACACGTCCCATGGCGCTATCAAGATCACTCTTTGTAGCTGTTTTCAATAATGCTTGAGCGTTGCTCTGAATACCTGTTTCAGCATTCTGCATTCTTGATTCAAGCTTACTTGTCCGTTCTGCTTCAGCCTCAGTTCTATTAGTAGCAGTTTTGAATAAATCATTTGCGGTTGCTGTTGCATCATTTGCTGAAGCTAAAGAGTTGTTATCTTCAACGATAATGTAGTTAAGCTGACTTATACCTGGTTGAGCTGCATAGTTACCAATAAACATTGGGGCATAAAATTCAGCTTGTGCTGGGAAAGTACGCGGATTATCAATTGTTCCAAGTCCCGTAGCTGCACCTGTAGATTTTCCTTTCAGATAAAGTACAACTTCTTGCCATTCACCTAAATTTGGTTTAATTGCAGACAACAAGTAATTTGATGAGCCCATATCTGCAGCAAGATTATTTGTAGTTGTTACATACTTAGTTTGATCTGCTGTTTTACATGCAACACCTAAATAAATACTTCCATTTTCACCAGCAACACGACGGAAACGTGCACGCACCCGATAAAGCGTATCTGGATTAATTTTTACTAATTCTTTCCAATGAACCCAAGCTTCATCATTGCCAGCATTATTACCAAGCTCAAGAATATAACCGCCAAATGCATCAGAATCTTGAAGTACTTTAGCTTCACCTGTAGCTCGCCAAGTTGACCAGTCATCAATTCCTTTTGCTGTTACTACTGCCCTCACACCAGTAGTTACTTGAGTTTGAGACTTGAGACTTAATAAGTTTTGAGAAAGTGCTTCAGTTGCTTTTACCGCTGTTGTACCAGTTTGCTGCGCTTCGGCTGCATTATCGAAAGCTAGTTTAGCAATATCATCAGTAGTTTTAAGTGAAGAAGAAAGGCCAGATATTTTAGTGTTTGTATTACTTTCTAAGGTAGATACACTTTTTTGGACATCTACAATCTGACCTTGTACCTTCAAATTTTCTTTCGAGATACTTGTATCAAGTTCTGTAAATTTCGTCGTGGTAGACTGTTCAAATTCAGCTAGTGACTCAGTAACTTCTAGAATATTTGAATTAGACTGACGATCTGCTTCTTCGAGAGCAGCTTTTGTTTGGTCGATACGTAATGATAAGGCTTTATCTCCATCAGAAACTGACTGAGTAATTGTCGCTAAATCTGACGTTGTTTTAGTCTTATTTGAATTATAGTCAGTCTTTAGTTCTTCAAGTTTTTTTGCTTCTGAAACAAGTTTCTCATCAACAAGTTTTACAGATGATTCAACCTTTTCGATATATGAGGCATTACCAGTAATTTGATCACGCCATGCTTTAGGAATGGTGTCATTTAGTGCTGTAATGTCCCAGACCTCATAATCAGCAAGGATTACATCAACTGGGCTTGTAGCGCTTGGCAAAGGTGGATTAGTGCCAGCAATAACACGGAAATGCCCATGGATAGCTGCTGGTGCATCATAGCCACACTGAACAACAGAGTAATAAACCTCAAACTTGCCTGTACCTTCTTTATTTCCAAGTACTCGTAAATACCCCCCCGTACCTGTAGCATTGCCAACTGGTAATAAATAAGTTCCTTTTGGCATTTTAATAATTTGTTTTATTAAAAAGGTTTTATTAGGCGCAGCTACAAGTGTAGGAACAGTTGGATACCAACCACCACCTAAAGATGCAGTAGATCTTAAAAGCATCTCATGGGTACTATTTACGGGGTTATCCGTAGATTTGGCTTGTCGAGTTAGTGTTGAGCCTGCTGGTACCACATAGGCACTTAATCCCCCATTACCAGAAAGAAACGTCGGATCATCACGTAAAGGTTTACCAAGTGATTGCATCCGCGCTAACTCATTAGCACTTAATAAACTTGCATTTGTTGTGTCTAAACTGGCCTGTATTTGGTCAGTTTTTTCAGCCACAGATTTGGTAAGGTCAACTACAGTTCGTTCAACACTATTAATGGCAGCTTTGTTATCACCAATTTGAGATTGCGCAATACTAATTTGTTCAGTAATTGCTTTGTCTTGAGCTGCACGAGTTTTAGATTCTTCTGAAATTAAGGCGTTTGATTTACCCAATTCGTTTTGCATTTCAGCAAACTTAAGCTCAAAACTTTGAGTTAAAGCCTCTTTATCATTTGCACGTGCTTCAGCTTCAGCTAGAAAACCAGAATCGACTTTCTTATCAAGCTCAACATACTGGGCTGCAAATTCATCTACTTTTTTAACTGCAGCTTCAGTTTTGCTAACTATTGGTTCAATTTTTTGATTAATGAGGGTATTAGTTTCTTCACCTAATGCTAATTTAGCATCATCAATCATTTGACCAGCTTTAACTAAGTTTTGATCAATATCTTGTTTTAAAGCGGCCTTAGTTTGATCAATAACAATTAAAGTGTCAGCTGCTTGCTTTTTACGGTCTAGAACTTCTTGATCTGCAACTTTTTTCGCGTTATCTGCGACCAAGCGAATTTCATCAGAATCACTTCTAACATCAGCAATAATAGAATCCGTTTCTCTCTTGATGAAACCAATTTTGTCATCGAGTTCTTTCTCAGCGCGGATAGCCCGTTGTTGAGCATCAGCTACCAACTCTTCATTTGCCTGAATTGATTGATCAATACGTTTATTGGCTTCATCCAAACGAATATTTGCATCATTTGCATGCTGTTCAACAATCAGTTTGGTATCGACAATTTCTTGATCAATATAAGCCCGAATTTCATCAACTTTATTTTGTGCAATCTGACCTACTTCTTTTACTTGGTCATGTATTTTTTGCACCTCTTCATCAATGTGATTAATACCTTCTTCAAGCAATTTATAGGCATCAGAATCTTTAATATTATCAATTAACTCTTCTACTTCTTTTATTTTTTCATCAATTTCTTGGCTTATCTGATCTTTGTTTTCATCAATTTTTTCGCCTTGTTCTTTTAAGTCTTCTTTTAAACTCTCTAACTTATTAAGAGCGTCTTTAAATGCACCCTCAATAGCTTTAGGGTCAATAGGCACACCTGCAACCGTAAGTGTTGTGCCAACAGCCATACTGCCTGCAACAGAACTATTACCTGCAACTGAAGAATTACCTACTACAGTACTATTTCCCGTTAATGTGCTATTACCAGTTTGTTGTGTATTAGCTTGCACATTCATCAACGGCGTTTTAATAGATACAGTTGTGCCAGAATCTACTTTTAAATTTTCTTTAGAGATAAATTCAATATTGTCTTGTCGAATACGGCGCACACCTACAATTGCGCCGTCTCCGTGACTGACATAACTATGGATTACTGGACGTTCTTCATTGCCGTTTTCAAAGAAGACATAGACGTCTTCCCCATCCACAATTTGAATTTCTGTATCTAAATCACTATCACCGACTGGATAGGCAAAAGTTGCAGTAATGCCTTCACTCGCGCCATCAGTTAAACCATGAATGTGTACTTGTGCAGTACGACCTTTTGCGTTGTAACTTAAAATCTTTGCACGTTTATAACCATTCATATATTTGACCTACAAATTAGCAATCCAGAACTTTGATGAAGTCCCCATTGATCCCCCGATTGCGCCTGTATCTATATGATGTGCAGCTGTTAAAACGACATACTTCTTACTATCAATTTCGAATATATCGCCCGCATTCCAATTCAAATTTAGCGGCCTGATTATGGTTCCCCGCAAGATCAAAACTTTTTCCAAGTTTTTAACTTGTCGGGCATCTAAACCAGCTCTTTGCGTAACAGTGTGGCCTGGGGTTATTGAGTCATCACCAACAACCGTTGAACCGTTATTCTCCACGGTCACGAAAGATGATTTTTGCATCAGTTCCAAAGGTTTACTGGATATCCAAACGACACTGCTAGGATCTAGTTTTGTGACTGGTTCCTTTTTGAAAAAAGAATCAATTTTTTGAGCTGACACCTTATTGTTTTGAAAACAAATGACTGCCGCTTCTTGCTGCAGATAATGAGCCAAACGTTGTGTAGGCAAGCTTCCCTTTAGGCATACGAATTTTGGCAAAGGTAAATCACCACCTAGACTGATAGTTGCTCCACAAGCTCTTATCACTGAATTAAAGGAGGTTTCATTACTAATAACAGCTTGCTTTGAATTTTCGATAAGTCTTTTACAGCCAGCCAAAATGCCAATACATGAGATACCACCTACACGGCGATCTTGTTTAATAGTTTGAGTTTTTAGAGGAGTAACTTTGATTAATTCAAATGGATGAGAAATATCGTTTACAGTTAACTGCTCCCCTTCTTTCAAAAGGGAGTCTAATTCTGCCGTTGATTGAACTGTAAACTCAATGGATGCTGGAATTGGTACGAGATCAGTTCTTAAAGTTGCACTAATGAGCTCAGATGCTGGAATAACTTTACCCGCAGACACTATAGTGATTTGCATTAACGGTTCCCCATGTTAAAACTCATCGGGACCATTAAAAATGCAAGTTTTGGTAAAGCTTCTTTCTTCTCATTATAGTTTTGCTGAGCTTCTGAGACTGAAAGCCCGTAACTTTCGACACCTAGCCCACGGGTAGCTTCAACTAATCGAGCTTGCAAAAGATCACAATGCGCTTTTACTAAAGGCAAAATGATTACATACTCATCCCCATTAAGTTCTATGGATTCATTCAGTTCAATACTGGTAATTGCCTTAGTTTGACAATCTAATGTCGCCCAACCCGCATAAGATTTTGTCTCTTCAATAAATGCCTTAACGATATCCTCAAGCAAAATTGAGTAACCAGTTAATTGATATTCTTTATAGAGTTCTTCTGAAAGTTGCTGGATAGAACCAGCAACTACAGCATACCCTTCTGATTCAGGTAATAACTTCATAGCCATTACCCAAATAGATTGCCCAGTTGACGACCAACGCCTTGCACAGCATTTGCAAGATTAGTTGCTTGTTGAGCAGTATTGATCACTTGCTGAACTCGATTAACAAGCTCAGCTGTACCATCAATTTCTTTTTTACCCGGCTGAATACTACCGTTGGTACCAATGTTTGCGAAACTACCAAAGTAGTTGTAATCAATTGGGCAAGAAACTGTCATTACTTGTGATCGGCTATCAGAATCGTATTCAGCTGATTCAAAACGAATAGCACAGTTTTCAAGTGCATATGAGCGGGTAAAACTTCCTAATCGGCCATCGTAGTAATCACCATGGATGATTCCACCACTAGCTACGACATATTCAGCTAATAGTTGATCATGACCAGCTTCAGTTACTAGGATTTGAAGGTTGCCTGTGTAATGGGTTTTCGGTGGACCAGCAACAATTCCAGTAAAACCACCCGCATATTGAACTTCTGCTGGATCTTCATTACTCACAATCGGCCGTGGGCAACTTTTAAATAAAAAGCGAAGGTCTTCCATGCCACGAGGTACAAACATTCCTTGACACGCTAATAAGGGGGACCCAAGTTGCTGTAAGGCAATATAATCTTGTTTAAGCTGGTTAAGTAAAATCGGGTTAGATTGTTGCATGATCTTGATGCTCTATAGCTTTTATATGCATCAAGAGTAAAAGGTTAAAACCCTTTCAAAGTTGTTTGGTTCCATTAAAAAAGCCACCTTAAAGGTAGCTTTGTTTATTTCTTTTTATCCAATATTCGGCGGTACCCGCAAAACTTGTACTGAAGGCACACCACGCTCAAGGGTATCTTGGACACAACGATAATCAGGGTTATTTGGTTCATAACCGAGTTCACCGCGAATATTTCCTTTATGGATCGTCATAGGTGCATCAAAACGCCCACGCATAAAACGGCCAATGATAATCGTGTCAGTTAATGATTGATTTGTTTTTGTTTCAGTTTTATCAGTTTTTTTCTGATATTGAATACCTGGCGCTTCACCTAAGATTTGAGTTGTATTCATGCTTATTTCCTTAATTGAATGGATGATAGGTAAAGCCATAAAATGACTTTACCTAATAGCAATTAGTAAATACCTAAACGTTTACCTTTATTGAATGAACGCAAACGCTTGCGAATTGCATTCGCCGTGAAAGCATGAAGACGAGCTTTTTTCATACCAGCTTTTTGAGCTGATGTTAAACGCACCTTTTGACCTGGTAATCGTTTATTCACAACTGTTTTAACCCCTTGTCGAATCGCAAGAACTCCACGGTAATGAACTTTTCGACCATTCACTTTACGCTGGCTAAACGCTCCATTTCGAGCTTTAATTTTTTTAGCCATTGAGTCGAAACCTTCTTCTGTTTCATCTGCCTCACCGAAAATAAATTCTCGTACCAGTTCTTCGAGTTCTGGACCTTCATCAGGCGTATTAGCGAGAACAGTATTTGCTGCTGCTTCTAATGCAGCGTCGGCAACTTCTGTATCTTCGCTAAAGATTTCTTCAATATCTGTAGCATCGACACCAAATGTTAAGAAAGCATCTGAAAGTGACGCCATGAGAGCGTTTTCAAAGGTGCCTTCATCATCATCTGCACCATCTAAAGCATCGAAAATTAAAGCATCTAAATAATCAATGCCCAGCTCTCCTTCTTCAAGATTACCTTCGCTGATTGAATCTACCGTATCGGATAGAATATTTAGAGCAATTTGCCGTACTTGTTCAATCACAGATTGCTGTTCTCGATCAGTACTTGAAACCTTACTTACAACGGTAGAAATATTCTCCGCTGCTGAATCAAAAGCACGTAACGTTAATGGTTTTTTAGTGGTTGGGCCAAATGGATTCATCTTGAAAGATCCTTAAAATTATTTAACTAAAACGTCTTCATCAAAAATTGCGGCACGCGTTGTACCAACAACACCATGAGCTAAATAGAGGCGTACTCGCTCATAAGGAAAGTCATTGTCAGGTACTAAACTAAACTCAAAAGGTTTTCCTCCCAGCTCTTCAGCAGGTTGTAACCAACCAGTTGTTTCGCTAGATGCTCCTTCTAAAAATTCTTGGATATCGTCACCAGCTTTTTTGATGTAGTCAGGAGTTGCTTGGAACATATAAGTTCTAAGAATTTCGATACATTTATTTGTAACCCGTGCCGCGATTTCGGCTGCAGGAACTAAGCGCAAAGCACTATTTTTACTTTGGTATTGGGTTAACACATCACTTAATACAAATAATGTAGTTTCGAACTTAACTGGGCAAACAACATTTACTTTAGCCTTAGCCAACATTTCCTGAACTTGCTCATCTTCAAGATCATTACCTGGCATCTGGCTTAAGTTTTTTGCTGTAAATGGATAATCTTTCCACGCCACTGCATTTTTTAACGGCGCAAAACCTTGTTTATTCAATTTCGCATTACGTAATAATTTATCGCCGATATAATGGCCCAAATAGTATGCTGGTACCTTACGCCCTCTAAGGGTGACAGCATCTGAAGGGCGGCAAAGGTTCGGACTCCAAATGAATTGAACAAACTGTGATTGAGCATCTACACTTGTAGCAAATTGGGCTGCTTGTTCAGCAGTAAAGGTTGGGTTGATTTCGGCATCTAAAGGAATACGTAATTTTGTAGCTGCACGTTGTGCCGCAACATAAATTGGTAAATCATGTGGATTAGGCAAAGTCAGATATGCTGGTGTAGTTAACTGACTTGTCAGAATTTTATATAGTTCATCTGGATTAAATGAAGGTAATGCTTCATCTTCTAAGGCCAATGTTTTTGAAGCTCGACCTAAACTATTAGATTCGTTATATGCAGTTGATTTGAGAATTGCTTGTAGCGCATCAATGCCCAGTGATAAATCAAATTTCTCGAAGTATTCTTTAGCATCAGCTACTGCAACAATTGAAGCAGAATTTTCAATGTCACCATCTACTAATCCTTGTACAGTAACAATTTGATCACCTGTTACCGCATCACGTATTTCCAAACGCATAGAAATATCTGCAGGTCCGCGTGGGCTTGTTACTTTCGCAAAAAAGGCCACATTGATTTCTGCATTTGCAAGATAACTGTGAGTATCAAATTCCAGTTTGAGTGATGGGCCAGCCCCTGCAACAAGGGATAGCTCACCTGTACTTGATAGAGCAAGTATATTCATTACATTACACGCCCAAGGCTATTTGTTTTAAGTATTTTGAGCTGTGGGCTTATTTAATTTTCTGGCTAGTTCCAATGTAAAAAAACCACTCGGAAGTGGTTTTTAAAATAATCAATTCTTATACCGTTCCATCTGGTTCAGAGGGTTCTTGCGGCTCAGAGGGTACAATCTGAATTACATTCCCTTTCAATCCGTTGATTTGGTCTAAGTTATCTTGCAACTGCTTATAAGCTTCATCGCCGATCAATGTAAATGTCATCTTTTGACCAGCTTGAACTCGAACTTGGGAAAAGGGTTCTGTAATGTCATTTACACTATTGTTCTGCAGTGTAATAACACGTTCAGTTGGCTGGTCACCTACAGCATCCATAATAGGATTAGTACCATCAATAATTAAACTGGTCATTTTATTACTCAACTATTAGATTTTTACCAAGACCCTTCAACTGGCGTAAGTTTTCCAGTACTTGATGTTTAAATGTTTGGTTATGACACGTAATACTTGCTGTCTGACCTGCCTCAATAGCAACACGTGATAACGGTTCTAAAACTGTTGAAAATCCGTTATTAGTTACTTTAATAACTAGCTGATCCACAATACTAATGCTTGAACCAGCTAGATTTTCTACAATTTGATGTTCGGCTTTGGGAATATCAGTTTCTTTAGTTTTATTTGCTACATACCCTAACTCATCAACACTCCAGAAAATATTAGAATCAAGATCTTTTAAAGGTGAGACAGACTCATTTGATGATTCAGTTGAGTTTCCATTATCTTTAGTATTGGATACTTCATTATTTGAATCAGCATTTTTCAAATCAGTAGGTTTATCACCTTCATCTTGAGATGTGCCGTTTTCAGGACTTTTACTATTTAACAAATCACCTTGATCTGAAGTATTGTTCTCATCAGATTGGGTATTCTGTGTTTCTGTAGTTTTATTGGTTTTATTACGTGTGTTTTTTGGTTTTGTAGTCGCTTGTTCGTCAGTTGAAACTAAAGTTTCGTCAGTGTTTTGAGTTGCTGCAGCCATGAGATTATCCTTTCAATAAATAAGGGAAAAGGCGCATCAAAATGCGCCTTACTCTGTATTACTTACGATTTTTTAAGAGATGGCATATTGATACAGTGGATGACATAACCCTGATCAGCATAACGTTCGAATGGGTTTGTTTCTGCAGCTTGAGAGCCAATTAATGTCATTACTGATTCACGCGCATCTGGGCGTGTTTCAATTACTGATAGTGGAGTTTGAATAAAGCCTACGAACGGTGAGCGAATTGGCTCATTTCCACGACCCATTAAAAGCATATCAAAAGCAGTATCTGCTTCTGCTACAAGCTCTTGTGCAGAAGGTGCATGATAAACATTCGTCCCATCAGCAAGAGTGCCGATACGAACAATTTGTCCATATCCAGCTGTATAACCAGTTTTTGTCGGCATTTTATCGCTCGACAATTGATTAAAGAAGACTGCAGCGCTATCACCTACATAAAGATCATAAGCAACTGTTGAGCCACCAGTACGTTGATTAATATCCATTTTGGCAGCAGAAATAAATTTCATTACTTCGCCGAACAAATCAGCTGTCGTATTAAATGCGGCCGCTAATTTACCTGTGACACCACGAGATGCATCAAAAGTAACTTCACGTCCCGAGTATTCCGCTAAATCTTTTGCTTCACCTAATAAACGGACATTTTGTTCCAAGAAGATTTTTCCTTGAACAATTGCTAAAGCCTGACCTAGGAAACCAAGCTTAAGTTCGTTATTAACTTGGGATTGAAGCAAAGTAGATAAAGTAACCTGAGCCATGATTGGTGATGACACTAAATTTTCATATTCAGGTTCAAAATCAACACCTACTGGCGTCAATAAATAATTACTGTTGCCATCTCGCGCATCAAAATCAGCCACAAGATGAACTTCAACTTTCGCACCAGCTGGTAATGCTTCATTTAAGGTCACGCTAATTTTGCTAGCTGAAATGTCAATTTCGCTACCAATTACACGATATTCAACGCCGTTTACTACAACATCTTTTTCTGCAATAGCAGATATCTTGCCTGTTAATTTAGATTTTGTTCGATTACGGGTATGTGCAACTTCTTTACCATTAATTTTGATTGAAACATTACCTGCAAGAAATGGTAATAATTTTGCATTTTCATCAGGGGTTTTAGCTTTGTAATCAGCATAAGATGTGCGTGCGGTTACTGAATACGTTGTACCAGCACCACCATTTGACAATGCGAAGCGAAAGCGCCCTTCTACATATGGTTTTGATGCATTTGCACCATCTAAATATTCTGATTTTTTCATTGCACCAAAATCGCGATTGGTAACAAAGCGAATTGATACAAGAGGAACTTCATTAGAACCATTCGAGTTTGGAATCATCGCAACGATAGGCATTGCATAGGCAATAACGTTTGCAATGGTTGCTACAGTAATCGCTGGTACGATACTTACTGATTCATGGTGTTGGTGATTTACATCATCAAAACCTGACTCATTTAAACCATCGTAGTAGCTAAGTGTTTCTGTAGGTAAAGCTGATGCCTGTTTAGCACCACTCAAACCAGCAGTTAATGCAGCTGCAATAACAGATGGATGTGGTAGATCACCGCCGTGACGAGTTTGATATTGTGCAACACCAAACATTACCGCTTTATCAATTTCAGGGGCATATTCTGTTCCGATAGAATCAAAAATAGCTTTTAATACTTCTGGGTATTCTTCAACTGCGGTTTGGGCACTATCAAATCCATTTTCAAACTCATCATTACTTTTGAAATAGTAATTTTGGCACTGAGCTGTAGCAGTTTGTTGAGCCTCATACTTTTTACGAATTTCGTCTGATAACACAGTCATTTTAAACCAGCCTTTGGCTTTCTATGTAAGATGAAGAAAGTCTGACATGGGCCATTTTTACTAATTCTGGTCGGTTCCAAATATAAAAAAGTCCCCAATAATGAGGACAAAGAAAATGTAGCTAAAGGACCATCTCAGCCCTTTATTTAAATAGCTATCCGCTTACACCACTAGAAACATAAATTTCCACACTATCGCCTGCTTTCACTTTATAACGGAGCTTATCCCAGCAATGTTGTCGAAATGGTTCAGTATCTGGTGAAGTAGCTGTTAAAGTAAGAATAGGCACCCAGTGAGAATCATTCTGCGGATCTGCATTAGGAACATTACTTCCGAAAAAATCCACTTCTGCCCCGTTCCCGATCACCTGGTAATTGAAAATTGCAGAAGTACATTGCTCAGCTATTTCAATATCCCCTGTCTTCTTCCCTTTTTCATTAAAAACTAAATAACTCATTAACTCTCTCCATCACCATTAGGTGAAATAAACAAATCATCTCTACGGTTTAAAACATACTTACTGCCAAAATCTGCCATGAGGCTAAAACCAGTAATATTCACAATCTCAAACCACAACATAAGATTTTCATAAATCATTAAACCTAAAAGATCCCCTTCTTTAAGAATCATGTCGGGAATGTTGATTATTCTTTCCAATACATCTTCCAACTCATCATTAAATGGCTCTACTTGAGCAGTTAGCACCAAATCTGAGGGGTTATTCATTGAGAAATTCTTTTGAATATAACCACCATTAAATTTATCGAAATGAACATAAGCAGCGCCCTTATATTCATACTTGTAGTTAGGTTCGTCTTGAATCGATAAAGTGTTTGCTTCAAAAGAAAGTGGATCTAATGGTTTTGAATCTTCAGCTGGATTATTGAAAATCACTTCTTTACGCCAAACTTGTGCTGGAATACTTGCTAATGCATTCATAACAACACGTCTCGCTGCTAAACGGCGTCCATTGGCAACTTGATTTACTGATCTATTTAGCATTTTTACCTAAACCTTTCATGAAGACATTTAACATGCTCTGATCAATAGCACCCGACTTATGCAATGCCTGAATTCTTTCAATTTGACTGGCTCTAACAGTTTCTGATTCAAAACGTTTGAGGGTTTTCAATTCGCGTTCTAAGAGCTTTTTCGCAACTTTATCTGCTCTACGCATCATTTCCTTTTCAGCTTTTTGAATATTTGCTTTGATTGGTTTTACTGAACCACTCATCACATCTTTTACTTGTTCGTTAATCGAATTCTGTATCTGCTTATCAGTTTGCTTATATCGAGCACCAAATTGTTTCTGACGGTCTTTCTCTACTTCCTTTTTAAGATATGCAATGCCTGAGGGGGAATTAATCCACTTAACAACACGCAAAACATGCTTACAAGCTACACCAGATAAATGAGGGTTACGTATTTTCGGGAAACCGCCCTCATCACGTCCTAAGTTGTAGCCCCCTATAGTTGCCATATAGCGGTACCAAAACGTATGTCGCTCGCAATCACACTGAAATTTGATTTTGCCTTCAGCTAAGCGGTTTTTAACAGTAGTTAATGCTTGTTTATCGATATCAAAAACGACTGATTTAAAGTTTGAGAACTCAATTTCTACGTGATGATTTAAAACTTTACTTTTAGGACCAGCATTAGTGAGTAAGTGCACTAAGCCAGCTTTTCTACTAACTGGTACCGCTAAATAGATTTGCTCATTTGCTCGATCAATATCATCTTGTCGGCTTAAATTAATAATGTTTTGAGGGGTAATGCCTTTACTATACTGATCTTTTAAAAGCTGAATGTTTTCTTGAAAAGCCAATATATCATCACGGGTAATACGCCGTGGCACCTCTCCGTTTTGCTGACCTAACGTAGTAAATAGAACTCTCTCTACATCATACTTTTCGCCTTTTGCAATATCGTGTGGCCGCAAGAACATAGGCTTAGGGATCTTTCGTCCCCAATCATCATATTCAATTTCTTTTTCGGCAAATGCCCGCTGTTCTCTATCTGCACGTTGGCGGCTCTGTTGATCTCTACGAACTCCACCATTTTGCAAAGATTGGTTTAATTGCCGCTGGGCACGGCGTAAATCATCTGGCTTGAATGCTGACATATTAATTATCCTGCAAGTATTCTTTTTGAAGTCTTAAAAGATCAACGAGCCTTGGAAATGCTACCTTTTGTAGTGGTAGTTTTTCCCAAATACCGTTGGCACCACAGGCCACTAAAACCGCATCAATATGATTTCTTGAACCATAAAGCTTGTAGCTTAAGAGTGATGGATCTTGCGATTCATCCTCTTTAATCTCCCATACAATCAAGTTCTGAATATTATTCTGTTGAAGATTTCGGTGAATTAAATCTCTGATAGCATTTCGATAGTCATTTCTCATACTGTTTCACCTATTTAAGCTTTAACAGTACTTACACGAGCAAAGCCACCAATACCGGCTTTACCGCTGTTGCCATTACTTTCAGTAGTGTGACCAGCTTCGCCAACAACTAAAGTCATATACTGAGTTTTTTCGGTTGAATTCAAGTATCGGCAAATGAGTAAACCACCACTTGCACCACCACCACCAAGTGCCCAGCCATCATCTCCTACACCATTAGCACCATCGCCACCAGCACCCCAGTTTGATACTGGACTTACTGATGCGCCGCCTTTGTGGTTAGTTTGGTTTGCAGCTGTACCAGCGTTACCAAGCTTGCGTGATATTTCGGTAATGCTTGAGGTCACAGTGATTACACCTACTAAACCACCAGCACCATTTGAGAAAGCACTACCATTCGACCACTGACCACTGGTACCGCCTTTACCGCCGCCAACAACCGCCAAATCAAGTTCATTTAAACGTAAGCGTGTATCTGTTCCACTGGTCCCATGTGCCAATGTCCCTAACTCCCAGACACTGCCACCACCAGCACCACCAGCACCAACCAAAATGAATTCTTTTTGTTCTTTTGGTTGAATTGGAATGATATAAACACCTGGTACTGTGTAATCGCCGTTTCCATCGTTTAGTGTTTCTGCAGCTACTTGAACAACGGACCAATTCACAGTACCTGAATACCCTATTCGGTTTTGACCTGAGCGGTCCCAAACTTCATATGAAAAACCCTTTTCAGCACGTGTAAGATTCCAAGCTTCATGTGAACTTTCTGGGGTTAAATAGATTGCATACTTTGAATCACGTAAATCAGTAACTTTGCCACCTAATTCAACTGTTGCAGTGCTACCAATATTTACCCCTGCTCCAATCAATTTTGGATATTGAGCATCTAAGTTTTTCTTAAAATCGATTAACTGCTGTAATAAGTTTTTGGAACTAAGATCTAGATCATCAATCTGATGTTGTAAATCATCGTCTTTGGTTTTTACGTCTTTCTCAAGCGCATATTGGGGGTGAGGATCCTCATGCTGATTGTGTTCAGTCATGAGCTTACGGATTAACGCACCGTATTGTGGGTGTGGGTCTTCATCTGCACTATGCTGATTCATCAACATCACAGCAATTGGTGTGTTTGGATCAATCTTGATAGTTACGTTTTTTAAATTAACGTCAGTTAAAACAAATCCGAAAGTAACAATGGCTACTACGTTTGCATGTAAAGACATGATTGATTGAGCAGCTGTAGTCGAGGCCACTGCAAGTAAGGTGCCATCTGATAGGTAAATACCCATCTCAAACACTTCCATTGTTAAAGTTGGCTCTATACTCATCACAAAACGCAAAGTGGCTGTTTCAGTATCTACACCACCACCGTTAAGAGAAAATCTGGCTAATTCATTTTTAAGTGAAGTTAAATTCTTTGCTTCAACTGATGCATCAAATTTGCTAGTACCTACAGCAAGATGTGTCAGCTCGCCACCAAAACAAGCGACATCACCTACTTTATTTAATGCATTCCGACCTGCGTCAGTTAAAAAGAAGTTAATAGCCATAACCCACCCATAAGATTTATTGATCTATGGTAGTTATGGCTTTAAGCAGTATTAGTGGTCAGTTCCACTAGATTGATCATTATCTTTTTCAGCTGCATCTCTTAAAGCACTGAATCTTGACTTACGTTCTGCCTGTTCTCGGCCTTCAGGGGTATCATCTGTAACATTGATTGTTTCATAAGCTTCTGTGTAATGAACGTTCTCAAGGAATAAGAAAGCAAAAGCATCACCCAAATCTGGCGACTTAATTCCCATCCGTTTCATTTCATCTTTACTCAAGATTTTGTAACGTGCAAAGTCATCAAAACGGTATGGAACGTGAATTAATTGGTCTTTAATTTTCACGTTGTGTTTCTTCGTTTTCATTTTAAAACGACCACTAGCGATTGCTCGAGCTAATCCCACATAAGCTAACGACCGTTTATTCGTAAACTCTTTCCTATTGTCATTACTAAAACATTGTGTGCCCCAATAAACAGGAACGTAGAAAATACCTTGCTTTTTAAGGTACTGGCCTAAACCTTTACCTGCCCCGTTGTCATCTACTACCAAGTTAGCATTTGGATACTGTAAAAGTAGCTCATTAATTTTTGCGAAAAGTTCTAAGATATCATCTCTGTTTTTGCACAAAGGTATATCTACAACCTCTACACGGCGTGCACGTTCTCCCCATTGGGATTCACCCCAAACTTTAGAAACAACAATTACAGAATCGTCTCGGCCAACACCACCACCAACGTCAACCGTGATGACATAACCAAATTGATGATCCTCAAAAATACTCGCGCCAACATACATTTCTTCTGTTTGACGTTTAGTAATTAAGAACTCATCCGATAAGTCTGGGAATTCACCAAGAACACGGATCTTGTACTGAGCATCTTCTCTGCTTCCATACTTTTGCCGTTGTTCTTCTAAAGATTGCTTACTAACAAGTGGTGACTCTTCCCCGTTAAATGTGAGAGCAATCCAAACACCACCAGCTCGATGACTTAACTTGTGATGAGTCTCATAGAACATACCCGCATTACGGGTAGGTTGCGACGTCATTACAGCACGGTTGTCTTCGTGAGTTAATGCACCAAACGCTACATCAAGTACAGCATCATCTACACCGCTGGCCTCATCGACCCAGACCATATAGTTGTCGCCGTGGTTACCAGCTAAGTTCGTGGGTTGATGTTTTGGTGCTGTCTTAGCAAAGACATACCATTTTTCTTTGTAACCTTTGATGTAAACGAGTTCAGACTGGTACCCAACATAATCAGCAAGCCAAGCCAAAGGGCCTTGCTTCAATCGTGCTAGATTGATACTGATTTCTTTCCAGACTTGTTTCTTTAACTGCCCAATTTGCGGAGCAGTAAACATCATGATTGATTCATCAAAAAACAAGAGATGCCATAAGGCAACAATACCAGCACTGGCCGTTTTACCAGTGTTGTGTAGTACTAAGTCATCTTCACCTAAGAAAAATGGATCTGGATCGAGTACAAAACCGTAATATTTGCCTTCACCAAGCTCGGCAACCGATGTGATTTTTAAAGGCTTATGTTCACCATCTATAAGCCTATAAGATGCAAATTGTTCTCTATTTTCTGGCTTTAAGTTCAGGTATTGAGAAACAAGTAATTCAATCTTGTCGCCCTTGGACCAGCCGTTACCATCGTATAAGGCTATTAAGCAAAGGATGTGGGATTTATTGAAGGTATGAGCTTTACCATTCTCATATTCAAACCTGTACATTTCCTGATAGCCGGTTACTGTTTTAATTACCTCTAGTTCTGTTTTACCATCTGCAGCTAGGATCTTGTGATTTAGGTTAATCCGCTCAACTGGGATAAAGTCCCCATTGGCTAATTTGATTAATGTCCCTTTTCCAAAACAACCGTGACCTGAAGCTACGGATGTACGACTACCATCAAATGCAATAGATTCAAAAAGTAATTCTTGTTGCCATGTAGGTTCGACACCTAATGCTTCTACGGCGAAAGCATAGATGTCGTATCGATAACGCTCACAAAGTTCCCACCATTCGGGAATTTCTTTTAATGGTGCCAAAGCCATACCGTAAAAACACCATTAACTAAAAGATTGAAAAAGGAAGCATTGTTGGATCTACAGCATCATCTTCAAACTGATTCCCTTCAGTAATCGAAAAGCCTTTAGCAATTTTTGTACTCGCCCAAACTGCTAACAGGATTGCAATGTGGCCGTTGTTTAAGCTACTGCTATCAAATTCCTGCTGAAGGCCGTTTTTATCGACCTTACGAATTTCAAGTACGTTCTTAGGGTTGTACTGGTTTAGCTTCGGCTCAATTTCAATTAACTTTGCTCTGTAACGAGCTTGGTAAATTGAAATCACTTCTTCTAAATGCTCTTTAGCATTGAAACTTAATTGCCAATTCTGTACTTGGTCAGGTGAGTCAGTAACAACAACTGTTTGATCTCTTAAATCGCTTGGTACGGGCAAATTTGAATAAACAGCTGTTTTTTGAATAACAAGCTCACCTGTATCAGCAAATGCCGCTCCAATAAGTCGAATTGGTTGATCCGAAAACCCAGCAACACGGCTGTCTATACGAATAATTCCAGACATTACATGTATCCTTAGCGCCGTTTGCGTTCTAACTTGGTTTGGCATTCAATGCAGAATTTCACGCCACCTAAAGCACGGCGGCGCTCTGGTATTTCTTCACCACATTCAACACATTCTTTTTCAGATTCGCCTTCAAAACGGCATCGGTTTGCAATTCCTTGCTGCAATAAATATTCAGCACTTTCTTGTGCCTTATCGATTAAGTCAGTCATCTATACGCTCAACTGTAATTTCGCCTGTTTCTCTATCACCCTTCACACGCTGGTGATCAAGTGATGTGTACTGATCAGCTTGCACTACAACTTTGTCGTTGATTGCGGGCTGTTCCGTTGCTGACCCGTCAGGTTCATAGCCATTACCTGTGTTTTGGTCGAATGGACCACCGAAACCGATGACGTTAGGTGTATAACCCACGAGCTGAATATCTACAGTTGAGATAGAAAGATTGATTGCTTCGCTTGGGACTGGTGATGGAAAAAGTTCATTTTCAAAAACAGTGAATGTTGAATTAACTACATGATCATTCCATTGCTGAAATGGCACATTAAAACGACGGTTATTATTGCTAGACATGTGCGCGCAAAATTGCCCAATGACTGAACGTAGATCGTTGGGATTGGTGGCAAAGAATGCGATTTGAGCACGTACAGTTGTTGGCACCAGACGTACTTTTACCCGCTTCTCATCAATTACCGTTTCAACAAAATCTGGTACTGGAAGTAATTGATTAACATCAGGGGGTTGATCTGTTAACGCTGTTGCAGTGAGCATTACGGGTAATAGCACTTTCGATACTTCATCATGCTTTTGGCTTTTTCTGTATTCAGATAGCATTGCTTCTGAATCGTCCATCATCCGTGAGGGACATGCTTTTATAGCATTCCCAATAGCTCTCAATTTCCAGTCAGCTGTTAATTGTGTCTCAGGCATATACCAAGCACGAAAATTGACAAGCTGCTTATACCAAGCGTTTTGAATGCTTTTAAGCGAATCATTGGGGTATTTCATTATTACCCCCATACACTAAAGATATTGCCAAAAGACTTTTTCGGCTTTTTAACTTTCTCTTTTACGTTTGGATTGTCCAAACTTTGAATGATTTGTTCAGCTTGTTGTTGTACTGAATCAAAACTCTTCACAGGATTGACCATACCCGTATAGAGTTCTTTTTTTCGTTCTTCTCTAAGTTGTTGTACGCGTTTTTGCTTATCAACTACTTCTGATAATTCACCGACTAAGCCCTGAGCATTACCCAATTCATTTAAAAGGTGAATCTGACTATTGATATTGTCGTACGTCTGCAAGATTTGATCTTCAAGCAATTGAGCAATAACAATTTCAGATGGTGATAACTGTGAAATATCAGTTGCACTATCAAAGCAAGAAATTACACCCTCTGGTTCTTCAGGAACAAATAAACCATCAAATAACTGACCGTCACCTACATTACTTGCATAGTTAGGTTGTGATACATAGTCAAAACCAAAAAAGCCAGTAGGAATAAGACGGCCACCTATTCTCTTATAGTTAACTGCTGTGCTGAACCCACCTGCTTGTGCGGCATATTGTCTTAACGCAAGTTCACCTGGTTCATTGTCAAAAAATTCTTCTTGATGCTCTACAGTCCCATCTTGTGAAGCACGTAATTGAATAGTTTTAAGTGCAGGGGCTAGATATACCAATTTACCTTTAATCGGAACAGTTTCAGGCGGCACCATACCGTATCGCTGTCGAATTTGATGACCGTAAAACCCTTGTAAAGAGTTAGTTGCAACCATTTCTTGTACATGGTTACTGTTAATCAAGTTGATCATTACATCAACATCGACATTACTTCGATCAACACCAGTATATTTACGGCACCGATCATGTAAGTTGTAAGAGAGAACTTTTGTCTTTCTATTTTTGCTAGCCATAAAAAAGCCCCAATGCTGTGATTGAGGCTATTGTTTCAGTTGTTCTATAGTTGAAATTTAATCAGTTCCAGATCAAATCTTTTGATCACATTCAATCAATTCCAATAGTTTGTCATGTTGTTTATCTTCAATAGTTGCATCAAAGATGTATCCACTTTTAAGTGAGATAAAAACATCATAAAAGCTTTCACTAATCATGCCGCCTCTATGATCGCTTTTGGAGACTTGCAAACAATCCATTTGAGATAAGTCAATTAATTGAGAACAGCCACGTTTTCTACAAAATACTTTTAATCGCATACTTCACCCAATTATTTAACTAGAGTGCCTTCGACACCACGTGCACGGCGCTCAGCTGTACGCTTATTGAATTCTTGTAACGCACTTTCCATGTAAATGATTGCTTGCTTGTTGAACTCACTTGGGAACTTTTCATCCAAGGTTTTAGTACGGTGAATAAGTACTTTTAACAATGCTTCACTGGTCACCCCATTCACACCATGTTCATGAATTGGGCCATCCTGAAAATGAAGACTGATTTCAAAGTCTTTTGCATTTTGAGTTTCGGGATTTGCTGAAATTTTATAGTAATGGCCTTGGGCATAAGCTGTAATGCCCTCTACCACTTCCCCATTTACAACTTTATCAATTTTTTGTGGTTCTAATTCTTGGTTTGCATATCCTAAGAAATGATCAATTAATAAGTTTTCTCCTTGACCATTGATAGGCTCTGCGATTCCTACTAAAACATTTTCTTGAGCTTGTTGCATATAAAAAAGTCCTGAACTAATGAACAGGACTATGAAATCATTTTGTATTTGAGCGTTAACTCAACAGTTCCAAAATATAATAATTAATCAGAGTATTCATACTTTAATAATCTTCCAGAATCATCCTTAAATATATTAAGAAATATAACTTGGCTATGATTTTTCGTTTGAATACGGATTTTATAATGGTTATGAGCAGGTACACTTGGTGAACCAGAAAACCTCCCTTTAGATACAATACTATAGCTTTCAACCTCTCCGTAATCCTTCTTTAATTTCGAGTCATCAGAAAGTATTTTTTCAATGTATTTTGTATCTTCATCACTCTTCATTGCTTTATCAAATACTTGCTCAACTACTAGTGCAATTAATAAACCTATTACAGCGAAAATAATAAATTTTTTCATGATAATTACCAATTAGAATAATGACCGAATTCTGCAGAAACATTGCCGCCAACACTGGCGCCAATGCGCCATGAAAACTTTTTCGAAGGATCGACAGTAACTCCAGGTATAACTAATTGAGGTTTGTTGAATTGAAAATCACCACCTTTTTCAGCTTGTACAAGTCCATTCCCTGTATATCCTGAAACTCCAAAAAGCGTAGCTTCTATTGGTCCAATTCCGGCACCCATTTCTAGTTTTGAATTTGTTCTAGCGATAGCGCCTGAACCACAATCTAATGCATGTTTAGAGGGTTTACCATTTGGGTCAAGACCTACCCCAGCACCAAGTCCAACACCTACTTTTCCAAGAACTTCTAAGGTGCCGTTGTTATAACTAATTGATGCACCACCACCTACACCATAATAACCTTCAATACTTAAAGACCATAAACCATACGGGTCAATATAATTCACAGGATTATTACCTACATATGTATAGGTATTTACTCCACCAGCTAATCCAATTGGATCAGGTTGTGTATAACGACCTACTGTTCCATCAAAATATCTATTCCAGTTATACCAAAGGCCAGATTCCACATCATAATATTGACCTGGTAAACCAATGTTAAATTGTCCAATACTGCTTTGAATCACATTGCTGTCAAAACTGTTATTTTGAGATTTCCATACCACAGTCTTAGAAGCATTAGTTAAAACTTCTGGTCTTCCTAAATGATCATTATGTACAAAATTTAATGTATTGTTGCGGACCACACCAATTACCTGTCCATACAACCAAACATAAGCTGTACTGATATTTGAATCTGAAGTATTTGATTCACCTAATAATCTACCATCGGGAGAGTAAATATAATTTACGTTACCAGCTCCACCAGTTTTTCTAGTTCTTAAATTAAATACATCATAGTCATAACTAGTACTGTTGCTTCCAGCCTTCACAGTTTTTAGGCGATTAAAGCCATCATAGCTGTAGTCTACAGTCCCGCCGTGACCAGTTTTTTTAATTAGATTGCCAAGAACATCATAGGTAAAGCTTTTTGCTTCTGTAGTTGTCGTACTAGCTAATCTATTTCCAATATTAGTTTGATAATTTGTAGTTAGATTTGTATTTCCTACCCGAGTACTTCGATTTGAATTTTTATCAAAAGTCCAACTTTCTGTATATTGAGTAGAAGCAGCTTTAGTAAGTTGTCCTATAGCATCATAAGAATAAGTAGCTGATCGATTTACTTCCAGACTATTATCAACATTGCTTAGCAAGTTATTGGTATTATAGCTATGACTTAACTTTTGGATGGCCTCTGTATTAATACCAGTAATTCTATAATCTTTATCAAAACTAGTTGTACGTGTTAAACCATTCCCGTAAGTCCAACTTTTAATACCACCATAAGGTTCATAAGTAATATTTTTTACTACATCTTTATCAGCGCCTTGTATACGAACTTTAACAGTATTAATTCTGCTCAAAGTGTCATAACCATATGAAACTTTGTAGCTATCATTTGCAAAGCTTTCACTGATTAAGCGTCCATAGTTATCATATGCCCAGTTAGTTTGATAATTTGTACCATTTATAACTCTGGTCTGAACAATCATTTGTCCAGCTTTGTTATACCCATATCCTGATGAACTAGTTCCATCCGATGTGCCACACAAACGCCCTTTTCCATTTGTACAATTATCATATACCCATGCATGCACTTGACTACCTGTTTGCGCTTTAGTTTGTCGTCCTAATGCATCGTAAGTATATGTAGTAACTATATTATTAGCACGTGTCAGCTGAATTATGTTTCCATCGACATCATAACTATATTTTGTTAATCCTTTGTCTGGGCTTTGAGATGATAATAAGTTTCCAAAACCATCATAGGTATAACTTGTAGTATTACCTTTACCATCTTTTATAGACGTCAGATTACCATTAGCATCATAGATTGATTGGGTCGTTGAACCATCTGGTCTTTTCACTTCTGTTAAATAGTTATTTGCATCATAAGTATATGTAGTGATTTTTCCAAAAGAGTCAGTTTCTTTGATTATATTTCCATTTCCATCATATTCATAAGTGAAGTTTTGCGCGTTATTCCCTTTATTTGCTGTCGTCCATCCAAGTTGATTATGCTCTTTCATTTGACTAAAGCGAATATTAGATCCTTCTTTATAATCTACACGTAATAACTTTCCTAATTTAGAATAAGTAAAATATTGACCACTTAAGATCGTGTTGCCTGTCCCGTTTGTTATACTCGCAACTGTACCGTTATCATTATAATTAATCGTTTCACGCATCCCGTTAGTTTCTTTTTGCGTAATTCCAAAAGCTCCATATTGATACGTGGTTGTACGTATTTGGTCACTGGCTAATGTTTCCTTTTTACTAACGACACGTCCACGTGCATCATAGCTCAAATCAATTACGAATCCATTTGGATCAGTAATTTTACCGACATTACCCAAACCATCATAATTAGAATAAGTCGTAATATGGCCTAAAGGGTTTTTATATTGAATAAGATTCCCTATAGCATCATAAGTATAAGTTGATGTTTTTTCATTAGTATTTATTGCAACATCTTTAAGCATACCATTGCTATGGAATGTATAACCATAACTGATTGTTTTACATGTATTTATTCCAACTTTACTGCAAGATTTAATACTTTTAATTCGATTTTTAGCAGTATCAGTTGAAGAATAATATGAATACGTGATGTCAGATGTCACAATATTATTCTTAAGATTTTCGACTTTACTAATTAAATATGGTGAGTTAAGCCAAGAGTATTTGGTAAGTGATTTACTCGCAGGTGTACTTTTTTCTAACAACAACCCATTTGCATCACGTCGATAAGTAGTTTCAACTCCATTCCAATCGATTTCAGAGCTAACATATCCATTATTATCGTAGTTAGTTACAGCATTACTATTTGGACAATTATTTACACCACTACGTTCTATTTTAGTCAACTTATCTTTATTATCATTTGTATAAATATACTTAGAAACAGCACCTAAAGGATTAGTTACAATAGTATAATTATTGCCATATTCTAATTTAAAAGTTTGCGTTCCATCACTGCGGCCACTTTGTATTGTTCTTTCACCATCGTAGATATAAGTTGAATAACGTTTTCCATCAATGGAAATTCCAGTAAGTTGATTCTCACTTGCTCCATTTTCTCCATAATGGAATGTTTTTTTTCCTAAATTATTTGGGTATATAATTTCTATTAGACGTTGACCATTCGATTTCAATGTATAAACATTACCTGCTGGATCAGTTATCTCAGTTGTAGAATTACCCACGGGTTTTATTTTAATAGTTTTACCATTCGTGTGGGTAATCGTAGTGATCCATGTCGCTGAATCTCTTGATTGAACCCATCCAATACCGTGTAAATTTTTTCTACTTTTTAAAGAACCACTATGCAGCAATGGTTGTGTACCAATGACGCTAACGTCATATGTTTCAACGTCACCATTTGGTAAATAAATTGGATTTGAAACTTGATCATAACCTCGTAATTCCCTAACTAGAGAAAAGGAACCATCTGCCAGTTCTCGCCCCAACTTTACTTTATTTTGATAAATATAAACACCAGCCTCATTCATTGTTACTTCATAATTATTTTTCCATCTTTTTCCAAAGGTTTTTATGGAGAGATTAAAACCGATGTCATTTTCAATATTTCTATCTTTATCTTGTGAATAATAAATTTCAGAATAGTTTAACGGCATTTCCCAATTCGTTGTAAAAACAGCTTCTTCATGCAATTTCTCACCCGTATTAATTCTTACTGGATTTGGAGTTTGGCAATCACTAGATTCATCATTCTTAAAAAAACTAGCTGTTGGGTTCGAATTATAAAAAGGATGAATTCCTTTATGCATATCTTGATAAAAGATTTGTGAGGTTGAATTAATCTGGTTTATGTCCAATACAGGATCTGGCGTACCGTAGAATGTTAAGGGCGGTAAAGTACCAACATATATCGGTTCTACAGCTAATATCGAACTACTAACAATACTTGTAGTTACTAATATAGAAATAATTTTTTTCAAATGCATGTTTTTATGACCTTTATATTTTTGAAACTGCTACACAATTTATAAACTTTATTACAAATGAATATCATTATCAATAATAATTAAGAATCAATTGCATTTGGATTATTTTGTAAATAATGCTGGTTACCTCAGAAATTAATCTGATAAATCCCCAGCATAATAAAAAAAATTTATTTAACTAATTGATTTAAATTAAATTATAAATCTCATAAGGCTTAGCTGCTATTGCAGCTGCAAAGCTTGTTGCGCCCAAATCTCTATCAAAAGCCATTGAGTGAACCTTAACGACAATATTGGCTGGTACTAAACGCCGTAATATCGGTGACAGCTCTACCACTTCATTTGCATCAACAGTTTTATCTAAAACAATTCTAATCCGACTTGTTAGGAAGTAATTAGGCTTTTCAAAATCAGACAAATAGGCTGGATATTCTTTTAGCTTTTCCAAGCTGTGCCATAGCCGGATAATTTGGAAATGATCTTTCCCCCATAACATTCGTAAAACAAACTCTAAAAAGGCTAATCCTCTTTTATTACCCATGCTGCTCCAATTGGCATAGATAATTCGCATTAATGTGTCAGAGGTGTTATTTCGCCGTAATACAACAAGTCCATTTTGTTTAGAGAACCGTTCTACAACTGTTTTACTACCGATATGAGGACAACCGTAGTCCAGTAAATCTTGTATCGACTGCTCAAAGTTTTGGGCAAATACTTGCTTAAATGCTTTAGAAAGTGCTGTTTGTAAGCCCGTACTTACATAATGTTCATCGAGAGGCCGAGTAAAGCTTATAGGGTCCATGTAGCCCCCGAAATATCAGCGGTGCGCTCCAATTCAACAGTGATACTATCTTTGGTCACATATACCCACTCATTAGGTTTATTCAACTCATTTGAAAGCATAATGGTAAAGTCACTCATCCGATCTTGGAATGCCACTATATTGTCATTAATCAGCTTCCCCATTTCTTGAGTATTAAAGCCATTAACCAGCCAACGACTTGAGCTCAATGATTCACGTCCATATCGCTCTACTAGTAACTCTTTGATCTGTGTTTTAACCATATCCGTATTATGAACAGAAGCCAAAGAACCTTTAATTTTTACTTCAATTGGCTTTTCTACAACTTCATGTACATTCACTTTCCCTTCATACAAGTTATCGCAATAACCAATAAATCGGCAGATATCTTGTTCTAAAGTAGCTTGTTCAGTGGGATTCTTCGCAACCACCACGAGATTTAAATGATTAATGTCACGGTAAGTGATAGCAAAGTGTTGCTCTTGAAGCGTTTCATTCCATACAGAAATAAATTGAGCGCGCTTCATGAACCTTTTACGGACCGCATAGTCAAAGTTGCCGAGAAATACCGCATCATCATCGTAAAGTGATGGATAGCTTGATAATAAACGTAATTCTGATACAGCTAACGGATCTACCCCCTCTCTAATCAGTCCTCCAGCTTTAAAACGCACTGATACCCGCTGTTCATCATTAGTAAGAACATCAAGTAAAGCAGCATCCTTTAAACGATTAGCATCAACTTCACCGTAAGTCTCAAGGACACCGATTGTGACCGTTTCATTGGCTTGTAGTGTACGACCAGCTCTTTCAGAATCACCAAATTCAATAAACAGTCTTATAAGGTTATCAGTAGTGACTGTTACAGCATATTCACCTGGTTCAACATTCATCCAGCGCGGCTTAATTACATAGTTATTATTGCCTTGTTTAATAGATATATTTGCAAGTGAAAGATCTTCTAAAAGATCTATTCGATATTTATGAAACCCTTCAGTAACTGGTACAACATACTTAATTTCACGGTATTCACTTTGTTCTGCTATTACTTCCGCCGTTTCACCAGCTTTAACTGTAATGGACTGAAGAAGCCGCCAAACTCTACCGCCACTATGATCTTCAATCATTCGCCCTTGGCTTAAGCTCACTGCATTTGTTGAGCGGTTGATAATTTCAATTAAGTGCTGACACGGCGTACCAATTGGCAAAATGCCTTTATTAGTAGCATCTGCAATAATTGAGCGGTCCCGTGTTTTTGTGAAGGGTTCAATTGAAGCAATATCGATTTCTGGACCAAATGCAGTCAAAAAACTAGCCATAGATCGTAGCTGGTGAACGACTAGTGGATCTTGAGCTTTGTAACGTTCCTGAATCTCATAATCATCTATCGCTGCTTGTAGTTGAGCTTCAAAATTAGCTTGCGTTAATGTCATATGTCTCACCTGTTACTGATTTACTCAATTGTTCTGCTACTTGGTTTAGATCAATATTCACATTCATGATGCTTAGATAAATATGAACTGTCTCAAATCCTTCAGTTTGTGAATAAAGTGCTAATTGGTCAGAGTTCAGCTCAGATAAAATAGGCAAATCCTTCTTCATCTTAATTAGAAAGCTATCTGCCACCCTTGCATCGAGTGGTGCCATAAGCAAATCATAAAGAGGTGCACCAAAATCAGACCCAAACTTCCCATTGACAGGATGATTAAGCCAATAATCAACCATGTCTAAAATTGACTTAGCTGTGATCATTAGGAAGTTGCTCGATTGCTAAAAATAGTCAAAAGCTTTAATAAAATTGCAGTGCCCATTTGATAAGTAGAAAAAATAGAAAAATAGACAAGAAAGATCCAAAGCGAAACGCTTAATGCATCAAAGTAGTAAGCAACGTAATAGATCCGCCAATCAACTAAAATAATTGTGATCAATACGCATGCCATGCATATGAAGTACATCCATCTTATATCTTTAAATAAAAGGCTAATTGAAATTTGGCGTAACTGTTTTATTGATGCCGCTTTATTTTTGCCATTCCACCCTGCTATGAAATATAGATAAGCAGAAAAAGCGAAAATTAAGACAATATCTATACCGATTTGAATTTGCATAAACGAACACCCTTTTTTATTACTGTGTTAAGGGTATTGCTTTTATAGATATGTAAGCGCGAATGGTTCCATATTTGAAAATAAGAAATGTATGGATTATTATATATACAAAGCCCGCTCCACTTATGACACGAGAACGTATAGGGTCATAAGTGTAGGTTAGAAGATGTCGCAACCCATCTCTAACTATCGGGCTTTTTTTAATACACTTCAAAAGCAGTTAATAACCAAGCATTGCCGCCTTCGCGCTTAATCAAAGAAGCTTCATGCGAATTAAAAACAATATTTATTCTGGTCGATAATCCCCGTTCTGTACGCCGTTGAGTACTTCCTTGAGCAATTGTCTCCACAATATTATCCACCAACATATGTACAACATCCTCATATGTCATACCGTCACTTTCCATACGGCGTTTGATAATATGCTTAATGCCCTGTTTTTCACTACCATATTCAAAATCCACCCAGCCCAGATCATTGCGATACATGGCTCTATGTACAGTGGTTTTTTCCATAATGGCTTTATTCATAGCAGCTTTACCACGAGTGATATTAGCTGTAACTGATTTAATTGGGCTTGCACTATCAAACTCCGGCTTTCCCAGATCAGATTGACCAGCCTCCGAACCAATACCAAGTTGCTGCTTAGCCTGTTCTATTTGCTCCTTCAGTTGGTCTCGGTGAGCTGTTTGTTTTGCTAAATCTTCATCAAGCTTTTGTTCTTGTACTTGTACTTCTTTAATTTTCTGATCTACAGAAGTACGGCGTGGAGGCATGGCAACTTTTTCACGCTTATTTTGTTCTTGGATTTTAGATTGTGCTTCACGAATAAGCTTAGCTACCCCAGCCACGGCGTTTTCAAATGTTGGTTTATAGTCATCACTAAAATCACCCGACAATACAATGACCTTGTCATTAAGTTCTGCTCGAGTCACATCTGCTAAAGCACGTACATAAATTGTTAGTGTTGCCCCACCTGAAAAGAAAAAAGCAACTGGTAAAACACTTACACCTGCAACACGCTTAATTTTGCGAAATTCTGGTGTAACGATGGTTTGGCCTGTTGCTTTTTCTAATGCCGATTGAATCTTTTTAATGTATGGAGTGGAAGCTGTAACAGCTGCAAGATTAAGACTGCCCATGAAAAATAACCTCATTAAAATGTGATTATTTTGCGATTAATCAAATTTATGAGGTCAATGAGGTTCCATAATAAACTTTAGTAAATTTAATTATTGAAAATATTTTAGAGATCTAAGAATATCTTTGATAAATTAAAAATTTGAGTAATATGCATGCTACAAATATGTACAGGTAAATTATTTTCTAAAGATATTGAATATAGAAATAATTTGAAGGGAATTATTTATACAAATTTAAAATTATTTCGAGATGAAAAAATTCAAACTAAAGCTGGCTCAATAGTTTACGCTGAGAATGCAAGTAGTCCAAATACAGTAATCTATGAAATAGAAGAACTAATTGAAGAAAGTGAAAGTAAACCTGGCCTTCTTATTTCTCACGGTATCAATTCTTTAATATTAGATTTTTCAGCCATTCTTTCCTTTGCTCTAAATTGTACAGCTTCGCCAAGTCATTCATTAACAGAAAGATTACTTAGTGAGCAAGAAGGTGTTTCTACTCAAAGATCACCAAATAAAATGATTAAAACAGTTTTTGACAAAAATATTTTTTGTTCTGAAGAAAGCCAAAAGTTTTTTATCAACTTTACAAATCACTTAATTGGCCTTGAACGCAAAACTTATATAGGTGTAATGAGCTCTATTCGTACCTATGTTACAGGTATGCATAGAATCGCAGATGACTTTGAATTAGCATACACTCTACTTGTTGCATCTATTGAATCACTTGCACAAAATTTTGATGGTCACCAATCAACTTGGGAGGACTATGATCAGAATAAAAAGAAGATAATTGATGAAGCTTTAAAGGGATGTGATGAAGATATTTCTGAAAAGGTTAGAGAGGCTATTTTAAGTATAGAACATACCTCTTTACGAAAAAGATTCCAAGCTTTTGCACTTGAACATGTTTCTCCCACTTTTTTTAGAGAGGAAGCGGATTTTGCAATTAATCCTATCTCTAGATTAGATTTACCCACTGCTCTCAATAATGCATATCAAGCTAGATCTAAATATGTCCATAATTTAATAAAATTACCAAAACAATTAACTTTGGCTGAATATTCGGAATTTTGCATAATTAAAGATAAAAGATGGTTAACCCTTCAAGGTTTATCAAGACTTGCAAGACATGTAATTATTCAATTCGTTATGAAGCAAGAGACTGTTGAAAATGAACCCTATGATTATTCATTAGAGCGATCAAATATTTTACAAGTACATTTAGCACCTCAATATTGGATTGCTGCACCAGACTTTAGTGAAGGTGCGGGAATTCAAAAGCTAGAAGGGTTTCTTTCTCAGTTAAAAGAATGTTTAACAAATACTCCTAATGCGAGTGTAACTGATTTAACGAATGTTTTAGATGAGTTCGAATCAAGAATTGATACATTAAAGCAAGTGGATAAAAAGGCTTTTCTTGCCCTCTATATTCTTTATAACGCTTATTTAAATAAATCTTTTGAAAATAGAGAAGTACGCGTAAAAAAAGTAAAACGATTTATTGCTAAACATGAGAATAAGATATCTAATCCTTGCGTAGAGGGTCTAATTGTTACATCTTTACTAACACTCCCTTTTGAATGGAATATTGAAGTACACGATAAATATTTAAAACAATATTTTAGAGAAAGAGATAAAAAATTAAAAATAAGATGTCCAGATATTTTTGAATCCGGAATGATACTTCAATTAGCTGAACGTTATAGAGAAGCAGGTAATGCAAAAAAAGCACTTGAATTAATAGAAATGGCGGTTGAAAACTTACCATCTCATCAGGGATTACGCCACTTTGAAATAGAATACAAACAACAACCACAACCCATTGATAGCAAGGAAATTCTATTTCCACAAAATGAAGAAATAATTACTTAACTCATATATTTTTGAAAAAAATTATTTAATAGGGCCTCCCTTTAGTAATTTCTAAAAAAAATATTATTTGCCTTAATCCAATCACTAAAGAAAAGGGATTGAATGACTCAATCCCTTTTCTTATAGACGAGTATTAATTTGCATTAATGTGATCTTGATTCGTCTTAGCTAAAGTTGCTTGAATTCCTTTCATCAAAGGCTGATTTTCAGGTCGTTTCATAGTTTGCATAAAGGAGGTAAGCTCTACCTGCATAGCTTCAACTGTTTTAGTAGATTTAGGAACACATTCATTTACATGCTGTGATAAATAATCGGTATATTCTTTAATGTTAGAGACCCCTGCATTTAAATATTTATGTTCTGTGCTCTTCATTTCAGATAAAGCTTTAGTGTAATTCCTTGAATATTCTTGCTCATTTGATAAAGCAATTGAGGCATATCCAAATGCAAATACTTTAGTAAGTGCGGTATTTGTAGTTTTCGGACTCACCACACCTGTACCTAATTTCCGATCAATAATTAATAACTGATTTATATATGCTGAGCATGAAGCAAGATACTGAGCGTTTTGTGCATTTTTTGGAAACTCTGTTAAAGGGTTAGCATTTACTGCAGTTACCATCAAACTAGTAGCAATTATAGTTAAAAGTTTTTTCATCATTAAGCCTCAATTTTATACATTCCAATGCCACCAGTAAGTGCATGAGCAAGGAAACGGTCATTAACATTCTGCCCGATGTTACCATTATTCTGATTTACAACAACGACTTCCTGTGGGTTTGGAGTATTTAAAGGTTGCTTAAACGGCGTGACATTAGTTAATAATTTACTTTGATTATTTAATGAAGGTTTTGCTTTTGTAGTAGCTTGGGGAACAATAGCTTTTTGGGTGCTTAAAACACTAGCAACTTTAGCTCTTGTATTGTCCACAATATGACTTGATTTCAACCCTGCTACGGCTTGGGCATTTTCTTTAGGTAGATTGGATTTCTGTTCCTGTACAGATTTATCAATGTTAGCTCTGTATTTATATTCCTTTTCTAAATGTGGTCTATAATCAAATGACTTTCCATTACGAAGCTTTGTTTGCCCATACGCCCATCTTACATATTTTCTGCCGAGAACTCGGGCAATATCTTCTTTTGATGCATTTGGATTATTCTGCATATAAGCTTTAACCGAAGCATATTCAGGATTCGTTTCGATTTCATGCTTCATAAATGCACCTTGTGCATCTAAAGCTGCTTGGCTCCGTACCATATTACCGTTTGCATCAAGTAATCCCCTTTCCTTCATATATGCCGTAAGCCGGTCTTTACGGGCTCCTTGCCAAGAAATCATTCCCATATTTATTCCACCAGCTTTATCTTGATGTTTACCAAACAAATATTCATCTCGATAATCATTTTCTCGACCAACGGAAGCAGTTAAACCAGCAGCCCAATTATCATTAAAACCAGCTTTCTTCATAGCATTGTAAACTGCAAGTTGCTTTTCCTTAGTTTTTTCACCAATTGGAGAAATAGTTGATCCATAAGCAGGTACATTTTTATTTGCACCAAAGCCCGGCTTATAAACGCCTTGACCGATTCCCCATGTTGGAACGCCGTCATGAAAGGGATTAAATCTGTTAAATTTATCTTTAATGAAATCTAAGGTATCACCAGCAGTATCTTTAACGCCATCTACAACTTTTGAAGCAGTGCCTTTCGCCTGATCAAAAGCATTAGATGCATAACTTACAAATCCTTTCCAAGCAGTATTAATAATACCTGGTACATCTGCAGCTATTAATGAATCTGTCCACTCTTTAAAATACGGCGCAACTGCTGTACCAAGCTGGTTACCTATCCAAGATCCAGCCATACCACCAATCAAGGTACCAGCTGGACCAAATATGGATCCTACCGTACCGCCGATCACTCCACCAGCAAGACTACCAACTGTACCGCCCTTTTCTTGAGTACTTTGTTCATTCCAATCTAACAATGATGCACCAGCAGCAAGTGCACCAATTACAGGTAAACCACGGCCAAACTTGAGAAGTTTACCCAAGCCCTTTCCTAATTTCCCTACACCTTTCTTTCCTTTGCCTAGGCCACCGCCTAACAGCCCACTGCCAGCTGATAAGGCTGTAGTAAGTAATTTCCCTATAGAGCCAAGCAAACCACCTTTAGACGCTAAATTATCAGCTATACGCTGTAATAGTTTTATTTGCTTGCGGTTATGATTTTCTTGTTCTCGCGGTAAAGGTTCATTCCGTTTTCTACTACGCATAAAACCTTTTAATGGTCGCATGGCTAAACCAGCAGCACGGCGTACAGGTAAAAGTAAGTGACCGACCTCATTGATTGCATCAACTGTAGGATCAATGCCTTGTGGTGAGTTCGGTAACACACCTTTTACTGCCGTGGTAATAGTTTGTGCAACTTTGCTAATAGCGGATTGGTTTTTAACATCATCTTGATTAGAAACAAATCGCCCTTTCTCATCACGTTCTGGTATTGATGAGCTTACGACCTTACCCAAATCTTCATGACTATTAATTTCTATAGCTGGCTTCCGTGCCTTAGGTTGATTTATAGGCTGTTTATTTGCTGTATTATGATCACTAACTGATTGTTCCAATACATCAACAAAGTCTTTAACTAAGTTCTCGGCTATAACAAAAGACTGTGTGATTGGATTTGCTTTTTCTTTTAATAAATCTTCAAAGTCTAAAGCTGGTCTATTATTGACAGCATTAAGCATCTTTTGAAATTCTGTCAGTTTTGGCTGAGGCTTAGCAAACTGGGCTTTTTGCTCTTCAAAGCTTTGAGTAAGTATTTCGATAATCTTTTCAATATTTGAATCAATCGTACTTACTTTTTTTTCAACTCGTTTCATACCGATGATAAAGCCAAGATCATCGTAGGATAAAACTGGTTTATTGTGATTTAAATCTGTCATAACGAAAAATGCCCCATATTGATATAAGGCATTTTGAATTATAGATATATTGTGAAAATTTAAGTGTTCCAATTAATGATCAAATTAAAACTTAATATTTACAATATAATTTTCAGGATGCAAAACATCTAATTCTACGTCATATCCTAAATCAAGAAGAATTTGTTGAAGTTCAATAACAAGAGCAACTGATGCTCTTGATTTTAATACAGGAAAATGAAGGATCTTTTCCCCTTTTGAAGCTATAGTAGAAATTACAGAACCTACTTCATCCTTAAGTTCTTCAATAGTATATTGTTTTGCTACTTGTGAAATTCTAGCAGCTTCTGAAGCTGACATAATGCTCATATTTAACTACTCTTAAAAAATAAAAAATTAAACACATTTCTAATATAAAATGCATTTTGCATTATAGTTAGTATTTTAATAATTATTTCTATAGATCTTATTATAATTTAAATATTATTCATCAGTTTAATCATCAGGCTCTACTTCACCAGCTTCGACAAGCGCTAGCTTACGCATAAACGCCTCTTCTTTTTTCTTTTTCATATTTGCTTTAGCTATTGCCATTCTTTCTTCAGCACCCGAAATAACAGAACTACGCCGTGCTTGAACTTCTGACTGGTCTTTAAGATCATCTACATCTAAGCCCCAGAACATTGCCTCAGTTCGTGCAATGTTAGAAATACTGATACTTTGTTTAACGTTCAAGTCAACTACTTGACTAATCAAGCCCATTTTAAACTTAACCAGCGCCAATTCATCTTCAGTTGGATTATTCAGATTAAGTACTTCATCTCTAATATGAATAACACTATCGATTGTATCGGTAATTAACTCACCTAATTTGTGAGCTCTTATACGGTTATTTTTCACGACTAATGCGGACTTTAAATAGTTCTCATTGACCGTAGAACTACCGCCGTTGCTTTGACTGTTATTTTTTGAGTTTTGACTATTAAATTCAGCAATATTTGACGTTTTTTTGACTGAATTTTGACTATTACTTTTTTCTTTATTTTCAGAATCTTGTGACTCATCTTGACCATTGTTTTTATTGGTCAAATTTTTAATCTCTTTATTGAGTTCTCGGGCAGTCTTCTTGACTAGAGATTTAGCTTTCTTTTTCCATTTTTCTGCAAGTGCTTTACGGCGTACAACGGATGGTGAAGGCATCTCACAACTGAGCTCTTCACCAACCTGATCAACTAAACCTTGCCATGTAATCTTAGGTGAAGATTCATAGACTTCCTTTAGCCGGTTCCAAATTTCTTCCGAATATTCAATCTTGCGTGCCATATGTGTCTATCCATTACTCTGTAAATAGACCTATTTGTTTTACTTCCGCTATAGCTTGTTGCTGTAAGGAAGCCTTACTAAAACGCTTTTTATTTTGAATAAGGTCAATCAATGCCTTTTCCTGTAAATCGTTTTCGTCACGCTGAAAAACATCATCAATAGCCATTTCTAGGTTACGGATCTGTTTAGCTCGATTTTGTTCACATTCACGAACAATAAGCATTAAAGTTTGTAATTCAGGCAATACTTTGTCTTGAATTGACTGGTCTTGAGATAAACAAGCCTGAATAAGCTCTTTTGAAGCAGTTAGTAACTGTACTGTTAAAGCTTTTGGAAATGACGTTATGTGCTGTGCAGCGGCCATGCTTAATTGAAAAGCCATGGCTTGAGTATATTCACTCATCATATCGCCAAGACTATTAAACAAAATACCTGCTACAGAAGCAGTTTTATCTAGCTCTGGCTCAACAGTAAATCCAAGTACCCAATCAGAAGACACACCATATTTTTGGCATAGCACAGATAATAATTCTGCATCTGGCATTAACTTACCATTTTCGATTTCACTCATTCGATTCTTATGAGGTGTTCCGAATATTTCTAATGCTACGTCTTCTTGACGTAATTGAGCCATGTCACGCGCCATTGCGAGTTTTCTACCAATGAGTACTCGACGTTGCAAATCGCTCTTTTTCGCCATTTAAATGTTTCTCCCAGCTAACCAATCAAAATCTACTGTTTCAGATAACCAATCAGTTTCATCAGTAAAAACACAAGAAAGCCAGACACAACCGTCTTCACATGGTTCTGCCAGCTTAATTTGTTCACTTATGAAAATATTGTCGTCTTTGAATAACAAACCATCACCTTTGACACTATCAATAACAAGTTTGGGATAGTTATCAATATCAAATCGTGGATATGTTTTAGCGCTGTATGAACGAGTTTTAAGTGGTGGTTGAACAATTAACCGTATTTCACAAAGTTGATCGATAGCTTTTAACTTTAGTGCTCTAAACATAGGCCCATATTGTTTTTGAACCTTGTCTTTATATTTTTTAGCACCTACCGAAAGACTATTTCTTTGCTTTCCGTTCTGATCAATTGTAGCCCGCCAAATCTCGTTAGCGCTTAATCCATAAGGCAATTTGATTGTGATGTATTGCTTACCAGAAATGATAACACCGCCTGTGCTTCCCCTATATATAGTATTTTCACCGTTTTCACCTTCATTTTCTTTTTCTACATGGCAAGGGAAAAACACATTTTTATTTGAGCTAGTTTTTTGCTTTTTAGGTTTGTCATGAACTACTGAAACACTGAAATCCTTAAAGAGTTCTTGTCTTTTATTATTAGAGAAAAATTCACTCCACTTACGGCGGTTATTCCGTTTATTCATTAGAACCTTATTCCTGATTTTGTATAAACTCAGGAATTATTAAAAATTTTTTTTAAATTAAATGATGATGGTTCCAATAATTTTATAGCAATCTTATATCGATCTTACCTTATGCTTCTTTAACTTATCCACCATTAATTAGAAAGTTGACGCTTGTATTTCTCTTAAACTATGTTTCAGATATCTGTTTGAGTCGATGTATTTCATCCATACATATCCTGGAACGTTAAAAAATTGGGTATGAATATTACCCCAAAAGAATCTCGCTTTTGAATTTCGATAGTAATATATGTTTTTATCTGAATTCTATAAAATACTTTATTTCCGAATAATTCTTTACCCTCATTAATAAAAAGGACACTACAGCCTTTAAGTTATAGTGTCCAACCAAGAGAACTAAGATTATTTTTGTAAGAGTTCTATGTTATTTTTTATAGTATAAAATCCAATCCAGTTGACACATATCATCATTGTAATCCGATGGAACATCCATCCCAAAATGTTTTAAGAACGGATTTGATTGTGCCTCTTCCCCCCAAATATGCCCACATTCATTATCGGTTTTAGCAGAGTTTAGCCAATAAATCTGAAAGCTCATGTCTTCCGTAATTTTTTCATCAGCGTCAACAAGTTGAAATTCTATTACTCCCAGAAAATCAGGTTCCCCATCAGGTTTCAGATATTCATTATCAAATGTAAAAAATGTGTAATGATTTGGAGGTAATGTTAGCTCATTGAATCTAACATCAGAATTTGGTGTAAAGTTATAATCAATGATCTTTAAACCAAATGGGGTACGATTATCAATTTTTAAATCAAACTGACGTCGTGTATAGTGATGAAGTTTGGCATGATGGTTAATTGGAGTAACTTCATTAATACTTTTTGCTCTCTCCTTACTATTACGAATGGCCTTCTCTGAAGCAAGAAGATCTGAAATTGCACCGACTATTCCAATTGACATAAATTATTCCTTATTATGATGAATGTTTTTAAAATACTTCTTTACTCTGCAACTTATACTTAAGATACTTAAGAGCTAATACAGTAAATATCATTTATTTCTATTTTTCAAGACACATAAAGGTTTGTAGATAAGTAAAATAATATCTCACATAAAACTCACACCTTAAATACTTTATAAATCATTATTTTACGTAATTCCAGATTATAATTTCCAGCAATTTAACTAGCTATCAAATCTAGCCTTTTACCACGATTGCGATAACGTTATGCAAGAATTTCTAAGGTTTTTAAACTGCAATATAATATTTCTTCTTTTATTGATCTTTTGATTGTAGAGTTTCAGTTCAAGTAAATTTATTTAAGACTTAATCATCATTACAAATAGATATTTTCCATTTTCTAAAAATACACTACATTTATTCAATTTAAACGCCCACTTAAATTGATTTAAATGGGCACTTAATAAATGTCAAAATGCTTTTTTGTTATGCAAAAACCACTTTCAAGTAGTTTCAGATTGACCAAAACCACATAATAAACATGCCATATTGTACCTGTGTACACATGCCTCATGAATCATTTTTACATCTATTGATGGACAACCAAAATAACCGCCTTTATCGAGTCTACCAATTAGAAAATCATTATCTTCATCTACCCTATCAATCTGGCCCTCACCAGAAACATGAGTTCCATCAGTTTCCATACGATTAGAAGATTTGAAATCAACATAAACTCTATCGCCACGCTTAAATTTGGGATTTGAAATTGATTCGTTGTTCTTTCTATGATCAATTCTTTCAATTAAGTTACTATCTTTCCCAGCACTAAAAGTAGTTATCTTTATTGGATACCGGCGTTCAGGTAATATTTCTTCGCATTTAAAAATTCGATGGCCCACTGCTACTTCTTTATTAGTTGCATGACGCTCCACAAGACTATAAGCCACAGCCTTTCCACACTTCATAATAAATCCATTACCAATATGTGAATAGCGATCAATTTGATAAATATCTGTATCTGAATTATCTAATACGACAAAATCACCTGACTTGTACTTATTCATTAGTAGATCCTTTAGCATTACCCAATTACTTCTTTGCTGACGCTGGCGTCGCCTATCTCTTCTAATCATGATGTCTCATTAGCTTTTAACTTTTCATTGACTAACTGCTCTGCAATTTTTTTCACATATTTCCATGTAAAAAACTGATCGATTTCTGACTTCCCTTGATATACCCGCTGAAGTTGATAAGCCGTAACTGCATAACCAATCTCAAATGCCAATAATTGCCAATCTTCATCAAATACCTTTGCGAACCTATCTAAACCTCGCTTTTGTGCATATATACGCTTTTGGCGCTCATCTGGACCACGTTTGACATCTAATTTAGGTTTAGTTTTTACAAAACCAGTTGAAATGGCCCACTCTACACATACAGTGCATCTGCATCCCATTCGTTTATACGTTGATGGGTTGCCATGAGTTACTGCAATAATTTCAACTTCATCAGGGGTAATTTTTTGGATTTTATTACCTGGTTTTTTTAACCATTTTTTAACTGCTTTTTCGAGAGCTTTACGCTCTTTTGATTTAGCTGCTACGTTTGAGTAAGCAACTAATGCGTATTCCGATTTTTTCATATCAACAAATGTGTTCACTGTGCTTTACCTCTACCTATACGAGCATCATCCCAATCACATTCCACAATATCTAAGCCATCATGCTGAAATCTTGACCATAGTCGGTCCCCAAGATCTTCGCGGACCTCAGAAAGACTTAGGTTTGAAATCACTACTGATGGCTTCAACTCGTCATAACGAGTGAGTAGAACCTTATGAACACTCTCAAGCAGTTGAGGACGTTTTTCAGCACGGTCATGTAAACCGTATTCGTCAATAATTAATAAATCCTTTTTCACATAGCGTTTTAGCGCTTCATCTTCACTATCACCGCTACGGCGATAGGCACCAACGATATCTTCAGCTAGTTCTGCAGACGTTATGTAGATTGCTTCCGAATTTTTGATGATGATATTTTTTAGGATTGATGAACCTAAATGGGTTTTACCCGTACCAGTGCGACCAACAAGGAGTAAATTTCTGAAAACTCCTGAATTGAAATCCATAGTGAATTTTTCACAAGTTTTACGCGCTTCGTCTTGCCCTTTATGAGTTACTGCATAGTTACTAAAGCCACTTTTCACATGTCTCTTAGGAATACCAGCACGTGCCATTTTCAAATTTAAAATACGGGTGTTCTTATCACTTTCATATTTTTCATTTGACTGCTGCATGATTTTTTCAACACATGACTGGCAAACGATTCGACCATGTACATTGATCATGTGTTCTTTGTGGATCTTACAAATCTGGTTTGTAGGGGAAATTTTATATTCCAATTTCTGAGGCATTGCATTCATATCAATTCACCCTCTACTTCTGTGTGAGCTACTGGCTCATATTGTTTTGGTGCTCCCCATTGATCATTTACGTTGCGTGGTAATGATTGGTGATTTTGCTGTTGACCAGTAGTCATATCGGGATTTTCGTTTTGGTACCAAGAAGCCTTGAATGCTCCCCATGGATTTTGTCTTTTCAAACAATATTCGATGGCTTGCTGAAGAGTGATTCCTGCTTTAAGGGCTTCATTCAAAAGTGCGTCAAAAGCGTTTTCGGTGTTTTGAGCTTTCTTCGCTTTACGAACCTGTAAGAACTCAGCAGCGTCTTTCTCAGGCACACCATTTTTTTTCAAAGCACTCTTGAAACTAAATTTTGTTTGAGTCGATGAATCAACTTCGCCAACGGCGGAGTTGTTATTACCTTCTGGATTCTGATTAAAGGGTTCAGGATTCAGTGAATCAGGATTCAGATTAAAGGATTCAGGATTCAGGGCGTTTTGGTCTGAGATAGAAACAGTTTTAGAACCGTTATTTAACTGTTCTTGTTTGTTCTCAATACTTTTTGATTGGTTCGATTCGTTATCTTGATAACTATTTTCACTAGCAGAATTACTATTTTGAGGGGCAAATCGACCTGTTTTATCGTAAAAATGCTTCAAATCAGACTTATTTAACTGAATTGGCTTTCCTACAATTGTTTTGTTTTTCGGGTTACGATAGTACGCAGTATAAATACCATTACGGTTTGGTAGTTCACTATCTTTCTCTAGGCCGTGTGGGTTTTGATGCTTAACAAAGTTAACGATTTGGATAACATCGATACCATCCGCGTTGTATAACTCGATAAAACCAAACTTCGAAATGTTCTCTAACTGTTCTGCAACGTTTATATCGTCTGCAGGAAATAAAGACATTTTGATTTTCTTAGGTCGATTTTCTAAACGACCTTCACGGTCTGCTAGTATCCATAGTCCTATAAATAACAATCTAGCTTCAAAAGGTAATTCAATAATGTCTTCATTCATAAAGAATGAGGGCTTAATATTTCTAGATCTTGCCATTTCTTAAGCTGCCTCATAAAGGTGTTCATGTGCAAAATTTGCACGCACTAAAGCTTCAGAGAATTGTGGAGGTACTGAATTACCAACCATTCTTCCCTGTTCAGTCTTAGTTAATTTGATAGTGTTTCCATGTTCATCGATCCCATGATCAATGATGTAGGTAGGTTCAAAACCTTGTGCTGTGAATAGTTCTCTTGGCTGTAACATACGAAAGCCAATATCAACAATCTGATGCAGCTCTCCTTTAACCATTACTAAGCCAAAACGATCACGTGTTGGAATCGTTCGAATTGGCTCATGAATGCTATTTCCATCTTTCTCACTTCCATAAAAAGCCGTAAGAAATGCTTGAACTAAAGCAAAATGACCAGCACTTGTAGTAATGGTATGTAATGGTTCATCTACTGGTTGCCCAATATTGTTATTACGCAGTTTCACCAGGTTGCTAACAACTAAACTGTTATGATCCTTAGCAGTAATCGTATGGAGTGGTTCGCGAATATCACTACCAACAACACCCGTATAATGCTTAGCAATGAACGCAGTAACTAGCGCATGGTGTCCACCTTTCACCCCTGCACAAATTGTGCGTAAAGGTTCATCAATAGGCATACATCTTGGGCTAGAAGCATTTGCACACTCAGTAAGTACTGGGGCAACGCTTTTAACCTTATCCATTGGAACAATGAATGGTTCAGGATTGTTAATTACATAACGGACTAAACCATTTGCTATACGGCGACAAGTTGCCTCAACTAAAGGTTTCTTGCGAGTAAAAATACTTGGGCAATCAATCGACCAATCAATACAATCTGCTGTGATTCGCCAAGGTTTTAATTTCCCAGTTTTTACAGCTTTGGTATCAGGAGAAGCATGTGTAGGCTTAGGCCATACAATCGGAAAACTATCACGGCGAGCTACAAGAAAAAAACGTCGTCTAAGGGTTGGAGAACCGTAATCACGAGCACTCATTACACGCCATTCAACTTTATAACCTTGATGACGTAATGCATTTACAAAGCATCTAAATGTTTCCCCTTTGTGCTTTTTACTCGGGAATCCGTCTTTTCCTAGACGCCCCCAAGTTCTAAACTCTTCAACGTTCTCGAGCATGATGATTCGTGGTCGTGTAAGGTCTGCCCATCTAAGAGCAATCCAAGCTAAACCACGAATTTTCTTTTCAACCGGTTTTCCACCTTTTGCTTTAGAAAAGTGTTTGCAATCTGGACTAAGCCAAACTAATCCGACAGGCTGATTGTTTGTAACTTTTACAGGGTCAACATCCCAAACATCCTCACAGAAATGACGAGTATTTGGATGATTAGCACGATGCATTGCAATTGCTTTAGGATCGTGGTTAATAGCAATATCAACTGGACGGCCAAATGCTTTTTCTAAGCCAGTAGATGTTCCACCACCACCTGCAAAATTATCAACAATCAATTCATGAGGTAATAAGTTAAGGTTGAGGCACATATTCATAATGCACCACCATTAACTTTTTTAAGCGTTAGTAAAACAGTGAATAACTGCCCTGCAGAATATTTAAATTTTTTAACTTCAGTGCACTCAACTAAAAAGCGATGTTCACCGAAATTAACTCTACTTCCTGGTCTATCAAGTGTATAACGGCTCCACCCTTCAGGAATCGGATCACAGGAAAAATGCCCGTAGAATTTTTCAGGTCCACATTTAATGCTACAAAGGGGTTCAGCTACCCAAAAAACTTGATTGAGAAATTTTTTTCTCGCACGAAATTGATTATTTGCCCCTTCCATAATTCGCATATTTACCGATATTTGGCATAAATCCCTATCGCGGATATTTTTAGCTTGGTTGCGGTCAACGATGAGTTTATTTTTCATATCATTTACTCACACAAGCCATAAACAGAAGAACATGCTGATTGATCTTCGGTCAGTGGTATTAAATCGTAGTGTTTACCTCCTCTTGTTGTTTTGGACCATTCAACTAATTCATTGATGCCATGTCCTCGTTTATCGGAGTGAAAGAAAGTTGAAGAACCTAAACGGGATGCAGCGCTAACCATACGTTCCCATTGTTTAATTCGCTCAATTTCTACAGGGAAACGATCAGCGATTTTGCGCAACTCTGCTTTATTACAATGAATACAAGGCATACATCCAACTCGCCCCATACCTTGCTTGTACAAAGGGTTTGGTTCAACACCATGCTTAAAATGCATGTCAAAACAATCAGAAGCAGTCCATTTATGAATAGGTCGATAGTTCGTAACCCCATCCCCAATATTGTCGCTTATTGGTAACTTAGCTCGATCTGGTGATTCATCAGCACGTACACCTTGCCAAGAGATAATATTGTATCCCTGATCAATAAGAGGAAACTGAAGCTTAAAAAGGATAACTTCACGTTTTAGTTCAGTTGAGCAAAATCGAGCTTTTGTTGAGGGAAACCTACCTTTCCAGATACATAAATCTAAGAATGGATTTCCAGTAACATTTGTATGTTTCAATGCACGAATGGCACTTTTCCGTGACCAATTTCCTTTTACTGCTTCTCCACGAATTACTTTAAATAACCGCTTCCGTTTATTTTCAATTTGTTTAGAAAAGTCTGCTTTTAACCAAATAATTGGTACACCGATTTTATGTTCTAAATAACGTATATATTGATATGTGATTTCGTGTTCATTACCAGTATCTGCAAAAACTGCTAAAAGATTAGAGACATTTTGTTCAAGTGCTAAAAGCAATGTTGCAGCACTATCTTTTCCGCCAGAAATTGAAACAATGTTTATTACTGGAAAAAAAGGTATCTCAAAACTTACTCTTTTGAAGTGAAGAGGCTTGATAAAATTAATCATTGATCACCCCCTTGAATAACCTTAAATTCGATTACCCATACCCAAGGGTTTTCATTCCAAGATTTCGAACCTTTGTATTGTTCCCAAAGCAATTTGAAAGCTAATTCAGGTGAAATACAGAATCGCTTACTAGTTATGTAAGGTTTCCACCCTTTAATTGTTTCAACTACTCCCTCGGCTTTAGCACTTTCTTCACTAATGTTGTTTAGACGTTCTAAACTTATATTGGTGATTTCAAGCAAAATACGTGCTGCTTTACGAGGCATTCGTGATGATGGTTTCCAGCGAACTTGGTAACCCTTTCCATGACAATCGTAAAATGCCATTTCTTTAGAATTATCAGCTTTATAGGCAAATGACTTATGAGGAGTACCACCAACACTCCTTATTTTGGTGCCATAAGTTTCTTGGACATAAAGACGATCACCTACCATTCCGTAGGGACAAACATTAAAGCAATCTACAAAATTCTTAATCGTACCTTTATATGTAGAATTAATACCGTAAGAGTGACCTTTCCAATTAAAACCAGATGATTGACTTAATGTAGGTTGAGGCTTGATAACTCGACGAGTTTGGGTTTTGCTACCGCTTAAAATGGCTTGAACCATTTCCGTAGAAAACAATATAGGACGCGTAATCATGCTGCACCTTCCTGAGCTTTATACAAGCTCACTTGTTCAGCATAATTCCAAGCACGTTCACAGACATTGTTAAAAGACGAGCGTCGTTCATCTAACCATTGTCTACGCCATTTGTTTTGTTCAGTTGGATCTTTAATTAAGTTGTAAGCTTTGAAAAATGCTGTCCGGTCAAGGTAGGAACCTAATAAAACGCTATTAAAGCTATCTACTAAATCTTGTTTTTCTGCATTTCGAACTTGTATAAGTGTTTCTTCAAAATTAGTGCCAAATCTAGAGACAAACCACTCTTCATGTCCTCCGAAAAGAAAGAATGGGACATCTACATCATGCTGCATTCCCTTCGCAGAATATTGTCCGTTTCCAAGTACACACGTAACTATTGCAGCAATTTTTAAATTTGGTGCTTCAAATGTACATTTATCACTAAGGTTTAATAATTCAAAAATCATTGATCTTTACCCACTTCAAAACGAGAATCTAAGAAAGCTTTATTCACTAGCCCCACGTAACGTGACCAGCCAAAGTTTTCTTGCCAAAACCACCAATTGTTCTGATCGTCCCGTTTCCACGGTGTACCTTCAGAATCTGTATAGTTAGTTCCTAAAGGCCAAACATTTTTAGAAGTCATGAAATCTCCCTTTGTGCTGATAAAGCACGATTGAGAAATTTGTCTTCATCGGTTTGAAGTTCTGCGATTTGATGCGGGGCATCTTGTTTGATTAGACAAGTCGAGCACTGTTCTTCATTAAAATCAGTGCATTTGCCTGAGCAAGGATGATTTGCTAAATTACTCACGTTCATTTCTTCCAAGGTTTTGAACTGCCATGACCATTTCCTGCGCCAACAGGAAATGGTTTTTTATTTCCAGCTAAGTAGATCCAGCTGGACTGATTTGTCACATGCATTTGAATGCCGTGATTTTTCGGCCCGTAAAGGCACTAATTCAAAGGTATCTTCGGTATACCCAGTTTGTTTTGACCCAATAAAAACATTTCTGAGAAACTCGTATTCAGTTTCTGCTTCTGAGATTTTTCTTGTGCAAATGTTTTTAATTACTTCTAGAGAGCTTTTATTAGCCATCTCACCTTCTACTTCTGAAATCTTTTTCTTACACATAGAGCGGATGAGATTAGATATGGAGTTCTTGCCTTCAAGTTTGGCAATCCATTCCATCTTAGCTTTTTCCTCCAAAGTTAATTTTGATGAAGCATTTGCTAAAAGTTTTTCAGCCATAGATACCTCATTACATAGATATAGAGAGAAAACCTTTAAGAAGTTTTGGATTGGACATTTTTCTTTTCACGATTTACGAAAGCATCTAATGCCACACCTTTTTCATATCCAATATTTTTTTGGGTGTTATTTAAAATCCGAGAAACTGAACTTTGTTCAATCCCGGTTTCCTCACTTACTTGTTGTTGGGTAAAACCACGAGTGCTTGTTAAAAAAAGGATTTTTTCTTTAAGTGTCATAATTAGCTCTTACGTCTAAACCGATTTATGCAAATTATTATGCATATTTGCATTATCGTCAATGCATAAGTGAGTTATTTTCCCCAAATTATGCGTTTGCGCATAAAATGGATTCGCGGAATTACTGGTGAAATCTATGAATTACCTGAAATCGAATCTTGAATACTTGCTTAATAAACATGAAACAAATCCAAATGATCTTGAGCAAAAGAATCCAGAGATTAAGCAATCGACTGTTTTCCGCATTTTGAACGGAATTACTAAAGATCCTAGACGCTCTACATTAGAACCTATTGCTAAATGGGCAGGCGTTACTGTTAATGAATTATTTGATAAAGACTTATCTTTATTAGAAAGAAATCAAAATCAACATAATCCAGGTCCTGATAACAATAAAATTTACGATACCGAAATTCATTTATATGAAGAAGGTGACCCCATCCCTGATGGTTATGTAGCTATTGATTTCTATAGTGAAATTAAAGTTAGTGCCGGAGGTGGATACTTGAATATAGAGCAGCAAAGCCCACATAAATTTTTATTTCCCGTAAATGAAATTAGAAGATATGACGTGAAACCAGATTGTGCAAAAGTCATCGTTGTTGATGGTGAAAGCATGGTGCCAGACCTTTATCCAGGGCAACGAATATCTATTGATACTTCAGCAAAAAGAATTTTTGATGGTGAAATTTATGCCTTTTTAAGAGGCGATGAATTAAAAATCAAGATGTTATTTGAATGGAATGAACAAGGTAGAGGTGGCTTTAAAGCTGTATCTCGTAATACAGATAAAGTTAAATATCCTGATGAATATTACTCACCAGCTCGTATTGAAGCTGAAAATGTACAAATCATTGGTCAATACTGGTGGAAATCGGAAGGTCGTAAGGTGAGACGATAAGTTATGAAGAATAATGTACAGAACACCGCTGATTTGATTGGTAGACAAGCATTACTCACAACATTTGTTGAAGAGGTTGTAAGGTCATCACCTAATATGGCTGCAACGATTTTAATGAATATAAAAGAACTCTCTAATGAGCATCATCCTCTTGTAACTCAAGCATTTACAATGGATCATTTTGAAAACCATGATATGGCAGGTAACGTCATTAAGAATGCCTTACACAGTTTTGACATGGAATTAGCAAAAATGCTTAAGCTTACAGTTGAAAATTTAAAGATTTAGTCTATTAATTTAGTAAATTAACTTTTTAAATTAATACTCTAGCTTTCATTTTAATTTACCGCTCTTGTAGCGGTTTTTTTATGCCAATTGATAAACACTCAAAAAATAATGCACATTTGCATAATGCAGTATTGCATTACGTTATGCACTTATGCATAATAATTTCACCAACACATCTAACGGTGAATAAATAGATGATTGATTTACGCCCTACAGATTGCGAAGAATTCATTAATGACATAGATGGCGGGGAATTTGCTGAACAACTAAGTCATGCAGTCAGTAAAGTTGCTACTGCTGCAATGGAAACTCAAAAAGCTGGCGTAATTACAATTCAACTTAAGTTCACTAAAGGTGCTGGTCACAACAACATAACCGTTGAACATAAATTAGTTTCGAATGCCCCGCTTCCTAAAGGCAAATGTGTGGAAGAGCATAGAGATAAAACGCCCATGTATCTAAATACGGGCGGAGATGTATCGCTATTTGCTAAACATACTGAGCAGCTTTTTGAAGTAAAAGCTTAGAAATGAAAAAAGCCCAGAAAACTTTGGACGGCTATCGGGGCTTTTTCCTACCAATACTGTGCGTATTAAGGCGAATTATTATGAATCAGAAATATATAGGCAGTCAATCTGCCCCATCTACCCCTATTTGTTTTGTACCTGAACTTAGTGGGAATAAAACAAATAAACCTGCTACTTCTAAGCTTTATCAGCATCCGTCAGCACAGGATCTAAAGTTTAAAAAAGATAGTAAATGGCCGTATTTTTTATGTTTTCTTATTTTTAGTGCATTAGCAATTGCCTTTCTTTATGCATGTGATGCAGAAGCCCAAGTGCGTGAGCAGAAGGCACAACATTGGCAAGAACAATTTAACTCAGGCGAACCAGTTGAAGTCCAAGTACGTGTAGTTAAATTAGGTGGTGCACAATGAGAACTAATTTTTTACGTGGCGCTAAAAGAACCCAAAATTTTTCCAATAATCAATCAGGCCATAAATCAACATTCCGTGAATATATAGGTAAAGATGAAGAACAAAATTTATATAAAGTACGTTTAGGCTACACCGTCTATGCTGCACCGCATACGTTAACCCGTGTTTATACAGTGGATGCAACTGGTGTATTAACTCCCGTTTCTCAACATACCCTTAATTCAAGAGAATGGATTCTCCGCAACTTGGAAGAAGAAATTTCGCGACAAAGAAAGCGCGAATTAGGTCAAATTCTCGGTAAAACGCATATTCCCTCTCCGGACCGCAAAGCTTACAAAATGCGTCGTGGCTTTCTAGGTACACGGTAGTTGGAGTCACTTTAATGATTCAAATTTATAACAGCAAAACTAGAACCTTTACTGTGATCGGTAAACGAATACAAGTTTTCTCAAATGTATCACTTCATGAAACTGAAGCTTTGCTCTTCAAAGCGAAAATTAAAGATTCTATTTGGAGATTCTAACATGATGAAGTACATCCCTGACTCTATGTCATATCCATTCACAGTTTGGATGTCAGAAAGTGGTTTCTATCCTTCTTATAAAAAAGGATACATCGTTATGAAGCGTGGCAAAGAAGTGGCAAAGATTTCCCTAATAGAAACAAAAAAAGGTTTTGAAATGAATGAAGTGTGTCAAAAAAGATTTACTTCATTTTGTAGAACCTGGATGAATAGAGATAAACACTTTATTGATCAATTACGTATGCGTGGTTTATCCAGAATGAATCAACTTAGATACCAATTGGTTGCCTAAATGAAAGTTAAAAAAAAGGAGGTCTAAATTTAATGGCAATTTATATCTCAACCCCAGAGATTTTACAGAGGTACAAAATTTCTAAAGGTACTTTAAAAAATATGCGGGAAAGAGGCCCCGACCCCTTTCCTGAACCAATTATTAGAGGTCATGGAAGAGCTACTAACTTATATGGTGTTAAAGCCGTAGCATCTTGGGAAAGTAGAAATGGGTATTTAGAATCACTTGAAATTGAGCCTTTAATATCAAATCTTTCATAGTTATTTATAATGGCACAAAGCTTATCAAACCATTTTGCATAAGCTTGTGCCTGAGGTTCTAAATATTGATTTAAATCATAAGTTCCCCATACTTGTGGCAAAGCATGCCCCAGCATGATTTCACAAATGTGCGGAGGAGCAAATTCAGCAATGTGTGTCCGCATAGTTCGTCTCAAATCATGTGTGGTCCAATGGTTGATATCAACATCAAAATATCGTTTGACGTTTTCATTAATATAAATAGGAATAGTTGTTTGAAATCCTTTTTGAGTAGGTTTATATTTTTTTGCTCTAATAATTGGGAAAGCCCACTCACAATCTGGTGGAGAAAGTTCAAAAGCTTGTTTAATTAAAACTTCTACTTGAGGAATCATAGGTCTAACAATAGCTTTTCTAGATCTTGCACCAGTTTTATGCTGCTCAGGAGGAATTGTCCAAGTATGATTATGAAAGTCAAAGTCACTCTTTTTAGCTGTTCTCAACTCACCTACTCGACATCCAAAAATTAATAACATCAGTATCATTAATTTGTTTTTAGGTGATATTCCTGTTGATAGAAATGTCGCATGGATTACCCAGAAAATTTCTTGTTCAGTTAAATATCTCGTCCTAGGATTTTTACGAACATTTAAATCAATGGCTCTAATATGCAATAAAGTCTGCTCTTTTAATTTTCCATGAATGCAACCCCACTTCATGATTAGCTTCAAATTACCTAATACCTTTATTGCAACAGTTTTTGCATAACTAACGATTGTAAATAGAAGCTGTGACCATTCCTGTAAAGTAACTTCATCACAAATACGTTTACCTAATCTAGGAAAAACATGTAATTCAAAAGCTCTTTTATCATCTTTACAGGCTGCTTTATGAGCGGCTGCGGTTTCAAAGAATTCTAGACATATTTGCCGAACGGTTGGTTGCGCTAAGTATGCTGTCTCTTTTTTTAATTTTAGTTGTAACGGATCTCTTCCTTTATCTAATTCCTTTTTATTTTCGAGAACTTCTGCTCTCGCCTCTTTCAAGGACATCATTGGGTAAGTGCCAATGTCCATACGTTTTGAAGAGTTGTTAAATCTGTAACGCATTTGAAAAACAATTTTCCCTTTTGGAGAAATGCGAACTGATAAACCGTCTCTGTCATTAACTACTTGGGTAGCTTCTCTCAACTTTCCATTATTTGATTTTAACCAGGTATCACTTAAAGCCATTTTCACATCATAAAAAACCAACTTACAAAATATCTTAAGCAACTTACCTTCCATGCCAGCTATAATATTTTGTACAAATCCTTGTACAAATTTTTGTTTGTTGCTTGAATTACTTTGTTGAGCTTTGAATTTCTTTGAATGCCACAAAACACTCGCAAATTATTATTTTTTAAAGGTTATATGACTAAATCATTTGAAAAATTGTGCTTTGAATATCTTTGGAGATTTTTGACGCATGTCTAAGATTGTAATGTTTGACATGGATGGTACGCTATTAGATCTCGCTTTTGATGATTTCATCTGGAATGAATGTCTTCCTAAGCGACATGCAGAGATACATCAACTTCCACTCGACCAGAGCCAAAAAATACTATATCAGTTTTATCAATCACATAGACATACGCTTGTTTGGTATTCATCAGCTTATTGGACCAAAACTGTAGGCGTTGATGTACTCAAATTA